>Ga0075436_100002845_pt1 | contig 11855 bp, 7 predicted proteins | sample RhiMethybrSRZTD5_FD_75303 | JGI IMG/M metagenome (GOLD analysis project Ga0075436, IMG submission 75303) | Populus rhizosphere microbial communities from Tennessee, USA - Rhizosphere MetaG P. TD hybrid SRZTD5 | ecosystem: Host-associated > Plants > Roots > Rhizosphere > Soil | place: USA... | reverse complement strand
AGGATGTGAGCGGGCTCGCCCCAGTGAATGCCAAGAATACGCTCAGGGTGGCGCGCGCCGCGCTGCAGCTCGGTCACCGGCAAGGCTGAGGTGTTGCTTCCGATGAGCGCGTCGGCCGAAACCGCATCCTCGATTTTCCCCAGGACTTCGCGTTTTTCGGTGAGGTTCTCGAAAATCGACTCGATGATGAGACTGCAATCGCGGAGCGCACGGAAATCGTCTGAGGTGCTCAGATGTTTCAGCACACTGACGGGATCTTTGGCTAACAGCTTTTCGCGGCGCATGTCGCACAGTAGGACGGAAACGCGCCGCTTCAGGGTGCGCCTGCGGGCGGCGTCTTTGTCGATAGCGACTACGCGATGTCCGGCGGCTACAAGACAAGTCGTGATGCTCGTGCCCATCAGTCCGAGGCCGACGACACCGGCAGGACAGGGCTGCTCTTTCGTGCTCGCCAAACTCCTTGATGCCGTACGTTTCTGTCTCATGGCCACTCGCTTGTCAACTCAATGAGGCTGCCCAGCCATGGTTGGGAGAATCGGGTTGTGCGGAAGCTCAAGCCGGTCGAGTAAGGCGAGAATCTGCCGATTGAGAAACAAGATGCGATTCTCGTTATGCCGGTCCAACTTGAGAGTCAATTGGCGCACAACAGCTTCCTGCAGAATGCCACGAGCTACCAGCAGGCGCTTTTCAGCATGGTGGAATAGTTCCATATGCTGCAGGCTCAAGACAATCTGCGGCAGAACGGCTTCATGAACTTTATGCGCGCCCACCATGTCGCCCTTAGCGGCGAGCTGAAACACTTTGGCGAGCAGATCCGAAACGGCAAGGCCAGGCATCACTCCACAAATTCCCGCCGGGATCAGGTCCAGCATGTACATGCCGCCCCAGCCTTCGAGCACTCCGACCTCTCCGTTCGTTGCTTCTAGGATGGCGGTCACTTTCGATGACATCATTGGCTCCTCAAGCTTGATCCATCGAAAATGAGGATGAGCCCGATGCAACTCAGATACAAAGCGAGCGGTCACGGTCGGCCCCGAAGGGTTCACGTCCTGAATGAGCAAAGGAATGTCAATGGAAGAGAGGAGCCGGTCGAAGTAGCGGTACAGATCGCGTTCACCAAACGCGAACATCCGCGGTACGGCGGCGGCAATCGCTGAGGCTCCTGTTTGTTGGGCTTCACGCGCAGTCTCCACGGCCTGCGTTACGGAAACAAAATTGACCTGTGCGAACACCGGGATGCGGCCAGCGGCGTGGCGCACAGCCTCTGTAACCAACCGCAACCGCTCGCTCTCGGAGAGTTTATAAAACTCGCTGGCATATGCCGGCAAGCACATGGCGCATGCACCGGCGGCGCAGGCAAATTCAACCAGCCGCCGCAGCGAAGGCCAGTGGATCTGTTCTTCGGCAGTAAATGGCGTCGGAATAATCGGAACGATGCCGTTTAAATGAAACTCGTTCGCCTTTGCCATGCCTCCTCCTTTTCCTGTAAAGCCGCGTTCCGCATCCGCTTTCGTTCCTCGTACACCGTGACCAGAAACGTTGCGGCAAATACCAGGAGGCCGCCGAACACTAGTGGCGCCGTGATCCTTTCCCTCACAACCACAGTCGAGAGCAAAACTCCGAACACCGGCAACAAATAAATCGACAGCGATGCTTGCGTCACATCAATCTTCTCTATCACCCAGAAATACAGCAGCATGGAGACGCTCAGGCTGAGTATTGCAATGGTCAGCAAACTGGCCCAAATGCCTGCACCCAAGGACGCAAATGCGGCACTCCGTGGGCGCTCGAATATCAGCATCAGCACTCCAAGTTCGAGGTCGGTCACGAGAAAGCTGTACACGAGTAATTCGACCGGGTTAAAAGTCTCCAGCAATTTCTTGGTGTACGTGTTGTAGAACGCGCTGCCCAGGCAACTCGCAAGAATCAGAAGATTGCCCAGAAGATAGGTGCCCCTAAAGATCGAAACGGATTTCCAATCGATATCTGAAACCATGAGCACGCCGGATATCGCAAGCGCGAACGAGAACCAGCGGACAATGGTCATTCTTTCGCCGAGCAACATTACCGCCATCATTGCGGTCAGGACCGGAATGGTCAAGGTAAGCACCGCTGCATTGCTTGCCAGGGAGTGCTCCACACCCCAGGTGAGGCCAAGCTGTGCTGGGATGATGCCGAGCGTAGAAGCGAGGAAAAGGTCCCGCCAAACCACGGGCGTCCACCTGGGGCGCGGCTTCTTGCCCCGGCTTATGCGAAGTAGCGGTGCGAACAGTAATGTTGAGAGCGCCAGCGGAATCAAAGCAACGGCAATTGGGCCGAGCCGCTCGGTCGCGATCTTCGCGCCGGAGAATTGAAAGGCCCACATCAGGTTCACCAGCACCAGAACCAGAAAGCATCGGATTGGGGCAGGCCTGTGGACGTCGTGCGGCCCGGTGACGGTTTCTGTCATTTTCCCTTGTGGACCTCTTACATGTGCGGCCGGAGTTCTTCGAGCGTCGGCGGCGTATCGCCATCTTTGAAAACGTGCAACACGTCCCACAGGCGGGTCTGTAAGCGTCGCCAATACTCGTATTCAGCATCCCACCGCCCCATCACACTGCCCAGGCGGTGGCCCGTGTACTCGCTCAGCCATGCCGAACGGTACACCTCGCGCAGGTCCGAGATATCATCCATCAGGTCCATGATGCGCCCGTGATTGCGAGCGCTCGATTCCCAACCCAGATAGAACTGCACGTCGGCATGGCTCGGATGACTACCCAGCGTATTGAAATAGCCGGCCATTTCCAATGCGTAGATGTATTTCATCCCCGCATAATCCAGCATCCGCGCACCCAGAAGCAGGCTGGGAAGAGAGTAGGCGTCCTCCTTCAGGCTCAAGGCGCGAGCCAGGTGCTCCTCGACGTTTTCCGCTAGAAGGCGGATGTTACGGAATGATTCGCGATGCGTGGCCAGGCGCGCTAGCCGCTCCCGCGTCAACGGATCATCCCACAAACGAAAGATGGTCTCGGAACCCAGGACCTCCTCCATCAGCTGCTGCGCTTTTGCCAGCGCCTCTAGCGCCGGCGCCACTTCGGCAGCTACCGGCGCAGAATAGAATGATGTTGCGTAGTCGTTAAAAAAATGTGCACGAGTCATCGGTTCGGTCTGCCATGCTGCCGCGGCTCCATATGCCATGCCGGGCAACGCGGTCCGATAGAGCACTTGCGCAGCATCTGTCCAACCCGTATTGATCATTCCCATCGTGCCGTACTTGCGCGCATCGGCGAGAAACCCGTCGATGTTTTCGAAGGTCCGGATGAAATCTGGCGTAACTTCATCCCAGCACCAGATGCCGGGGGCAAACACCTCCGGCACTTTCTCGCGCGCGAACGGGGCCACAAAACCGCTATAGTCCGTCTGGACATGATAGTGCCATGGCACCGCAATCACGTCCTTCGGCAATTGTCCAAACAGCTCAGGATACCTGGCAAAGATGCGGGCGCCGCTGTTGACATCGGCCCAGAACATCGGGCGCTTGCCAAACTGCCGCACCAGCGCGGTGATGTTTTTCAACTGCTCGATGTACAGCTTGGCGGGCTCCACATCACCGGCGGCTTTGCTGCCGGCTTTCTCCAATTCCCATGGCTCATCCATGCCGACGTGAAACCATGGACTGGGAAAAAGTGCGGTCAGCTGCTCCACCCAGTTATGCAACAGGCTCTGGACTCGAGGATTGCGTGGATTGATCTCGCCTCCGTGTGGCAGCGCAGCCAGATCCGCGTATCTCTCCACCCGAAATAAGTCGTGCAAGTGACCGTAGAGTTCGAGGCAAGGAACGATATCGACGTGCCTCTCCCTCCCGTAATCAATGATTCGCCGGATCTGTGGCTCGGTGTAACGTGCTCCAGGATTGATCAGCGGATAACCGCGCAGTTCGATATTCGCCTCGGAGTAAAGATAGTACTGGTTGGCCTTCCAGCGGGCGAGAAAACTAATTTGCCTTTTGATTTCGTCCTCAGTTGGCAGCGGTCCGTGGCTGGTGTCCATCATGAAGCCGCGGTAGGCGAGGGCCGGCCAATCCTGAATGTCCACTTCCGGTAGAAACTTCTCCCCCGCGCTTTCTTCCACCAATTGCCGGATGGTCTGCGCGGCGTAATATAGGCCGGCCGAAGATCGTGCACGAATTTCCGCACTCTTATCAGAAATGTGCAACGCATACGATTCCCTACAATCCGGCCCTGGACGATCATCGGGGCCGGGCAAAGAATCCACGGCGCCCGTCCGGTAGAACACGATGCCACCAGCCGGGGTTCCCTTGGTCACTACCGGCACGGGTTTATCGATGATTTCTGCAAGCGCGGATGCCAGCTCATCTGCCGCGAAGCGGTCCTCTGGGGCCGGATTCGACCTGAACGAAATCGTAATACCCTTGAGCGCGAGCCTTCGATTGCCGTATTGAATCTGCTGCGTTCGAGGTACCAGCGGCCTATGAGCGGCCTGCAAAGGTGTCATCAAAAGAAACGGCAAGCAAAGGAGAAGTGGCACCATCGAATTGCTTATCGTACGCCAGCGGCACACACGGCACAATCGCGATATCACACCTTTGTGGAGCGCCATCCAATAGGCTGAACATTTTTTGAACCGCGCAGCGATTGCCGCGAAGTATGCCGCTGCACTAAGGAAGTATGCCACTGCACTAAGGATGACTGAGGTGGATCGATTCCTGCGGCGAGCCCGCTGAGCCAATGCGATACATCTTGTCACTTCGCGGGACTCAGTTTCCAGACGTGGGGACCCGCTCCGGAGGGAATCTCGATCCTCAACGGCTGCCGCAGCGCTTCGCTAGTCTGCAACTTGGTCGGCGGCGCTCCGTCCACCGAAACCTCAACGGATGGCGCGCTCTTTAGTTGCTGCCGCAATCTGCCGTCGAGCCACAACTGCCATGACGACGAGTGCTTCTTGAAATAGTCACAGTATGGTTCATTCAGGTGAAACGCAAGGCGCCACCCGTCGCCAGCCAGAGACTCGATCCCGGTGTGCAAAGCGGCAATGTATTGGTTCATACCCAACGTTTCATAGCCTTGGGGCAAGTGTTCGAAAAGCCGATCCAGAAAATCTGGCTGCAGCGCAATGTCGCGGTCGTGGGCCGTGACCATAATAGGGCCATCCGGATGCGCGGGCCAGTTCTGGGCATTCAGCGCCAGCTCGTGGCCATGACTCGCGCCGGCAATTGCGCCCGCCATGTCGAGAACCATATCGCGGTCGAGATAGAAATTGAACTCAGTTCCTGCCTCAAACAGTCCAAATCCCGCTTGCGCCGCAATTCTTCCCGTGTGATTCATATAAGATCGAGACCAGGCACCGCCTCCGGCCCTGAGGGACAACGCCCGTTGTCCAAAATCCTCATGAAGGTAATCGAGAGATCTCTTCAGGTGAAACAGTTGGGCGAGGGCCGGTGCCTCGACACCGCGCCGGCGGTCCGAAAATTCCTCATACCAGCTGCTTGCGCTGGCCTCGCCGTCCAAGTCTGCGTCCCACCAAGGACCGGGAGGAGAATCGAGATCCGGCTGCATGTGCGTCCAGCCGTGGCTTTCAATCTCCACTACGCCGGCTGCCACGGCCGACAGCAGACCTCGCCTAGTTGAGCCGTAATCCTGCAGTACTCCATAGCGGTCCGTGAATTTCTGCGCCCACGGAACAAGGATGCGTTTCGTGTTACGGTCCACATAGCCCGTGACGACGTTCGCTGCTATGATCGCTCTGTGCTTCGCCAGCGGCTCCATCAAATGCTCGCGGATCACGGCCTCACTCAGCGTGGGATACCGCCAGTAGGAAAGAAACCCTTTGTCCGCGGTACCCCAGTCGTCCAATGCGAGAACGAATCGATGGGAATAGTCCACGTCGGGTGTTACCAAGTATCCCAGGCTCCAGATCAACGAACGAAACAACAGCCCTCTCCAATAGGATGAGCCGGTAACGTCCTTCAAGTGCGGAGCCCCGATCCAAATAGCGGATGTGTCCGGGTCGATCTGCCTTACGGCCAACACCGGGTGCCTCTGCTGGGAGATTAGGACCTGCGAGCCCCCCGCCCCCATCCAAAGCCGCGAGTCAAACTCGCCGGAAACCGTTCTTTCGGCCAATCCCTCTGTGATGAAGTGTGGTGGTCCTATCTCCAGTGGGTCTGTCGAGCTGTACGGTTCCTTGAACTTCAGCCCCAGAACGCGTTCGAGCGCCGGATCCAGGAATCTCGAGTCGAGCACGAGTACGCTTGTTCCGCCTTGAGCGGCGTCCTCCAGCGCTGCTACGTTCTTGCCGGCATAGGATGCGGCATCTGCCAGCCAGAGGACGACGCCATAACGCACTCTTCCGGTACGCTCGAACAGTCGGGGAGCACCAAGGCTTTGCTGATCCAGCCGGAGTATTTCGAAAGGAACCGACCAAGCTTTGAGCAGCGCCGCGACAGGTTGAAATGCATCTTGTTCCGATGTGATCAGTTGGCTGGTGGGATCTTCCCACTTGTCAACGACTAGAAGTACGCGATAGGGCTTTAGTGCCCAGCGCGAGACGGTTTGCTGCGCACCGGCCACCGACGCACCTAGCAGAAGCATCGCCACCGTGCCGCGAGCCGCTGAGAACAATCGTGTTACGGTCGTTAGCTTCACGAGTTTTGAATGGTAAAGAAAGATTGTTCGCATCCTTTCATCTAACCAGGTGATGTCCCATCGCAAGCAAATTGGATATCGTACGCCAACGTCAGAGCCAAGACAATCGCCATTGGCCGTGTTCCCAGCCAACGGTCCAATACGCTGAACAATTTTTCAGTGAACTTCGTTTCCACGCGCCCTTTCTGTTACAATCCACAAAACGAGCCGACAAAGGGAGTGAGCGTTGAGCGGTGGCACAACACCATCTGCTCCCGCGGTGGAGCGGACATTATCTATTCTCGAACTGCTGTCGGTGACCAAGAGTGGCCTAACCCTACCCGAGCTCAGCCGGCGGCTTGCGCTACCCAAGAGTTCGACCTACTGTCTCTTGGTCACCTTGGAGCGGCGGGGCTATCTGCATCGCAATAACAGAACCCATCGCTATATGTTTGGCCTCAAGGTGTTCTCGCTTGCCAACATGGCACTTAGCGGAGTCGAGCTGCGGGAAAACGCCGCAGGCTTCTTGCAGTCGCTCATGCGGCGGTCACGGTTGACGGTACACATGGCCCTCATCGAAGGCGACGAAGCGGTGTTGATCGAAAAGGTTGAGCCGCTAGGACTTGTTAGATTAGCCACCTGGGTCGGAAAACGGCTGGAATTGCACTGCTCGGCCGTCGGCAAGTGTCTTCTGGCTTACTTGCCGGAACCAGAATTTCTGCGCATGGTCAGGGACCGTGGCTTGACGCGCAACAACGAAAACACCATCACGTCGATCCGCAAGCTCAAACAGCAAATGACGCAAGTCAGACATGCTGGCTATGCGATCGAAGACGAGGAGGGCGAGATTGGTTGCCGATGCGTCGGAGCGCCGGTTTTCGACCACTCCGGCAATGTTATTGCGGCCATCAGTGTGGCCGGCACGACAGCTCAGATCAGAAGTGAAGACTTCACCTACTTCGGGCAACTGGTTCGACAAACCGCGTCGGACATTTCCGAGGCGCTTGGATTCATCCCGGTCAAGATCGAAATCCTCAGGGAACTGACGTGAGCCGGGAAACGGGCAAGCAGCTTGGCTGTTCAGCCTATTAGACAAATTGTCGAACCCGTCATCAAAATAGATTGACAATGCGGCTTTGGCTGCCCTAGGATGATCGCTAATCGGTAAAGGCCAAGAAACGCAGTTTGCCTGGCGCTACCGTCGGAACCTTTACCGGCGCGACCAACGGCGGGCGTTTGGCTTTCGAAGTACAGGTGGATGGCATGCCATCGAGCGCAACTACCGGGTCGGTGCGCCGGTCGAGTTCACTCCCAGCGACGAGTCGGTCTGTGAATTCAGTTTGGTGACGGCCCCACCAGGACACCCAGATCAGCGGCGCCACTCAGAACTTGCGTTGGAGGAGATGACTTCATGACATCCAAGAGTCGCGGGCGGCAGCAAGGCTGTTGTGCGCTTGCTTTGAGCATGTTGCTTTGGGTTTGGCCTAGCACGGCTCAGGAAGTGACGGCCAGGCTGTCCGGCATAGTTAAAGACCCCGCCGGCGCCGTGGTGCCGGGGCCACCAATGTCAGCACAGGCGTCGCGACCAGGACCACTTCAGGCGCGTCCGGAGATTACGTATTCCCGGCGCTGTCTCCGGGGACATACACGCTTTCGGTGGAAAAGACCGGTTTCTCAACGCCCGCAATCTCCGGAATTACTCTAAACGTGGACCAAAAAGCCACGGTGGACGTAGTGCTGCAGGTTGGGCAGGTTACGCAAAATGTTAATGTTGAGGCAGCCGCCCCACTGGTAGACAGTACGAGCGCAAGCATGGGGACAGTTGTTAACCAACAGCCCATCCTCGATTTGCCGCTCAATCTACGGCGCACAGGTGCCCTAGCACTGATCGTGCCCGGTACTGTCGACACGACGGGAAGATCGCTCACCTCCGCAAACGGCAACGGATCAGGTTTCAACGACAACAGCTACAGCGGGTCGGGCGCCGTTTCTTCGGGTAATCTGATTTTGATCGACGGGATGATTTCGCGGGCGCTCAACAATGGCGGGTTTGCGCTGCAGCCCGTTCCGGAGATGGTGAAGGAATTTAAGATCGAGAACAATACTTATGACGCGGCATTTGGTCTGAGCTCCGGTACCACTATGAACCTGATCACGGAATCGGGCACCAACAGTTTCCACGGTTCCGCCTGGGAACTCCTGCGAAATCGAGACCTCGATGCGCGCAACTTCTTTGCCACGGATCGACCCAAATTCATTCGTAACCAATATGGGGGTGCTCTGGGCGGTCCGATTCGTAAGAACAAGATGTTCTTTTTCGGAAGTTATGAAGGGCTCCGATTGACTCAAGGCGAAACCGGAACCAGTGTCGTACCCACGGCAGAACAGAAGGCGGGAAATTTCAGCTCATTCTTGACTGGACAGACTGCGAATCTCTGTGCATCCAGTGGCACTGCCGCTCCTGCCAATCTCAACTTCGACACGGGTCAATTATTCTATCCGGCTTCCGAGCATCTTTACACTTGTCCCGCGAACCCGACGAATCTTGGTGCTGGCACCTCGACCATCCTTGTGGGCACACCGATCCCGGGAAATATCATAACCAACATCGATCCGGTGGCGCAAAAGGCCTTGGCGCTCTTTCCCGCACCCAACCGCCCCGGTCTCCCGAATTATATTAACCAAACGCCTTTGCGCCGCCCCGACGAACAATTCGATGTGCGCGTTGACGAGGCTCTTTCTGACAAGGACCGACTGTTTGGCCGATACCTATTCGGCAATTCGAACCAAGTGCTCCCGGGAAATTTCGACCTGTTTAGTAATCATCAACATTTTAGGGGCCAGAACGTAGTGGCTGGGTGGACCCACATTTTCAGCCCGACATTAATCAACGATGCGCGTGTGGGTTACCAACACGATTATCTTATCCGCGATTGCGAAGGCTGCCCTCGGCAAAAGGGGCTGATGGCCAGTTTCGGTATCCAAAACCTACAGGCTTCTTCACCTCAGTATGAGGAATATCCCGCATTTGGTTTCAGCAATTTCTCTGGCTTGGGAGACGGCGGTTATAACCCGGATGTTCTGAAGGATAGAATTGAGAAGTATGAAGATACTCTCACTAAAATCGTGGGAAAGCAGACCATAATCGTCGGCGGCGACCTCAACTTCTGGCAGACCCCTGGCGTGGAAGATCCCATTCAGCTTAACGGCACTATCAGTTTCAGCGGACAGTACTCGTCTCTGGCGGCTGAGATACCTGGAGTCAGCGCAATTTCTGATCTCGCCGATCTGGAGTTAGGTTATCCTTCGGGCGGATTTTTCACGAAAAATCCGTTTCTCAGTGAAATCGTTGGTGGGGGGTGGTTCAGCCTGTTTGCTCAGGATAACATTCGCGTCAACTCGAGATTGAGCGTTGAAGTCGGGCTGCGATGGGAGTATCGCAAGCAACCCTACGACCGGAATAACAAGCTGGCCACGCTTTACCCTCTGGCATACAATTCCACACCCGGAGACGCTCTGCTGATTACTCCTTTGCCTTCCGCCGCCAACGACGCCCTCTGCGCTGATCCCTTCTACATCAACGCTAACGGCAAATGTCTGATCATGAATTCGGCAATGCGGACGCAATTAGGATTGACGGGTAACAAGCTGAAGGAACTCAGCTTTGGCCCTGGCCACGGGGGCTTTGCGCCCCGGCTGGGGATTTCCTGGCGGCCCTTCAATTCCGACAAGCTCATCATTCATACCGGTGGCGGTGTATTTTATGATTTGCCTATCACCAACCTGCTTGGCTCGTATGTCAACAACAACCCCGTATTCACGAAAACACCGACTTATAATACTGCCTTTGGGGCGCCACCACCGTTGACCAACGGTGCACCTACTACCACAGCGACAATGTTTGCAAATGCTGCATCGGTTCCTCTGTCTCAGATCACTTCAGAACTTATGCCCACTCCGATTTACGCCATGCCGACTGTCTACGAGTGGAGTTTCAGCGTTCAGTCGCAATTGGCACAGAACTGGGCGCTGGAGGTCGGATATGTTGGCAACGTAGGCGTCCATCTTGACAATGCTCATGGAGCGGCCAATCAACCGCTCCCCGGAATTGGTGACCTACAACCTCGCCGCCCCTGGCCCGATCTCAACCGCATGCTGTTCGACACATTTGATGCCAACTCGAACTACAATGCCCTTCAGGCTAAACTCACGAAGAGGTTTTCGAAGGGCTTCACTGCTCTGATCTCCTACACATACTCCAAGGTGCTTGATGAAAATGGAGGCAACTCGGACAACGGCTGTCTTTGTGATCAACAGAACGAGAACAATCGTAGGGCCGACTACGGCTTGGCTGGTTTCCAGGTTAAGCAGCGGTTAGTTCTTAGCCCGATCTGGCAGTTGCCTTTCGGAGTTGGCCAGCCGTTTCTCAACCGCAGGGGCCTTGTGAACGCTCTGGCTGGAGGATGGGAGCTCTCCGGCATCATCACCTTCCAGTCCGGCTTTCCGTTTAGCGTGCTCGCGAACCAGGATTTCTCGAACACTGACTCAGTGAACCCGAGGCCGGACCGCGTATGCAATGGTGCCGGTCCCCAAACCGTAGCAGAGTGGTTCGATATCAACTGCTTCTCCACCGACGCACTGTCGCAAGCTCTGGCCAGTGGGACACCGCGCTTTGGGAATTCTGGCCGCAACATTCTGATCGGGCCGGGCATGCAGCAATGGGATGTCTCCATAATTAAGCGAAACCCGATCACCGAGAAAGTGAACCTGGAATTCCGCGCGGAGTTTTTCAACCTATTCAACCATCCGAACTTTGGAACTCCAGGTACGACCATAGGCACGGACACGGCCGGTCAGCTCACCAGTGCCGGTATTCCCCGCGACATACAATTTGGTCTCAAGCTGAAGTTTTGATATTGTGCCGGGTAGTCTGATGGCCACCGAAATACCTGCTGTTGCGAAGGCGAGGGTAATCTCACCCGAGCAGGCGGTATCACCTGCCGCAGGCACCAAGCGCCTTGTTTCGCTCGATGCGTTTCGCGGCTGGACCATGTTTTGGATTGTGGGCGGCGCCGCGCTGGTTGGCGGACTGCAGGCGCTCAATACCAATCCCGTGATCAACGGACTGGTTTACGAGCTCAATCACACGGATTGGCAGGGCCTGCGGTTTTACGATCTGATCTGGCCGTCATTCATGCTGATGACGGGCATGTCGCTGCCGTTTTCCTACGCCAA
>Ga0075436_100002844_pt1 | contig 11855 bp, 12 predicted proteins | sample RhiMethybrSRZTD5_FD_75303 | JGI IMG/M metagenome (GOLD analysis project Ga0075436, IMG submission 75303) | Populus rhizosphere microbial communities from Tennessee, USA - Rhizosphere MetaG P. TD hybrid SRZTD5 | ecosystem: Host-associated > Plants > Roots > Rhizosphere > Soil | place: USA... | reverse complement strand
CCGGCTTGGTGTGCAGCCGCCGCATCGCCAGGCCGGCGACGGCGAGCTCGTGCACCACCCGCGACGCCGGCGGCAGGGGCGCGGGGTCGAGCGCGGCGAGCGCGCGCTCGGCCGCGTCCAGACGCCCGATCAGGAGCAGGCGGCGGATCTCGAGGTTGCGCGCATGCGCGGCGTTGAGCCGGTCGCCATGCGCTTCGAGCGTTTTTCGCGCGGCTTCGAGTGATTTCTCCGGCCAGCCGAGTTCGCGCGAGACGAGCGCGATCTCCGCCTCGGCGACGACGCAGCGTGCGCGGGCCACGTCCTCCTTCGGGCTGAAGGCGCGCGCCGCACGCCGCAGCAATGCTTTTGCGCGGTCGAGGTCGCCGAGCCGCGCCACCGCGATGCCGCGCAGCGCCAGCGCCGGCGGGTCGTCGCGCAGCGCGACCCGGTTCAGCGCCCCGAGCGGATCACCCGCCGCGAGCGCCTGCGCCGCCGCCGTGATCAGCGAATCCATCGGAATCCCGCCACACTTGTCACTCTCGCCGTTCGAGGGCCGGGCTTAAGTGTATCGCATCACCACGAACCCGTACGAGGAACCCATGGCTACGCAGACGGAGACAAGCAAGATGACGACACACACGACCGGCACCCGCAAGGAATGGCTCGCGGCGCGGCTCGCGCTGCTCGAGGCCGAGAAGGAGCTCACCCGCCAGAGCGACGCGCTGGCGCAGCAGCGCCAGGCGCTGCCCTGGGTGCGCATCGAGAAGGCCTACCGTTTCGACACCGACGACGGGAGCGCCGCGCTCGCCGACCTCTTCCGCGGCCGCTCGCAGCTTCTCGTCTATCACTTCATGTTCGGGCCCGACTACAAGGCGGGCTGTCCGTCCTGCTCCATGATCGCCGACGGCTTCAACGGTTTTGCGGAGCATCTCGCCAATCACGACGTGATGCTGTGGGCGGTGTCGCGCGCGCCGCTCCCCAAGCTGCAGGCCTACAAACGGCGGATGGGCTGGACCTTTCCGTGGGCGTCGTCAGGCCCAAGCGACTTCAACACCGACTTCAGCGTCTTCTTCACCGAGGAGCAGCAGCTTGCCGGCCAGATCGACTACAACTACCGACGCGAGCCGCCCTTTGTGCAGCGTCCGGGCGAGGAGGGCGGGGGCTGCCACGTCACGTGCGGCACCGATCGGGCCACCTTTCTGCGCGACCGGCCGGGCCTGAGCGCTTTCACGCGCGAGGGCGGCGCCGTCTACCACACCTATTCGGCCTATGCGCGCGGCGTCGACAGCCTGTGGGGCGCCTACCAGTGGCTCGACCGCGCCCCGAAGGGACGCAACGAGTCGACGGGCGTCTGGTGGAAGCGCCACGACGAGTACGGCGCGCCGGCTGCCAAGTCCGCCTGAAGGAGATCACCATGCGCATGGACGGCTTGAACCTGCGCGATGGTTGCGCAAGCGCCGGCACGGACGCTGCGGGCGCCGCCCGCGGCGCCGCGACCTGGCTGTCGCTCGCTGCGGCGCCAACCTTCGCGGTCATGGCGCTGTTGACCGCGGTCTTCTCCGGGGAGCCGGACACGCTCTGCGCGGCCCTGCACGGGTCGTTCCCCTTGAGCGGCATGGTGCCGATGTACGTGCTGATGAGCGCCTTCCATGTGGGTCCGTGGCTCAAGCTGGTCGCCAGCGGACGCCACGGTGCAGACTTCGACCGCAGCCGAAACGTCCGTAGTTGAATTGGCGGCAAAAGAGGGCATCGTAGGGTGGGCAAAGCGAAGCGTGCCCACCGCGCGTGGGCACGGCGCTTCGCGTTTTTGCCCACCCTACGAGCTACGACCCGGAGGCCCGACATGCCGCGAACGCCGAAAACCTATGTCTCCAAGATGATGCGCTCGCCGGTCGGCGTGCTGACGCTGATCGCGTCGCACGATGGCCTGGCGGCGATCCTGTGGGAGAACGACAAGCCGCGGCGCGTTCCGCTCGCCATTGCCGCGGAGGACGCCACGCATCCGATCCTTCTCAAGGCCGAACGCCAGCTTGAGGAGTATTTCACCGGCAGGCGAAAGACGTTCGATCTCGCGTTCGACGTATCGGGAACCGAGTTTCAGAAGAAGGTCTGGGGCGCGCTGCTCGCCATTCCGTACGGCGAGACGCGCACCTATGCGGAGATCGCGCGCCAGATCGGACATCCCACGGCCGTGCGGGCGGTCGGCGCCGCCAATGGCAGGAATCCGCTGTCGATCGTTGCGCCCTGTCACCGCGTGATCGGATCGAGCGGTGCGCTCACCGGCTTCGCGGGCGGCCTCGCCGTGAAGGCGCAATTGCTGCGCCTGGAGGGCATTGCGGCGAAGCCGCTCGAGAGGGCGGCGTGAGGCTAGGCGCCCGCGGCCATCCTTCGAGACGCGCGCCTGCGGCGCGCTCCTCAGGATGAGGACTCGTTTTGTGCTGATTCAGACCCGCCCTCATCCTGAGGAGCGCTCGCACCGATCTCGGGTTTACCCGAGATCGGCATCGTTAAATGCGCAAGTCGGGCAGGCCCGACTTGCGTAGTGCGAGCGCGTCTCGAAGGACGAGGGCGGCCACCGGGCTCGGCGCACAGTAGATCCTGCACGGCCGCGTTCCCGCCCGCACATGCCGATCGCGCCTCAGCCCTGGTCGTCGTCGTCGAAAGAACGACGCTCTTCTATGGCTTCCCTCATGTCGCGCAGGACGACGACCGCGAGGAAGGCCATCCGCCGCTTCTGGCCGGGATCGAGCGTCTTGTAGAGCGGCTCCCACGCCTGTGCGAGCTTCTTGAGATCCGCCGATCGCTGCGCCAGCGCATCCGCGCGTCGTTGCAGAAAGGCGACGGGGTCGCGGTCGCGCAAGGCCTCGGGGCCACGATCGCGCAACTCCTCGATCCGTTTGGCCGCAGCCGCGATGCGGGCCTGGCGGTTCTGTGCCCGCTCACGAATGGCGCTCTCCACAGGCGGCCAGAGCTTTTCCTGGTCGGGGGTCAGCTGCAATGCGGCCTTGACGACGGCGATGCGCGCGTCCGTGAAGGCGCTCGCATCCGCTGCGCTCGACGACTCGGAACCTTGAGTGGAAGGGGCAGCGCCCTGGGTTTGGGCCTGGGCATAGGCGGCCGGGGCAGTGCCGACGAAGAGTGCGATCACTCCGGCGGCGATGATTTTCGACATGATGATCTCCGAGAAGGTTTCCCTGCAGCGGCCGGTGACGAGACTGCAGGCGCGCCGGGGGACGGGTTGCGTTGGATCAGGCGAACAGAGCACTTCGGGTTCGCAGCAAAAGATGCGCGGGCGCCGGCAGGGCCGGCGCAATGGGGTCGCGTTTCGGCGAAGCCGTCCGCGTACGGCCGGGCCTGCGCATGATCCCGAAAAGGTTGGCAGGCTTTTCGGACGCGATCATGCGCCGGGAGGATGTCGGCCGCACTCGGCGGCACGGCGGGCATTTCGCTCGCCGGCGTCAGTAGCCGTACTGATAGTTTGGACAGATCAGCTGCCCGTACGCGTCCCGGTAGCAGCTGTTGTTGTAGTAGTTGCCGTAGTAGCCGCTGCCGTAATAGCCGGCCGCTGCGGCGCCGACGGCTGCAGCGCCGACGCCCCACGCCGCGCCGCGCGCGACGCCACGGTATGCACCGCGATAGGCCGCGCCGCGCACGGCTGCGCGCGCTACGGGGCGGCCCGCGATGGGACGATAGCCGGCACCGCGAAACGCGCCGCCGCGATATACGCCGCCGCGGACGCCTGCAGCCCGAAAAGCACCGCCTCCTCCTCCTCTGGCACCGATGGCCGCTCCGCCACGGAAGCCGCCGCCACCGCGGCGCGCGAAGGCATCGTCGGGAAGGAGAGTCGCGGTCAGCAGGGTGGCCGCCGCTATTCCTACGAGAGCGTGACGAAACCGAAGCATGACGTGTCCTTTCCTGTCACTCACGTTGCGAGAGGCCCCGTGCATCCGTGTCAGGTTCAGAACTCGCCTGAACACTCGGCGAGCAAGATTGTCGCCACCGCTGCGATGGCTTCTTCATGTCGGCCCATCGATGACGCGGAAAGCCGAGCCCACGGCGTTCCGCCTCGATGGGTCGATTGCGTTTTGCGCTTTTTTTGCGGCCCAGCGATCGAAGCCGGTTGAGCCCGCAGCCAAGCTAGCCAGTAGGAGCGCGCTCACATTGATCTAGGTCAACTCGCGCGGCACCGCGCGCGACTTCGCCGCGAAGACGAGCGCCGTCGCCAGCCCGAAGGCCAGCGCGCCGATCACGAATCCGAACGTCGCGGCAGCCTGAAGGGCCTCGAGCATGCGCCCGTGGTTGAAGAGCACGATCGTCGCGAAGGCGGAGACGCCCGGCACCATGATGACAATCGGCGCTACGACGACCGCCAGGCGCGGGACGTCAAGGCGCTTGCTCGCCTGAATGGCGACGACTCCGATGAAGAGGGCGGCAAGGAAGGCCGCCGGCGCCGGCATCATGCCAAGGTCGACCAGGACCAGCCTCAGGTCGTTCGCCGCCAAGGCGAGAAGTCCCGCCGCTACGGCCGTGCGCGCCGAACTGTTGAACAGGAGCGCGAAGGCGCCCGCAGCGACAAAGCTGGCGACTGCCCGCAGCAGCAGCTTGAGCGGATAGGCGAGAACGAGCGGCGGCTGAGCCGACACGTCGATCCCGGCGACCTCGATCACGATGCTGACCCCGAAGGCGAGCGCCAGCAGCATCATGATGCCGTAAGCCAGGCGGCTCACGGCTGCGAGGGTGTGGTGCTGCAGCAGATCGAACAGGCCGGCGATCAAGGGGAAGCCGGGGACCAGAAAAAGCGCCGAGGCGACGAACCCGGCCGGATAGTGCGCGAAGCCGAAGCCTGCATGGCGCATCAGCGCCGCCGTCAGAGCGAAGACACCCGTTGCGGCCACGGCGGACAATGCGACGACGCCATGTTGATTGAAGTGACGCCGCGCGAGCCAGGAGCGCAGGGACTGGCCGATGGCGCCGGCGATTCCCGCCGCGGCCATTTCCGGGGCGGCGGCGCCATTGAGGAACGCAAAGGCACCGCTTGCCACACCGATTGCCGCGGCGAGCCGAACGCGCGAATGGGCCGGCGGCGCGGACTCGATCTGCGCGAGCCGCGATGCGATGTCGCGTGGCGCGCCCGGTCCCGCAGTCCTTGCCAGTTTTTCGAGCGCGACGATCCGCTCAGTATTGATTCCCGGTGGCCCGACCTCGCGCGTCACCGTGATCCAGGCGTCCGATCGGCGAAGCGTGGCGGTGACGGCATCGAGCGACAGGTTGATCGAGACGGCGTCGACGTCGAGCCTGCGCGCCAGGACATCGATCCACGCGCACGTCCGGCTCGCGGTATTTCCCGCCCGCAGCATCGCGGCGCCGAACGATACGAGGACATCCGCCGCTTCGGTCAAAGCGGCGGAAGCCGGGCGGTCGTCCGGCTCGGGATGCGATGGCATTGGGTATCGCAACGGCCGAGCGCTCCTGTTGACACGGGCCAGCCGGCGAAAGCCGTCAGCGCTGCATCGATGATCGACCTGCCGGGGTCGTCGAGTCCCGCATCGGCGCGGCGGCCGCGCCTTGATGCAGATCAATGCACGGGGCGGCTGTGGGCCGGTAACCGAGCTCGCAAGGCGTCGTCGCCCGCGAAAGCGGGCGCGTAGCCCGGATTGAGCGGAGCGAAATCCGGGATTTCTCCAATCGCACCGCCGACCCTGGTTTCGCTGCGCTCAACCCGGGCTACGACCTCGCGGCCTCACAACGCCAGCGTGACATGCACGACACCGGGCTCGTGACGCGTCGTGGCGTGCAGCCCGCTCTTCGCGAACACCTTCAGCATCGGGCCGTTCTCCGGCAGCACCTCGGCAATGAGCTCGCGCAGGCCGGCGTCGCGCGCGATGGTCACGAGGTGGCGCATCAGCGCGGCGCCGATCCCGTGCCCCTGGAATTCGTCGATCACCGCGAATGCGACCTCGGCGGTTCCGGGCTCGACCACCACGTAGCGTGCGCCGCCGACGATCGCGCGCCGGCCGCGGTCGTCCACCTCCGCGACCAGCGCGACGTGGTTGACGAAGTCGACGTTGACGAAGAAGTCGATCTCCTTCTCCGTGAAGCGCCGCTTGACCATGAAGAAGCGACGGTGGAGCGTTTCGGGGCTGAGGTGCCCGACGGCGTCGTGCAGGCCGGCCCGATCCTCCGGCCGGAGCGCGCGGATTTCGATCCGTCGGCCGTCGCGCAGCGTCTCGTGGGCAGAATATCGTGCCGGCTCGATCATGTGAGGTTCAGCCGGATCGGGCGACCGTATCGGCGGCACGCTCGATCGCGGCGATGTCGATGCGCTTCATCTGCATCATCGCGTCAAAAGCGCGCTTCGCCCGGGCGCGATCGCCATCGGTGATGCGTTGCATGAGCTGGCGCGGGACGATCTGCCAGGAGACGCCGTAGCGGTCCTTGACCCAGCCGCACTGCTCGGCTTCGGGCACAGCCGAGAGCGCGTCCGCAAAGCGGTCGGCCTCGGCCTGCGTCTCGACGGGGATTTGAAACGAGACGGCTTCGTTGAATGCGAAGTGCGGTCCGCCATTCAGGCCGGTGAACGGCCGGCCCATCAGCGTGAACTCGACGAGCAGGACGTTGCCGGTCTTGCCGGCCGGATAGTCGCCGGGGGCGCGATGGACCGCATCGACGCGGCTGTCGGGAAAGAGCGCGGCGTAGAAGCGGGCGGCCTCCTCGGCTTTGCCGTCGAACCAGAGGCAGGGGGTGATGGCGGCCATTGATCATTCTCCCGGGTTGTGTGTCGTATGTGGCTCGCTCGCAATGAAAAGGAAGGCTCGACATGGGCAAACCACGCACCGTCACGATCTACGGTATCAAGAACTGCGACACCATGAAGAAGGCGCGGTCGTGGCTCGACCAGCACGGCGTCGGCTACGATTTCCACGACTACAAGGCGGCCGGGATCGCCCGCGGCACGCTGCAGGACTGGGCGCGCGCGGTCGGCTGGGAGACGCTGCTCAACCGGGCCGGCACGACTTTCCGCGCGCTGCCCGAGGCCGACAAGGCCGGCCTGAGCGAGACCAAGGCGATCGCGCTGATGGTCGCGCAGCCGTCGATGATCAAGCGGCCGGTGCTCGACATCGGCGGCCGGCTCTTGGTCGGCTTCAAGCCCGATGCGTATGCGCAGGCTTTTGCAAGCCGTCATTGAACTGCGACAAAGAACAAAGGGTCATCGCCCGTAGGGTGGGTTGAGCGAAGCGAAACCCACCGGCTGAATCGCACTGGCCAACTCAGTTGGTGGGTTACGCGGCACCGATCTCGGGCTTGCCCGAGATCGGCATTGAGTAATGCGCAGGTTGGGCAGGCCCGACCTGCGTGCCGCTAACCAACCCTACTTGCCCGCTCGCGCAGGCAATGACGAAGCCACAGGCCGCTTGGCCGAGGCCCCGGCGGCGCGATAAAACCATTCCGTAGCCAGCTCGAGCACGGGGATCCTCATGCAGATTTCACTGACCGGCCGTTCGGCCATCATCACCGGCGGCAGCAAGGGGCTCGGCCTCGCCATGGCGACGGAGTTCGCGGCTTCCGGCGCCGACGTCGTCATGGTGGCGCGCGGGCGCGAGGCGCTCGACGAGGCGGTAGCCGCAGTGCGCCCCAAGGCGAAGGGCAAGGTCGCCGGCGTCGCCGCCGACGTCGCGACCGCGGACGGCGTCAAGGCCGCATATGCGGAGGCGATCGCCGCGCTCGGCAAGATCGACATTGTGGTCAACAATGCCGGCACCTCGCAGACGAGCCCGTTCGAGGCGCTCACCGACGAGGTGATGCAGCACGACCTCGACCTCAAGCTGTTCGGCGCAATCCGGCTCACGCGCCTCGCCTGGCCGCAGATGAAGGAGCGGCGCTGGGGCCGCGTCATCAACGTGCTCAACATCGGCGCCAAGGCGCCGCGCCCGGCGAGCGCGCCGACCTCGGTCTCGCGCGCGGCCGGCCTCGCGCTCACAAAAGTGCTGGCCGGGGAGGGCGCGCCGCACAACATCCTGGTCAACGCGATGCTGGTCGGCGTGATCGAGAGCGACCAGCACGTGCAGCGCGCCAAGCGCAACGGCATCGCGCTCGCCGACTACTACAAGAACCATTCGAAGAACGTCCCGCTCGGCCGCATGGGCAAGGCGGAGGAGTTCGCGAGCCTCGCCTGTCTCCTGGTCTCCGACAACTGCGGCTTCGTCAGCGGCAGCGCCATCAACGTGGACGGCGGCGCGTCGCCCGTGTGGTGATCGTCACGCGATCTCGTTGGCCGCGATAACCGTGGCGCCAATCTCCGCAAGCCGCCGCTGCGTCGCCGCGACCGACCCGTCGAGATCGATGCCGCGGCAGGCGTCCTCGATCACCACCACAGCGAAGCCGCAGCGATGCGCGTCCTCCGCCGAGAAGCGCACGCAGAAATCGAAGGCGAGGCCGGCGAGGAAGACGCGTGCGAGCCCGCGCTCCTTGAGATAGCCGGCGAGGCCGGTCGGCGTGGTGTGGTCGTTCTCGTAGAACGCCGAGTAGGAATCGATCTCGCGGCGAAATCCCTTGCGCACGATCAAGGCCGCATGCGGCACGACGAGGTCGCGGCGGAATTCGGCGCCCGGCGTGTCCTGCACGCAATGATCGGGCCACAGCTCCTGCCGCCCGTACGGCGCCTCGATGGTCTCGAACGGCTTGCGGCCCGGATGGCTCGACGCGAACGACAGGTGCCCGGGCGGGTGCCAGTCCTGGGTCAGGACCACATGCCGGAAGCGCTCGCACAGGCGATTGATCGCCGGCACGACTTCGTCGCCGCGCGGCACGGCGAGCCGGCCCCCCGGGCAGAAATCGTTCTGCACGTCGACGGCGACGAGGACGTCCCGGTCGCTGAGCGGGATTCGATCGGCCATAGTGGACCTGTCGGACCAGTCGTTGCCTGCCTTCGCATATCGGCCGCTGTTGACGACCGCGCAAGCGCACCTGCCACGATGGCGGCTCGCGCCGAATGGCGCCAGGAGCTCCGAAGGGGCGCGCCTTTAGACAGAATTAAGCAAATATCCTTATGAATCTATTCGAATAAGGTCGCGTCCGACCCGGCCGAGCTCAGGCGCGGAAGGGCCGGACGGGTCGCGACCCTGTGCGCGTGCTCATTTCACGTGGCGCGTCTGACGCCGTTCGGAGCTCATCCATGCGCGGCATCGCTTTTTCCCGCCTGCTGCATCTCGTCGTTCTCGTGCCGCTCGCCGCCATGGCGATCTTCAGCGGAAAGCTCACCTACGACAGCTGGGGGCGCTACCGCGGTCTCAGCGACGCCTCGTCGGTTCTACGAGTGGGGGTCGCCTCGGCGCGCTTCGTCGGGATCGCGATTCCGGGCGAGGGGACCGTCAACCGTGACGTCCTCGCGGGCACGGCCGACCGCTCCCAGCTCGCGCCCGTGCGCCGCGTGATGGGCGAGTACTATGCGGCTCTGCGCGAGGCCGCCGCCGGCCTCACCGTCAAGGCGCCGAAGCTCGAGCAGGAGCTCGAGGGGCTTGACGGCCATATGCGCCAGATCATCGCCATGCGCGCCAAGCTCGATGCCAACGAGCTCAAGACCGTGAACGACAGCACGGCGGTCATCTCGCCGACCGCGATGGCGGGGGTCGAGCTGGTCGGAACCGCGGCGGCCGCCGTCGACGACGCGGCGCTCTCGCGCCGCATCTTTTCGCTCTACGCGACGATCCAGTTCGTCCAGACCGCGCTGGTCCAGCGCGGCGCCGGCGAGACGTCGCTGCGGGGGAGCAAGCTGCCGCAAGACGCCTATTTCTTCCTGGCGCGCGGCTACAGCATGAACAACACGTTCAACAAGCTGTTCCACGACTATGCGCCGGCCCAGGTGGTCGCCGAATTCGATGCGTTCGACGCCGCGAACGGCCGCGATCTCGACGAGCTTCGCAAGCTCGCGCTCGCCAATACGGGCCAGCCCGCGCCGGCCGCGCAGCTGCAGCGGTGGATCGAGCTCAGCCGGCAGATTACCGTGTTGGACGGCAAGATCCTCGCGTCCACCGCCGACATCGTGAGCGCCGAAGGCGACGCGATGGTGCAGGAGGCGCGGCGCGACGTGCTCTTCTATATCGCAATCACCCTCGCGGTCCTGGTCGCCGTCATGGTGCTCGTCCGCAAGGTGCTCGGCGTGCTTCGCGAGCTGCTCGGCGAGCTTGCCGGCACCATGGACAAGATGCGCGACGGCGATTACGCGGTCGCCATCCCGCACGTCGATCGCGCCGACGAGATCGGCGTCATGGCGCGCGCGACCGACGGCTTCCGCGAGAATTTCGTCCGCGTCCAGGCGCGCGAGACCGAGCGCAAGAATTCCGAGGCGGCGGCCGAGCGCACGTCGCTGATGGCGAAGCTCGCCGGCGAGTTCGAGGCGGCGATCGGCAAGATCGTCGGCGCGGTGTCGGCGGCCTCCGGCGAGCTCACCGGGACCGCGAAGACGCTCACCACGACGGCCGAGAGCACGCAGCAACTCTCGACCACCGTCGTGTCCGCCTCCGAGCAGGCCTCGAGCAACGTCCAGTCGGTCGCATCCGCGACCGAGGAGATGGCGTCCTCGATCGGCGAGATCGGGCGGCAGGTGCAGGAGTCGAGCCAGATCGCCACCCAGGCGGTGGGCCAGGCGGCGAAGACCGACGACCGCATCACCAAGCTGGCGCAGGCGGCGAGCCGCATCGGCGACGTGACCCAGCTGATCACGAGCATTGCCGAGCAGACCAACCTGCTCGCGCTCAACGCAACGATCGAGGCCGCGCGCGCCGGCGAGGCCGGCAAGGGATTCGCGGTGGTCGCCCAGGAGGTCAAGCAACTCGCCTCGCAGACCGCCAAGGCGACCAGCGAGATCAGCGGACAGATCGCCGAGATGCAGGCGGCGACGCACGAGTCGGTCGGCGCCATCAAGGAGATCGGGGCGACCATCGCGCGGATTTCTGAGATCGCGACCACGATCGCCTCCGCGGTCGAGGAGCAGGGTGCGGCGATGCAGGAGATTACCCGCAACGTGCAGCAGGCCGCGGCGGGCACCAGCCAGGTCGCCGGCAACATCTCGGATGTGAGCGCGGGCGCCGCCAAGACCGGCGCAGCCTCCACCCAGGTGCTCTCGGCCGCGCAATCGCTCGCCGACCAGAGCGGGCGGCTCAAGGCCGAGGTGGACAGGTTCCTCGCCACCGTGCGCGCCGCATGAGGGGCTAAATCGCCGGCCGCATGGCGCTGGCGGCCGGCGCCTCTTGATCCGGCCCCCTTGATCCGGTTGCCTGGTCCTGCCACATGCAGCCATCATGAACGAGCAAGTCCGAGCCGATTCGGCGGCCGCGTCGCCGGCGACCGCCGCGCCCGACAACGCGTCCGCCTCGCCGCTCGCCCGCGAGGTCGAGCGCCGGCGCACGTTCGCGATCATCTCCCATCCGGACGCCGGCAAGACCACGCTGACCGAGAAGCTCCTGCTGTTCGGCGGCGCGATCCAGCTCGCCGGCCAGGTGAAGGCGAAGCGCGACCGCCGCTCCACCCGCTCCGACTGGATGTCGATCGAGCGCGAGCGCGGCATCTCGGTCGTCACCTCGGTGATGACCTTCGAGCACGGCGGCCGCGTCTTCAACCTGCTCGACACGCCGGGCCACGAGGACTTCTCCGAGGATACCTACCGCACGCTCACCGCGGTCGATTCCGCCGTGATGGTGATCGATGCCGCCAAGGGCATCGAGGCGCGTACCCGCAAGCTGTTCGAGGTCTGCCGCCTGCGCGACATCCCGATCCTCACCTTCATCAACAAGATGGATCGCGAGAGCCGCGATCCGTTCGAGCTGCTCGACGAGATCGAGAAGACGCTGGCGCTCGACACCGCGCCGATGACCTGGCCG
>Ga0075436_100002841_pt1 | contig 11860 bp, 9 predicted proteins | sample RhiMethybrSRZTD5_FD_75303 | JGI IMG/M metagenome (GOLD analysis project Ga0075436, IMG submission 75303) | Populus rhizosphere microbial communities from Tennessee, USA - Rhizosphere MetaG P. TD hybrid SRZTD5 | ecosystem: Host-associated > Plants > Roots > Rhizosphere > Soil | place: USA... | reverse complement strand
CGCTCGGGTGCCGACGGCGACGCCGACACTCAAGCTGCCGATCCATCGCATGAGCGAGCGCGCCGCAACCCTGAAGCAGCGCGCATCAACGTGGCGAGCGAGCCGGTGGTTCATACCCATTGTAGGCACAGTGGCGATCGTGATTCTCGCTTCTCTCGCCCTGGCATTCGGGCTGCCGTACTTGCGACGTATAAACCCGCCGCCGCGCGTCGCCGTCAAGGCGGCTGCGACCCCTACGACACCTGCGCCCCCACCTGCACCGGCAGAAACCCTGCACGTTGGACCACCGATAAACTCAGCAGATTCCGCCGCGGCCGCGCAGTTCACCGTTGAGTTGCAATTCGCAAACACGGACGAAGGTGCTAACTTGTTCGTCAGGAAAAACGGCAGAGCGCTGCCCGCGGCGGCGATCTCGCCGATTCCCATCGAGCCCAATCGCACACTTTGGTTCAAGGTCACTGCAGGCGCGTACACGAGGAGAAATCAGGCTGACTCACTCCTTCTGGCTTTGCGAAACCTGGGGATTCCCGCCAACGGAGTGGCGACGGCGCCGATGGCGCTGCTTGTCGATAGCGTGCCGACTCAGGGTGGAATCGCCGACAGCGTGCGCGCGACGGTGCAGCGGTACGCCGATCGCGGACTCACGGTCTACGCATTGATGCAGGACGACGGAGGCGCACTGATCTACGCAGGTGCCTTCGCGAGGGCCGACCAGTCGGCTGAACTGATCAGAAGACTTCGTGTTGCCGGACTAAAACCAGTGCTCGTCTACCGAATCGGGAGAGCGCCGTAGTGCGTCTAACCAAGCTCGAGATTCATGGATTCAAGTCGTTCGCGGATCGAACAGATATGGTGTTCGAGCCGGGAGTGACAGCAATCGTGGGCCCCAATGGCTGCGGCAAATCCAACGTCTCTGACGCCGTACGCTGGGTGCTGGGCGAGCAGCGCGCGCGTGCATTGCGCGGCGCCAAGATGGAAGAAGTCATCTTCCAGGGGTCGTCGGCCCGACGCGCCGTGAACCTCGCCGAAGTCTCATTGCACTTCGAGAACGACGATGGTGCGCTCGACATTCCATTCCGCGAAGTCGTAATCACACGGCGGCTGAGTCGTTCGGGCGAGAGCGACTATTTCCTGAACGGATCCGCATGCCGGTTGCGCGACATCCACGACATGGTGCGGGGCACCGGACTCGGCGCGGACTCCGCCGTCGTGATCGAATCCAGAATGATCGACGCCTTGTTGAGCGATCGACCCGATGATCGACGCGAGCTCTTTGAGGAAGCAGCGGGAATCGGTCTTTACCGCGACCGCAAGCGCAGCGCCGAGCGTCGACTTGAAGAGACCACGGGTGATCTAGCGCGCATCGATGACCTGATCGCTGAAGTCCAGAGTCAGGTTCGTTCGCTCGCCCGCCAGCGCAAGCGTGCCGAGCGTCATGCGGAGCTGATGGCGCGACGCTTCACGCTCGAAGTCGCTCATGCCGCGCGCGAGATGTCGGCGTGGCGGGACGAGCTCACGCAGCTCGAAGGCCGTGTGACGCAGCTCCGCACTGAAGTACCACGCGAGGACGAACGACTGCATGTGTCCGAAGCCGCGCGTGATGCCGCGCTCGGCGAGCGCACTGCGGCCGAGGCGAGACGTAGCGAGCTCGCCCGGATCGTTTCCGATCAACGCGAGAGAACACAGCAACTTCGCGGCGAGATTGCTGTGGCTGAAGAGCGCCTTCGCAACGCGACATCGCGTCGTGAGCGCGCAGAAGAGGAGAGGCGCGAAGGCGATGCCGTCGCGGGACGCGTCAGTACCGAGCTCGAGCGCGCCGCGATCGAGCTCGCCGATCTCGAGGCAAGCCTGCGGAGCGCAGACGAAGCGCTGTCCGCGCACTCGCGACACGAAGAGGAGGTTCGCAGCAACCTCAGCGCTGCACGGGGCGTTCTCGAGCAGGGAGAGCGCACGCTTCGCGAGCTCCGCGAGCAGCTGCACCGGGCGGACCTCGATCGCCAGGGCGCCGAGCGGGAGCGCGACGAACTGAGCGCGCGACTGTCGACGCTGCGCGCTGAACAGGAATCCTTGCTGGATGCGGCAGAAGCGGCGCGGCGCGAATTCGCGGCTGCCGAAGACGAAGCAACTGTGTCCGCCACGCGTGCCGGAGAAGCAGTCGCACAGTCGGAAACCGCTCAGACCACGCTTGCGCAGGCGCGCGAGAGGGAAAGTGCCGCCCGGTTCGAGCTGACGCGCGCTGAAGATCTCTACACTTCGGTTACCGCGAAGCTGAACGCGCTCGAGGGGTTGGAGCGTGAGCGAGTCGGTCTCGCGCCGGCCGCTGCGCGGTTGCTCAAGGAGCGTGCGCTCTTCGGAGAAGGCGCCATCATCGGGCCACTCAGCGATTTTATCAGCACCAATTCCCAGGCGGCCTCGCTCGTAGAGCGGTTCCTTGGCCCAACTGTCAACGCCGTGCTAGTGCGCGATCGCGGCGTTGCTGAATCGATCAGGGCGTGGCACGCGTCGACGTCTCCCGGTCCGCTGCTGCTCCTGCCCATTGACTCTGTCAACGGCGGGAATGGATCGCACACCAACGGTGCGGCGGACCTCGCCACCCTCGTACAGGCCAGCACGCCTGCGCGTGATTGGGTGCAGTCGCTTCTTGGCAGCGTCACCTCAGTCGAGAGTGGATCTGCTTTCGTAGATTCGCGCGGCGCAATCTGGCTCCCGGCTCCGGAATCAGGACCGGGCCCGCTGCGTAGACGCGCCGAGATCGCAGAGCTGCAGCAGGCGGTGGCGAATAGCGCTGCGGCGCGTCATGCGGCAACGCTCGCGGCTGAGTCTGAGCGCGCAGCGCTGGCAGCCGCGGAGCGGGCGGCGCTCGTGGCGCAGGAAGCAGCCTCGCAGACCGCGCGAGCCAGCGCAGATGCCGCAGAGCGCTCGGCCGTGCTGGGTCGGCAGCACCAGCGCGTAGCACGCGAGGCGGCAGAGGCCAGGGCGCTGATGGATCGCCTCACTGAACGTGAGTCGACTGTGCTTGCGCGCATCGAGACCCTCACTACCACCGGCCGCGACATCGAAGCGAAGATCGCTGAGCGCGAGGCGGCTGTGGTCGGCGCGCGTGAAATGCTGGCGAACGCTGAAAGGAGTCAGGAAGAGGCACGCGAGCAGCGAACTGCAAGCCAGATCCGGCGCGCCCAGGCGCAGGCGCAGCTCGAAGTCGCGTCAGATCGTCATCGTCACCTGAACGAAGAATTCAATTCGGCGACTGGCCGTCTGGAGTCGCTGCAGCTGGAGCTGACTGGACTCTCCAGCGCTGATGCCCAATTGCGTGAGCAGCTATCGCAGTGGCAGGCTGATCTCGATTCTCGCCAGTCGGCGTTGGAGACTGCGGAGCAGAGACTCACCGACGCCGAGCGGGCTGTACACGATCTCGACGAGCGACTGGCCGCCGACGAGCACTCGCTGGTCGAGATGCGCCGACACACCGCCGCGTTGGGCGAGGAGCTGCATGCTGCCGAGCTGCGCTACACCGAGCTCGCGGGCAAGCGCGCGGCAATCACCGAACGTCTGGAAGCGGAATGGAAGAAGCCGGTCGAAGAGCTGCTCGCGGGGGCGGAGGTATTCGAGCTCGACGACGAGACTCTTCGCAGTGAAGCGGCGCTCGTGCGCGAGCAGCTGGAAGCGCTTGGCCCCGTGAACCCGCTCGCCATCGAGGAGCACGAGGAGGAAACCAAGCGGCTCGGCTTCCTGACGACTCAGCGCGATGATCTGAGCTCGGCAAAAAACTCGTTGCAGCTGGCGATCCGTGAGATCGACACTACTGCGCGCGAGCTTTTCCTGCAGACCTTCGTTCGTGTCCGCGAAAACTTCCGCAACATCTTCATGACGCTGTTTGGTGGAGGCGAGTGCGATCTGCGGCTCGAGAATCCCGAGAGTCCACTCGAGGGCGACATCGAGATACACGCTTCTCCGCGTGGGAAGCGCACGCAGAGAATCCACCTTCTCTCGAGCGGTGAGAAAGCCCTTGTTGCTCTTTCGCTCCTCTTTGGGATATTTCTCACCAAGCCCAGTCCATTCTGTCTGCTCGACGAAGTGGACGCGCCGCTCGACGATCAGAACATTGGCCACTTTGTACGAATGCTCAACCGGTTCAAGAACAACACTCAATTTATCGTCATAACCCACAATCCACGCACGACGACGGAAGCCGCCGACGCGGTTTATGGCGTGACGATGCAGGAGCCTGGTGTCTCTTCGCTGGTGAGTGTGCGTATGCGCGGTCGAACGGTCGACGAGACGATTACGCCTGATCATCCGGCGCACATCCCACAGCTGCACGACGACGAGCCCGAAGCCGCCGAGTCAGCGCCACTTATCGCGTAAATGCTAGTTGTGATGCAGCACGACGCGACGTCGAAAGACGTCGAGCGCGTGGTAGCAATTATTAAGGAAATGGGCTACGAAGCGCGCCCGATGCCGGGCGCGCAGCGTACCGCCGTCGGCCTGGTCGGAAACGATGGGCGCGTCGACTCATCTCGCCTCGAGGCGTTGCCGGGCGTGGCGCAGATCATCCACGTCACGCAGCCGTACAAGCAGGTATCCCGCGAGTGGAGAAACGAAAACACCGTTGTCGACCTCGGTTATGGCGTTACGGTCGGAGGTGATGCAGTCGTTGTAATCGGCGGACCTTGCTCGGTCGAAACCGAGGAACAGATAATGTCCGCCGCGCGGATCGTGAAGGCTGCCGGAGGTACGGCGCTGCGCGGTGGGGCGTTCAAGCCTCGCAGCTCTCCGTATTCCTTCCAGGGACTCGGCAAGAAGGGCCTGGAGCTGCTGGCGCGGGCCGGGCAATCGTGCGGTTTGCCGGTTGTCACCGAAGCGATGGACGCGGAAGGCGCGCAGCTCGTCGCAGAACACGCCGATTGCATCCAGATCGGCGCGCGCAACATGCAGAACTATTCGCTGCTCAAGAGTGTCGGCAAACTGAAAAAGCCGGTGCTGCTCAAACGCGGCATGGCGGCGACAATCAATGAGCTGCTGTTGAGCGCCGAGTACATTCTGGCCGAAGGCAATAACAACGTGATTCTCTGCGAGCGCGGAGTACGCAGCTTCGATCCCGCTGCCCGCAACATGTTCGATCTCACCGCAGTGCCGATCGTGCATCGGCTTTCACACTTGCCGATCATCGCTGATCCAAGTCACGGGACTGGATTGCGCGACAAGGTCATTCCGATGGCGCGCGCGGCGGTTGCTGCCGGCGCAGATGGAGTGATGATCGAAGTGCATCCAGAGCCGGATCGCGCATTATCCGATGGGGCGCAGTCGCTGTATCCCGATCAGTTCACACAACTGGTCGGCGAGCTGCGCGCTGTAGCAGCAGCGATTGGACGGTCCGTGCCGACCCTGAAGTCAGGAACGGCATAGCCCCTGCCGGTGTACCCTCACATATGAAAAACATCATCCTGGCCGCGGCGATTGCGCTCACGACGCTGTCGACCGGCGCACGCGCGCAGAGCGCTGACGCGATCATCGATCGCGCAGCCGCCGCCTACGCGCGCCTTGGCAGCATGCGCGCCGAGTTTCGTCAGACCCTAACCAATCCGCTCACCGGTAGCACACAGACAACGAGCGGCGTGATCCTGCGCAAGAAGCCGAATCTTCTCAGCATCACTTTCGACAGCGGCGATCGTGTCGTTGCCGACGGCTCTACGCTATGGGCCTACTTGCCGAGCAGCGTGCCGGACCAGGTGATGCGGATGCCGTACAACAATGCCGCGGCCGGTTCGGTCGATCCGGCCGACCAGTTTTTAAATTCTCCGCGCACTCGATTCACTGTTACAAGCGGAGGCACCGCTACCATTGGTGGCAGACCGGCTCACATCGTTACGCTCGTGCCGAAGCGCTCCAACAATCAACTCCGCAGCGCCAAGGTCTGGATCGATGATGCGGATTCGAGCATTCGACAGTTCGACGTCGAGAGTCCAAACGGACTGCGCCGACGGGTCGTGATAACGCGCTTCACATCAAATCCGGCGTTGTCAGCTGGCAATTTCCGCTTCGCGCCGCCAAAGGGCGTGAAGATCGTCGACCAGCAGGGCCTGGCCGACTTCTAGTTCTTGGCTGTTGGTCGGAGCAGCGCTCCGACCGCCGCGAGCTTCCGTGCATCGGTCCCCGCTTTGCGCGCGATCTCTACGGCGGCGCTCGATAATGCACGGTAGATCTCGCGCGCTGGCTCCAGACCCTCGAGCGCGCGCAGATGCTTGCCCACAGTCTCCGCATCGCCGCGCACCACCGGGCCCGTCAGCGCATCATCCGGCAACGTCTGCTTCATGTTGGCGATTGCGCCGCTCATCAGACTGTCCACTGCCTGGTACGCGCTGGCGTCCGGAATTCCGATGTCGTGCAGCAAATGCCCGGCAACCGAGGCCAGCACCACCGGAAAATTGCTCGAGATCACTGCAGCGGCGTGGTATGCGGGCTTTCGTCCCGGTGGAATCTCGAGGGTACGCGCACCGAGATGACCGGCGATGCGACGCGACGCGTTCTTCGCCGCGTTTTCGCCGTCGATTCCGATCCATGCTTTGCGCAATAACTCCGCGGACACATCGGAATCGCTGAACGGCACGAGAGGATGAAAGGTCCCGCCAGGATAACCCGCACTCGACAAAGCAACGAGCCCGGCTGGCTCGGCAATGGCCGAGGTGTGGAGTATCACGGTGCCTCGCGCAATTCGACCGTCTCGTGCTGCTGCAGCTACTTCCTGAATCGCATCATCGAGCTGATTGTCCCGGACGCACAGGATGACCACGTTGGCCTGCGCTGCATCATTTGGAATCTCCCCGCTGGATGTGGCGATCCCCGAAGGGCGCTTGCCGTGCAGCCCGATGACCTCGACCCCTGATGCGCGAAAGGCGCGGAACAGTCCGCGCCCGACGTGGCCCGCTCCGATAATGAAGACGCGCTCGCTCACCTGCTCCCGCCGCCAGCCGCGACTGCGTCGGTTGTGTCTGCCGGAGCCTGCGCCGTCGCGCGCCGCAACAGATCCTGTTCCGATTTGGCTCCGCGCGCCATCTGCAACGCCTTCTGCAGGATCTTGTCATCCAAACTGCGACGACGGAACTCCGCGTCGCTGCCGAACACATATCTCGCGATCTCGTAGGACAGCTGGCGGTCGACGAGCGACTGCGCTTCGTCAAAAACGCTTCGCGGAATATCGATGCCGCGCGCGCGCATCCTGTTCCAGATCTCCTCGCGCATTGCCGGCACTACCACGAAATCCTGGGTTGTGATCGCGTGTGTCGCCTTGAGGGAAAGGGCGTAATCGGTGATCGCGTCGCGGAAGCGTGAAGTCTGCGTGCCAAGTGCGCGGAGGAAATTGGTTTCCGCTACTGGAGCAATGCTGTCGCCGGCAAGAACATCGGGAGTGATACCGCCGCCGCCGTACACGATGCGCCCGGCATCCGTCCGGAATCTCTCCTTCTTCACCGGCGGCGGCTCCTCATCGTCGTCGCTCGGACGCAGCTTCGTAATCGAGCGGCCGACAGGCGTGAACCATCGCGCGGTAGTGATCTTGAGTCCTCCCTGATCACCGAACGGGATCACGCTCTGCGCGCTACCCTTCCCGTATGTCGGCTGGCCGATGATGACGGCGCGGTCGTGGTCCTGAAGCGCGCCGGCAACGATCTCGGCGGCGCTGGCGCTGCGACCGTCGACCAAAACCATCAGCGGCAGCTGCGGCCACGCCTGCTTTGCGGTGTCGGCATACTCCCGATTCGCATCGGGAACTCGCCCGCGCATGCTCACGATCTTCTGCCCGGGGTTGAGAAATAGATCAGACACACGGACGCCCTGGGTCAGCAAACCGCCGGGATTGGTGCGAAGATCGAGAACCAGCGTCTTCATGCCACGACCGAGCAGAGAGCTGATTGCGTTGTTCAACTCGTTGGCGGTAGAGTCACTGAACGCCTTGAGATCGATGTAGCCAACGCCGTCGCCCAGCATCGCGGTACGGCGCACCGCGCTCTGATGTATCGTCGTGCGCTCGAGCCTGAGCTCCAGCGGTTGGGCGATACCGGGCCGCTCCACCTTGATCGACACCAGCGTTCCCGGTTTGCCGCGCAGGACTTTTGAGGCTTCTTCGTTCGTCCAGCCTTTCGTCGAGCGACCGCCGATCTCGATGATGCGATCGCCAGGCTGAATTCCAGCGCGCTCCGCTGAGCCGCCGGGAAGAGGGGCAACAACGATCAGCCAACCGTCGCGCAAATCGACTTCGATGCCGAGTCCGGCGTAGTTGCCGGTGGTGCTCTCGTTCAGCCGCGCGAACCGATCCGGCGGCAGAAAAGTGGAGTACGGGTCGCGCAGCTCATAAAGCATCCCGTCGACCGATTTGCGATAAAGCGCCGAGTCGGCAACCGTGTCGACGAAATCGGTTTGAATGCGACGGAAGACGCTCTCGAACAACTGCGCGCCTTCATAAGCGGTGAAGGTACCAGTGTGAGCGCCCCGCTGCAGCAGCCAACCACCGGTGATGAGCGCTCCAAGCATGGTACCGGCAACAATCAGCGTACGCGAACGCGTAGACGCACTCGGAAACCTGATATTCATTCTTTGTTAAACCTTGAGTACGGCAAAAGGTTGCGCGAAGCTGGCGGCCAGAGCAGCGGTGATTTTCTGATTTATTGCCGACTGATCGCCTTTCGCTTCTATCAACTTGATTGGTCCACACTCGGGATGGGAGTGTTGCCAACTTGATCTGGCAAACTCGCGAAAAGCGTTCCCGACCCTTTGATGAAATGCGTCGTCAGCCCGCTCCATCCGGTCTCGCGCACCGCGGCTGTCAGCGCGCGCCAGGCCCTCGCCGGCAGGAAGATCGAGCAATAGCGTCAAGTCAGGCACGAGCCCGCCAGTGGCCAAACGGTTGGCGGCTCGAACGTCCGCCTCAGGCAGGCCGCGACCGTGGACCTGATAAGCGTACGTAGAAAGGAAAAATCGATCCAGCAACACGATCATTCCCTGCTCGAGCGACGGCTGAATCTCACGCTTTATCAGTTCGGCGCGGGACGCCATGAACAGAAGGGCTTCGGTCGCTGCCGTGATTTCCTGTTCGGGCTGTAGCAAAATCTCTCTGATCGCGTCGCCGACTGGAGTGCCACCCGGCTCTCGAAGAGCAACGCATTGAATGCCGGCTTTGGTGAGTCGCTCGGCGAGCAGCTTGACCTGAGTGGTCTTGCCGACACCCTCAACGCCTTCCAGCACGATCAGCTTGCCGCGAGCCATTTTCAGAATGGGCGGTGTGTAAGGGCGCCGATCGTCAGCTTACGACAGGGTGATGATGGGACTAGCTGCCCCTTTTTTCATCCCGTCCATGATCCACTGATTAACACGCAGCATCAGCTTGTCGAAGTTCTCCTGCGACGAAACCGCGCGCTGATAGGTTGGCTGTCCCTGGATTTTTTCGAGAAGCTCGTCGAGCTGCTTCTCCATCTCCTCGGTAGGATTCTCTCCGCGCTGAATCAATTGCTGTGCTTCCCCGCGCAACTTTTCCATTTGCTGCAGGAGCGTAACTGCATCGCGGTCTTCGTTGAGCGCATCGCTCGATCGCTTGAGTGCCTGATATTCAGGGCTCTGCCCGATCTGTCGCCCAAGGTCTTTCGCTTTTTCTTCCAGCATTACTTCCTCCGACTCCCGTTAGGCCCGACGAGCGAGCACAAACCTCTCGCGGCCGGTGAGATCGAGCAGCACTTCCACATCGGTGTAACGGCCGTCGACAGAGATCATTTCTGCGACACTTCCCGCACGACGCGTATCGACCTCGAGCGCCAGCAAACCACGCCTGGCAAGATGAAGCGGCGCGGCACGCACCAATTCTCTGGTTGCGGCGAGCCCTTCGCTTGCGGATAGCAGCGCAATCGACGGCTCCCAGTCACGCACGTCTGGCGGAAGATCCATCAACTCGCCAAAGCTGATGTAGGGCGGGTTGCAGATTACCGCGTCGAGTTTCACGCCCTTCAGCGGGGCAAGCAGCGAGCCGTGACGAAACTCAACGGTCGACTTCAGTACCTTCGCGAGCGAAGTCGCGTTTGTCGCCGCCACGTCGAGCGCATCGAGCGAGATATCAGTCGCATAAACGCGCTCGAAATGGCGCTCGAACGCCAGCGATAGCGCGATAGCGCCCGAGCCTGTTCCGATGTCCGCGACCACCTGCGATTCGCCGTTCAGGCGCTCGAGAATGCGATCGACCAGCACTTCCGTTTCGACGCGCGGTATGAGCACCCGCTCGTCGACTTCGAGAGTCAGATGCCTGAACGCGGCGCGGCCCGCTGCATAAGCGAGTGGCGCTCCTTTCGCGCGCAGAATCGCAGCGCGAACGACCGAGCGCACAACCTCTGGCGAAGCGTTGGCGACTGAATTCGCGGCCGCCCAGAAGCGGGGCACATCAAGAACGGCGGCGAATATTTCGCGCGCCTCGTGCTCAGCGTCGGGGAGGCCTTCCGATTCGAGCATCGCGGCGCAGCCCGCAAGCAGATCACCGATCGTTCCAATCGGAAGGGACTTCACGAAGAACGGCGATCCACCTTTACTCACCGAGCTTCTCCTCGACGTCCGCGACCTTCAACGCGTCGATAAACGGCTCGATGTCACCGTCGACAACCTTGTTCAACTCGTGCAAGGTGAGATTGATGCGATGGTCAGTGACACGATTCTGCGGATAGTTGTACGTACGAATTTTAGCTGATCGATCGCCCGTGCCAACCTGGGTCTTTCTCATGCGCGCGCGCTCTGCCTCCTGCTCGGCGATCTTGGCATCGAGCAGGCGCGCGCGCAGCACTTCCATCGCCTTGAGCTTGTTCTGCAGCTGCGATTTCTGATCCTGCTGGCTGACCACGATCCCGCTCGGTATGTGGGTGATGCGAACCGCCGAGTCTGTGGTGTTCACGCTCTGACCGCCCGGGCCGGATGAACGAAAGACGTCGATGCGAAGATCCTTATCCTCGATCTTGAGATCGATCTCCTCGGCTTCGGGAAGAACCGCCACAGTCGCAGCAGACGTGTGGATACGGCCCTGATTTTCGGTGACCGGGACGCGCTGGACGCGATGCACCCCCGACTCCCATCGCATCGCACCGTAAGCACCGCCGCCTTTGACCTTGAAAATCGCTTCCTTGATCCCGCCGAGTGTGCCGTCGGACTGCGAAATGATTTCAATGCGCCAGCCTCGTCCTTCAGCAAAGCGCGTGTACATGCGATAGAGGTCGGCCGCGAACAGCGCGGCCTCGTCGCCGCCCGTGCCGCCGCGGATCTCAACTATCGCGGGACGGTCGTCGAGCGGATCATGGGGAAGCAGAGCCGGCTTGATGCGCTCGAGAAGCTCGTCGATGGAGTTCTCGAGGCGAGCGGCTTCGGCTTTCGCCTCCTGGGCCATCTCGGGGTCATCAGAATCAACGAGCTCGCGGGTTTCCGCGAGCTCGTGCTCGTATTTCTCGAGCTTGTTCCCCATTTCGACCAGCGGCTGGAGATGCCGATGCTCGCGGCCCAGCGCCGCCATGCGCTGCTGGTCCTTTACCGTCTTTGGATCAGAGAGCTCTCGCTCTACCTCGGAGAAACGCTCGATCGCGTCTCTCACCCGGTCGCGTAGACTCAGCTTTCAGAGCTGGAGCCAGCGGTCTGCTTGCCGTATTTCTGACGGAAGCGCTCGACGCGTCCCGCGGTATCGACAAGCTTCTGCTTGCCCGTGAAGAAAGGGTGGCACTGAGCGCAGATATCGGTGTGGATCTCTGCCTGGGTCGAGCGGGTCTGGTATGTATTTCCGCATGCGCAACGCACAGTGGCGGTCGCGTATACTGGATGAATGTCGGGCTTCATTTTGGGATCTCTCGGT
>Ga0075436_100002840_pt1 | contig 11861 bp, 7 predicted proteins | sample RhiMethybrSRZTD5_FD_75303 | JGI IMG/M metagenome (GOLD analysis project Ga0075436, IMG submission 75303) | Populus rhizosphere microbial communities from Tennessee, USA - Rhizosphere MetaG P. TD hybrid SRZTD5 | ecosystem: Host-associated > Plants > Roots > Rhizosphere > Soil | place: USA... | reverse complement strand
AGTCCTTCTTCGCGGATGATTCTTTCCAGCACGCCTTCGCAATTGAGGCGAGGGTGCTTCTCGACAGGGAGGAATGTCATGCCGACGGCGTATTCGCCGGGCACAGGCAGGACGAAGCCAAGTGCATCGCACTCGCGAACGAAAAACTTGTGCGGGATCTGGATCAGAAGGCCGGCACCGTCGCCGGTTTCAGGGTCACAGCCGCACGCGCCGCGATGCGTCAGATTGATGAGGACCTGTATGCCCTGCTCGATGATCTGATGGCTCTTCTCGCCACGAACACTGGCGACAAAGCCGATGCCGCAAGCGTCGTGCTCGTGCGCTGGATCATAAAGACCCTGCGCCGGCGGCAGACCATTATTGGTCTTCCAATTCTGCAAATCATCTCTCCGGGGACGTTTCGGTCGCGCACGTGGTCGAGGCTACGTGTACATCTTTAGTTACAGGGGTTGGAGGCTAAAAGTACAATTCAGAATTTCGATGCCGCGGATGGAAAATTCCGAAGCGAAACAAGTCGTCAAAACGATGACCAAAGGCGTGTGACCCAGGTTCTTTATCAGCAACTACGACAGCGTAGGGCGCCACATTACAATGCATCCAGTGTGAAGGTAAAACCTTTGACCGATTCGGACCAAAACCTGCCGATGCCCGATGATTACGGGCTGGCTGCGACGTTAATGCCCAATCGGGCGCGCGCCAACGGGATGCGCATAGTCGGCTGGTTCTTGGTAATTTGGGGTCTGATAATCGGGATTCATGTTGCCAACGTAATTGGGTTTGATCTCTATACCCGCACCCACTGGCGCACAGTCGAAGGCAACATGCTCAGGTATGAAGAAAAGTCCTGGCAGGTTTCAAGTAGGAGCCGGCCAAGCTATTGGATCGAGTTCGAGGTGGAATTTGATCCCAAGAATGCTGGCTGTAACACCGGAATGAGTTGGGGCATCGAGAAGCCATTTTCCTGCATAGGCACAGTGAAGTCGCCTGGCTCGCAGTCACGGGCCACAGCGATGAGTTGGATTGAACGGCATCCGCCGAACTCTCGAGCAAAGTTTCTTTACGATGCGGCTACTGGCCGCCTGCGCTTTGCCGGGGAATCGATTGCTTATATTTACCCGTGGGGAGCGATGCTTGGCTTCGTTGTAGGTACGGGCGGCGGAGTTTGGTTACTCTCGGTCTCACGGCCGCGTTTGCAATACTTAAAAACCTTGCCGGAGGATTACGGTGTGACTCCCATTCCAGCCCAAAAGCCAAGGCCGGACGACTTGATCGACTTGAAGCTTTCGTGAGTTCTGTCTCGCTCATAAGGTTGCTAGACCTCTGTTTTTTTGATTCCCTTTATCGAAAAACCTGCTACGGCAGCGGTTCCCGTTTCGGGTATATTGATTGCACTATGCCGTCCATGTTCCGGACAATTCGGCTGGTGCCCATAGGTATGATGGGTACACGAATTAGCGTCTGGCGTGGGCGCGATTGAGTTGAACAGAATCACTCGCTCAGGACCCACAGCCAAGTAGGAAACAGTGGCTGGTGGGTCTTTCGTTTATGCGCGCTTTTTGTTTGGCGACGCGAAGACAAGACCGACAATGACCGGAGTGCCAGCATGATCGTCATGAAGTTTGGCGGAACTTCCGTTGAAAGCGCGGCGGCAATCGAGGGCGTGGCGGCAATCGTAGCCAGCCGGCGCAAGCTTTCTCCGCTGGTGATCGTGAGCGCCATGGCTGGTATTACCGACCAACTGGTTTCAATCGGTCATGCGGCTGCCTCGGGCGACTGGCAATCGGCTTTCGCAGTCCTCGAGTCTTTGCGTGAACGACATCTTCGGACGGCAGAGCAGTTGCTCGGCAAGAAACGGGGCGCTACTCTTGCGCCGCGGTTGCAACCTCATTTCTTCGAACTCGAGAATTTCGTGCGTGGTCTGGCGGCGGTGCGGGAACTAACTCCGCGCGGGAGCGATTACCTGCTTTCCTTTGGAGAGTTACTCTCGAGCATCATGGTGGCCGACGCGTTCGCCATGCGCGGGCTCAATGCTGAATGGGTCGATTCCCGCGAATGCCTGGTGACGGATGCCGCGTACACGCGCGCCGTGCCACAAATGGCTGACACCCGGGAAAGATGCACCGCTAAGATTACGCCGCTGCTGTCGAAGAAACGTATTCCGATTATGGGTGGTTTCATCGCCGCAACCAGAGACGGCGTTCCTACGACGCTGGGACGTGGAGGATCCGACTATTCGGCGGCCGTGTTTGGCGCTGCGCTCGATGCGGAGCGGATCGAGATTTGGACGGACGTCGAAGGCATGATGACCACCGATCCCCGGCTGTGTTCCGATGCGCGAACCATAAAGCAGATCAGTTTTAACGAAGCAGCTGAGTTGGCGTATTTCGGGGCGAAGGTACTTCACCCGGCTACGCTGTTGCCGGCGATTCATCAAAATATTCCGGTGTATGTACTGAATTCGCGGAACGGGAAGAGCACCGGTACCGAGATCACGGCTCATGCTCCCCCCAGCCGCGATGTTTTTCGTGCGATCACAGCCAAGAGGTCGGTAAGCATCGTCAACGTAGTGGCCTCGCGCGGAGTCATGGTGCACGGGTTTCTGCGGTCAGTATTCGAGGCGCTCGACCGGCATGCAGCGTCAGTGGATATTGTTGCCATCTCTGAGGTGAGCCTCTCGTTCACCATGGAAACCAAGCGGCTTCCGCAGGCCTTACTGAACGACCTGGAGCAGATTGCAGATGTAAATTGCGAGCGCGAGCAGGCCATTATTTGCCTGGTAGGCGAGGATATACACGGGAAGCCTGGTGTGGCAGCAAGCGTCTTCAACACTGTGGCCGATGCGGGTGTGAATATTCGCATGATTTCGCAAGGCGCTTCGGAAATCAACATTAGCTTCGTGGTCAGCGAAGAGGATGTGCCAAAGGCGGTGCGACGTTTGCATGAACAGTTCTTCCCCCGCGAACACAAAAGCGCGCCTGTCAAAACCAGCAGCGGCGTTCACCAGGAGATCAGCAGCAATGGTGACGCGCATTCGGCCCGGGCGAAGCGGACCGTGGAGCGGAAGCCGCGATCGCCGCGACGGGCAAAACGCACCGCGGTTGGTCGCGCGTGAGCCTGACGAAAAAGTCCGGGGGCATAGCAGAGAAGAGCGTAGGCGAACCTGTGCAGGATTCCGCGACCATCAGCCGTCACCAAGAGCGAGACAGAACCCTGAACGTAGCAATTTTGGGCTTCGGTACTGTCGGGAGCTCGGTGGCCCGCATTCTTACAGAACATCCTCCCGCTGGACTTCGATTGGCCCACATTTTTAATCGCAACATACAAGGCAAACGCGTGAACTGGGTGTCGCCGACGACCAAGTGGACAGAAGAGATCGGCGATGTGCTGACTTCCGAAGCGGACATTGTTATTGAGCTGATTGGCGGATTGGAACCTGCTAGTAAATGGATACGACAGGCGCTCGAAGCGGGTAAGTCCGTGGTTACGGCGAACAAGCAGGTAATTGCCAGAGACGGCCCTGAACTGGTTCGTCTGGCCCGCAAGCACGGTCAGCACATTGCCTTCGGGGCGTCGGTTGCCGGCGGTGTCCCGGTTATCGCAGGCCTGCAGGAAGGCCTTGCCGGCGACGAACTGGTAGAGCTTTGCGGAATTCTGAATGGCACCTGCAATTACATTTTGACGCGAATCGAGCGCGCCGGGGTTTCGTTCGATGAAGCGTTGAGCGAAGCACAGAAACTAGGATTCGCCGAGGCGAATCCGGCTGAAGATGTGGACGGGTTGGACGCGCGCGCCAAACTCACCATCCTCGCTCGCACCGGCCTGCAAGTGTCGGTAAAGCATTCGGATGTGCCCGCGCGTTCGATTTCAATGCTAGAGCCCATTGATTTTGAATACGCGAAGTTGCTCGATTGCACCATTCGGCAAATCTCGCGGGCAGAGAAAACGGCTGGCAAGCTTCTGGCGGCGGTCGAACCCATGCTGATTCAGCGCTCCTCTCCGCTGGCCGGGGTTGAAGGTCCGCAGAATCTAGTAATGTCTACGGGAAAGTTTGGGGGAGAGACGGTGTTCGCCGGGCATGGCGCCGGCGGCAATGCAACTGCCGTAGCGGTGGTGTCGGATTTGATTTCGATCGCACGCTCCCGCCAGTCTCATGGTGGATCTTTGTATGAAAATGCGACTTCAGAATTGCCGGTTAGCGCCGATTTCACCACCCGGCACTACCTGCGCTTTGTGGTGAGGGACGAGCCTGGAATCATCGCAGCGCTGGCGCAGATCCTGTGCCAGGCGGGCATCAATATTGATTCGGTCTTTCAGAAGCCTGGATTCCCCAAATCCAAGCTGCCCTTTGTGATTACGCTGGAGCCGTGTTCAGCCGCCCTGGTACGAGAGTCACTAAAGCAGATAGCGCAACTGGACTTCCTGGTGCAGCCTTGCGTGGATTTGCCGATTTTGGATTAGGCCTTACGTTTCGGGTACGAATGGCGTCCTCCACGCCAAACTGGGAAATGGGCTTGGCAGTTCCTGATCGGTAATCTTTGAGGGGCTGCACAGGGGCGCTGGGATCGCTTCACTGCCGTATAATTTGGGTAGCTCCTCTTGATCTGCGACATGCAGATTCCTCCCGGCTAAAGCCGATTCGGAATGACAACCCTTAAGAGGACGTGCCATCGGAGATGGCAGGAAGGATTTTCTAGTAAATGGCTACAACCGATGTTGGGTTGCGTGAGTCGGCCGGGCGAACGGCGCGGGTGCCGGTTGTCAATAATATGAGCATCCAGGTCGCAACCGTAAACGGCAGCGGCTCGCAGAGTTCGAACAGCGTTTTGCTGCGAAGCATTTTTCAGATGGGCATCCCGGTCTCCGGCAAGAATCTTTTTCCATCCAACATTGCTGGACTGCCAACCTGGTTCACAATTCGCGCCAACAAAGACGGTTACGTTGCACGCAAAAAGGAGACCGATCTCCTGGTAGCAATGAACGGAGAAACTGCGAGAGACGACGTGATGTCAATGACGCCCGGCGCCGCTGTGTTGTATGACGAGCCGCTGAATCTGAGTTCATTGCGCAATGATCTGATTTTTTATTCCGTCCCCTACGACAAGCTGGTTGCGCCAGTTTGCCCGGAAGCCAAGCTGCGCAAGCTGGTAAAGAATATGATTTACGTCGGAGTGGTTGCGCAGCTGCTCAATATCGACATGGCTGAAGTCGAGAAAGCGTTGCGCAAGCAGTTTGCCAAGAAAGTCAAAGCCGCAAACTTGAACTTCGCTGCGGCGCAGGCAGGGTTTGATTATGCGGCTGCCAGTCTGACGAAGAACGATCCCTATCGCCTCGAGCGAATGGACAAGACCCGCGGCAAGATCATTATTGATGGAAATTCTGCTTCGGCGTTAGGTTGCGTTTTCGCCGGCTGCACGTTGTTGAGCTGGTACCCCATAACTCCATCGTCTTCGCTCGCAGAAAGCATGATCGAGTACCTGAAGCGGTTTCGCATCGGGCCGGACGGGAAAGCGACATTTGCAGTAGTCCAAGCCGAGGATGAACTTGCCGCAATTGGAATGGTCCTTGGGGCAGGCTGGGCAGGCGCGCGCTCCATGACCACGACTTCGGGCCCAGGAATTTCCCTGATGGGTGAATTTGCGGGACTCTCTTATTACGCGGAAATCCCTGCAGTGGTTTGGGACATTCAGCGGGTGGGTCCGTCTACAGGGTTGCCCACGCGGACCTCGCAAGGCGATGTTTTGTCGACAGCTTTTCTATCTCACGGCGATACCCAGCACCTCATGCTCTTCCCCTCCTCGCCGCGTGAATGTTTCGAGATGGGGATGGAAGCATTCAATCTGGCTGAACAATTTCAGACGCTGGTATTCGTAATGTCCGACCTTGACCTTGGCATGAACAATTGGATGTCGGAACCGTTTACTTATCCAGAGGCGCCGATTGAGCGAGGAAAGGTGCTTTCAAAAGAAGACCTGACCAGACTAGGGCGGTTTTCGCGCTACGAAGATGTGGATGGTGATGGCATTCCCTATCGCACGCTGCCGGGGACGGAACATCCGGCGGCGGCATACTTCACCCGGGGCAGCGGACACAATGCCGCCGCCAATTACAGTGAGCGGCCGGAAGACTACGAGAAGAACATGGAGCGGTTGCGCAAGAAGTTTGATCATGCGCGCTCATTTGTTCCGGCTCCGGTGGTCGAGACCATGCCCAACGCGGAAATTGGGATCATAGCTTTCGGCAGTTCGCATTGGGCGCTGATCGAATCGCGCGATCAGTTGCGCGACGAGAGCAAGCTTGCAACCGATTATCTGCGAGTGCGGGCATACCCCTTTGCTCATGAGATTGCCGACTTCGTGCGGGCGCACAAACGGGTTTATGTAGTCGAGCAGAACCGCGATGCGCAACTGTTCAGCCTTCTGAAATTGGATTTGGATGGGGACCTCGTCCCCAAACTACGCAGTGTGGCCCGGCTGGATGGACTGCCCATAGATGCGCGCTCGGTCACCGATGAAATTGTTTCGATGGAGGGAAAATAATGGCGACAACACCAGCCGCACCAAAAAGCAATCGCCTTGGACTTTCAGTCCTCGATTATCGCGGGGGGAAGAGCACGCTGTGTGCGGGTTGCGGCCACAACGCCATCTCTGAGCGCATTATTGACGCACTTTACGAAATGGGGGTGCAGCCGGAACGAGTAGCAAAATTGAGCGGCATCGGCTGCTCGTCGAAGAGTCCCGCATATTTTCTCGGCCGTGCGCATAGCTTCAACGCCGTTCACGGGCGCATGCCTTCGGTAGCGACAGGAGCGGTGCTGGCGAACCGCAGCCTGATGGCTCTAGGCGTCAGTGGAGACGGTGACACCGCTTCCATCGGCCTGGGACAGTTCATGCACCTGATGCGCCGGAATTTGCCGTTGATTTACATCATCGAGGACAACGGGGTATACGGCCTGACCAAAGGACAGTTTTCCGCGACCGCGGACATCGGTTCCAAACTCAAGACTGGCGTGATTAACGAACTGCCTGCGATCGACACTTGTGAGCTGGCCATTTCAATGGGCGCGACATTTGTGGGGCGCTCGTTCTCAGGCGACAAAAGACAATTACACGCGATGCTGAAGGCCGCGATCGCGCACCATGGCACCGTCATGCTCGACGTGGTTTCGCCATGCGTGACCTTCAATGACCATGAAGGGTCGACGAAATCCTACAAATACATGAAGGACCACGACGAACCGCTGCAGGAGATTAACTTCATTCCGGTTTTCGAGGACATCGCAGTGGAATACGACCCGGGGACGACCATGGAAGTCACCATGCATGACGGCTCCCGGTTGAGGCTGCGCAAGCTTGAGGAAGACTACGACCCAACCGACAAGATCCGCGCCATCACCCGCTTGAACGAAGCGAAAAAAGACGGCGACATGCTGACTGGAGTGCTCTATGTAAACACTCAGGCGCCGACTTTTCTCGACATGCTGAACATCACCGATCAGCCGCTGGCGACGTTGCCGGCTTCAGTCGTCCGGCCCGGGCGTGAAATCCTGGAACAAGTAATGGAAGAATTGCGGTAGTTCGCAAGGGACTTTCCTGCAAACCGGGGTAAGTACTGGTCCGCGAGCGCTGTGTCCAACCCGTATCCGCCAGATCACATCGAAGCTTCATTCGTTTGACGCGTCGGCGGATCGGGCTATGGATAACCTATTTTCGGACGGCGATACCTACATTTCCCTTCTCTCGGGTCTTGTGATCGGCGGTTACAACGGCGATTTTTCCAAGCCGGCTGAAAATCTCCAACCTTTGTATTCTGAGTTAGAGCAGGTCGCAAGTTTGAGCGAGGAGAGGTTTATTGAATTCCTGAAGCTCGCCGACATGCACCATGTGACCGTGCGAGCACTGCGAGTGGTGCGTAAGTTCGCCGCCGAACAAAACAAGAAACAACTGGAAGACCGGTGCGACACCGCGCTGAGGGCGGAAAAAGCGCGTATCTGGAAGGCAGTGGAGTGGCTTTACGCGATCGTGCAAGCGCTGAATCTAAACGGCTGCCCGGTTTGCGTGATCAAGTCGCTGGACCATTGGCCGGATCTGGGATCCGATCTCGATTTGTACAGCAGCGGCACGCCGGACCAGGTCATGCGCGTGATGCAGACGAAAGTTAAAGCGCAGCTTGAACCCAGAAGCTGGGGCGACCGTCTGGCAAATAAATGGAACTTCCAGGTTCCCGGTCTGAATGAATTGGTTGAAATCCACGTTCGTTATCTAGGGCAGACCGGCGAACAGAAACTGATGGCTGTGCGGGTATTGGAGCGCGCCGTCCCCAGAACCATTAGCGGCCGCACCTTTCCTGTCCCGGCTCCGGAGGAGAGGATCCTTATTTCCACACTCCAGCGGATGTACCGGCATTTTTACTTCCGGTTGTGCGACATTGCGGATATCGCCTGGCTGGTAGGAAGCGGCGCGGTGGATTTTGCCGAACTTCGGCGCGGCGCAGAACTGGGCGGAATCTGGCCGGGGGTCGCCAGCTTTCTGGTGATCGTGGCGCGTTACGTTGAAGATCACGGTGGATTCCTCCCCCTGCCCGATGAGGTCATATCCTCGGCGTATTCGCCGTACCTGCGGGTCCAATATCGCGGAAACTTTCTGCGCGTGCCTATGAGACCTGCAGCCGGATTGTATGGATCACAACTGTTAAGCGCTGGGCGACATGGAGACTTGCGCGCCATCTCGAGGCTGCCGCTGCTCCCGCCGTTAGCGGTTTCTGCGCTGGTTGCTTACCGGCTCACAGGAAGCGACAAGGGTGTGTGGTAGCACAGCGTGAGACGGCCTTTTCTTCCCCAACTCAACAAACTTTACGAGCCTTCCTGCAGTCGGAGAAGCTGCAAACCAGGCGCTCGTTGTAGTGATGAGTTCCCACTTTGAAGACCGGCTCATACCTTACGTTGACTGTACAGAATCGACCGGATGGCGGAGCGAAAGATAACTTTGTAAAGTATTGATGTTATGAGATTTGCCGCCACAATCGTCGTGCGCTCCACCGGCTGAACTCGCGCCCTGCCACGTTTAATCAATCGAGCAAGACTGGGGTCTAAGTTCCAGGCTATCGTGTATCTACCAGCACCTTGATTCAGGAGGAACGCGCCACCATGAGAATCGCAGAAGTAGCTCCGCTATACGAGAGCGTTCCGCCCAAAGGATACGGCGGGACCGAGAGGGTAGTTTCGTGGCTTACGGAAGAACTGGTGCGCCTGGGCCACGACGTCACTTTGTTCGCCAGCGGCGACTCAATGACCACGGCACGGCTGGTTCCCTGCTGCTCCGAGTCACTGCGGCTGGCGACCGGGTGTGCGGACCAACTCGCGCACCACGTGGTGCTGCTCGAAAAGGTGCTGCAAGAGAAGAACAAGTTCGATCTCATTCATTTTCATACCGACTACTTGCATTTTCCCATCAGCTCGCGTGAACGGTACTTGCACGTGACCACGCTGCACGGCAGACTGGACATTCCGGATCTGGCACCGCTTTACGAAATTTATTCGAACATGCCGGTGATCTCCATCTCCGATTCCCAGCGCGATCCATTGCCTCACCTGAACTGGCAAGGCACGGTCCACCACGGATTTCCACCGGAGACGTACACCTGTCATACGAAACCGGGAAAGTACCTGGCGTTCCTTGGCCGCACCTCACCGGAAAAAGGCCTTGACCGCGCTATTGAAATCGCACGGCGCGCCGGAATGCCACTCAAGATTGCCGCGAAAATCGACAAAGTCGATCAGGAATATTTTGATGCGTGCATACGTCCGCTGTTGGATTCGAACGATGTAGAGTTTCTTGGAGAGATTGGGTATCCGGAGAAAAACAAATTTCTCGGCGAAGCTGCCGCGCTGATCTTTCCAATTTGCTGGCCGGAGCCGTTTGGCATCGTTATGATCGAAGCCATGGCCTGCGGAACACCGATTATCGGGTATCCGTTCGGGTCGGTGCCAGAAGTGGTCAAGCACGGGGTCTCGGGTTACGTGGTTTCCGATTTGCAAGGCGCCGTGGAAGCGACCAAACAATTAGACAAATTGGACCGCAAGAAGGTGAGAAAGTACTTCGAACAACACTTTACTGCAAGCCGCATGACACAGGATTACTTGCGAATCTATGAACGCATGGTGGCCCAACGGCTGGTTAACCACAAGAAGCCGCCGCTCAAGGTGGACGATGGAGTCCTGACTTGGATGAAGTTAACGTCTCCCAGCAGTACTACATAGCGACCAAAGCCTCGCCGACCGACGATCGTGCCCGGGTGCTGAAGTACGGCACGATGTTTGCGGTATTCGACCGCCTGGGCGACATTCGCAGCACCGGGATGGGCGAGCAGGGAGTGTTCTTCGAAGGCACCCGGCACCTTTCGGAAATGTCGCTCCGGCTTTGGAGAGAGCGCCCTCTGCTGCTGAGTTCGAATATCGAACCAAACAATTTCCTGTTCACTGCCGACCTGGCAAATCTTGATGTCTCGCGCGAAAACAACGTCGTCATCCATCGCGGGACGCTGCACCTTTTGCGATCAAAATTTCTTTGGCGCGGGTGTTTGTATGAGGAGCTCAAGTTCGTCAACTACGGAATGCAGTCGCTGACCGTGCCAATGGACATCTCCTTCGCCACTGATTTCGCCGACATTTTTCAGGTACGGGGCATGAGCCGCGAGCGCAGCGGGGACATCTTGCCGCCCGAAACGGGTCAGGATTCCATCGTGCTGGGTTGTAGAGGGCTGGACGGAATTCTGCGGCAGACTCGCATTAAGTGCCACCCCGCCCCGCAGCAAGTGCTTGAGAGAGAGATGAGGTTTCGATTGGAATTGGGACCCAAGGCGGAGACCACGCTGTGCTTCAACATCGAGTGCGATAACGAATCGACGCGGCGCCGTGAGTTCAGTTATTCGCAAGCGGTGGGGCGGGCAGAAACCGAAATGAAGAGCCTGGTCCGCTCATTGCCTCATATTGCCAGTTCGAATTCCCGCTTCAACGATTGGATAAAGCGATCCAGCGCCGACGTTCAGATGATGACGATTGGAAATCCGGAGACTAATTACCCATATGGCGGCGTGCCCTGGTTCAGTACGGTGTTTGGCCGCGACGGAATCATCACCGCCATGGAGATGCTGTGGGTTGAGCCAGCGATCGCAAAGGGCGTGCTTGAATTTCTTGCCAGCACGCAGGCGATCGAGGTTGACCGTTCACGCGAGGCAGAGCCAGGAAAGATTCTTCACGAAATGCGGCATGGCGAAATGGCAAACCTGAATGAAATTCCATTCGCCCGGTATTACGGAACCGTAGATGCCACACCTCTATTCGTGATGCTGGCAGGCGCTTACTACGAAAGAACCGGCGATCGGGGGCTCATCAAACAGATCTGGCCAAACATTCGTGCGGCGGTGGACTGGGTGAACAATTACGGCGATTTGGATGGAGACGGCTTTGTTGAGTATGCGGCGCACGGTGACCGAGGCTTGATCCAGCAAGGCTGGAAAGATTCGAATGACTCGATTTTCCACGCTGATGGTTCCCTGGCTGAACCTCCAATTGCGCTGTGCGAAGTTCAAGGCTACGTATACGCGGCAAAGTTGGCGGCCGCTCGCCTCAGCAGCGCCTTGGGAGATGAGCAGACCAGTTCGTCTCTCGAAGCACAGGCACTTGAGCTCCGGGACAAATTCGAGGAAGCATTCTGGTGCAAGGACCTCAACATTTACGCGCTTGCCCTCGACGCGAAGAAACGGCCGTGCAAGGTGAGGGCGTCGAATGCCGGACACGCGTTGTTTAGCGGTATTGCTCGTTCAGATCGTGGCCGAGCCCTGGCCGCTTCGCTATTTGCATCTGA
>Ga0075436_100002838_pt1 | contig 11865 bp, 10 predicted proteins | sample RhiMethybrSRZTD5_FD_75303 | JGI IMG/M metagenome (GOLD analysis project Ga0075436, IMG submission 75303) | Populus rhizosphere microbial communities from Tennessee, USA - Rhizosphere MetaG P. TD hybrid SRZTD5 | ecosystem: Host-associated > Plants > Roots > Rhizosphere > Soil | place: USA... | reverse complement strand
TTTCATCTCTCTATTTTTCACGACTTGACCTCACTTTTCGGATTTGACGATGCCGCCAAAGTTGACTGGATCAACTTGGCCCGCTCGACATCCACATTGGTCTTCAGCACCGTTCCGCCTAGCCCGCGGATCCCGTACAAGATGACATCCATGTCTCCCTCGTAGTCCAAGACGAAAACCGCCGACGTGCCAGGCTTCATGAACTGCTTCACCTCGCCGATAAAGTCATCGCCGACTCCAGCAGAAGCTAGGACGGCGGCGCTTCCGGCGGCTCCGACCACGGCGCCGACGGCGGCGCCGGTCAGCGGCGCACCGAGGACAAGGCCCGCAAAGAACCCCGCCACGCTAGAGCCTAGAACGTTGGACACAGCAGGAAATGGTTTTCGGTCGAGCGTGAACGATCCGTCGACGTGTCGCGCAACCACGGCAACGTCCTCGAGTTGGAGATAATTCTTTTCCCATCCGAGGCTGATGATTTTCTCTCGAAGTTGATGCGCCCGTTCCTCGTCGTCGTATCCGACCGCCCATAAATGTCCCGAGTTGGCCATGATGGATTCCTCCGTCTCATCGCGAATTTTCTTGTCACCGGTTTTCCAACACCTCGACGAGCGGCGCGCCGCGCGCGCCAGACGGCGGGTTCGCGCCCACGACGGCGGATAGCGTCGGCGCGAGGTCGACGGTCTCGATCTCGCGGTACACGCGCCGCGGCTTGACGCTGCCGCCGGCGAAGACCACCGGCACGTAGGTGTCGTAACGCCACGGCGAGCCGTGGCTCGACGCGGCCGGCAGGCCGTCCGCGGTGCGCAGAAAGCTGTCCGACTCGAAGACGACGAAGATGTCGCCGGAGCGCTGGGGGTTGAAATTGCGCAGCACCGCGTCGACCCTCGGGGTGGATGGCAGATTGTTTTCCCTGAGCGCCGTACTGGAGATGGCGAGCCTGATGCCGTCGAGCTTCATCAATTCCGCGGCGACGGCGTTCTCGACCTCCGCCTGATTCAGGCCGCGCTCGCGAATTACTTCCTCGTTTAAGTAGAGGTAAGGATGCTCGTACATCCGAATGAGCTCTTTGCCGATGCCGAATTTCTTTTTCAAAGCCGCGATTCCCGGCTGTGTATCCCATTGCTCGGGCCTGAGAAACCTCGCGGCGATGCCGAGCGTGTTGAGATAGCCGGGCACCTCGGGCGCGCCGTGGTCGGCCGACAGGACGACGAGCGTATTCGCAAGACCAACCCGTTTATCCACGTAGGCCAGCAGCGCGGTCAGCGTGCGGTCGAGGCGCAGCAAATTGTCTTCGCTCTCCAGGCTCGACGGGCCGAAAATGTGCCCGACGTAATCGGTCGATGAAAAGCTGATCGAGAGATAATCGGGCACGTCGTGGCGGCCGAGCTCTTCGCGGTCGATCAGCGTCTCGGCGAAATCGAGCGTCAGGTCGTCGCCGACGGGGCTGATCGTGAGTCGCGTCGTGAAATCCTTGTCCCCGGCCTTACCGAACGGATGCGGGAAAACGCGTCCGTAGCCCTGATAGTCCGTTTCCCACGGCATGTCGTCCGCGGCGCCGAACATATACGTGGAGCGATCGTAAAGCAGCTCCCAGGATTTGCCGCTGTAGCTGGCGGCGAGCTTTTTCTGATTCCACTCGTTCACCCATGTCGGGTAACGGTCGTAATAGAACGTGCTGGTGACGAAGTCACCGGATGTCTTGGAGAACCAAAAGGCCTTCCCGGCGTGCCCCGCGAGCGGCACCGCGCCGCGGTCCTTGACGGAGACGCCGAAGATTTTCGATCGCCTGGCGTAGCGGATCGCCAGCTCGTCGCTGAACGTCGAGACCAAAATCGCCGCGGGCGAGCGCCCGTCGGTCGTCGCCAGTTTCTGCGCCGGGTCGAATTCGTGCGCTTTGTCGACGCCCGCGCCGGGCGTGAGAATGCGATAACGATCGTCCTGTATGTCGTAGGCGAGCTTGCCGGTTTTGCGGTCGAGCCAGACGTTGGCGACCATGCCGTGCGTGGCCGGGTCGGCGCCGGTGGCGAGCGTCGTGTGTCCCACGACCGTCTCGGTGTTGGCGTGCGCATGATGGGCGTCGGCGTACCAGATGCCGTGTTGCATGAGATACCTGAAGCCGCCCTCGCCCATGCGGTCGAGATAGCGTCCAGGCAGATCGCCGCGCAGCTGATCGACGGTGATTTGTACGATGAGCTTCGGCGGCGGTCCGCCGTCGTTCCACGCCGCGAACGCGCTCGACGTCAGCGCGAGGACCGCGCCGAAAGCGGCCGCCGCCAACGCGCGTAGCGACATGATCCTCGCGACCGGCGCGCGGCGTGCGTCTATGAAAGACTTCATTGTCGTGCCGCGCCGCTGTCGCCGGCGTTCTGTTGTTGTGCCATCGCAGCCCTCCGATCGGTGTCCTTCGGTTACTTCTCGAACGACCTAATCGATTTGAACTTCTCGCCGCCCCAAGAGCATTTCCCGCTTCGAAGCGCGATCCCTCTGTGCGTCTGTGTCCAGGAATTCCACAGAAAGCCGCTCGATCGTCGCGACGAGTATGCGATAGAGTTGTAGTCGCGCGTCGAAGTAGGCGATGGCCTCTCGATCGAGGGCATCGCTTCGGGTCGCACGCTCAAAGACGTTCAACGCCTCCTCAAGCCCGGCAGGCGGGGGCTCCGCGCCGCCGGCGGCGCGTCCCGCGAAACCCTCCAGGGACGCCGCTATGGCGCCATCGAGTTCAGCTGCGGCGATTTGAATCTCATTGGACTGCGGGACATCGCGCCGCTCGCGCGCGAGCGAGAGCAACAAAACAAATATAATTTGGCCGTCGCCGGTCGCCTTCTGGATCTCGCTGACTTTGAAATCGCCGGACTCGAACTTGGACGACTCGATGAGCACCTGGATGTCATTCACTTTCTCGGCGACGAGCCGGCGCCGCGCGTCCACATCGGCGTCGATCTCAGCCGGCGTTTGGCCGCCGGCTCCGGCGCGGGCCAGCTGCGCCAGCGCACGGAGCATCTCGGACAGGCGCGCGCGCAGCGCGTCCCGGGCCCGAACCGGCCATAAGAGATGCTCAACGGCGCCGAAGACGATGAGGCCGAAAAATACGCCGATCACGCGATCGCGAAGATTTGTGGCGCTCGTCGCCTGGCCGAAACCGTGGCCGAATCCTTGAAAGACGGCTTTGTAAAAAGCGAGGCCGACCTGGTATCCGCCGTACGAGATGCGCGGCGTGCCGAAGTTCACCCATGCGGCGACAGCTGTGCCGGCGCCGAAGACCAACCAAAAACCGCCGATCGTCTCCACGTTCGGAAACAAATACATCAAGGCGATCAACCCCATCAGTCCGCCGACGGCCGCCCCGCCGAAGCGGAGAATTCCTTTTTGATTGCTGGCGCCGATCGTCGACAGCGCGACGACGAAGCAAGTGATGACGGAAGTGTAGATGCCCGGATAGTCGAAGCCGATGAAAAGCACGTAGCAGATCAGCGCTGCGAGCGAGCCTTTGACGGCGAACCGGACATATTCGGGATTGTCGAAGGCATCCGGCAGAAAGAGGCGAGGTTTTTCAGCGGCGGCGGCCTCCGCCTGATTAGGCTTCTCGGCGTAGCGGGGCAAAGCAAGCGCGATCTCGTCCAGCGTGCGCTCGATGTCGGAGAGCGGCGACGGCGCAGCCGCGGCCTGCCAGGCGGCGAGCGCTTTCCATTCATCGTGTGCCGGCAGACGCATCTCTGCGAACGCGTGACGCATCCGCTCGCAAGCCTCGGCCGCGTTCAGCAGGCGCTCGCGCTGACCGGCTTCGGCGGTGCGCGGCGCGAGGGCCTGGAGCGCTGTCGCGGCGGTGACCAACCGATCCATTAATGTAATGAGCGTAGCCAATACCTCGTGGCGTGCGCGCGCCCATTTGTGGATGAGCGCGGATGTTTTGAGGAGCGCGAGAGGCCGCGACATGCCCGCGATCGCGAGAGACTTGAGCGATTCGGCCGGCGCCGGTCCCGCTGCCGCCTCGCCCGCCAGACGGCGGAGCAGCTGCCCGACGGCTTTGAGTCTCGTATCCAGCTCGTGCCGGAGCAACATCAGCGGATCGCCCGGCGCGAGCAGGTACTGCACAACGCCATTGACCAAAAGTCCCAGTATGACGGACCACCATATCCACAGGACGAACTCGACCAGTGCCTCTGGACTGGGCGGAAAAATATCGGGAATGATCATCACGAGGCCTGCCGGGAGGCCGATGGCGGTCCCCAGCGCGCCGATCGTTAGCACCCGCTTGAGAAACAGACCGCCGAAGAAGAACGCGAAGAAGAGACAGATACGGAGCCATGCAGTGTCGATGGAAATTTGCCAGGCGAGGAGGCCGAGTCCGAGACCGATGGTCACGCCGATCACGCCCAAGACCGAGCCGATCAGCGTGGCGGCCGTGTCCTCCTGCGTGATGAGGTACATGACGATCATCACGAGGAGCCCTTCCGGAATATGGTGGGTTAAAATCGGGATCGTCGCGGCGAGACACGCGAGCGTAAGGCGGAAAGTCGCGCTGCCTCTCCCAGGCGTCGGCGCGAGCTCGCGGCGGAGAAATTCGATGAGGGCGGAGAGGCTCATCGCTCCGCGGCGCGCAAGTCGCCGCTCACGGTCGCTACGGCCGATGCGCCGAGGCGAAAGGAATCGTCCGGATTGTCCACCTTGATACGCACCGGAAAACGCGCGGCGAGGCGAATCCAGTCGAGCGAGCGCTCGACGCGCGGGAGTCCGCCGACGCTCGTGCCGTTCTCGGGTAATACGGCCCAGCCGAGGCCGACGACGCTGCCGCGAAAGTGTTTGCCGGGATGCGATTGCAGGTAGACATCCACCGGCGCGCCGGCGGAGATGTGTTTCAGCTGCGTCTCGCGGAAATTGGCGACGACGTACCAGGTGCTCGTATCGACGAGCGTGAAAACCTCGGCGCCCGCCCGGGCGAAGGCGCCGTTGGAGATATTCATGTTGACGACGAGCCCCGAGAACGGCGCGACGACGCGGCAATAGTTGAGATCCAACTCCGCCGAGTGCACAGCGGCCTCGGCGGCCGCTATCCTGGCATTGATCCCCTCGTACTGGCCGATGGCGTCCTGGGCGCGAGCCCGCTCCGTACGAGCCTGCTGCAAGGCCGCTTCGGTCGCGATGTGTTGCGCGCGCGTCGCGACGAGCGAGGCGACCGCGGCGCGCTTGCGCGCTTTCGCCTCGTTAAGCGCCTCGAGCGCCGCCGCGCGCTGCGTCCGGGCTTCCTCCACCTTGTCGGTGGTGACGAATTGCAGCGGCAGCAGCGGCTCGACCCGCTTCAAGTGCTCGTCGGCATGCTGGAACTGCGCCTCGAGCCGGGCGATCTCGGCGTCGGCGACGACCGGGTCCATCTCCCGCCGCGTGACGTCGGCCGCGGAGGCGTTGAGCTGAGCTTCCGCCTTGGATACGCCGGCAAAAGCGGTAGCGGCGCCGTTCTTCAGGCCGTCCACTTCTTTGCGCGTGAGAGCGAGCGTCGCCCGCGCGCGCTCCAGAGCAATCTCGTACGGCCGCGGATCGATCAGGAAGAGAAGATCGCCTTGGTTCACCTTCTGGTTGTCGCGCACGTGGATCTCGACGATATGCCCGTTCACCTGCGGCGCGATGCCCACGAAATTTGCGCGCACCGTGGCGTCGTCTGTTTGCGGTCTTAACTCCCACTGGAGCAGCGTTACAACGACCATAATGGCGGCGGCGATAACAATTACCCCGCCGATCATTCGGCCGAGGGCGCGCCGCGCGCCCGGTTCTGAAGGAGTTGGATTGTCAGCCATAATGTCTAACCCCTGAAAAAAGCCACCCAGAGTGCGAGAGTCACGAAAATCGCCAGGCTCGAATAAATGAGCGGCGGCGGCCCGATATACGGATCGAGACCCGTACGAACGAACAACCACCGTCCGAGCAGCGCCGCCCCGATCCCGATCAATGCGCACAGCATCCATGACGGAAAGAAGGAACCGATAACATTGATCTGTGGTCCCATCGTTCTACCTCGGTCTACTCTTAGTCCGCATGGCCGCAAAAATATTATCGACCCGGGCCCTGCGCGGGCGTCCCGGTGGCGAACGCGAGCGCCGCCGACGCGTTGAGCAGCTGGACCCTGGTGTCGAGGTCGACAAAGCGCGCGCGGCTCAGCTCGCGGCGCGCCGCCAAAAGATTCGTGAGCGTTTCGAGCCCATGGCGGTAAGACTCCAGAATCGATTCATAAGATTTCTGCGAGGCATCTACCAACGCGACCGCGACGTCGAGCCTGCGCACGGCGAGCCGGAAATTGGTGTAGGCCTTCCATACGTCTCGAATGGCTTTGTCGCGTGTGGCGGTCACCTCGTCTTCGGCCGCCCGGCGCTCTGCTTCCGCCAACTCCACGCGCCGCCGCGTCGCGCCACCCTCGAACAACTTCCACTCAAGAAAAAGCCCTACGCCACCGCTCGGCTCGGCCGCGCTGAACCATCCGGTAGACTTAATGCCGCCGGTGACTTTGGCGCGGCCGGCAATGGTATTGAAATTGGAGACGAGCGAGAGCGTGGGAAAATATTCGGCGCGCGCGCGGCGTACCTCGGCCTCCTTCATGCGCACGGCGGCCACTTTAGCGATCAGATCCGGCCGGTTTTCAAGCGCCTGGTCAATCACCTTGTCGGCTGAGTCCTCCAGCGCTCCAGGCGCCGGCAAAGCGGAAAATTCGGTTACCTGGATCAGCGTCGTCGGGGGAATCCCGACGCTTTCCGCGAGCGCCACCTGCGCATCGCGCTCGCTTGCGAGCACGTCCTCCAATTCAAAGGCCGCCTGCGCTTCCTGCTGACGCGCCAAGGAAACCTCGGGCAGGGTCGCCAGACCGTTGCGCAATTGTGCGTCCGCCGATTCGCGTACCGCGCGCGCCGAATCGACGGCGCTCTGCGCCACGGCGATCTTCCCGCGCAGGCTCGTCAACGCGAGAAACGCTCGCTGGACATTGAAGATGATTTGTTGGTGCTTGCGGTTGAAACCGAGATTAGCCGCCAGCAAGCGCTCCTTCGCGGCGTCCATCGCGCTGCCCCGGCGGCCGAAGTCGAGGAGCAGCCAGCGCAGGTTAAACGCAGGAACGACTTGTTCGAGTTGCGCGCGAAAGAAGCCGCTCGGCGCGACCTCTTTCGGCGCCGGAAAAGCCTCGCTCTGATAACCGCCGAGCGCGGAGAGCGTGAGCACCGGGTAGTATTCGCTCTCGACCAATCCGATCGCGATCGCCGCCTGGCGCGCGCCTTCCCACGCGATGCGCGTCTCGGGGTTCGTGCGCTCGCCGATGTCGATAAGCTCGAGCAGGCTGTAGCGTTTTTGTGGATCGATCGGCGAGGCCTCTCCGGTCTTCAGCACCTTAGTGTATCCGCTGAGATCGGGCGGACTCCAAGGCGCATTCGGCGCCGGGGCGACCCGGCGGGCCAGATGCTCGGGCATCCCGGGGTCGCTGCGCGCCGAGCCTTCGGGCTCGGCCAGACTCGTCGAGCAGTCCATACCCGCCGCCAACAGAAAACATGCGGCCGCGATAGGCGCGGTCCGCCGCCATCGCCCCGGCCATATCAACCCTGCTCTTTTAGTCTTCACGGCAGATCCCTCCTTTAGACCTGCTCTTTAGCGCGCAGAGCCATTCTTGGGAATAGCCGCGCGGCGCTCTTGCTCGGATTCATCATTCTAACGCTGATGAAAATCAGCGGTATGAGAAATGCGCAAGAGCCCGGCACCCACATAATCGCTCCGGCCGCGGCTTGATCTTCGAGCGGCGACATCCCGAAAATCCGCGGCGCAGCGGCGTAGGTCGGATACACCACGCGATCGCAGAAAATCAGAAAAGCCGATAAGGCCGTGTTCTGAAAGTCAGCGAGAAGTAGATATGGAATCATCGCCCAGCGCGGCCATCTCGCGCCGCTCGGCCACGGCTGAATCACGGGCCACCAAAACAACAAAGCCGTGGCGAGAAAACAGGTATGTTCGACTCCGTGCCAGAACTCCGAGCGGAGCGCCAGCTCGAACATGACAGGCGTGTGCCAGGTGAGAGTGCTCGCGACAAACGTGAGCCAGCAATTCAGCGGATGAAATAGAATAAGCACCAGTTTCTTCAGTGGAGTCCAGCCGAGAAACGGCCTTAACACAGCGTGCAACATGGACTTGGGCAAACCAAACAGCAAGACGAGGTGCGGCGCTCCCAACAAAATCAGCGGCGGAATGATCATCATCAACAGAACATGCTGAATCATGTGCGCCGTCAGCGATATTTCCGCCAAGTCGTGAAGCGGCGAGGCGATCGCTAGAAACAGCAGGATCGCGCCCGCAAGGAAGCAGAATAAGTGTCTAAACCCAAAATCGTTGGGGCGGCGGTGATGTAATTCCCGCCAGCCCATCGCATAGACCAGGCAGGTCAGCAACGCGAATAAAGCAATCCAGGGGCTAATTTCCCAGGAGGTTTGCAGCTCTTCTGCGATGTTTTCGAGGATCATCGGTCGTTCACCTGTCGCTCATCCGGGGCGATCGAGAATCAAGGATAGGTAGAGCAGCGGCAGGTAGATCACCGTCGCCTTAAGAAGTTGCCTTGCGGCATGCTTGCTCGAGCGCGAGGAAATCCGGTACACGAAAAATAAAAGTCCCAAGCCGAGCCAGAGGGCGAAGTGGAAATAGACTTTCCCTGTCATGCCTATGAAACTCGGGACTAGAGTCGTGGCGACTAAGCCTACGGAAGCTACCCACATCGTCGGCAAGCTGCTCCCTCGATTATGACCTTTATCGGGCAGCATCATCATGCCGGCTTGGGCGTAATCCTCACGATACAGCCATGCGATCGCTAAAAAATGAGGGAACTGCCAGAAGAAAAGAGTCGCATAAAGCAGCCACGCTTGCGGCACCAAGCTTCCTTGCGCCGCCGACCAGCCCATCAGGATCGGAGCCGCTCCGGGTAAAGCGCCGATGAATGTGCAGAAATAGGTGTGCCGTTTTAGCGGCGTGTATACAAAGAGATAACTCAACAGCGCGATCAAACCGATCAGGCTGGTTAAAGCGTTCGCGTTCAGCGCAAGGTAAACCGTACCCGTGGCCGATAAGCCCGCGCCAAAATAAAGTGCTTGTCGAGGGCTCAAACGCCCGGCCGGCAGAGGGCGATTGGCCGTGCGGCGCATCGCGGCATCGTGGGCTCTCTCCATGTATTGATTGAGTGCGGCTGCACCGCTCGCGACGAGCGCGGTGCCCAAAAGAGCGTGGAATAAACCCAGAGGATTGACGGATGACGAAGCCATGATGCTGCCGACAGCGGTCGCCAGCACAACCAGAAAAGTGATTTCGGGCTTCGTCAAGACGACGAAATCGATCACACGCAAGAGGCGAGTCTTCGCGTCTGTCGCAGCGACCACATCCGCCGCAGTACTCGGACACTGACTCGCAAAAGATTTATACAGAAGCATTGCTTTTACCGCGTCGGCTGTTCCAGCCTGGATGTGTCCCGCGCGAGGGGCTCGTTTGCTGTACGCAGCGTCTTCATGAAAGCGACCAATGCCTCGACCTCCGCGGGTTTTAAATTCTTGCCGTAGGCGGGCATATTCCCGCCGCCCTGGATGACCTGACGAACCAACTGATCGCCGGTGAGTCGACTGCCAACACCGTCGAGAGCCGGTCCGCGCTGGCCGCCGCTCCCACCAAGGCTGTGGCAGTTGCGGCATTGTTTGTTCTGTAATAGCAGCGCGCCCTGCAACTCGAGGGGCGACCGCCCTTTCACATATTCAACGGGAGTGGGATTAGCGCTCCAGGCATTCATCACCGGCGACCAGGGCGAGTAAGTTCCCAGATAAATGAGCGTTCCTAACGCCAGGAAAATAATAATGACGGTCAACACAGAACCCGGCCGTCGGCGTGCGCTCTTTTCACCGGTACCCGAGATAAAAGGCAGCGCAAAGAGAACCCCGATGATAACCACTGGCGCGGTGAGAAGAAGAAACGTCTCCATATAGTCCGGCAACAACGCCAACGCCGAGAAGACCCAGAGGAAAAAGAAATCGGGTCTTGGCACGGTGTCGATCTGCGTCGGATCCGGAACGCCTGTTGGGCCTTTAGGCCCGAAATAGGCGGCACAGCCGAGAATGCCGAGAATCACAAGGCCACTAAAGATCAGATCCTTGCTGATGGCTTTGGGGTAAAATGGCACTCCCTCCTTCTTGAGCAACGATTCGTACTCCGCTGCGTACGTTTCTTTGTCCACCAGACGGCCGGGCTTCGGGTACTCATTGATTCCCTTGGTTAAGACCAGGCGGAGATGCAAACTGACGAGCGCGATGATGAGTCCGGGAATGATAAACACATGCAGCGTGAAGAAGCGCGACAACGTTTCCCCCGCGATAATCGGTCCGGCGAGCAGCAAGTGAACGAGGTTACTGCCGACGAGCGGCGTGCGGCCCATTATGGATGCGCCGATACCCAATCCCCAGTAAGCGTCTTGATCGAAGCGCAACACCTGACCCGTGAACGCCATACCCAGCGTGCAGAAGAGCAGCACGGTGCCGGATATCCATGTCATCTCGCGCGGGTACTTGAACGCCCCGAAGAGAAACACCTGCGCCATATGCACAGCCATAATCGCAACCATGAAGTTCGATCCCCAGTTGTGCACGGCGCGCAGGAACCAGCCGAGCGACTGTTGATAGGTCAGGTACTCGAGGCTTGTGTAGGCTTCACTCGCTGAGGGTACATAGACAAAAGCCAGGCAGGTACCGGTCACAATCTGGAGGACAAAGCAAAGTAAGGTGGCGCTGCCAAAGACGTAGAACCAACTGCCCGAGCTTGCGGGAACATGGTGACCGGCGGTCGAAGCAAATAGCTTGCTTAAATGCACGCGGTCATCGACCCAGGCTGCGATTTCTCTTAGCATCCCCGACCTCGACTCGTTATTTTCAAACCTCTCCTCACAGCGGTTCGGCCAGCGTCGGCAGTACGCCGCCGCGCACCCAAAGCTGACCGTTCTCAATCTTGTATTTGTATTGATAGAGCCCGCGCGGCGGCGGCCCGGAAGCATGCGATCCGTCTTCATAGAATGCACCGCCGTGACATGGGCACATGAACAGGTGCGACTCCTCGAACCAGCGAACCGGACAGCCGAGGTGCGTGCAGTTGATCGCGAACACCTGAAACGTGTCGCCGGCCTTGCGCCGCACCCAGCATGGAATGTTAGCCGTTGCGCCATCCCACGGCCGCGTGAAAGGATTGCGATAAGTCGCGAGCCGCGTCTGATTTTCCGGAAAGTTTCCGACGGCGCCGAGCGCGATCCACGACTGATACGGCTCGCGCTGACGAAAACTGGAGAAAACGTAGCCGATCACCGGAACGGCGAACAGCGCCCCCGCGATTACGTTGAGCGCAGCACCGACCTTGAAAAGAAAGCTCCGACGGGAGATTGCCGAATGAGTCGAAGTTTCAGCGATCGGTTTTTCTTCTATTTTTTCTTCGTAAGCCATCGCGTCTACCCTCTAGTCCACCCTTGCCGAAAGTCTGTTGTCGCGATTCTGCGCTTCGAATACATTCGATTCAGCCACCGATATTGGCCCGCGGCGGTGCGATGCGATCCAGGCAACAACGTCGGTTATCTCCTGCGGCGACATGGGACGCCCGGAGATGTTGTTGCGCCAGTCCGGTTTTTCGAGATCCGCTCTTCCGGCGATGACCGTCGTCCGCAGCGACTGATCGCTCACCAGAGCCAGATACCTGGGATCCACAATCGCTCCGCCTTTTGGCCGACTGCGTCCGGACGCATCGTGGCACTGCGCGCAGTAGGTCTGGTAGACGATTAAACCGCGAGACACATCGGCCGATTTAGAATCTTTCTCGGTTCTGTAGGCTGGCAAAGTC
>Ga0075436_100002837_pt1 | contig 11872 bp, 8 predicted proteins | sample RhiMethybrSRZTD5_FD_75303 | JGI IMG/M metagenome (GOLD analysis project Ga0075436, IMG submission 75303) | Populus rhizosphere microbial communities from Tennessee, USA - Rhizosphere MetaG P. TD hybrid SRZTD5 | ecosystem: Host-associated > Plants > Roots > Rhizosphere > Soil | place: USA... | reverse complement strand
GGCGGCGCAACCAGGAAGGTCATGAGCTGCTGCTTCGGCAGCGCCTCCGTATAAATGAGTGGGATCAGAACCAGAACCCCAAGCAGCAATATCTGCAAAGCGAAGGACAAAAAAGTTGTCAGTCCGCGCTTGGTTTTGATTCGTCCCGAAGATTCGACCAGGCTGTCCTCAAACATACCTATCTCTCCAATAGGGCACTAGCTAATGTTTAGACACCGGGGACGATGTTTTTGCTCCCGCTACGAGCCATTCGAAGGGGACAGCAAAAAGGTGACAGGGAACAGGGAAATCCAATGTGTTTCCCTGTCCCCTGTGACCTATTCCCTATCCCTCCTAGTTCCTCGTTCCCGTCCCCTGCAACTTCCCTGTCCTCTGGGCTCCTCTTCGAGTGCCGGCGCCGGGCAATACAACCTGGCCGGTCTTTTTCATGCGCCAATCCTGGTACGCGACCAGCATGGGAGCAGCTACAGCAATCGAAGAGTAAGTACCAATTAGGATGCCCACAACCAGGGCAAAGGAAAACCCGCGAAGAACCTCGCCGCCAAAAAGATACAGCGAGAGCACCGTCAGAAACGTCAGCCCTGAAGTGAGTACAGTTCGGCTCAGGGTCTGATTGATGCTCCGGTTAACGATCTCCGCCAGCGACTCACGCCGGAGCAGCTTTATGTTTTCGCGGATACGGTCGAAGACGACAATCGTGTCGTTCATCGAATATCCGATCAGCGTAAGTATCGCGGCGATAACGGTAAGCGTTATCTCTTGATTCGTCAAGGAGAACGCGCCGACGGTGATCAAAGTATCGTGAAAGACTGCGACCACGGCGGCTACACCGTAGATCCACTCAAACCGGAATGCGAGATACACCAGCATTCCCGCGAGCGAGTAAAGAGTCGCCAATTCGGCCTGATGGGTGAGCTGCTTTCCTACCTGCGGACCAACGATCTGTACGCTGCGCACGCCGAAGCCAGAAGTGAAAGCTCCGTCTTTCAACGAGGAGACAATTTGCGGCTGAACAACACCGTTCAGATCGTCGATTGATCCGAGCACGCCCGAACGGGATTTATCGCGAAAATCGGTGATCTGCCGCGCGATCGCGCCGTATCGGGCCCCGGCGTCGGTTCCCAGATGGAGGGGATCTTTGTTCAGCAGGTAGTCGGAGATTTGGCTCGGGCTGGAATTGTTCAGATCGAGCTTGCCCTGGCCGGTTCCACCGAAGTACTTCTCCATTACCGCGACGATGGCTGCGCGTCCTCGATCGAGCGACTGCTCGCTGGTTTCCTTTTCGGGAAGGCTGATGATGACTTCATTGGCGCCGGCGCCGCCGATGCTCTGAATTTTGAAGTCGTGATAGCCGGCCTCGTCGATGGAATGGCGAATCTTGGCGTCGTCGACGGCGTTGACGAACTTCACGTCAACCTGTGTGCCGCCGCGGAAGTCGACACCCCACGGAACACCGTGCCAGAAGATCAGCGAGACCAATCCCGCCACGCTGAAGATCAAAGAAAAGCTGAGGAAGTACCACTTCTTCCCGAGAAAATCGATGTTGGTGCTTTTAAAGAATTCCAATTTGTAACCCTTGAAAATCGTTTTCACCACGGAGACACGGAGTCACGGAGAAAAACAAGAAACAGGTGAAAGGCACTCCAGTCGACTTATTCATCTGGCTCGACCATACCTAGTGGACTTCGAGAGCCCACTCAAAATGCCTTTCTCCGTGCCTCCGTGTCTCCGTGGTGAATAAGCTTGCTAAATGCTCAACGCTTCCCCGCGCTCTTTGCGATTCAAGATCGCATCGAAGATCACGCGCGAGACGAACACGGCGGTGAACAGGTTTGCCAGCAGACCGAAGGTCAGCGTGGTGGCAAATCCGCGCACTGGACCGGTTCCAAAAATGAACAGAATGAATGCCGAAACAATCGTCGTCACGTGCGTATCGACGATCGTCAGCCACGCATGAGCGAACCCCTGATCGACCGCCGCCGCCGGAGCCTTCCCTGCGCGCAGCTCTTCGCGAATGCGCTCAAAGATCAGCACATTCGAGTCCACGCCCATACCGATGGTCAAAATCACACCGGCAATTCCGGGCAGCGTGAGCGAAGCGTGGCTAAATCCTAGAAATCCGAGCAAAATGACCAGGTTCAGCAGCAGCGCCAAATCGGCATTGATGCCAGCGCCGCGATAGTAAATCAGCATGAAGATGAGCACGGCTGCCATGCCGACGACAGCCGCGAGAACTCCCGCGCGAATCGAATCGGCGCCCAGTGACGGGCCGACCGTCTCTTCATTCAAGTAGTGAATGCTCGCGGGCAGTGCGCCGGAGCGCAGCATCATTGAGAGATCGTGAGTCTGCTCTTCAGTGAATGCGCCAGTAATGCGAACGCTGTCCCGAATTGGTTCTTGAATGGTTGCGACTTCGCGCACGCGATTGTCGAGCACGATTGCCAGCTTGTCTCCCTGATGCTGGCTGGTGAAAGCGAAGAAGCGGCGCCCACCATCGTTCGACAGATTGAACTGAACGTCGGGACGACCATTTTCATCGCGGCTCCCCTGAGCGTCGCGAATGTCGCTGCCAGCGACAGCCGAGGTGCGGGATACCACCCAATACTCCGGCTGTCCTCCGCCCTGACCTGTTGCTCCAGGCAGGATCACCTGATCCGTAGGAATAGTGCCGCCGTTGGCTTGCAGTGCAGATTGCTCGTCAGCATAAGGTCCACCGATCGACTGACGAATCTCCAACATCGCCGTGGACTGAATCAGGTCTCTCACACGGGCGGGATCATCAACTCCAGGCAGCTCCACAAGGATCTGATAGTCGCCCATCCCGTGTTCCTGGATGGTCGGCTCAGTCACTCCGAACTGATCCACACGGTTGCGGATCGTCTCAATTGCCTGCTGAACAGCGCGCTGCTTGAGCGACGTGACCTCCGAGGGCTTCATCACGAACTGATAGGTGTTGTTCGGGCCGCTCTGCAGCTCGTACTGAGGGAAGTTGTCGCTCACCGTTTCCCGCAGTGCACCGACCTTATCCGGAGGCACGCCTTTGATCTGCATGACCTCGGGATGATTTGCTGGATCAGGCTTGGTGATGTCGGGCGACGCAATCCCGGCTTTGTTCAGGTCATCTTTCAGTCCCGAAAGCGTGCGATCAGTGTCGGCATTCACAGCCTCATTCACGGCAACTTGCAGAATGAGGTGTGTACCGCCCTTTAGGTCGAGGCCGAGGTGGATGTTCTCCTGAATCGCCCCGAGGACTCCTTGTTGTTTCCAGGCATTAATGGCCTTTTCGGGATCGGTTCCGAGAAAAACGCCATAAACAAAAATCAGCAGCGTTCCGATAATGAGCAGGGTCTTTGAGAGAAGGTTTTTACGCATTTACTTTGCTTCTTCTGTGTTCACGAGCGCGGTGACGGCGGCGCGGGCCACTTCAATCCGCAGGTTGTCGGGAGGGACGCGCAGTTGTACAGCGTCGTCCCTAAGAGAGATCACAGTTCCGCGAATTCCGCCGCTGGTTACAACTTTGTCGCCGTTTTTAAGGCTCGCCAGCATTGCCTGCCATTTCTTCTGTTTCTTCTGCTGCGGCATGATCAGCATGAAATAGAAGATCGCGAAGATAGCGATCAGGGGTAGCAGGCCGAAGATGGCAGACCCCGACGACTGCGCCAACAGGCTGGGAATTGCGTGCATTTGAATCAAGGCTTCGCTCTGAAACCAGGGGGAGATTTTCTAATTGAGTAATTTGGTAATTGGGTAATTGCCAGAGGCACTTGCAACTACCGGCCTCGCCATGCCGCGCGATTACGAACTTACCCGATTACTCAATTACCCAATTCTGGGGCGCGGCTAGAGGAAAGTCTGCTTAGCTCGATTGCTCTGAAACCTGCGTGGCTTCAGATCGCTTCGCTCGCAACTCTCCAGTTTTAATAGCATGACGGACACTGCGCATCGTGTCAAGGTAATGCGCGAGGTTGTGGATGGTGTTCAGCACTGCGGCCAGCGCCTCTCCAGAGACAAACAAGTGCCGGAGATACGCGCGCGTGTAGCGCGAGCAGACGATGCACCCGCATTGCGGATCCGGCGGCTGCTGATCGCGAGCGAAACGCGCGTTCTTGATGTTCATCCGCCCCTCCGAGGTGAACAGCAGCCCGTGACGAGCAGCTCGCGTCGGAAGCACGCAATCCATCATGTCGACGCCCATGGCGGTGTACTCGACGATCTCCTCGGGATAGCCGACGCCCATCACATATCGCGGCTTGTCTTTAGGCAGCAGAGGAAGCGTGCTCTCAATAATTTCGCGCGTCAGCTCGCGCGGCTCACCGACGCTCAGCCCGCCAATGGCGTAGCCCGGGAAATCGAGCTCCAGCAGACGCTCCGCCGATTCGCGGCGAAGATCGGGATGCATGCCGCCCTGCACAATCCCGAAAAGGGACTGGCGGCGATTTAGGGAAGGGCACGACTTTAGTCGTGCCGGTTCTAAACGGCTTGGAGTTCCGGCTTTAGCCGCTGAGGAAAGTATTGCTTCGTCCATTCGCTCCGAAGCCCAAGGCACGTCGTCTTTATGCGCCTCGAAGTAGTCTTTGCTCCGCCGCGCCCAACGCGAGGTCATCTCCATTGATTCCCTCGCACGTTCTCTCGTCGCAGGGTGCTCGGTGCATTCGTCGAAAGCCATGATGATGTCCGCACCCAGCGCGATCTGAATTTCCATGGAACGCTCAGGAGTGAAGAAGTGCGTTGAGCCATCGAGATGGGAACGAAACTCGACTCCCTTTTCAGTAACTTTGCGCAGCTGGTTGAGGCTGAAAACCTGGAACCCGCCGGAGTCGGTAAGAATGCTGCGCTCCCACGACATAAACCGGTGCAGCCCGCCCATCTCGCGGATGGCTTCATGTCCGGGTCTCAGATAGAGGTGATACGTATTGCCGAGAAGAATCTGGACGCCAAGCTCTTCCAGAATGTGCTGCGGCACGCCTTTGACGGAACCCAGCGTTCCGACGGGCATGAACACTGGAGTCTCGATTTCGCCGTGTGGGGTAGCGATGCAGCCGAGGCGAGCAGGGCCATCACTAGCTTCTATTGAGAAGGAGAGAGACATGGAATCGGGTGGTCAGGTCATCGGGTGATCGGTGAACTAAAGACAAAAGCCGTTCGCTCTTGGCAGACTTAGTCGATTAACCGATGATTTTCCGATTTTACTTGGCCCGATCGCCCGATGACCCGATGCTACTCACCAACCACTCCGCTGGCGCAAGCTGGTAATGTGCGCCACATGGTGCCGCCCGTGCCATGCATAGAGAGCAACCATCCAGTCCAGCGTGCGCACTCCATGTTCGGGATGGCGAAAGGTGCGGGAATAATCGGCATCGGTCAAGGCGCGAAGAAGGTGGTTCCAGCGTTCGTGCACAGCGTCCAGCAGGGTGAGCGACGTTTCAATCGGCGTATTCGGCACGTCGGCGAGATTGGCCCATGCTTTCTCGTCGTAGGGCTTGATCGTAGGTTCGTTTTCGGTGAGTGCCAGTTTGGTGCGGATAAAGGCGTTCATATGCGAATCAGGCACATGATGGACGACCTGCCGCACAGTCCATCCACCCGGACGATACGGCGTGTCGAGCTGCGCCGCGTTGAGTCCGCGCACAGCTTCCCGCACCTTTGCCGGAGTGTGCGCAATCGCCTCGATAGCAGCCTTGCGCTGCGGTGCACTCATTAGAGTTTCATATTGGAACTTGCCGATGGGATAGCTGAGATCTGGGACCGATGAGGCCGTGCTCATGAAGTCTCCCCTGTTTAATCTTCCGTCATTGATTTCCAGAGCGCGAGCGTGGTCGCAATATCTTGATGAATGACGTGGAGCCGGGCGCCCTCGCCCGGGTGTTTGCTTGGTACTGCTATCGCCGTGGATCGCAGTCCGATCCATTCCATCCTCTGTAAGTTACAAGCAACATGGAATTGCAACCAAACACCCGGGCGAGGGCGCCCGGCTCCACGTTAGGTATCCCTGATCTTCTCCAAAAACCGCTTCACATTCACCACAGCGCGGTGCACTGTACCCGATCCGATTGACTGTTGTTGGTTGCGAGCAGTAACCCGGTAGATGAAGAAGCGTCCGTCGATGCGGTCCAACACGGCTTCGGCGACAACCGTTTCTCCGATACCGGTAGGTGCGCGGTGATCCACGTGGATCGCCGTCCCAACCGTCGTCTCGCCATCCTCGCAGTAAGGCTCCTGAGCCAGATAGCAGGCACCCTCCATCCAGCCGATCATCCAAGGTGTAGCCAGCACGGGAGGCAGCTTCGGATCGATGCGGGCGAGGGTGTGCTTGTGCTCGACAACATGGGACAGTTCAGCGCGCGTGCCGATGGGAATGTCTTTGCTCATGCGAAGTTTTAGCTCTGGATAAAACGCTCGACTATACGGGAGTTGGAGAGCGGTGTGCAATCGTTCGATTAAGCTCGCAATTTCAGCGCGGATTTCCAGACTTTCATAGATTTCGCATGGCACTCAGTCCCAAGCTACAGAATCCCGTATCTGCTGTGAAAATCACCTGCACCATTCCTGCGGCACTCTCAGGAAAAATTCACAATGCGTAAAACTGGGTATGGAAAACTGCCGCGCAGCGATGATAGATTGCAACGTCCCCCTTCCAGTTTTCATGGATTACCGGCCACCTGGTTTTAATTCTGACCGGGCTTGATAGATCGATTTCGCTTGATGCGTTCAAATTACAGGAGCTTCGAAATATATGCGGTCGCAACTTAGCAGTACGCCTGGCGTGCGCTTTGCAAATCCAAGCAGATACCTGCGTATCTTCGTCCTGCTTGCCACATCCTTGTTGCTGTGCGTGAGCACCTTCGCTCAATCGACGACTGACGGCGCGATCGGTGGCACCGTCTACGATGGGAACGGCGCGGTCGTGCCGAACGCCACTGTTACTGTCCATAACAACGGCACAAATGCAGAACAGCGCGTCACCACCGACGCTTCGGGGTATTACCGCGTACGGCAACTTCAACCGGCGACTTATACGGTGAGTGTCAACTCCACCGGATTCGCGCCTTATAGGGCCGAAAACGTCATCGTGCAAGTTGGAAGCTTGACGGATGTTTCCCCGCGCCTTGGCATAGCGGGAGCCGCGGAAACGGTGAGTGTCACAGCGGAAACACCGGAGGTGAACACAACCTCTGCGGACTTTGCGCCCGTCGTGGACTCAGTGCAGATTTCGAATTTGCCTATCAACGGCGGACGTTGGTCTGACTTCGCCCTGCTAACTCCTACGGTGGTCAATAACTCGTCAGGATTTGGCTTGGTTAGTGTCCGTGGCATGAGCTCATTGCTAAATAACAACACGATTGATGGGGCAGACAACAATCAAGCGTTCTTCTCCGAGGAACGAGGACGCACAAGGGCTGGCTATTCGACACCCAAGGTCGCCATCCAGGAATTCCAAGTCAACACATCGAACTATTCTTCGGAATACGGACGCGCGGCTGGCGCCGTAATCAATACTGTTACCAAGAGCGGCACAAATTCGTATCACGGGGAGCTTTATTTCTTCGATCGCGACAACGATTGGGGTGCGAAGAATCCGTTTACCAAAGTGTTCACGCAAACCTCGCCAGGAGTGTTCACCCAAAGCGTGATCAAACCCAAAGATTGGCGCAAAATGTGGGGACTGGGAATCGGCGGGCCGATTATCCAGAACAAGCTCTTCTTCTACTTCGCCTACGATCAGTACCGGCGCAACTTTCCGGGACTTTCGACCGTCACTAGCCCCGCCCAGTTCTTCGCACCGGCCGACCTCACTTTGCCGTCAGGGCAGACCGCAGCAACGTGCGCTTCCAACTCCAGCAAGACGATTAGCACGCCGACGCAGAACGTCTGCATTTTGGCTAATAACCTGAGTATTCCCTATGCCACCGCGCTCACCAGCTACAACAATGGCCTGAACGACATTTTGGGCGAACTCGGTCCGGTTCCGCGAACCGGCGATCAAACCATTTTCTTACCGAAGGTCGACTGGAATATCAGCGAGAGGAATCATGCGTCTTTTGAGGTAAACAGGATGCGCTGGGCTTCTCCGCAAGGCATTCAAACACAGTCCAGTAATACACTCGGCATTGCCAGCTTTGGCAGCGACTATGTTCGCGACACATGGGGCATAGCCAAGCTGGATACCTTCATCACCAACACGATGGCCAACGAAGCTCGATACCAGTATGGCCGCGACTTCGAATATGAGTTTCCGCAAGCACCGAGTGCCTACGAGCAGGCGCATTTGACAAAAACGGGATCGTACACAAACCCGTTTGGCGTCACGCCGGACGTTTTCTTTAGCTTCAACGCGTTCGATATCGGTACACAGAGCTTCCTCACGCGGCCGGCCTTTCCCGACGAGCGCCGCCAGCAGTTCGCCGACACTGTGACTTGGACGCACGGAAATCACAGCTTCAAGTTTGGAGGCGATTATCTACACACCAATGATTCGAGTCAGAATCTGCGCTTCCAGTTCGGAGCCTTCACTTACACGAGCTTTGGAAACTATCTCTCCGATGTGATCAGTCCGAACAACTGCACGATTTCGCAGACTGGAGGTAAGCCGCCGCTGACGAATCAGCCTTGTTACAGCACCTTCCAGCAGGCCTTCGGTCCGTTGGGCTTCCAGTTCAACACGAATGAAGTGGGCTTTTTCGGGCAGGACGACTGGAAGATTCGTCCGCGTCTCACTTTGAACTTGGGCCTGCGCTGGGACTATGAAATGCTTCCTAGTGCGTTCTCTAACCTGGTGAATCCCGCTATTCCACAAACGGGACAGCTGCCGGATGACAAGAACAATTTCGGTCCTCGTGTCGGCTTCGCTTACGATCTCCGCGGCGATGGCAAACAAGTGTTACGTGGCGGATACGGCATCTTCTTCGGTCGCATCATAAATTCCACGATTTACAACGCACTGATCAATACGGGAATGCCGGGCGGACAAGCGTCATACTCATTCAGCGCAACCACAGCGGGAGCCCCGACTTTCCCACAGGTGATCCCACCTCCGGCCAATAGCTCGTCGGTGTTGCCCGGAGCTACCGCAGCCAAGCCGGCGGTCCAGTTCTTCGATTCGCATTTCCAGGCTCCCCAGATTCATGAGACCGATCTGACCTTCCAGCAGGACTTCGGCTGGAACACGGTGATGTCGCTCAGTTATCTGGGAAGCTTCGGGCGCGAACTCCCGGGATTTGTGGATACGAACATCGCTCGGGCTGGAACGCCGTTCGTAAGCTCCGGACAGACGGTGAATCCGCCAGCAACGATTACTTACACCGTCAATGGAGGTCCGCTCGCAGGACGCACCATCACCTCCCCTGTCTACACGAGCCGTATCAACAATAACTTCGGGGCGATGACCGACATCTTCAGCGGCATCAACTCCAATTATCAAGCGTTCGCCGTGCAACTCAATCATCGCCTAAGTCACTACGTTCAGTTCAATGCAAATTACACCTGGGCACACGCACTGGATTTCGTACAGAACGAAGCGACTTTCACGGATACCAACGATGTGCTCGATCCCTACAATCTGCAGGGGGAATACGGCAATTCCATCTATGACGTGCCCAACCGATTTGTCTTCAGTGCCGTGCTCGATTCTCCGTGGAAAGCAGATGGCTGGAAAGGCTTTTTGGTGAATGGATGGGAACTGGCGCCGCTGTTTCAGGAACAGAACGGCTTACCGTTTTCACTGACTACTTCGGGTAACCCGCCAAGTGGAATCCCATTCTTTAGTGGTGGCTCGGGTATCAACGATTCAGGCGGCAGAAAAGGCATTCCGGGAGTGCAGCGCAACAGCTTCAGGCTGCCAAACAGCCAGGTAATGGATCTGCGGCTGTCGAAGCGCTTCACCTTCCACGATCGCTACGGCGCGGAATTCATTGGCGAGGCATTCAATTTGTTTAATCACTTCAATGCGACAAACCAGAACACACTTGGATATTCGGCTGGTTGCCAATTGAATCCCGGAGCAACTGGAAGTTGCACGATCAATAACGGAATACCAGTGCTTAACTTCAATAGCACGTTCGGACAAGTGACGAACGCGAATAGCAATTTCGCCTATTCACCACGGCAGGTGCAGTTGGCGGTACGCTTTACGTTTTAAGCCGTCTCTGCGAGAAGGGCAGCCAAAATGGCTGCCCTTTTTTTGAGCGTGGTAAGGGACCGTAATCTGTCGTTGGCAGCTTCCAGAGCCTCCTCCATTCTATCGTCGGCGGTAATGAATCACGAATTCATAGGGAGGCACAGGAGGAAAAAGTTCCGCGATTTTTCGCAGTCTCTCGGCGAGGGCGCCGGGGATCAGGAGTGGGTAGTCGCGTTCGCGCAGGTCGTAGTAGTCGACATCCACTGCCAGCGATAGCAGATATACGGCAATCGCGTCGGCGAATGTTGTATTGAGGTATTCATTGCGGGCTTTTTCGCGGTCGCCGGAGTGTCCCGTTGCGAGCTTGCGGAGCTCGAAGGCGTCCATGCTGCTCTCTCCGCGGATATTGGCCTCTGCCTGCTTCCATACAATTGCGGCAAAATCTTCGGATACGCCGGCTTTCTCGACGAATGCGTGGCCGACATTGATGAAGAACTCGAAGGCAACGGAGAACTTGTCTTCCATCACGCGGGTTGAGATAAAGACGCACTGCGAGTTGCCGACGTTGTAGTTGCGATGGCAGACGGCTCGATCGCTCAGCTCGGTGTCGTAACGCTCCGCAATGCGGGTCTCGTCGCCTTCTCCGACCGTGAGCGGGACGAAGTAATAGGCCTTCCGCTGCAAGGCGGCAGCGATCGCCGGCGGCACGGCTCCGATTACGCGCTCCAGGTCCTCGCGCGAGATGGTGTTCTCGCCAAACATGGTGTAGCAGATGCCGTTGGCCGCCTGCGCTACTTTGGCTGAGCGCACAACATCGGCTGCTGGACGAGTTTCCACGTTAGCGGTCTGGGACATTGTGCAGATTTTAACAGGCCCTTGGCAGCGTGGAGCCGGGCGCCCTCGCCCGGGTGTTGGTCGTTTCTGTCGCCCGGTTTGGCAGGGGCAATCACTGCCATTCTGCAGTTGTAGGTTGAGTTGATCTTGGTATTCCTCTCTCCTGCTCGCGCGAACAGCACGCATGAGCATCCGCTCGGAGTGACGAGTCCAATCCAACACCCGGCCGAGGGCGGCCGGCTCCAGGTTTGCTTCCTCCCACCTGTTACTATTCTCCCCGCACTCTATCGAGTGCGGCGAGTGCGCGTCCACAGGCAGGCGCGAACCCCCATACATTTCATCATTCATCGGAGGTCACAACGTGAAGGTTGCGACACGCTGTTGTCTTTGTGTGCTCTTACTTCTGCCTATCTATTCGTTTTCTCAGGCGCAGGAAAAAATCGATCTGGATATGGTTACGAAAATCCGCTACGAGGGATTCCGTAATTCGCATATCCGTGAGATTGCCGAAGGATTGCTCGAGCAGATCGGTCCGCGTCTAACCGGCTCTCCCAATATGAAACGCGCCAATGACTGGACTCGCGACGAGCTCACGAAGTTTGGTCTGGTCAATGCACATCTTGAATCCTGGGGACCGTTCGGCCGCGGATGGTCGAATGATTATGTGAACGTCCGCATGCTCTCGCCGGACATTCAGACTTTCATCGCATACCCGAAGGCCTGGACTCCTGGCACCGACGGCGCCGTTCATGGCGACTGCATCCGGGCCGACATCAAGACTAAGCAGGACTTCGCCAAGTACAAAGGCAAGCTGGCGGGCAAGATTGTTATCTTCGGCGACATGCCCGAAGTCAAACCGATCATCGAGGCTCCATACGAACGCTATACGGAGAAGTTGCTCGCCGATATAGCCGATTACGAAAT
>Ga0075436_100002835_pt1 | contig 11872 bp, 11 predicted proteins | sample RhiMethybrSRZTD5_FD_75303 | JGI IMG/M metagenome (GOLD analysis project Ga0075436, IMG submission 75303) | Populus rhizosphere microbial communities from Tennessee, USA - Rhizosphere MetaG P. TD hybrid SRZTD5 | ecosystem: Host-associated > Plants > Roots > Rhizosphere > Soil | place: USA... | reverse complement strand
GTGGTGCTCCTGATCTTCGTCATCCCGGTGTTCGAAGGCATGTTCGCTTCAGTGGGCCTCGCCCTGCCACTGCCGACACGTATCGTCATCGGCGCCTCACGTTTCCTCAAGAGCTACTGGTGGATGGTGCTCGCTATTGGTGTCGCCGCCGGATACTTCGGCAGGAAGTACTACGCGACTTCCAACGGTAAGCTGAACATCGACCGCCTGATGTTGAAGATGCCCGTGCTCGGCGACGTGCTACGCAAATCCGCCGTGTCGCGGTTTACGCGTACGCTCGGAACGCTGATCAGCTCCGGCGTCAGCATTCTTGAGGGATTGGAAATCACGGCAAAAACCGCGGGTAACCGCGTGATTCAGGATGCGATCATGGACTCGCGCGCCTCGATCGCCGGTGGAGATACGATCGCACAGCCGCTGCAGAAGTCGAAAGTGTTCCCGCCGATGGTCATCTCGATGATCGCGGTCGGTGAACAGACCGGTGGTCTCGACGAAATGCTTTCCAAGATCGCCGACTTCTATGATGAAGAAGTCGACGCGGCAGTCAGCAACCTCCTCTCCCTCCTCGAGCCGATCATGATCGTGTTCCTCGGCGTCGTGGTCGGCGGCATGGTGGTGGCGATGTATCTGCCGATTTTCGATATGATCAACGCGGTGCAGTAATCAACTACTGACTGAAGACTATCTGCCTGCTGCGGGCAGCCTAAAGCCCGCAGCCCTGAGCTACAAAAACGGCCAGCGAACTTCGCTGGCCGTTTCTATTTCCCCAGTCTCGCGGCCGCCGGCTGCAAAGGCTAAAGGGCAGCCGGCTGGTATTCTTCAGTTAGTAGTTAAAAAGGACGTTAGAAAAGAATCCCAAACGTCAGAGGAACGAAGCTGAACGTTCCCGGATTCATGTTCACACTGTGGTATCTCGCTTCAATGTACGTCTTGAAGCTCGAGCTGAATGGAATGTTCACTCCGCCGCCGATGTTCCAGCCGAACTTGTTCTGCGCGTTGGTCGAACCCGCGTTACCGAAGTCGGCGCTCGGGCGATAGAGACCCGCGCCGCCGATCACGTACGGGGAGAACGACATTCCCAACGGCAGGCCGACCTCGATGTTGCCGGTGAAGGCGGGGATATTGATGTTGTCGCACCCAACTCCGTTCTGACAGCCAAACGCGTTGTAGGCTGCCTCGCCGCGAATGGCGAATGGTGTCGCCTGCGGGCGATATCCAACCACCACCGCGATGTTGTAGCCGGTGTTCGTGCCGTTGCCGAGGTCGCCCGTCGGGAATGCGATACCGCCCGACGCGCCAATCTCGAACGGGTTGTAACTGCCATACTGGGCCTGCGCGCTGGAGGCGACAGCCATCAACGCTACGGCTCCGAGTAAAGAAAAGAATCTGTTCTTCATGATTTCTCCGTTTGTGCGTGCTTCGTGAATCCGCCTGTCTTTATTTCGTACTCGTTCTCCAGGCGGTGAGAACGTTTTGCAGACACTCGCCCCGCACATCTCCCTGTTACACCGGGAGGCCGCCACTAGACCGCGGCGGTTTCTCCGAGCTCGATGCGAGTCGTTTCCGCATCCGGCTTCTCGCCGAGGAACTCGACCCACTGTTTCTTGAGATTCGGGTAGTGCTTCGATGCTTCGACCAGATCGATGAAGCAATCGATCGTCGACTCGAACCAGGTTTGCAGCTTGGCGTCACCGATGCTGCCCGCGTCATCGAACGCGCGATGCGCCTGCGCCAGCGCGAACATGTCGGGATAGACACGCGCCCCGAGGTGCTCGAGCGGCTGTCGTAACGCCCACAAACCGATCTTTCCGCCGGTCATCGAGGGTGATGCCGCGATCAGGAGGCCCTGCTTGCCGTTGAACGGCTGTGGTCGAAAGCGTGAGACCCAATCGATTGTGTTCTTGAGTACGCCCGGCATCGACGCGTTGTACTCGGGCGAGGCGATGATGAATCCGTCGTTGGCGATGAGCTTGTCGCGGAGCGCTTGCGCGCCGCTCGGCAAGCCTGTCCCGACTTCGACGTCGAGGTCGTAAGCGGGGCAGTCGAAATCATTCATCGTCGCGCGATCCACAGTCGCGCCTTTCTGCTCTGCGATTTGCGCCGCGAGCGATGCGAGCCTGTCGTTGAGCGATCCCTCACGCAACGACGCGCCAAATACCAGCAGACGAACGGAGCAACGTTTCTCAGTCATTACAGCCTCGACAAATTGCACTCACTTCAAATACGCACCACGCTCCGAAAGTGAGCGCGACCGTTACTGGTCAGGCAATTCGCGCACCGCGTTAAGCTCGGAACAGACGTGTTAAGCGGCGGTCAAAACGCGTAACTCTACTGTTCGTGTGCTACGGCGCTTACTCCCGCTCCCAACAGACAGGCGGAGACATCGTCAGCTGATTCGGTTTGGCACGCGCGTCTTCGCGCCGGGAAGTCCGCAAAGAACGCTGCGACCTGTTGTCCAATACCGTTCCAGCAATGGACGCGGTTCTCACCAGCCGGAAGTGATTTGCAGAAACCGACACCTCGGGGCAGCTCGCTCTGCGCATATGCGAGATGCCGAACTGCGCCCTGGTAACAGAATGGCTCGCCGAACGACGACGCCAGCACACAACGCTTCTTGATGCCGCTGTATTGAAATGCCGAAGCACCAGACGCATTTCTCCCCAGCCCGACGTAGCAGAACGCGACGAGCTGAGGCGAGCCAGCGCCGTCGCAAACCGCGCCTGCTTTTTTGTAATCCTGCCCGACAGCGGGCAGAATCAGGTCAGACTGCAGCTCGTAGCACGCGAATCGATACTTGGCTGCCGTCGAGTCGCACGGAAAATGAAGATCATTCGGCCGATAGAGTACAACGTTCGCTGAAGGCATCGAATGGCGGTGCATGCCAAACTTTCCGTCGCCGAAAGCCATCATCCGCGCACCCATGTTGTGCTCCATGAACACGCCACTCCAGCAGCTGCGCTGGTCCCACGTGGAAGGCAGGCGATCGCAATCGTGCAGCGACGCGTTGACATCGTAGCCGTTATACATCATCAGCCCGTGCCCGGTCCCGTGCAGACAATCAAAAAGACGGAACGCCTCGGCTGTCCCGCGCAGTCCATCACACGGTGCAGTGAGGAAACTCTGGGAGATCGGCATTCCCATGCGCGCGTCGAAATAGCGCTGCAGAATTCCGTGATAGCATCCCGATTCGTACCGGTCGTCACACTGCGACAGTAGTTTCGTCGCCGTTGCCGGGGTCGAGCGCACCGCATAGCCAAGCGCATGCGCCATCGCGTGGCTGACCAGAATCAGTGAAGGATCGTCGTGGACGACTTTGTCGAGGGTGCCCATCGCCAGCGCAATGTTGCCGGCGGATGATAAAGCACCAATTCCGTCGCCGAGGCAGGTTGCATAGCTGTCGGTCGATTCCGCGCGCTTCGGCTTGCAGGCAGAGAGCAGGGAATCTGCGACCACTCCGGAATCCGCGACGAAGCGTGTCTGTTTGGTCGGTGCACTCACCAGCGTGTCCGACGCGCTCATCTGCATCGCGTGGTGTTCGTGCTGCGCGAGAGCGGGAGTCGCGCTGATCATTAGGACTGTCGGGAGCAGGGCAAAGTATACGGCTGCGCGCACCACGACGAGTTTGGTTTTTGTCATGCTCGCAGTATCACAGGCGTCGTCGTTGGATTCAACCTGCGCAACTCAATCACGGAGTACTCCCGCGCGCATGTGGATCGGCCAGCGAACGACGCGCGCGCGATGGGGTTCTCCCCATTCCGCCCCCAGAGTCGGCTCGAGAACAGCTACCGGATCTACGCCGTGCTTCTCGACGTATCTCGCTGTCGCCGACCATGTCCGGAGGTAACCGAGGAGTTGAGGCAGTGTCCAATCGACGCGCAGCTCGAACTTTGGCGGTGTGAGTTCGGCGAAGGGAAAATCGATTGTCATGTATCCATCGAGCAGGGCTTGTCTTTCGGGAGTCCAGTACGACTCAAGCTTTCCCCGGTTGAACTCGTGTAACTGACTCTGCAGGCGAGGCGTATCGAGTACCGGGTCGCCGTAGCCCCAGATGGCAATCGCACCATCGCGTTTCAGGACTCGTGTTGCTTCAGTGAAGAACGCGGGCGCATCGAACCAGTGCAGTGCCTGCGCGGCTGTCACGAGATCGATGGACTCCGACGCCAGTCCACTCTGCTCGGCGCGAGCCACGAGATACTCCACGTTGTGCTGGCGGGTTGCTCTCTCGATCTGCGCCGCGCTGGGATCAGTCGCGATTACACGGGCGAAGTGCTCGGCGATCTCGACCGCTGCCTGGCCGTTCCCGGTGCCGCAATCCAGCGCGAGCTCGTGTTGCGTGCAAAGACTGGAGAGATAACTGAAGAGGGTTTTCGGGTAGTGCGGACGAAAAGCCGCGTACGCGGCCGCGCGCTTTGAGAAATGGTCTTTGAACTTCATGCGCGTCCGCAGCCGGGACGCGCGAGGATCAGCGCGTTTCCAGACTCAGCGTGCGATTGAGCGCTGTGGCGACATAGACCATGTCTATGCTCTTGAGGAAGTCGTTGAGCGTCGGCGGGGCGCGGTGCGCCATCTTCCCGTGAGAGTCCTCCCAAACGAGCACGACTACTCCTGGAAGATTCGCCGCAGTGGCGCTTCGCTGGAACGCTTCCTGGATACGCGCCTGCTCGGTCGCGGAACGCTTGCCGAAGGTGCGATCCACCGGCACGATGACCATGTCCTGGTCTCCGTGTCGGAGGTGCGCCACCTGAAAGGTGGGCATCGCGGCGATTCGCTTTGCGGCAGCTTCTCCCATGTATCATGGAGGTTTTCACTTGTACGCAATGAGGTCAATGTCGATTCTATATCTCAAAATGTCGGTTTTCTATCAAGCCAGTTCGCGCTTTCGCTGCCCAGCCAGGGTTGTAGCTTCACCCATATGATGAAACGCGCGCTGTTCGCGATGATCGCGGCGATCGCCGCGTGCTCGGAGAACGGAGCGCAACAACGGCCTGAATACGGTGGCACAATCGTCATCGTCAGCATCCAGGACCCTGGTGTGTTGTTCCCACCGCACATGCTCAGCATCACGGCGAGGCAAATCTCGGAGCAGATCTACGACTATCTGGCTGACGTCGGACCGGATCTCAACACGCTCAATGACCGAGGATTCCGTCCGCAGCTGGCAAGTAAGTGGAGCTGGTCGGCCGATTCGATGCAAATCGCCTTCGCGATAAACCCTCGCGCGCGTTGGCACGATGGAGAGCGAGTCACCGGGCGCGACGTCGCGTTCACCTTCGCCCTCAACAAAAACCCGGAGCTTGCTTCTCGTTATGAATCGTCGCTCGGCAACATCGATTCGGTAACTGCTCCGGATTCTCTCACCGCAAAATTCTGGTTTCACCGTCGCCTGCCAACTCAGTTCCTCGACGCGGCCGCGCAGATGCTGATACTGCCGGCGCATCAGCTCGAGCACATTCGCGTTTCTTCGCTGCGCAGTTCGCCGCCGCCGCCCATCGGGAGCGGACGGTTTCGCCTGCGCAAATGGAACAAGGGCGAGAGTGTCGAGCTCGTCGCCGACACCGCTAACTACCGCGGCCGAGGGCGGGTCGACCGAATTATATGGACGATCGTGCCGGACTTTCCCGCGGCGCTCACCCGGCTTCTGCGCGGCGACGCGGATGTATTCGACGGATTACGTCCGCAGGATCTCGTTGATGTCGAACATCAACCTGCGGTGCGCACGGTGATTCTGCCGGGAATGGACTACGTGTTCCTGCGCTTCAACCTGCGCGATCCCAAGGACACCACGAAGCCGCATCCTTTGTTCGCCGATCGGGGAATGCGTCGGGCGATCGCGCTCGCGCTCAACCGGCAGGCGCTGGCGAAAAGTATTCTCGATACGTTCGCGATTGTTCCCGCCGGTCCTACCGTACGTGTCTATCCGACCACTGACCCCAAGCTCGCGCAGCTTCCCTATGATTCGGCGCACGCCGGTGCGCTGCTCGATTCACTCGGTTGGCGGCGGGGCGCGGATGGGATGCGGGCAAAAAACGGGAGGCAGCTGACGTTCAACATCACCATCCCGACGAACAGCCTGAACAGGATGCGGGCGGGCGTAATTCTACAGGATCAGTTGAAGCGCGCCGGAGTGCGTGCGAGCCTGGAGCAGCTCGATTTGAGCACGGAGCTGGCGCGCGAGGAAGCCGGGTCGTTTGACGCTGCCCTTGACGTGTGGACGATGGCTGCCAGCCCGGACGGCACGCGGGACGGGTGGACTACGGAGGGCATCGGTCCGAACGGAGTGAATTTCGGCTACTACAAGAACCCGGCGTTCGACGCTGCACTCGATACCGCGCTCAAAGCTGACTCAGCGCACGCGCGAGAATTGTTTTCCAGGGCGTATTCGATCATCAACGACGACGCGCCGGCCGTTTGGCTCTATGAAGCGCGCAAAATCATCGGTGTCCACCGTCGCATCCGCACGAATGTGATGCGGCCCGACGCCTGGTGGTTTTCCCTTGCCGATTGGTACATCCCGATGGCGGAGCGCGTTTTAAGGGACCGTATCCCACCCCCCAAATAGAGGCACTTAAGCCCGTGTAGCGGCGCTTAAGTGACACGAAAAAGCCCCTCCGGTGATACGAAACAGGCATTTCGAAACCGGGTGCAAAGTGGCATTTTTGAGTCACTTAAAAACCCGTCTATCCAATGATCCGGCATCAAGTCTTCTTCGATACGCTTGGTACCCTAAGGGAGGATTCTGCCTCCTGGCGTACTGTATTTGCCGGACTCTCGGTCCTGCGACTGGTTGATTCCTATACCGACAACTCGGCATCAGTTGACCCGGCGAACTGGGCGCAGCTGCACAGCGTCCGCAGTTCGGTCGAAGAGGTAAGTGCTGGCGACCCGATTCGTGGCGTTCTTACCACCGTACTCGAGGAGACGATCGCGCGGGGCACGATTGACGAGGTCGTGTGCCGATCACTGCTCGGGTACGGTCGGGCGCTCGACTACGACGCAAACTGGGGCCTTGCAGCCGACGTATATCAGACCGTCGCCAAGATCTCACGTCCCGAGAGGAACGCAAAGCTCGCCGTCGACGCAAACGTTGCGGTGGGTGGTGCTGCACGCCGTAACGGCGACTGGGAAACCTCGGCACGTGCGTACTCACAGGCGGCTTATATCGCTGACACCATGGGCGACCGCCAGGGCGTGTTGACGGTGCAGGTCGGTATTGCGAATACGTACATGGCCAAAGGAAATCTGCCGCAAGCGCAGAGTATCCTCGATGACGTAATTACGCAGGCCGGCGACCTTCACTTCGAGGACGTGCAGGCAATTGCGCTGCACAGCCGCGCCGCACTAGCGGGGCGCCGTGGCGACTATGCGGAGAGCGTCAGGCTCGGCTACGCCTCGCTCAAGCTGACCAAGAACCACATCGAACGCGACAATGTGCTTGCTGACCTCGCAGGTGCGTTCGAAAACGTCGGCATGCGCGCTGCTTCGCGCGATTCCAATCTGCTCCTCGTCGCGACGAGTCAAACCAAGTTCGTTCGTTGGCAGGCGAGTATCAACCTCATGGAACTCGCAGCGCGAGACCAGATGGAGCAGGCGTTCGATGCCTACGCCAAAGATCTTCGCCGCGAACCTATGGGTGCGTGGCTCAAGTCGCACTTCCTGCTATTCCTCGGCGAAGGGCTTGAGAGCTTCGAACGTTACGAAGCTGCCGAGCAGGCATTATCAGAGGCGAGAGACTTTGCCGAGCAGAATCAGATTTTCGCAGTCTCGTTCAAGGCAGAGGAAGCCCTTCAGGCCGTGCGTGCAAAGGCTCGCAGGCATGCTCCTGTGCCAGTATTCCCTGACGTTTCCCACGACGTCCTTGCGGCAGCTCACGAGATCTCGGAGCTGCGCAAGGCCGCAATGGCTACCAGCTAGTTCGACTTAACGCCCGGCCTGACTTACTTGCAGGTCGAAGAACCGGTCTGGACTGGGCACACGTCGTTGCGCGGAGCTGTCATGTCTGAACAGGCGGCGAGGACGACGGAAGCGACGACGGTGGCTACGACGAGAAGGCGGCGGCGGATCATTTGGAGCTCCTGAAAAGAGAAATAGGGTGCGTTGGCGTACTGACCACGCTCAACGTATGACCCGCCGCCGATGCCGAAATGGCATTTTCTTATCAGAAAATGCTTGTTTCCTATCAGAAACAGTACTTTTCTTATCACCTCCCCCTCCCGCTGTAGAGGTTTTCCCGCCAGTTTCCTAGTACCATGCGCCCCATCCGCTAGTGAGCGTTGCGGCGTTCCTGCCGACCCGGCTCCTCGCCCACGTCAAGCATGTTTTTGCTGAGGAGCCCGAGCTATTGATTGCCGACAACTGGCAGGAGCTCGAGTCGTTTATCCGCCGCAAGCCGGTCACCGTGGTCATCCTCGACCCTGCCGCTGACGGGATCATGAACGTCGGCGCGGTGGCCGGACTGCTGAAGCGATATCCCTCACTTCCCCTGATTGCGTACGTGACGCTGCATGCGCCTCAGTTCAGCGCAGTAGCTCAGCTGGGACGTCTCGGATTGAAGGAGGTCGTGCTGCACCGATTCGACGATGAGCCCGAGGGTTTCAAGGAGCGGGTAGAGCGGCTCGAGGGGAACGCGTTGACCCACGACGTTATCGAGGCGCTCCGCACAAGGCTGTCACAGATCCCGCGTCAGCTTTCAGTGACTGTCGAGAATCTTTTCGAGCAGCCACACCGCTACACCAGCGCTTTCGACCTGGCGATGGAAGCGGGGATCGCCATTGTCAGCGTCTATCGTAACCTCGATTCGGCGCGACTCGGATCGCCGAAGCGGCTGCTAATCGCGGCCAAAGTGCTGCGTGGCTTTGGGTATTTGCGCGATCCGGGCTACTCGGTGCTCGACGTGTCCATAAAACTCGGTTACAAGACCGCGCGCATTTTTTCGCAGCACTGGGTCAGCGTCTTTGGCGAAACGCCTGCCCGTGTTCGCACCAGGCTGACCGATGAAGCCGCGATTGCGGCGGTGCTGGAGTGGCTCCGGGCGGGTGACGATGGGTCGCTGGACGACGACCCTGGCCACCCGCCGGGGCACAATGGGTCACATCGCCGGCGACGCCGGAGACGCGAGCCGAGCTAGTCCCACTGCAGAATCCCCTTCATGTCGTCAAGGAAGGGGAGCGCCGTCGGACTTCTCCTCGGAGCGTTCGGATCGCGCGCCTCGTCGGCGACGCGGATGAAATCACTCCAAAGGTCGCCCAACCGTACCGCGATGGGCTCCGACCGCTCGTCGCCAACCGAGTCAGCGACGACCGCATGCGGCTTTTCCAGATCACTAAAAGCCCGTGAATCGGACTTGGAATCGCTCATTTGGTTGGTGGAGGGGCGCTGTCGGGGGGATCCAGGTGGTCGAAAGCGATTACAGACCCGCCGGCGAGTGCATTGCCGAAGGTATTACCAAATATGCGGCCATCACCGCTTACCCGTCTAGCCGCAACCAAATGATTCGCGAACCAGCTGCCGCGGCGTGTACTAAAGTCGTCGTAACGCACGCCGTGTCCACTTGATGAAGAGTGGATAAACCGTCCGTTACCCGCGTAGATCGCGACGTGACTGATTTGACCCCCCTGTTGGAACAGTAGGAGGTCTCCGACTGCGAGCGACCGAGTAGAGACAGCGATGCCCGTTCCAGCCATTTGTCGCGACGTCCGGGGTAGATCAACCCCGTTCTGACCATACACATACTGAACGAACCCCGAGCAATCAAAACCGGTTCGGGGTGAGGTTCCACCATAGACGTAAGGCACGCCAATGTACTGTTCCGCGGTCGGCACAACTCTGCGAGCGGCTCCGCTCGCAGAGGTAGTGCTGACAACTGGCCAGTTGATGCCGGCACGCGATGGTGATGTGCGAGACGGACGTGACGCACTGGGGGGTCGATCAACGGTGCGACGCGAGTAAACTGAGGACCGCGAGCGTCCGCCGCCAAAGTGGAAGCCAATTCCGACGCGATACTCGACGCCTCTCACGAACTGCGAATCGGCATACGTCGCCGGCGCTGCGAGCCGTTTGAATCTCGCTTCACCGTTTACTGACACGAGACTGCCGAGGCCGAGCTGGATTCCGCCACCGTAACCCCAGGTGCGGATTGCATCGGTAAACGTTGTAGGCTGTGCAGCGCTCTCCAGACCAAGGCCGACGAAGGTATAAGGCATAAATCCCTCGCCGAGTCCCGCGTTCATTGGTCCGAGAAGCAGATCCGCGTTCGTTGACCACACAACATCGGAGGGGCCGGTCGTCGTGGCGCCAAGCTGCGGCGTCAGTGTCGACTGTCCGATCGCGCCGCTCCCCCGGATGCCGACGTACGGCGTCCCCAGGCTCAGCGAAAGTCCACCGAGGGTACGAGTGATTGGGTCCGAGTTATCGAGGGCGCCAAAGAGCTCGACTCCGCCAGCAACCTGGGCGTGTAGAGCAGCAGGTACTGCCAAATACGATAGGACTCCAGAGAGACCTATCAACATGCGTCGCAGGTGGTGCATAAGCGACTCCACGGAAGAGGTTGGCGCCTTATCTGGCATGAGGAAAGCCAGCCATGCCAAAACGCTAACTTGTTGATCCGTTGACGGTTACGACACTGCCAAAGTCCCGCTTTCGCTCATCTGTCACCTGCCAGGGACAGGCAGAGAGGTCAGCGGAACGATCTCGATTGGGAGGGTATAGCCCAACGACCTCTTTTCCCCGCTCACCCGAGCCAGGAGACAGCAATGCCAAAAATTGACTGGCGGTCTATTCTGGCTTTGCTCACAGCCGGATTGATCGTGAGCACCGGGACGACGCCCATCCAAACTGCCTCGATCGGTGATGTGGTCTCCACTGCTGCGGAAAATATCGCCAACGACCTTTCCGACGACGGCCCGCATCTTGGGTTCGATACTTTCGCCTACCCGGGCGACGACGCGATGCGGGCGTGGCTGACGGCAGACAAACCATACAGCTGGGTCGGCTACTACTTATCTGCGCCTTGCCACACCGACGACACGTGGGAAGGAAAGCGGCAGACTCTCACCGACATGGGTTGGGGAATGGCGGTGATCTATGTTGGCCAGCAGACCTGGGGCAGGACACCGGGTGAGAAAGTGACGGTTACCCGGTACGTGACAAAAAAAGCGCGCACAACGGTAAAGCTGAAAAGCGGAAAGCGAGTAGTGCGTTACGTCAGCAAGCGCGTTCCAGTGAAAATTCTCGTTGCGCCGCGCGCGTCACCCAACGCTTCGTGCTCGAGCCATTTCGTCAATGCGTCGCGTGGAACCGCTGATGCAAACGACGCGATAACGAAAACATCGGCCGAGGGTTTTGCGAAAGGAACCGTCATCTTTCTCGACATCGAGCGGATGGAATCTGTGCCGAAGGCAATGCGCGCGTACTACGAGGCGTGGACCGCGGCAGTCCTTGCGGATGGTCGCTTCACTCCCGGCTACTACGCGCACAGCCACAACGCTGATCTGATTTACCGTGACGTGAAGCAAGTCTTCACTGCTGCCGGCATCTCCAAGGATCCGCCGTTCTGGATTGCCAGCGGTCGCGGCTTCGCGCCCGACAAGGATCCTACGGAAGTCGGACATTCTTTCGCCCAGGTGTGGCAGGGCATTCTCGATGTCGTCGAGACCCACAACGGGGTGAAGCTGCCGATCGATGTCAACGTCGCCATGCTTCCGTCACCGTCGGTGCCGGCAGGCGAGTAGCTCCCGACAAAGTGAAACGGCGAGACCTGAGCCTCGCGGTTTTTTTTATTTCACCCGTGTGATGAAATCTTCCCGGCGCTGGGGTCGGAACATCAAGTCGACAGCTAGCCATGTTGTCTTGGCGAACGGGTAGCAGAGAATCGCAC
>Ga0075436_100002833_pt1 | contig 11873 bp, 8 predicted proteins | sample RhiMethybrSRZTD5_FD_75303 | JGI IMG/M metagenome (GOLD analysis project Ga0075436, IMG submission 75303) | Populus rhizosphere microbial communities from Tennessee, USA - Rhizosphere MetaG P. TD hybrid SRZTD5 | ecosystem: Host-associated > Plants > Roots > Rhizosphere > Soil | place: USA... | reverse complement strand
CCACGCGTGCTGCGCCATGTACTCTTTCAGGATGTCGTTCTGGATCGTCCCGCGCAGTTTCTCCGATGGGACGCCCTGGCGCTCGGCGGCGGCGATGAGGAAGCAGTACAGGATGATCGCCGGGCCGTTGATGGTCATGGAGACGGAGACCTGGTCTAACGGAATGCCGTCGAACAACGTCTGCATGTCGGCGACGCTCGAGATGGCGACGCCGCACTTCCCGACTTCGCCCTCCGACCGCGGATGGTCGGAGTCGTAGCCCATGAGCGTCGGGAAGTCGAACGCGACGGAGAGTCCGGTCTGTCCGTGCGCGAGCAGGTACTTGTAGCGTTCGTTGGTGTCGCGCGCGCTGCCGAATCCGGCGAACTGCCGCATCGTCCACAGCCGTCCGCGATATCCAGTGGGGTGGATGCCGCGCGTGAACGGGAACGTGCCGGGTGTGCCGAGCGCCGCCGGATCGAGGTCCGCGGTATCGAGCGCGGTGTACAGGGGCTCGACGTCGCCGCCCGAATTCGTGAAGGCGAGGTCGCGCGTGCGGTCGGCGTCGTAGCGGGCGCGCCAGGCCGCGACCTCCGCGCGCAGGCGTTCGAGCTCCGCGTGGTCGTCGCGCCGGAGGTCGGCCGCATCTCGAATGGTGGTCATGCCTTGATACCTCGTCTCCGCCCGCGAACGCGGGTCATTGCGTTAGGCGCTGGGCGTTCCGCGCCAGCAACGTGTCGGCCACGGCGAACGGCGTCAGGGTTCCAGCTTCGAGCGCCGGCAGCTGCGCATCCATCCAGGCCGCGATCTCCGGATCGCCCCACAGGCGCTGTCGCAGACGGCGTTCCACGGCCTCCACGACGCGCTCGCGCAGCCGCTCGCGGCGTCTCGATTCGAGCATCCCGCTTCGTGAAAGATAGTCGAAGTGCCGATCGAGGGCCGCCGCCAACGCGTCGATGCCCTCACCCCGGTCGGCGATAGTGGCTAACACGGGCGGCGTCCACGTGTCGGCTGCATGCTCCTGCGAGGCCTGGCGTGCCGCGTGGGCCGGGTTGCGCAGCTTCTTGAGATCGACGCCGTGGTGCGCCGGAACGTTTCGCATCGTCGACCCGCCGAGCCGCAAGCCGAGCGTCATCTCGATCTCGTGACGCAGGCGCTCGGCATCGGGCCGGTCGGCTTTGTTGACCACGAAGACATCGGCGATTTCCATGAGTCCTGCCTTCATGGCCTGCACGGAATCCCCCGACTCCGGAACCAACACCACCGCGGTGGAATCGGCCGTCCGCGCGATGTCGAGCTCGCTCTGCCCAACGCCCACCGTCTCGATGAGGATGCGATCGAAGCCGTAGCCGTCGAGCACGTCGGCCACTTCGCGTGTGCTGCCGGCCAGGCCGCCCAACGAGCCGCGCGTCGCCATGGACCGGATGAAGATGCCCTCGTCGAGCGCCACGGATTCCATCCGGATGCGATCGCCTAACAATGCACCGCCGGTGAACGGCGACGTCGGGTCGACGGCGATGATCCCGGTCGACAGGCCCGCCGCGCGGTACCGCGCGGCGAGTGTCGTCGTGATGGTACTCTTGCCGGCCCCGGGCGGACCGGTGATCCCGATGCGTCGCGCGCGGCCTAACCGCGAATGCAGCGCGCCCAGCACGTCCTCGAAGCCGGCGCGGTGGTTCTCGACGATGCTCACTGCGCGGGCGAGCGCCGCCGGCCGGCGCGCGTCGAAGTCGGCGAGCAGCGTCCGATGCGTTTCGCGGGGCGCGGATGAGGTGGTCATCGGCGGCGCCTCAGGCCCTGCAACGGCCGCGACAACAAGTGCCACGGGATGAGCAGGAACAGGAGGAACGTGAACAGCGTCACGAACAAGGTCGCCACGAGCACGTACGTGTTGTGGTCCGCCACATAGAGGAGCGCGCCGACGACGGCGAGCACGCCGGTTGCCATGCACAACACGATGCGGCGCGTCTGCCCGGCGATGAACTGCTGCATCTCGATCACATCGCGCGGGTGCGCGCGCACGCGCAGCTCGTCGCGGCCGGCGCGCCGGAGCACGTCGCGGAGCTCGCGCGCGATGCCCGTGATCTCGCTCAGCACATCCTGCATGCGGTCGCGCGGATCGCCGGCCGCCACGGATGCCAGAAGCGTCGAGCCCATGCGCCGGATCACCGGCGACGCGAACTGCACCGCATTGAACGCGGGATCGTAGCGCAGCGCGATCCCTTCCGCCAGCGCCGCCGCGCGGCCGAGGTAGACGAACTCGCTCGGCAGCATGAGCGGCCACCGGTAGAACGTCGCCATCACGTCGTTGACGATGCGCTGCACCTGCCGCGGCTCGGCGTCTGGCGTGAAGGCGATCGACATGAGCGCGCGGGCGGCGTCGCGCACCGTTCCGCGATCGACTTCCGGGTCGAGGACGCCCAACGCGTAGAAGCCGGCAATCACGCCGTCGACGTCTTTGCGGACCGCGGCCAGAATGGTCTCGACGAGGCGGACGCGCGTCTCGCGCTCCACGCGCACCACCATGCCGAAGTCGAGCAGCACCAGGGTTCCGTTAGGCGCGACGAGCAGGTTGCCGGGATGCGGGTCGGCGTGGAACAGTCCGTCGATCAGCATCATCTGCGTGTACACCTCGACCACCGTGCGGAGCAGCGTTTCGAGGACGATGTCACCCGAAGCAATGCGGCTCTGCAACCGGTCGACCTTGGTGCCTTCCATATATTGGAGCACCAGCACGCGGCGCGACGTGAGCGCGCCGACCACTTCGGGCACGGCCACGCGCGCGTCGTGCGCGAAGTTGGCGCGGATGTGCTCGGCGTTCCTGGCCTCCTGGCGGAAGTCCATCTCTTCGTCGATGCGCTTGGCGAATTCGCGCACGATGGTGGTGATGGCGCGCGTGTGGTGGTTGGGGAAGAGGATGTTGACGAAGTACAGGATGCGGAACGCCGCATCGAGGTCGACGGCGACCAGCTCCTCGACGCCCGGACGCAGCACCTTGACGACCACCTCGCGTTCGCCTAACGCTGCCCGATGCACCTGGCCCAACGACGCGGCGGCGAGCGGCTCGACATCGAACCGGTCGAACAACTGGTTCACCGGTTTGCCCAGTTCGCTGACGATCACCGCCTGGATGTCGCGCGACGGCAGCGCCGGGACGCTGTCGGTGAGCTTGCCGACTTCGCTGAGATACGGCTCGGGGAGGATGTCGGCGCGCGATGCGAACACCTGCGCCAGCTTGATGAACGCCGGACCGAGCGCGGCGACCGTGGCGGTGAGCCGCTGGGCGCGCCGGCGGTGCACCGCCTCGCTCGCGCGGCGCGGCCGGCCCATGAAGATCCATCGCCGCCGGTCCCGCAGGAACGCGATCACGAACGGGAACAGTCGCCAGAAGACGACGAACGGACGCACGTCAGCGGGGCGCGGGCGCTTTGAGGTCGACGGCCCGGGCCGACTCGGCGCGCTGCACGAGCACCCGGCGGATGCGGGACGGCTCGGCGTCGACGATCGTGAGCTCGTAGCCGCCGAGGCGGAAGCGCTCGCCCGCGGCCGGGATCCGGCCTAACGAGCGGACGATGGCGCCGCCCAGCGTCTGCGCGCGGTCGCCGTCGCTGCCTAACGCCAGGCCGGCGCGGTGCTCGACCTCGTCCAGCGGCGTCGACGCCTCGAGCACCACCGGCCGTTGCTCCGTGCCCGCGGCCTGCTCGGCGGCGGCCGGCTCGTCGTGTTCGTCGCGGATGTCCCCCACGAGTTCCTCGAGCAGGTCTTCGAGCGTGACGATGCCCGCGGTCCCGCCGAATTCGTCGAGCACCACCGCCAGGTGTCGTTGGGCGCGGAGCATCTCGTAGAGCACGGTGCTCAGCCGCGTCGTCAGCGACGCCTGCGCCACCTGGCGGATCGGAGCGGGCCGCTGGCCCGCCGTCTCCAGCACGTCGAAGACGTGGACCATCCCGACGATGTGGTCCATCGACTCACGGTACACAGGTACGCGGCTGTAGCCCGACTGCGCGATCGCGCGCGCCATCTCGTCGGGCGGCATCGCTTCGTCGACCGCGAACACCGCCGTGCGCGGCGTCATCACGTCGCGCACCACTTTTTCGCCGAACTCGACGAGTCCGGCGATGATGTCCATTTCGTCGTGCTCGCCGATGCCTTCCAGCTCGCCGTCGCGCAGCAAGTCCTCGATGCCTTCGCGCGCCAGGGTGAGCGGCACGCGTGGACCGGGCGTCAGCGAGCGCCCAACGGCGCGCGCCGCGTCGAGCACGGGCGCCAGCAGAAATGCCGCGACGTCGAGTGGCGGCACGAGCACCGGCAAGAGCCCTGGCGCCCAACGGCGAGCGATGGCGCGCGGGACGAGCTGCCCGACGATGAGGAACGCGAGCGCGAGGACGATGGTCTCGACGACGAGCGCCCACGGCGATTGGCCGTCGGTCGCGCCCAACAGCGCACCCGCGGCGGCTACGACCAGCGCCGTGCCGGCGCCGGCGGCGAGCACGAGCCGCTGCGGCCGGCCCAGCGCCGCGCTTTCGCCTAACCCAGCCGGGGTCGCCAGCCGCTGCTCCGCCCAACGGCGGAGCCACACGCGGCTCACCGAGCGCACCGCCGTCGCCGCCGCCGTCAGCCACGCCACCAGCACCACGCCGACCGCGAGCACGAGGGCTGATGCGCTCACGAGGCGCGCCCCACCGGCGACTCCGGCCGCTCGAAATACACGCGATCCACGCGGCGCCGGTTCACACGCTCGACTACGATGCGATATCCGTCCAGCTCGAGCTCCTGCCCCGCCGTCGGCACGTGCCCAACGACCTCGAAGACCAGCCCGCCCACCGTGTTCACGTCGGGCCGGTCGAAGCGGTGGCCTAACGCGTCGGAGAGCTCATCCAGCGTCACACGCCCCGATACCCACCACCGCCGCCCTTCCTCGACTTCGATCGGCGGTTCCTCGCGATCGTACTCATCGCGAATGTCGCCCACGATCTCCTCGAGAATGTTCTCGATGGTGACCAACCCGGCCGTCCCGCCGAACTCGTCGACCACGATCGCGATGTGCGTGCGCGTCGCCTTGAAGTCCCGCAGCTGGGCCTCGATGGTCTTGCTCTCGGGAATGAACGACGCGGGTCGCGCGACCGATTCCCATCCGGTGGCCGGTTCCTGATCGGCGATCACCGCCGGGAGCAAATCTTTCGCGAACAAAATGCCGGTAATGTGGTCGATGGTCTCATCGTACACCGGAAGCCGTGCGTGCTGCGAGCTCCGAACGCGATCGAGCACCTCGGACCACGGCGTCCCGCGCTCGAGTCCGAGGATGTCGACCCGCGGCACCATCACCTCGTGCACCTCGGTGTCGCTGAACGAGAAGACGCGGTGCAGCATCCGGTGCGGCGATGGCTGCTGCGGCGTGACGATACGCCGAAACTGCTCGGCGGTGATCTCACGGTCGCCCTGCCCAGGCGTGAACGGCGGCAGCGCATGTCGCAGCAGGCGGTCCAGCCGAGCGCCGGCGGCCACGAGGGGACGCATGCTCACCTCGGCCGATCGAACGACGGCGCTCAGCGCCCCGAGCGCGCGCGCCCCCACGGCTTCGCCCGCGGCGCGGGGAATCACTTCGCCTAACAATACGGCGACGATGGCGATGATGAGCCCCGACCCGATCGCTACGCCGGGCGAGCGGTCGTCGAGCCCGCACGCGCGCGCCGCGCACACACCGGCGACGAGCAGCGCGATCAACCGCGCAATCGAGAGCGCGCGGTGTGAAGCGTCGCGCGGTCCGCCCGTCGGCGCTTCCACCGTGCCGCCGGTCGCCGTGTCGGATACCGACAGGAGCGCACCGTCCGCGGCTGCCAGCAGCGCCGCCCACGCCAGCGCAGCGAGTGCAATGACGAGAGACAGCGCGCTCACAACCAGGCTTCCTTCGCGCGCGCGAGCAGCCGTTCCTGCCGCCGCCACATGGGCGACGCCTCACGCCCAACGGACGGGTGGTCATGGCCGAGCACGTGCAGCGTGCCGTGCACCACGAGCCGCGCCAGCTCTTCCCGAACCGGCACGCCGTTGCGCCGCGCGTTGGCGCGCGCCGCGTCGGGCGCGATGTAGACGTCGCCGACTACCGGCGACCCGTCCACCGCCTCGAACGGAAACGCGATCACATCCGTTAGGCCGCGCCGCCCAAGGTGCCGCACGTTGAGGCGCGCCATCGCCGGCCCGGTCACGAACGCGATCGACAACTCGGCCGAGCGCACGCCCTCCGCGCGCAGCACCCGGTCGGCCAGGCCCGCAATGCGGCGGCGCGAGAGCGGCAGACGTCCCGCCCGCGACGTCACGTGCACCACGCGTGTCATGCCGATGCGAACTCCGATGAGATGCCGCCGCTCGATGCGGGGTAGTCGATGCGGCTGTGGTACATCCCGCTCAACACGCGCGCGAACTGCTCCTTGATGATCTCGATCTGCCGGAGCGTGAGCGGCGCGTCGCGCAGCTGGCCCTGCTCCATGCGTTGACGCACCATGTGCTCGATCACATCGCGGATGCGCGACGGCGTCGGCTCGGCCAGGACGCGCACCGCCGCTTCGATGCCGTCGGCCAACATGCACACCGCCGTCTCGGCCGACTGCGGGATCGGGCCCGGGTAGGCGAAGTCGGCGGCGTTAGGCAGCGAACCTGCGTCGTACTCGCGCGCCTTCTCCAGGAAGTACGCGATCGGCGCCGTGCCATGGTGCTCGGGAATGAACGCCGCGATCGCGCTGGGCACGTGATACTCCGCGGCCAGGTCCATGCCCTCGCGCACGTGGTTGCGGATGATGGCCGCGCTCGTTCCGGGCTTGAGCTTGTCGTGCGGGTTGCGGCCGCCGGCCTGATTCTCCACGAAGTACTGCGGCTTGGTGAGCTTCCCGATGTCGTGGTAGTAGGTGCCCACGCGCGCCAGCAGTCCGTTGGCGCCGATGGCGGTCGACGCCGCCTCCACCAGGTTGGCCATGGCGATCGTGTGCGCGTACGTGCCGGGCGCCTCGAGACTCAACCGTCGGAGCAGCGGTCGATTCAGGTCCGAGTACTCGATGAGCGTGAGGTAGGTCGTGATCCCGGTGAAGCGCTCGGCCAGCGGCACGAGGAACATCGCGAACACCACCGACACGATGGCGTTGCCGACGCCTAACCCGGCACTGGCGATGATCTGATTCGAGTTCCACCCCAGCGTGAGGCCGATGGCGAGCGCCGCGCCGAGGTATGCGACGCCGATGGTGATCACGTACTGGTACGACTGCTCGCGGCGCAAGATCACGCGCACGCTGAGCGCCGCCGCGGCGCCGCCGACGAGGTTGATGAACAGCGCGTTCGTTCCCCGGTACACGCTCTGCCCGCCCACGAGCACCGCGAGAATCATCGCCGCGATCATGCTGATGCGTGAATCGAAGAGCACGCTCAGGATGATGGCCGCCAGCGCCACCGGGACCAGCTCCGGATGCACGGGCTGCCACTGCGCCGCCACCGCGGACACGATCAATACGAGCAGGAACACGGCCGCAAACATCGCGAGGGACCGGAACGCGCTGTAGAGCTGCGGACGGAACAGCACGATGGCGATACCGAAGATCGCGAGCACGAGCGCGTTGTAGGCGATGCTCCCCGCGATCCTGCCTAACGCGCGCTGGCCGCGCGTCCGCGCCTGCATGGCGTCGTGGAGGGCGCGCATCTTCTCGAACTCGGCTTGGCCAACCACTTCGTGCGCGCCAACGACCTTCTCGCCGGCGCGCACCATGTACTCGTTCACGTTCACCGAGTTGCGCAGCTCCTGCCGCCGCTGTTCGGTCGCGAACTGGTCCAGCGTCACCGTTGGGCGGAAGAACGCGCTCAACAGCTTGAGGTAGAGCGCGCTCGCCACCGACGAGTTCGGATCCGGCTCGAACGCGCGCGACCGGGAGAGCAGCGAGGCGAACGACAGCAAGCTGTCCACCATCACGCTGCGTTCCTGGCCTTGCCGCCGGACGATCACATCGCCGCGCAGGTTGTCCACGGTGGCGCCGGCCGCGATGCCGGCCGACAGCCAGCGCGCATACGCGCGCCGCACCGCGTCGAGCATGGCGCGGCGGCGCGCGCCCGACACCAGATAGTCCGCCTCCTGCGGCGTCAGCGTGACGCCTTGCAGGGTCGCCGCGGCCAACACCGCATTGCGTTGGGCGGCGGCGGTTGCGTGCGCATCGGCTCCGCGCTGCACCGTGGCGGACAGCGAGTCGATGAACGCGCGCAGCTGGTTCTGTGCCGAATCGAGCGCGGCCGGCCGATATTCGAGAATCGGCTTCACCGACTGGGCGAGCTCCTCGCGCTCCTGCGCGACCGCCGTCGGCGATTTGGGCACCACGTAGGCGAACGGCGCGATCACGTTCTCGGTGGCCACCGACCCGACCTCGAAGATCGGCGAATCGACCGCCGGTGCGTTCGGGAACAGGAGGTAGGTAACGACGGCGAGCAGCACGAGCAGCGCGATGCGCAGGCCATGGTATCCGACACGGGCCCGCGTCGTGAACGGCGGGCCGCCTGCTCCGGCGGCGTTGCGCTCGATCGGCAGCCGGATGGCCATCCGTTAGTCGGTCCCCGCGTCGCGCGCGTAGGCCCGGATGATGTCGCGCACCAACCGGTGGCGGATCACGTCCGCGTCGGTGAGGTAGTGAAAGGCAATCCCGTCGATGCCGCGCAGGATGCGCTCGATCTCGATGAGGCCGGACTGCTCGCGCGTCGGCAGGTCGATCTGCGTCTTGTCGCCCGTGATGACGGCCTTCGAGTTCACGCCTAACCGCGTGAGGAACATCTTCATCTGCGCGCTGGTCGCGTTCTGCGATTCGTCGAGAATCACGAAGGCATCGGCCAGGGTGCGCCCCCGCATGTACGCGAGCGGCGCGATCTCGATCACCCGCGTCTCGAGTGCCTTCATGATGCGCTCGGGCGGCATCATGTCGTCGAGTGCGTCATAGAGCGGCCGGAGATAGGGATCCACTTTGGCTTGCAAGTCGCCCGGCAGGAAGCCCAGGCTTTCGCCGGCTTCGACCGCCGGCCGCGCGAGCACGATGCGCCGCACGCGCTTGCGCGCCAGCGCCTCCACGGCCATGGCGACGGCGAGGTACGTCTTGCCGGTGCCGGCCGGGCCGATGCCGACGACGATGTCGTTCTCGGCGATGAGGTTGAGGTACGCCGCCTGGCCCGGCGTCTTGGGCTGGATGATGCGGCGCACACCGGGCAGCACGATGCGCGTCTCATCGGCCGTGCCCGTGGCGTTGCCATTGCCGTCGATGGCCCCCTCTTCGCCTAACCGCTGCACGTCGTCCGGGCCGAGCGGCACGAGCTGCCGCGCAGCGTCGAGCATGCGTTGGGCAATCGGCGTCGCGCGCTCCACGGTCGCGGGCGGTCCGCTCAGCGTGAGCGCGTCGCCGCGCAGCGACACCCTGGCGCCCGTCATGCGCGACAACTGAATGAGGTTCGCGTCGTTGACGCCTGCCAGCGTCAGCAGGTCCGCGCCCTCGGTGCTCAGGCGGTGGGTGACGGTTTCGTCGCTCACGCCGTCACCTCGCTCGCGCCGTCGATGCGTACGTGCAGCGCGCGCAGATCCGCGTCCGGCACCGGGCTCGGCGCGCCCTCGAAGAGCGCGCTCGCCGTGGTCGTTTTCGGAAAGGCGATCACGTCGCGCAGCGAGCCGGCGCCGGCGAGCAGCATCGCGATGCGGTCGACGCCCATCGCGATGCCGCCGTGCGGCGGCGCGCCCGAGCGCAGGCCCTCCAGCAGAAAGCCGAACCGCCGTTGGGCCGTCTCGTCATCGATCCCGATGAGCGAGAACACGCGGCGCTGCATCTCGGGGTCGTGGATGCGGATGCTGCCGCCGCCCAGCTCCATGCCGTTGAGCACGATGTCGTAGGCCTGCGCGCGTGCGCGCAGTGGGTCCGTGTCGAGCAGCGCGGCGTCATCGGGGTGCGGCGCCGTGAACGGATGGTGGGTCGGGCCTAACGCACCGGTCGACGGGTCGCACTCGAACATCGGAAAATCGGTGACCCACAGGAAGCGCAGCACACCATCCGGGACCAGGCCCATCAGCCGCGCCGTTTCCTGGCGCACGCGGTCGAGCGCCGGGTTGGTCACCCGGTCCGGACCGGCGGCAAAGAGGGCCAGGTCGCCGTCGGCGAGCGCGAGCTCGTCGCGGGCGCCGGCGCCGAGGAACTTGGCCGGCGGACCGGTGAGCTCGCTGCCTTCGCGCTTGAGCCGCAGGAGTCCGCCCGCGCCGGCGCCCTTGGCCAGCGCCTCGAGCGCATCCACCTGCTTGCGCGACAGCGCGGCACCGTTAGGCACCCGCATCCCGCGCACGCGTCCGCCCGCGGCGATCGCCGAGCGCGCGATGCCGAGCTCGGTGGCCGCGAAGACGCCGGTGGCGTCGAAGAGCTCGAGCCCGTACCGGAGATCCGGACGGTCGCTGCCGTAGCGCTCCATCGCATCGGCGTACCGGAGGCGCTCGAACGGCGGCGCGACCTCGTGTCCGCCCTCGCGCCACAACTCCGCGAACAGGCCTTCCGTTAGGCGGATGATGTCGGCCTGCTCCACGAACGAGGCTTCGATGTCGATCTGCGTGAATTCCGGCTGCCGCTCCGCGCGCAGATCCTCGTCGCGAAAGCAGCGCGCGATCTGGAAGTAGCGGTCGAACCCCGACACCATGAGCAGCTGCTTGTACAGCTGTGGCGACTGCGGCAACGCGTAGAACGCACCCTTGTGCAGGCGACTCGGCACGATGTAGTCGCGCGCGCCTTCCGGCGTCGGCTTGGTGAGAATCGGCGTCTCGATCTCGAGGTAGCCCTCGCCTGCGAGGTACCGACGCGCGGTCTGCATGAGCCGGTGACGGAGAATCATGTTGTGCTGGAGTTCCGGCCGGCGCAGATCGAGGTACCGATAGCGCAGCCGCTGTTCTTCCGACGGCAGCGATTCGCCCTTGGCGCGCGCCACGGGAATCGCGGGCGTCACCGCCGGCCCGACGACGCGCATCGAATGCGCCCGGACCTCGATCTCGCCCGTCGCCATCTCGCGGTTCACGCCCTCGGGCGGGCGATGTACCACTTCGCCCTCGACGAGCACCACGCTTTCCTTCCCCACCGCCGCAGCCGTGTCGCGCACGCCGTCGCCGACGAGCGCCGGGTCGACCGACACCTGCACGATGCCGTCGCGGTCGCGGAGGTCGAGAAACACCAGCCCGCCCAGATTGCGTTTGCCGTGAACCCAGCCGCCTAACCGGACGCGCGTGCCGGCATCCGCGGCGCGGAGTGCGCCGCATCGGCGGCTTCGGAGTGTGGTCGCCTCGTTGTTATTGGTCGTGGTCATTCGGTTGTGACGGTTCGACGGTGCGTGGACGTGACACGACGGCCCACGCCGCGCCGCGCCGCCCGCATCACGGGCGGCACTCGACGCGGCGCGCTCACGCCACCTCCAAATCTCGAATCAGACGGAGAAAATCGGGCGCCGACTGCGCGGCCACCAGGCTCGCGCGCAAGGCCTCGCGGCGCAGGAGTCGCGAGATGCGGCTCAGTGCCTTCACGTGCGCGCCCGCGGCGCTCTCGGGACCGACGAGCAGGAAGAACAGCTGCACCGGCTTGCCGTCGAGCGCATCAAAGTCCACGGGGTCGTGCGCCACACCTGCAGCGAGCACCAGTTGGTCCACGTGCGGCGTCTTGCCGTGCGGAATGGCGACCCCGTCGCCAATACCGGTGGACAATACCGCTTCGCGCTCGCGCACCGACTCGAGGATCGACTCGGGATCCACGCCTTCGCCGAGGCGCCCCGCGGATGGTGCTACGAGCGCCACGAGCTCGCGCAACACGTCGCTTTTCGTGCGACTCGCCAGCGGCACTTTGACCCGTTCCGCCGACAGCAGCTCGGAA
>Ga0075436_100002829_pt1 | contig 11877 bp, 7 predicted proteins | sample RhiMethybrSRZTD5_FD_75303 | JGI IMG/M metagenome (GOLD analysis project Ga0075436, IMG submission 75303) | Populus rhizosphere microbial communities from Tennessee, USA - Rhizosphere MetaG P. TD hybrid SRZTD5 | ecosystem: Host-associated > Plants > Roots > Rhizosphere > Soil | place: USA... | reverse complement strand
CTCGCTGACCGTGACGAGCGCGTCAGGATTCGCGAACGGGAGCGGCGCGAGGACCACCGCATCCACCACGGCGAAGATTGCGGCGCCGGCGCCGAGCGTCAGCGAGAGCGTGAGGATCGCGGCCGCGGCGCTGGCACGCGAACGGCGGAGGCTGCGCGAGAGATGCAGAAGATCGAGAAGCATGACGGCCTCGATGCGCGTGCCGGCTCACGCGTCAACGGGCCGTCATTCTACCGCCGCGCCGCTCTGCTTCCACCGCCGAACACGACGCGGAAGGACGGGCGGCGGCGCGTCATCTCATCGCAGGCCGCGCAGCCCGCGTCGAAGCCCGCGAATGCCCGAGCGGCGCGCCTGTGGCGTGTGCGTCTCGGCGGATGTGCTCCGTGCCCGTGGCAGGTCCTCGCGCGCCGGGCGGGCACGAGCTCAACGTGAAGATGGTCAGAGGACGCGGCCCGTCTGCGCGCCGGACCGATGCGTAAGGCCTTCCTGCCGGCGCCGGCCCAGACGCTCTCGAAGCTGACCGCCGAAGTACCAAAGCTGCGTCTCGGCCGCGAGGCGCGCACCGCGGTCGCCGCGAACCGCCGCCTTCAGCCAGCGCACGCCGTCGCGCGCCGCGTCGCCGAAGAGGAAGCGCGGTACGCCGGCGATGGTCGGCACCTCGCGCAGATCGAGACCGAGTTCCGTCACCGGATGGATCGCTTCCAAGCGCGCGCGCGAGATCCCCTTGCCGTACCACCATCGCCGGCAGTAATCCGGCTGCAGACGGTGGGCGGGCACGTGGTGCTGGACGCGCATGCGCGGCAAGTACATCCCGCGCGCACGCACGCTGCGCGTCCGCGCGAAGAACTCCGGGAGCTCCTGGCCGAGGAGCACGTTGTCGCCGCTGCGTCCGAGCGCCGGGTCGAACTCGCCCACCGCGTCGAGGAGCGAGCGGCGCACCGCGAAGTTCGCGCCGAGCGGCACCTTGCGGCGCTCTTCGAACACGAACGGCTCGTCGCCGTAATCGAGGATCGCGAGCGTGCCCCACAGCACCTTGCCGGTCCGCTCGAACCACGGCGGACAGGGCGCTTCCCAGATTGGATCGACGGGGCCGCCGACGTAATCGATCTCGGGATGCTCGCGGAAGGCGTCGAGACACGACGCGAGCCAGCCGGGATCCACGCGCACGTCGTCGTCGGCGAACGCGATGATCGATCGGAGCGGCCGGCGGAGGCCGGCGTTCATCGCGAACGATTTGCCCTGCCGCGGCTCGAACATGTACCGCAGCGGCGCCGGAAACCCGCGCGCACGCCGCTCGACGCACGCGCGCGTGCCGTCGGTGGAGTTGTTGTCGACGACAACGACTTCCCAATGAATCGTTGACGGCACGTTCATGGCGGCGAGCGTGGCGAGCGTCTCGTCGAGAAGCGCCGCTCGATTCCATGTACAGATGAGAACGGTGACGTCGTCGCTGTGGGTCATGTGACACCTTAAGAGTGCTCGCCGTACTGCTCACAGTTCCCGTCTTTTATCGATAATTCACCGACCTCGGCGCGCATACGGCAGGGCCCCGCAAGCCGAATACCATCAGGCCGTTTCAGCAGGTTACGGGCAATTTATGGAGCGAGCACAGCTCTTGCTTGGACGAGGCGCGTGCTCGCACGCTCAGCTTCGGATGCGGCGGCGAACCTCGTCGTCGGCACTGCCACGCGATATCTGGTTCTCGCGCTGAACATCGGGCTCGGCATCGTGCTGATGCCGTTCACGGTGGCGCACCTGGGCCAGACCGAGTACGGCCTGTGGATGCTCGCCGCCTCGATGACCACGTACTTTCAGCTGCTGGATCTCGGGTACGGGAACGGCGTCGTGCGGCATCTCGTGGAAGCGGATCGGCGCGGCGACGTTGCCGACGTCAACCGGATCGCGAGCACGTTCGTCTGCGTGTATGCGGGGATCGCGGTCGTGGCGTGCGCGGCGATCGCGGTGATGATCGTCGCCGTCGTGCCGCGCTTCCCGCGCCTGTCGCCCGCGCAGGTGCGCGTGGCGCAGGCGCTGCTCGCGATTCTCGGCGCGCGCGTGGCGATCGGATTCCCGCTGACGGTCTTCGGCGCGGTGACGAACGCGCGCCAGGGCTTCGCGCTGAACAACCTGGTCGCGAGCGCGACGGTCGTCGCGAGCGCCGCGTGCACCTACGTGGTGCTCGAGAGCGGCGGCGGCCTGCTCGCGCTCGTGGCGACGACCACCGCCGTCAACCTCCTCGGCTACGCCGGCTACGCGTGGACCGCGTACCGCATGATGCCGGAGCTCCGGATCCGGCCGTCGTACTTCAACGCGTCGCGCTGGCGCGAGGTGACGAGCTTCAGCCTGTTCCTCTTCGCGATCAACCTCGCGGGGCAGATCAGCTTCAACGTCGACAACATCGTCGTCGGCGCGTTCCTCGGGCCGGCGGCGGTTGCCGTGTACACGATCGCGCTGCGGCTCGGGGAGTACCAGCGGCGGCTGTGCGATCAGTTCAGCGGGATGCTGTTCCCGGTGGTCGTCGGCTTCGGCGCCGACGGCGATCGCGGCGCCCTGCAGCGCACGCTCGTCGAAGGCAACCGGATCGCGCTCGCGCTCGTCGCGGGCGTGTCGGTGTGCCTCGTCGGCTTCAGCGGCCCGCTGATCTTCAGATGGATGGGCCCGGCCTTCGAGGGCAGCGTCGCGCCGTTCGACGTGCTGGCGCTGGCCGGCACGATCGTCGTCAGCCAGGCGGCGTCGTCGAACGTGTTGATTGCGGTCGGCCGCCACCGCGTCGTGACGTGGATCTGGACCGTGGAAGCGTTCGTGAACCTGGGGCTGAGCGTGCTGCTGGTCCACAGGATGGGCCTGCTCGGCGTCGCGATCGGCACGCTCGTGCCGCTCGTCGTGGGACATCTGGTCGTGATGTTGAACGCGGCGTGCCGCGCCGTCGGGATCTCCGTCGCCCGATGCGTGTTCGAGGCGGCGCGTCCCGCGGCGATTGCAGGCACGACGGCGGCGTGCGCCGGCGCCGCGGTTCGCATCGCGTGGCCGCCGGCGTCGGCGGCGGCCGTCGTCGGCGAGATGGGCCTCGTCGCGCTCGTCTACGTGGCGTCGCTCGCGACGGTCGGCTTCGATCGCGAGACGCGGCGCGTGTATGCGTCCGAGGTCCGCCGCGCCGGCGCCGCGCTCGTTTCCGCGATCGCGCCGGCCGGCGGCAGACGCGCGACGACCGCCGATCCGGACCGGCCGATTTCCCCCAGCGTCAGCCTGCCGTGAACCGCCGTCCTACTGCACGCTCGCGGTGACCGACGCCGCGGCGTTCAGCGTCAACGTGCACGTCTTCGTCTTGCTGCCGCCGCTCGAGCACGCGCCCGACCAGATCGCGTCGCGGCCGTTCGACACGCTCAGCGTGACCGACGTGCCCGCCGCGAACGACGCCGACCCGGTGCTGCCGACGGCGACGCTGATGCCCGCCGGATTCGACGTCACGCGCTCGCCGCTGCGGCCCGTGGCCGTCACCGTCAACGCCACCGTCGTTCCCGGCGCCGGCGGAGGCGTGACGGTGAGCAGCGCCGTCTTCGTCGCGCCGCCGAACGCGCCAGTGATCGTCGCGGTCGTCGACGCGCTCACGGCCGTCGTGGCCACGCTGAACGCCGCGCTCGTCGCGCCGGCCGCGACGGTGATGCTGGCCGGCACCGCCGCGACCGACGGGTTGCTGCTCGAGAGGGTGACGGATGCGCCGCCCGCAGGCGCCGCGCTCGTCAAGTTCGCCGTGCCCTGCACGGCGTTTCCTCCTGCGACGCTGGTCGGGTTGAGGCTGACGCTCGACAGGGCAGGCGCCGTCGCCGCCTGCGGCTGGAACGTGCGCACAGAGGACCACGCGCCTGCGGTGCCCGCCGAATTGATCCCGCGCACGCGCCACGAGTGCTGCACGCCGGCGAAGCCGCCGGCGGTGAACGCCGACGGCGTGACCATCTGATCGACGACGAGCGGCGCCGCGAACGCCGCCGAGTCGTCCACCTGGATTTCGTACGATGCGGCGCCCGTCACGTCGGACCAGTCGAACGCCACCGGCTGCGCGGGCGTCGCGCCGTTGGCCGGCGACAGCAGCGTGGGCGCTGCCGGCGTCGGCGGAGGCGCGGCGGCCGCCTTCACCGTGAGCAACGTGCTTGCGCTCAACCGCTCGAGCGCGGTGATCGTTACAGCGGCGTCGGCGCTCACCGACGAGGTCGCGATCGCGAACGTGGCCGACGTCGCGCCCGCTGGCACCGTCACGCTCGCCGGCACGCTCGCGGCGACGTTCGAGCTGAACAACTGCACCACGGCTCCGCCAGAAGGCGCGGCGCTCTGGAGCGTAGCCGTCCCCGCGGACATCGATCCGCCGTTCACCGTCGCGGGAGAAACGGTGACGTTGACGAGCGGCGGCGTCGCGGCGACCGGCGGGCTCACCGTCAACCCCATGCTCGCCGCGCTTGCGCCGTACGCCGCCGTCAGCGACACCGGCACGGTGGCGGCGATCGCCTTGCTCGTGACGAACGCGAACGACGCCGACGTCGATCCGGTGAAGACCGTCACGTTCGCCGGCAGCGACGTGAACAGCTCGGGATGGTTCGTCGAGATCGTGACGAGCAGCGGCGCCGGAGCGGCCGCGCCGAGTGCGACAGTGGCCACGCCGCCTTCGCCGCCTCGCAGCGTCGTGACGTTCGCGCCGAGCGACGATACCGTGACGCCGTTGACGGCGCCGACCGTCAGCACGCCGCTGAGCGCCGTCGAATCGAAGAACGCCGTGAAGGTGACGCTGCGCGTCGTCGGCACGCCGCGCGTAAAGATGCGGAACGCGTGGCTCGTCGAGCCCGCGACGACGTAGTCGTCGCCGGGGAAGAGCGCCGCGACGCTCGGATCGCTGCTCGAGAAACGGACGACCGCGTCGGGCAGCGCGGGCCATGTGCCGGGCGGAATCGGACCGCTGAAGGTGAGCGTGCCTCCGGAGTTGTTGCCGCCGGTCACCGTCCCCGGCGAGATCGTCATCGACGTGAGCTTCGGCAGACGGTTCGCCGGACGTACGTAGAAGGGGCGGTTCCACGTCGTGCCGCCGCTCCGGGCGAACAGCTGGACGTCCACCTCCGTCGCGACGGCAAAGGTCGTCACCGGGAAGTTCGCGCTGTTGGATCCGGCCGGCACCGTCACGCTCGAGGGGACGCTCGCAATCGCGGGATGGCTGCTCGAGAGCGCGACAGCCGTGCCGCCCGACGGCGCCGCCTGGTCGAGCGTGACCACACCCGTCGCCGCCGTGCCGCCGATCGCGCTGCCGGGCAGGACGGTCACATCGGTCGGCGCGGGCCCCCCGGCGTCGGAGGGCGTGACGCTGATCGTGCCCGTTCCGCCGACGCCGTTGATCGTCGCGACCAGGCTCACGCCCATCGGATCGGTGACGGCGCTCGTCGCGATCGGAAACGACGCCGACAGCGCGCCCGCGGGAATGCTCACGAGATCGGGAACGCTCACCGGAACCGGCAGCGCGCGCGTGCGATCGAGCCCCTGCGAACGATCGTGGTACGCCGTCAGACGCGCGACGAGGCCGCCGGCCGGCGCAGGGTCGTACAGATGCAGCATGCCGGTGGCCTGCGCGCCGCCGACGACGCTCGGCGAATCGACGTCGATCGATGAGATCGTCGGCTGTCCGGCAGACGGACTCACGGTGAAGGTGCGCGGCGCCGACCACGCGCTCAAATTTCCTGCGTTGTCGGCTGTGCGCACGCGCCAGAAGTGGGTGATCTGCGCCAGGCCGCCGCTCGATCCGACGCTCGGCGGGATGATGACGTTGGTCCCCGCCACCGCGCCGCGATACAGGATGAAGTCCTTCGCGAAATCGGATCGGCTCGACACCTGGAACTCGTACGCGTGCACGCCCGACGCGTCGGCCACGCCGTTCCAGTCGAGGCGTCCGATGAGCCCGTTGTGGAACGCCGCGCCGTCGAGCGGGCTCGCCAGCATGGGCGCATCGGCGGTGAGATCGCCGCTCGCGTCCGCGTCGAGCGCGATCTTCGTCACGAACCCTTCGTTCGACGCACCGCCGCCGATCGCGTTGCTCGACGCGGGATCGGCCGCGCCCGCCGTGATCGGAAAATCGTTCGACGTCGTCTGGCCGCTGACGACGACGGTGTTCGCGCCGACGTAGGCAACCTGCGGCACACTCTGAAAGTTGTCAGCGATGCCGCCGCTGCCGCCGAAGAACGATTGATAGAGATACTGAGTCGCGTCGGCGCTCAGCCGGCTCAGGAAGCCGGCGCCGGGCGCGCCGGATCCGTCCGCCGTGCGCACGAGCGCGCCGCGCGTCGTCACCATGTCCGCCGGCGCCGACGGCCCGACGACGATCGCCTCGCCGGCGCCGTTCACGGTGAGTCCGGTGATGCGGTCGGCGTGGTGGTACGTCGACCACACGAGCGATCCGCCGCCCGCAGCCGGAAACCGGAACCGCGTGACGATCCCCGCCTCGACGTCGGGAAAAAGCGGCGAGAACGGCGGGTTGGTAGGACGCACGACGCCCGCGGTGACCGGGTAGTTGTTCGACCAGCTCCGGCCGGCGAAGGTGACCAGCTCCGGGTTGGTCGGATCCATCGCGGCCACCCAGAGATTGTCCTGACTCGCGCCGCCGATGAGCGTCGCGTACTTGAGATCCGCGGCGCCCGCGCCATCGAGCTTGAGCCGCGCGATCGCCGCGTCCTGCGATCCGTTCCACGTGCGATCGAACGCGTCGGGCGTCGTCACGAACACCTGGACGTTGTTGCCGGTGACCCAGCCGCAGACGGTGACGAACCCGTTCGCGTCGACGACGAGATCCTCGAGCACGTCGCTCTGCGGGCCGCCGAGAAACGTGCCGTATGTGAGCGCGGTGCCGTCGGGCGTGAGACGCGCGATGAACATGTCGCCTTCCGCACCGCCGTCCGCGGCGGCGTTCGGCGTGTTGTAGGTCGGATCGAACGCCGAGGCCGTCGTCGGAAAGTCGCGCGACGCCGTCGTGCCGCCGACGATGATGTTGCCCGCCGGATCGTACGCGACGGCGCTTGCATCGTCCTCGCCGGACCCGCCGAGAAACGTCGAGAAGATCAGTCCGCCGGTGGGATTGAGGCGGACGACGAACGCGTCCTTGTTCACGCCGACGCGATCGAACGCGCCCGCCGTCGTCGGAAAGTCGGGCGAGAAGGTCTGGCCGACGAGGACCGCGTTGCCGGCGGCGTCGACCGCGAGCCCGCGGTGCACGATCTGCGCGTGCCAGCCGCCGACGAAGGTCGCGTACTTGACGAGCGTACCCGCGGAATTGAGCCGGACGACGAACGCCGGCGATTGACTGCCCGGCGCAAAAGATGGATCGGCGAACGACGGAAAATCGGCCGACGCCATCGTGCCGCCGACGAACACGTCGCCGGTGCCGTCGCGCGCGACGACGGCCGGGCCGACGAAATCGGGGCCGGAGCCGCCGAGGAACGTCGACCACACGATGCCGGGATCGATCACGAGCGGCAGCGCCGGGTCGCGGCCGTCGACCTCGAAGCCGTAGCGCTGCGCGTCGATCCGCCGGAAGCGGCTCGGCACCGTCCGCCGGCGGCCGTCCGGCAACACCTGCCAGCTCACGGGCGCCGATTGCGCCAGCGAGCCGCTCCTCGTATCGAGCCGCAGCGATCCGTCCGCCTCGATGCGCGGGCTCGACGCGCCGTCGGCGCGGACGACGACGCGATCGAGATCGGCGCCGGGATCGAGCCGCAGCTCGTACTCGAGCTGCGCGGATCGTTCGTGGAGCCGCACGGCGACGCCCGGATAGAGATCGCGATACGCGAGCGCGCCGAACGCGGGCACATCGGCACGCCAGCGGCCGGCGTCGCTGCCGAGATAGAAGTTGTAGCGCGTCGCGCGCGGTTGCTCGCCTTCGGGCATCGCCGCCGGCGATGCGCCCTCGAACGCGAGCGCAATCGCGGCCGAGGGATCGGCGTCCGAGCGGATCGCGAGCTTCGTCCCCTCGACGACGGCGGTCATCGAACGATAACGGGCGGCGAAGGCGATCCGCGAATCCCACTGGCCGCGGTTCACGATGAAGTCGACGGGACGCGCCGCCGGCTCGGCCGCGCGCAGCGGTCGCGATCGGATCGAGAGAGCGCCCGTCATCGCGAGCGCCGCACAGAAACACGCAGCTCGTCCTAACCGGCGCATCATCGTGACCTCCAGGAAATCGCGCGCACCGCGCGCAAGACGAGTGCCCGACCGTGGAGCCACCTTATCCGCCGCGGCGAGCGACGGAAGCGGACTCAAATGGCCAACTGCGCAGGCGCATTGCCACACCGGGTGTGAAGAAGGCACGACGAGTGACTGGATTTCCGTCGACGCGCCGCGATCGGACAGCATGTCGCTGCCGCGCGATCACCTCGTCAGAATGGCCTCGGCCTGACGCGCGTGCGGTGCAAGAATGTCGCGATGACGAAGAAGGTCGCGAAGCCCCGGAAGATGCCGGCGTTCACGAAGCCGCCGGCGGCGCTCGTGGACGTGTTTCAGCGCGCGGTGGCCGATCTGCCGAACGTCCAGTCGCGCCAGATGTTCGGCTACCCGGCGGCGTTCACGAAGACGCAGATGTTCGCGAGCCTGTTCCAGGACAAGTTGATCGTGCGGCTGTCGGATGCCGATCGCGAAGCGGCGCGACGCGACGGCGCGCGGCCGTTCGAGCCGATGCCCGGCCGCCCGATGCGGGAATACGTGGTCGTGCCCGAGGCGGCTCGTGAGTCGCCGTCCACGCTGCGCGCGTGGCTCGCCAAGGCGCACACGTACGCGGCATCGCTGCCGCCCAAGAAGAAGAAAGGGTCGACACGGTAGGAGCGATGAGTACGGAAGCGCCGTGCTCTCAGTACGGAACGCCGTTCGCGCGGCCGGCGCGCAGCGCCGCGGCGTACCACTCCAGCTCGGACGCGAACCTGACGAAGCGCCGATCGATCGCCGCGTCGAGCGCGGTGCCGGCCTCGTCGAACGCGTGCTGGACGTGCGGAATCGGAAACAGGCTCGAGATGCTCGGCATCCCCAGCTCGCACAGCATCGCGCGCAGCTGCATCGCCGCGCGCACGCCGCCGAAGGCGCCCGCCGAGTAGCAGACGATCGCCGACGGACGCCACAGGTACTCCTCGAGGAAATAGTCGAGGAGATTGCTGAGCGCCGGCGGGATGCTGTGGTTGTACTCCCCAGCTCACGACGACGAACGCGTCCGCCGATCGATACAGCGCCGCGAGCGATCGTGGAAGGACAATGCGTTCCTCTCAATTCACGCGGCGCCACGTCTTGCCGCCGTCGCTCGTGACGAACGAGCGGCCGTCGGCGGCCGTGACTGTTGCGTTCGCGCCGTCGGCCGCGAGCACGGCGGTGAGATCGATCGCGTCGCGCAGCGAGACGCGCTGCCACGTGCGGCCGTCGGTCGAAACGACGACGGTGCCGGCGGGGCCGACGAGCCAGCAGATCGTCGGCGACGGCGCGGCGCCGGCCGTCAGCGCCGACGCGCCGGTCAACTGCGTCTGCCAGGTGAGTCCGTTGTCGGTCGTGCGCTCGACGCTGCCGCCCGCCGCGATCCGCCAGCGGACGGCGGGATCCGGCGACACGATCGGCCGGGCCACGTCGACCGCTTTCGCGAGCGCCTGCGCGCGCGCGCCGAGCGCGCGGCTCGTCGCCGGCCCCGCGAACGGGAGCACCGTTGGCGCAGGCGCCGCCGGCGGCGGCGTGGTATTCGGCGTTGCCGGCGCGGCCCCCGGTGGCGGCGGCGTGTTATTCGTTGCCGGCGCGGCCGCCGGCGGCGGCGGCGTGGTATTCGGCGTTGCCGGCGCGGCCACCTCTGCGCGAGGCGGCGGCGGCGCGGCGGGCGGCGGCGCAGGCGCAGCGTCCCGCATCGCGTTCGACTCGGCGGCGGCCTGCAGCTGAAGAGGCGGAGCCGGCGCCGGCGCACGCGGCGCGGCGTCGGCGCGCCGCTCCTCGGCGGGCGATCGTCGCGCGCGCTCGCTCTTCGACTCGGCAGCGGCAGCGGCCGGCGGCGCGCTCAGGGGCGCGGCCGGCGGGCCGGACCGAGCGATCGGCGAGGACGACCGCGTCGCCGCCTGCGGCAGCGCCACGCTGGGCCGCGGCCGCGCTGCCGGCACGATCATCCACACGACGGCCGCCGCCGCGGCGGCGCCAAGCGGCACGAGCCACGTGAGCGGCGACGCGCGCCACGACGTGCGCGGCTGCGCCGGCGGCGCCGTCCTCGCCATCGCGGCGACGAGCGCCTGGCAGCGCGCGCAGCTCGACGCATGAAGCTCCGCCGCCGCGCGCTCGCGCGCACCGAGCGCGCCGTCGCCCCACGCCGCGAGCGTGTCGGCGTCGAGGCACGCGGAGGTCGGCGGTTGCGCGCCGCGGCCCGCGAGCGTCTCCCGCAGCAGTCGTGTGGGCACGTCACTCATAGATGACCTGCTTCAGATCGAGCGGGCCCGGATCGTCGGCGACCGACGCGAGGCACGCCGCGATCTGATCGTCGCTCAGGCGCGCTTCGTCGCGCAGCTGGCGCTCGACGTCGCGCCGGATCGCCAGGCGCGATCGCGCGAGCTGGCGCGACGAGGTGGCTTCGCTCTCGCTCATGACGCGTCCGGTTTCGGCGAGCGTCAGCTCCTGCACGTAGTAGCAGCCGAGCCGCAGGCGATCGCGCGCCGTCAGCGCAGCGACTGCGCGCGCGAGCGCCGGCCGCACGAGCGCGACGTAGCGCGCGCGATCGGGATTCGGTTCCTCGCCGCGCGCCGGCGGCTCCTCTTCCGGCAGCGGCTCCAGCCTGCGCTGCACGCGCACGCGATCGACGTAGCGCTGCGCGAGCACGGCGCGCAGCCACGTGGCCAGGCTGCTGCGCCCCTGGTAGTACCGGAAGAGCGACTGCCGCCCGCCTGCGCCGTTCGCCACGCCGTAGAGCTCCGCGTAGAGCGAGTCGGCGATCTCGCGCGCGCCCTGCGTGCGATCGAGCGCGTCGGCGGCGCGGTACAGCAGCGGCCGGTACTCGCGGACGAACCGCTCCCACGCGTGCTCGTCGCCGTCGGCACACAATCGTGCGAGCTCGAGATCCGCGGAATGGGCGCCCACGGTCCTTCTTTATCACTTCTTCCAGATGCGTTCCCACCACATCGGCTCGACGCGGCCGGGAACATCCGGGCCCATCTTCTTCCGGATGTCCGCGAGATCCCAGCCGGTGAGCCGCGCCAGCTGATCGGCTTCGCGCGCACGCCGATCGCGCAGCGCATCGCGGTATCCGCTCGCTTCCGCGCACGCCGCGTCCCCCGTCCAGGCGTGGCGCAGCACGTACCGCCCCTGGAACGTCGCGCGGTCGGCGGTTTCCTGGAACACGAGATCTTCGGGGAAGTGCGCGCCGTCGTAGCGGACGTGCAGCCGCGAGAGGAAGACGTTCGGCGGCCGGCTGTCGCTGCCGTCGGTCCAGAAGACGCCGAGGCGCCGCAGCTCGTCGTTCGACAGCGGATCGGCGGCGCACGGGTCGCACCACTTCATGTCCCACGCGTACTCGAGGAACAGAGCGCGCCCGTCCTGCGCCGTCACCTGCCGCGTGAACATCGCCTTGTAGAAGCCGGCGAACTCGTTCGGCTGTTTCAGGTAGACGGGAAGATCCATGTCGGCCGGCAACTTCACCGTCCGGTAGTTCGTCGTCTCGACGCGGCCGTTGCGCGTGAGCGCGTAGACGAACAGATCCTGCGATCCCTTCGCGTTGACCATGCCCAGGCGGATAGGAAGCATGAACTTCGGCGACTCGTACGCGATCTGCAGCGGCCGGAGGTACGAGAAGCCGAGCCGGCTCTGCTCGCCCAGGTTCACCTTCGCGACGAAGAAGCGCATGTTCTGTTTCAG
>Ga0075436_100002827_pt1 | contig 11879 bp, 8 predicted proteins | sample RhiMethybrSRZTD5_FD_75303 | JGI IMG/M metagenome (GOLD analysis project Ga0075436, IMG submission 75303) | Populus rhizosphere microbial communities from Tennessee, USA - Rhizosphere MetaG P. TD hybrid SRZTD5 | ecosystem: Host-associated > Plants > Roots > Rhizosphere > Soil | place: USA... | reverse complement strand
GGCCATTCCCCGCGCCATTGTCGCCAGCGCGGGATGGCCCAGCCTGCCGCGCAGCAGAGCGCGCAGAAGCAGGTAGAGCCCCCGAGACGCTGGACGTCCAACCGGCTCCTTCCAGCAGGCGGGGCGGCCGCGGATCGGCTTGCTGACAGGCGAGCCTAGATGAGAAACGCCTGCCTTTCCCGGAGTTCGCATAAGAAATGGCGTGTGCGCACCAGGCCGACGTTCGCGGGTTGCGACAACCCGCGTGGGCGAAATGACGCAGGCCCCACGCTGCGCGCGCCAGGGATCCATTGATCACGCCTTCGTATCACAATCACGCTGATATCTCGTAATGGCGCTGGGCCTGGGCAGCAAGGTATCCGGCAGGCACGGCCGCCGGCGCGCGGCCCCGGGGCCCGCCGTTTCAGTCGCCCAGGATCGCGTCAACGAACGTCGCCGGATCGAAGGGGGCGAGGTCGTCCGGGCCCTCGCCCAGCCCCACCAGCTTCACCGGCACCCCCAGCTCCCGCTGGACCGCGATCACGATGCCGCCCTTGGCCGTGCCGTCCAGCTTGGTCAGGATGATCCCGGTGATGTCCACCGCCTCCGCGAATACGCGCGCCTGGCGCAGGCCGTTCTGCCCGGTGGTGGCGTCGAGGACGAGCAGGACCTCGTCTACCGTCGCCCGCTTCTCGATCACGCGCTTGATCTTCCCAAGCTCGTCCATTAGCCCGGTCTTGGTGTGCAGCCGCCCGGCGGTATCCACGATGACCGTGTCCGTCCGCTCGCTGATCCCCTCCTGAACGGTCTCGAACGCCACGCTCGCCGGGTCCGCCCCCTCCCGGTCCGACCGGACGACCCGGGCACCCACCCGCTGGCCCCAGGTCTCCAGCTGGTCGACGGCGGCAGCACGGAACGTGTCGGCCGCGCCGAGCAGTACGGACTGTCCCTCCCCGATGAGGGCGCGGGCCAGCTTGCCGCAGGCGCTGGTCTTGCCGGTCCCGTTGACCCCCACGATGAGCACCACCGCCGGCCGGTCGCCGTGCGGGCCGATCCGCAGGTTCCGGTCCTGGTCGGCGCCGATCGCCTGGATCAGGTCGGCCCGCAGCAGCGCCCGGACCGCATCGCCGCGCGCGCCCTGCACCCTGACCTGGGTCCGCAGCTCACCGACGAGCTGCCGGGAGGGCGCCACCCCGATGTCGGCGCCGATCAGCGTGTCCTCGATCTCCTCCCACGACTGATCGTCCAGGCCATCGCGGGACAGCAGCCCGAGCAGCACCGAGCCGAACCCGCTTTGCGAACGCGCGAGCCTGCCGCGCAGCCGGGCCATCCGGCCGGCCAGCGGCGGCGGCGCCTCGGCGACGGGCGCCGGGCCGGGAAGCAGCGGCGGCACGCCGGGTGGCGCTTGCGCGGTGTCCGCCGCCGTAGCGGTGCCCGCCTCGCCAGGCGCCGGGGGCGCTGGCGGAGGGGGCGCTGGCGGCGCGGCCGGCCCGGCCCGGCCCGCACGGCGCCGCGGGGGCCGGAGGAGCACGGCGCCACCGACGATCGCGATCACGACGACAAGGGCAATGGCGATGATCAGGTATTCCATAACGGCCCCAGTCTGGCAGATGCGCGCGGGGCGCTACGGGCACGGCTCCGCAGACATGGCCTAGGCGTGCTCGGGCTCCCGCAGGCGCTGGCTCACGACCGAGGACACACCATCGCCCTGCATGCTGATCCCGTACAGCGCGTCGGCGGTCTCCATCGTCCGCTTCTGATGCGTAACGATGATCAGCTGCGAGTTGTCCCGAAGCTCCTCGAAGATCTGCATCAGGCGCTGGAGGTTGGTGTCGTCCAGTGCCGCCTCGACCTCGTCCAGCACATAGAACGGCGACGGCCGGGCCTTGAAGATCGCCACCAGGAAGGCGATCGCCGTCATCGAGCGCTCGCCACCGGACAGCAGCGACAGCCGCTTGACCTTTTTGCCGGGTGGCCGCGCCTCGAAGTCGATCCCGGTCGCCAGCATGTCGTCGGGCTCGGTCAGGATCAGCCTGCCCTGACCGCCGGGGAACAGCCGCCCGAAGATCTGCTCGAACTCCCTGGCGGTGTCCTCGAATGCTGCCGCGAACACCTGCTGGACCCTGTCGTCCACCTCCTTGACGACGGTCAGCAGGTCGCGGCGGGTCTTCTTGAGGTCCTCAAGCTGGCGGGCGAGGTAGGCGTGCCGCTCTTCCAGGGCCGCGTACTCCTCAAGGGCCAGCGGGTTCACCTTGCCGAGCTGATTGAGCTGGCGCTGGGCTACGGCGGCGCGCTGCTCCTGCGCGGCACGGACGTAGGGGATGGTGGGACGCGCGGGGCCGTCGCCGTCCGGCGGCGCCGTCGGCTCGCCGCCGGCTGCGGACGCCGCGGGCGCCGGTGCGTCTGCTTCCTGAGCGGGCTCCGGGATCGGCACGTCCGGGCCGTATTCGGCGACCAATGCCGTGGCGTCCACGCCGAACTCGTCCACGGCGCGGAAGGCGATCTGCTCCAGCCGCATCCGGTGCTCGGCCCGGACGATTTCCGCGCCATGCGCGCTGTCGACAACCCGGTCGAGTTCCTCCGCAAGCTCCCGGACCTGCGCTCGAACGGTCTTCAGGGCGTCCGACCGGCCTTCGCGTGCCTGCTCGGCCGTGCGGCGGTCCGCGGTGGCGACAGTCAGCGACTGCTCGAGCCGGTCCAGCGCGATCCCCGCCCCCTCGGCCACGGCGCGGGCCACCTGTGCCTGCTGCCGCCGCAGCCTGCTGCGCTCGGCGGCGGCGCGGGCTGCCTGGCGCTCGCTGACCGCCGCGGCCGCCAGCGCGTCCGCCCGCCCGGCGATGGCCCGGAGCCGTTCCTCGGCGGTCCTGACCTCGAGGCGGGCGTTCGTCTCGGTCTCCCTCGCGGCGCTGGCGCGTCCGGCTAGTGTCTCCCGATCCGGCTCCGCGGCCGGTTCGCCGACGGTGCCGCGCTGAGGGGCCCCGGTTGCGCCGTGCGGCCTGCCAGACCCACCGATGACGCCGGCGACATCACGGATCCCGTCAGCCCCTCCGGCCTCGCCAGCGACGCTCACCGGGCCGCCGGCCACGGCTCCCCCGGGCACCTGGTCCGTACCGCGCCCGGGCGCGGGCGGCGTCTCGCTGGCTTCCTCGGCGGCCAATCGCGCGCTCAGCTCCGTGAGGGCCGCCTCGTCTTGCCCGGCTTTCTCGCGGGCCGAGGCGATCGCCGCCGCCAGCCGCGCCGCCTCGTCCTGGGCGGCACGCGCCGCCCCCGCGAGCCGCCCGAGCTCTCCGGAAACCGCCGCCGCCGCTGCGTCAGCCGCCTGCATCAAGGCAAGCCCCCCGGCTACCGCCTGCTGCGCCCTCTCCTCCTCGGCTAGGGCGGCAGCCAGCCGGGCGGCGGCCACCTCGCAGGCGCCATCGACCGCAGTGAGTTCGGCGGCCGCGGTGTCCGCGGCCGACCTCATCGCCAGCACGCTCGGCGGCCGGGCCGCACCGCCCTGCGCCCAATGCGCGCCGAGCAGATCGCCGTCGCGGGTGACGACCCGCAGTTCCGGGTGGGCGCGCACGATGTGGCGGGCGTCATCGAGGTCGGCGGCGACCACCACCCCGGCCAGCAGCCCGGAGAGAGCGGCGTACAGTTCGCCCGGCGCCTTCACGAGATCAAGGGCGGGCAGAACGCCCGGCGGGTAGCTGACGTCCGCCCGACCGGCCGGGTCCTGCCGGGAATCCCCCCCGGCAATGACCAGCGCGGTGCTCCCAGCGTCCGCGGCCTTGAGCTGCCGCAGGATCGTCACCGCCGCGTCGAGGCCGGCCACCGCCACCGCGTCGGCCGCGCCGCCAAGCGCGGCCGTGACCGCCTCCTGCGCCTCATCTGCCACGGTCAGCAGGCCAGCGACCGTGCCCAGGACCTCGCCTGCGAGCACGGGGTCCGCGAGCAGGACCTCTGACGCCTCCGCACCCCGCTGGATGGCACGGATGCCTTCCTCAAGCGCCTCCCTGCGTGCGACGAGGGCAGCCCGCTCCGCGCTGGCCCGCCGCTCGGCGGCCCTGAGCCCGGTGACACGGGTCATGACCTCGCCGAGCACCGCGGTCGCCTGTTCGTGCGCGGCCGCCAGGCCGGCCCGGTCGTCGTCGCGCCCGGCCGAGGCGTCCTGAAACTCCTCGTACTCCCGCAGGGCCAGCTTGGCGCGAGATCGCGCCTGGTCAAGGGCATCGGCAAGGCGGCCCTCTTCCTCTCTGGCGGCGGCCACCCTGCTGCGGGACGCGCCCACCTGCCCCCGCAACCGGGCCAACCGCTCCGCCGTGGCGGCGGCCGCGCGGGCCTGCGCGGCCAGGCGCCGTTCCGCCTCGGCGAGCTCAGCCTCGGCCGTTTCCCGCGCGCCGGTCGCCCAGGCGAGCTGTGCGCGGGCGGCTTCCAGCCGCTCGCCGAGCTCCGCCTCCTGCTCGCGCATCAGGGCGGCCTCGGCTTCGAGCTCGCCCGGGTCCCGGCCCGGGCGCGGCGGTTCCGGCTCGGCAACAAGGTGGGAGTGACGTTCCTGCGCGACCCGGCCGACGCCGCGCAGACGTTCGGCAATCGAGGAGAGCGAGAACCATACCTCCTGCGCCTGCGCCAGCCGTGGCGCGTGTTCCTGCTCCGCGGCATCGAGCGACGACTCCTGCAGCCGCGCCTGCGCCAGGGCCTGCTCCAGTTCGCCCCGCCGCGCCAGCGCCGCGGTTTCATCACTTTGCCCGCGCTCCAGGTCGGCGGCGACGGTGACGTAGTCGTCGGCGAGCAGGCGCAGCCGGGCGTCCCGCAGGTCGGCCTGGATGACGGCCGCGCGCCGGGCGAGCGCCGCCTGCCGGCCGAGGGGCCCCAGCCGACGGCGCAGCTCACCGGTGAGGTCGACCAGCCGGGTCAGGTTCGCCTGCATCGCCTCCAGCTTGCGCAGCGCCTTTTCCTTGCGCCTGCGGTGCTTGAGGACGCCGGCCGCCTCCTCGATCAGCGCGCGGCGTGCCTCGGGCCCGGCGTGCAGCACGTCGTCCACCTGGCCCTGGCCCACGATGACGTGCATCTCCCGGCCCAGGCCGGAATCGGAGAGCAGCTCGGCGACGTCGAGCAGGCGGCAATGGTTGCCGTTGATGGCGTACTCACTCTGGCCCGAGCGGAACAGCAGCCGGCTGATCGTGACCTCGGTGTAGTCGATCGGGAGCGCGCCATCGCTGTTGTCGATGGTGAGCGTGACCTCGGCCCGGCCGAGAGGCGGCCGCGATGAGGTGCCCGCGAAGACGACGTCCTCCATCTTGCCGCCGCGCAGGGTCTTGACCCCTTGCTCGCCCATGACCCATGAGAAGGCGTCGACGACGTTCGACTTGCCCGACCCGTTCGGGCCGACCACACAGGTGATGCCCGGCTCGAATCGCAGGGTCGTGGCCGAGGCGAATGATTTGAACCCGCGCAGGGTGAGAGTCTTCAGGTACACCTGCGGGCTCTCCTCCTCGTCCGGCCGTCGGCCACCCGGCACGCCGTCGCGGGAGCGCGCTGCGGTCCGATCCCTCCGCACCTTACCGCCATCACGTGCTCCGCCTGGGTCTCCCGCGCCGCTCGGGCGGGACGAACTCGCGCCCGTGCCGCGCCCGGCCGCGCGCAGACCGGGAAAATGGGGCCAATGAGGACATATCTTTAGGTCCGCGCCTTCGCCAGGCGGTCAGGCCGAGCATGATCATGGGATAGCTACTGCAAGAACGATAGTGATCCCATGATCACGGTCCATCCCTCCAACACGCTGCAGCCCCCGCGCCGTGGGCCCCAAACGTGATCATGACTTGGTAGCACATCTGACTACACCAACGTCATGATCACGAACTGACGGGGCCGCCTGCCACGACCGCGGCCAAATGCAAAGGGACGCCGCTATGCGGCGTCCCGGTCGGTTGTGACGTGCGAGATGTGTCAGGTGAGCGCGGGTTCGCGCTCGCGGCCGGCAACGATGAGCTCGTGACTGACACCGGCGGAAAGCACGTCGTTCGCTTCCTGAAGCCTGGCGAGCTCGGCCTCCAGGTCCTGCACGCGACGCTGGAGGCGGCGCATTTCAGAGAGCATGCGGGGATCAGGCCCGCCGACGTGGCCGAGGATAGCCTTCGCCATTGTTGTGGGTCCTCCACACTGAGTGACCAGAGTGGGCGCACACGCGAAGACACGCATAGGTGCGCACAAGGTGACATCTTTAGGATCGCACTCCGGCGGGTATCCGGTCAAGTTGAACGATCTTGCTGGTCACGGCCGCCGGCGCGGCGGGTCCGCTGACGGGGACGCGGCTGGCAGGCCGGGCAGCTGTAGGCGGACCTGTTCATGAAAGGATCCCGGCGGACGGGCGTCCCGCAGCGCGGGCACGGCTCGCCCTCTCGGCCATAGACCGCGAGTGACCGGCCGAAGTACCCGCTTTCCCCGTTGACGTTGACGTACAGGCTGTCGAACGAGGTGCCGCCCGCGGTCAGCGCCTCGCCCAGCACCTCCCGCACGGCGGCCAGCAGCCGGGCGGCGTCGGCCCGGCTGAGCGCCGCTGCAGGCCTCGCCCAGTGCAGCTTCGCGCGCCAGAGGGCCTCGTCGGCGTAGATGTTGCCGATGCCGCTTACCAGCGACTGGTCGAGCAGCGCGCGCTTGATGGCGGTGCGGCGGGAGCGCAGGCGGCCGATGACGGCCGCCTCGTCGAAGTCAGGCCCCATTGGGTCGGGGGCGATGTGAGCGATCATTGACGGCAGGACCGCCCCGCCCACCACGAACGCCATATGGCCGAACGTCCGCTGGTCGGTGAATCTCAGATCGGGCCCGGAGTCGGTGAAGGTGAAGCGGACCCGGACGTGGGGCGAGACGGGTCGCGCCGGATCACCCAGCAGCAGCTGACCGCTCATGCCGAGATGAGCGAGCAGGGCGTCCTCGGCAGCCGACCGGGCGCTCAGCGTCCTTTCCACCACGGGCAGCCACAGGTACTTGCCCCGTCGGCCGGTGCCGGTGATGGTGAGCCCGGATACGGCCGCGGAGAAGTCGCCGGGGCCCGCCACGTGCCGCCGGACCGCGCGGGGGTGGAGCACCTGGGCAGAGCTGATGGTGCGGCCGACGACGTGCCGTTCCAGGCCCCTGCGGACGACCTCGACCTCGGGTAGCTCGGGCACTAAGGTGATTCCCGGCCGGCGCCCGCTCCGTGGTCCGCCGCGTCCCGGCCACCCGCGCCGTTGCCACCCGCATGCTGACGCCCTGCCTGGGCGGCGCCACGATCACCCGCGTCCTTGCCCGCGCCATTGCCGCGTGGGCCGCTGCCCCCGCCGTTACCCTCTACATCCGCGCCGGACCCGGCGTCGTCGGCCTGGACCCCTGCCTCGCCGTTGCTGATCGCGCTCCAGGCGGCTTCGGCCGCGTGCTGCTCGGCTTCCTTCTTGGAGCGCCCCGTCCCTGAGCCATAGACGCGCCCGCCAACCCGCACCAGCGCCTGGAACGATTTCTGGTGATCGGGGCCGCTCTCGTCGACGTGGTACTCCGGCACACCCAGGACGCTGGCGGCGGTCAGTTCCTGCAGCGAGGTCTTCCAGTCCAGGCCGGCTCCGAGCCGGGCCGAACGGGCGATCACCGGGTCGAAAAGCCGGTGCACAAGGACGTCCGCCGCCTCCAGGCCCCGCTCGATGTAAACGGCGCCGATCACCGCCTCCAGCGTGTCGGCGAGGATCGATGCCTTGTCGCGCCCGCCGGTGCCTTCCTCGCCCCTGCCGAGCCGGACGTAGTCCCCCAGGTGCAGCCCGCGTGCCACGTCAGCCAGCGCCCGCATGTTCACCACGGCCGCTCGCAGCTTGGCGAGGTGACCCTCGGGCAGATCGGGATACTCGCGGAAGAGCGCGTCGGTTACCACCAGCCCGAGCACGGCGTCGCCGAGAAACTCCAGCCGCTCATTGGTGGGCAAGCCACCGTGTTCATAGGCGAACGACCGGTGCGTGAGCGCACGCTCGAGCAACACAGGGCTAAGGCCCGCATCAAGGACCCGCAGCAGAGCATCGACCGGAGACTGGTTGCCCCGTCCCTCGTGCTCGGCAGCGCTTTTCATGCTGTCCTCCTCCCCCAGAACCGTCTGGGGGTCCCGCCAGACTGCGCGTCAGGAGGGTGTGATCACCTGACGACGGTTGTACGTACCGCAAGTCGGGCAAGCGGTGTGGGGCAGCTTGGGATCGCGGCATTGCGGGCAGCGCACCAGCACGGGGGCCGTGGCTTTCCACTGCGCCCGCCGCGACCTGGTGTTGCTTCGCGACATCCTCCGCTTAGGGACGGCCACGTCCACTCTCCTCACACGTCTCCGGCACAGGCTGGCCGACCGGTTCTGCCTGCGTCATCCGCTGCCACAGCCCCGCCCATCTGGGGTCAATGGCACTCTCATGCCCATGTTCCGGGCCCGCCTGGGCGAGCAACGCTCCGCACTCGACGCACAAACCAGGACAATCCTGGCGGCAAAGAGGCGCGAGCGGGAGCGCGAGCACCAAGGCATCACGGAGTACCGGCTCAAGGTCGAGCAGGTCTCCATCCAGAGCGTACCCGTCCTCATCCACGTCACCGGCACCTTGCTCATAACTGAACAATTCCCGGCACCGGACTTCGATCGTCTGGGCCACCGGTTCCAGGCACCGGGCGCACTCGCCGACGACCGGGGCCACCGCCGTCACGGTGACGAGCACACCCTCGGTCACCGACTCCAGCGTGGCGTCTAGCTGGAGGTCCGCGCCCTCCGGGACGCGGGCCATGCCAGCGTGCAGGTCCGCGGGAGCAGGCACGGTCCGGGTCTCGGTGCGTGCCGATCCCGGGCGCCGGGGAAGGGTCCGTGTATCAAACACCAGCGGCCCACGGGGGTTGCGCCGGGCCGTGGACGTCCTGCGTGAATATGGCATGGCAACATGGGTATCGGGGGATCCGGAACCGCCAGCTTACCCAGTGGGCCGGCGGAATCCCAACTCGTGGCGGGCCGGCCGCCGCCGGTACACCCGGCGGCTCTCAGGATTGCGCGAGCCGCGCCAGCAGCCGCCCGTGCACCTGCTCCGGCACCAGCGACGTCACGTCCCCGCCGTACTTGGCGATCTCCTTGACCAGGCTGGACCGCAGGAAGGAATAGAGCGGGTTGGCGGTCATGAACAGCGTCTCGACCTCGGCGAGACGGTAGTTCATCTGCGCCATCTCCATCTCGTACTCGAAGTCACTCACCGCGCGCAGGCCCTTCACGATCGCGGAGACGCCACGAGCGCGGCAGAAATCAACCAGCAGCCCGGTGAACTTGTCCACGCTGACGTTGGGCAAGTCGGCCGTCACTTCCCGCAGCATCGCGAGCCGCTCCTCGACGGTGAACAGCCCTTCCTTCGCCAGGTTCGCGCCGACCACCACAAGTACCTCGTCGTGGAGCCGGGCTGCCCGGCGGATGATGTCAAGATGCCCGTTGGTCACGGGGTCGAACGAGCCTGGGCAGACGACACGGCGCACGCGGTCACGCCCTTCCCTTACGACGCTTCAGCTGCGGCGAGACCGTACCAGAAGGTCGCCTCGCCGTATCGGCGGGACCTGTCCGGGATATACCCTCCCGGCCATGCCACGGCCCCGGAGCGCGTGGCACGCTCGACCGCCACCAGCGCGCCCGGCTTCAGCCACCCCCGGGCGGCCAGCGCGGCCAGCATCCCAGTGACCTCGGCGCCGGCTGCCGCGTAGGGGGGATCGGCCACCACCAGGTCAACGGCGGGCTCATCCCCCGGGCCGCGGCGCAGGAACCGCTCCACCCGGTCGCAGACGACTTGCCCGCCGGGGAGTGCGACCACCGCCACATTGGCCCTGATGACCCGGGCTACCCGCGCGTCCGACTCGACGAACACCACCCGGGCGGCGCCGCGCGAAAGCGCCTCCAGGCCCACCGCCCCTGAGCCGGCGAACAGGTCCAGCACCCGTGCTCCGTGCAGCGGGCCATGGATCGCAGCCACGGTTGCGAACAGTCCCTCTCTGGCCCGGTCACTTGTTGGCCGGGTCACCGTCCCCTTCGGCACCGCCAATCGCCGCCCCCGCGCGGCTCCCGCGATGATCCGCGTCACCGCCACTCCCGGCCGCTCACGGCGCCCCGCCCATGCTTCCCCGGGAACCCGGTGTCACGCCTTTTCAAGGAACTCGGCCTGCTCTTCGTCGAGCAGCGAGCCGATCGCCGCCGCGAGCACCGGGTGGGCGGCCAGTTCCGGGTCGGCGTCCACCAGGGCGGTTGCCTCCTCCCGCGCCTGCCCGATCAGTGTCTCGTCGCTGAGCAGCGTGAGCAGCTTGAGGCTCCGCTTCCGGCCCGCCTGCGCCGCGCCGAGCACGTCGCCCTCCCGGCGCTGCTCCAGATCCAGCCGCGACAGCCGGAACCCGTCCAGGGTGCTGGCCACGGCGTCAAGCCTGTCCCGTGCCTTGGTTCCCTCGACCGCCTCGGTGACGAGCAGGCACAGTCCCGGTTCACTGCCGCGGCCGACGCGGCCACGTAGCTGGTGCAGCTGGGACACGCCGAATCTGTCCGCGTCCATGACGACCATCGCGGTGGCGTTGGGCACGTCCACGCCGACCTCGACCACCGTCGTCGCCACCAGCACGTCGGCGAGCCCGTCGGCGAAGGCGCGCATCGCCGCCTCCTTCTCCTCCGTCGGCAGCCGCCCGTGCAGCACCCGCAGCCGCAGGCCTGCCAGCGGGCCTTCGGCCAGCGCAGGCGCCAGGTCAAGCACGGCCAGCGGTGGCCTGCGCGGGCTCCAGTCCTCCTCGTCCTCCCCCAGGCCCATCTCAGGGTCGTCGGTATCCGCGTGCGCGGAGCCATCCGTTTTGCCGGCTGGTCTTGAGGGGTCGTCCCCGCCGATCCGGGGGCAGACGACATAAGCCTGGCGCCCCTCGCCTACCTCTTCCCGGACGCGCTCCCACACCCGGGCCAAGTAGTGGGGTTTGGCGGCCGCCGGCACCACATGGGTGGCGATCGGCGAGCGGCCGGCCGGCAGTTCGGTCAGCGTCGAGGTATCCAGGTCGCCGTAGACGGTCATGGCGACCGTCCGCGGGATCGGGGTCGCGGTCATCACGAGCACGTGCGGGGGCGCCCCCTGGGCCTTCTCCCGCAGTGCGTCCCGTTGCTCCACCCCGAACCGGTGCTGCTCGTCGATCACGACCATGCCCAGGTCGGCGAACTGCACATGCTCGGTGAGCAGCGCATGGGTGCCGATCACGATCCCCGCCGCACCGGACGCCGCGTCCAGCAGCGCCTCGCGGCGGGCTGCCGCTCCCTGCGAGCCGGTCAGCAGCGCGACCCGGGTCGCCTGGTCCGCGCCGTCCAGCCGCCCTGCCTGCCCGAACGGGCCGAGCAGCTCGGTGACCGACCGGTAGTGCTGCTGCGCGAGGACCTCGGTAGGGGCGAGCAGCGCGGCCTGGCCGTCGACGTCGATCACCTGCAGCATCGCCCGCACGGCGATCACTGTCTTGCCGGAGCCAACCTCGCCCTGCAGCAGCCGGTGCATGGGATGCGCGCGGGCCAGGTCGCCGGCGATCGTCCCGCCCGCGTCCCGCTGGCCCTTGGTGAGGCTAAACGGAAGCCGCGCGTCGAACGCGTCGAGAAGACCGCCCGCCCGCCCCGGGCGGGCGGTGGCCGGCAGGGCCGCCGCGGCCCGCCGGCGCTGGGCCAGCACGGCCTGCAGGACGAAGGCCTCGTCCCACTTGAGCCGGACCCGGGCGCGGTCGGCTTCGGCCATGTCGGCCGGGCGGTGAATGCCCCGCAGCGCGGTCGCGAGCCCGTCCAGCCGGTGGCGCTGGCGCAGTGCCTCCGGGAGCGGATCGTCGACCTCGCCCAGGGTGTCGAGCACGACCCGCACGCACTTCTCGATGTCCCAGGAGGAGAACTCCCTGGTCGCCGG
>Ga0075436_100002823_pt1 | contig 11894 bp, 9 predicted proteins | sample RhiMethybrSRZTD5_FD_75303 | JGI IMG/M metagenome (GOLD analysis project Ga0075436, IMG submission 75303) | Populus rhizosphere microbial communities from Tennessee, USA - Rhizosphere MetaG P. TD hybrid SRZTD5 | ecosystem: Host-associated > Plants > Roots > Rhizosphere > Soil | place: USA... | reverse complement strand
TGCGTTCCAACCTCGAATTTTGTTGGATTTGTTGTCCATTAAGTGCGGTGCACCGCCGAGAGTGATGGTTGCAATTTGGGAAGGTTGTAACTGCAATGGGAACTGCTCACAAGCACCAGTAGCAACCGCGGACAGTGACATGGGTCTGGGAACCGACAACTGCGGTTGGTGGTAGCTGTTGGAGTGGTCTGGTGTCGTAGCTGCTCCTCAGAGTGTGAATACCTGAGTATTGACACGAACTGCTTAGCTACGCGAGTCAACCTCTGGTTAGCGGCTGAAATCTACCTCATAGTGGACGTGATTCCCGCGTTGTCACTCACCCAAGTTTCCAAACCTTTAGCTACTCGGTCGCAAGTCACAGAGGCGCTCGATCTGTGTCTCTCATGCAAAGGATGTAAAGGCGACTGTCCGGTATCCGTCGATGTCGCGACTTATAAAGCTGAGTTCCTCTCGCATTACTACGAATCCAAGCCGCGTCCGCGGAGTGCTTATGCCTTGGGCCTCATTAATGATTGGGCTCAGGTCGCATCTCTCATGCCTGGCGCGTTCAATATCATCACGCAAACGCCTGCTTTGGCGGAGATCGCAAAGAAAGCGGCCGGCATTTCTCCGCACCGATCGCTGCCTCCCATTGCTCCTACTACATTTCGCTCGTGGTTCCAAAAACGGAAATCCCGCAAACGCGATCACAGGGCTGGCACGGGTCAGAAGGTGCTGTTGTGGGCAGACACATTCACCAACTACTTCCATCCTGACATTGCACAAGCAGCAGTTGAAGTACTCGAATCGGCGGGATTCGACCTCATCGTTCCTGACAAGCCGCTCTGCTGCGGACGCCCGCTCTTCGATTTCGGAATGTTGGATCGAGCGAAGCGCTACTTACAGGATGTTTTGGCCAACCTGCGCCAGGACCTCTCGGCCGGGATTCGCATTGTGGTTCTCGAGCCTAGTTGCGCCGCTGTCTTTCGCGATGAACTGTGCAATCTCATGCCTGCCGACGAAGATGCAGCCCGGATGAAGAGCCAGACATTTCTACTAAGCGAGTTTCTCCAGAAAAAGGCGCCAGACTTCCAGATTCCCAAACTAGAACGCCGAGCCACAGTCCACGGCCACTGTCACCACAAAGCCATCATGCAGATGGACGATGAGACCGCGTTGCTCAAGCGCCTCGGGCTCGATTTCGAGCTACTGGATGACGGTTGCTGCGGAATGGCGGGCTCATTCGGCTTCGAGGAAGAGAAATACGATGTCTCAATCCGCTGCGCCGAACACGGGCTCTTGCCCGCGATTCGCGATACCGAATCGCATGCTTTCATCATCGCCAACGGTTTTAGCTGCCAGGAACAGGTTCGCCAGCTTACAAATCGTGAGGCTCTGCACATCGCACAGGTGATTCAGTTTGCGCTGCACAACGGTGAAGGTCTAAACGGAGGTCCTCCTGAGCAGAGCATGGTCGAGCGACGGCAAAAAAAAGTGAGAGCTTCGATGGCGAAGACGAGCAGCGCGCTCGTGAGCGCGGCGATTGCGGCGGCAACGCTTTGGTATGCAGCCGCCAAACGAAGATCGAGCGACTCAGATACGGCAGCTCAGCACAACTGAGAACAAGTCAACCCGTCCGAGACCGCATCTCATTCTGATAACGTTAAAACAGTCTCGACTCCGAATGCCGTTCCAACTCTCCGCTATCAAAGCAGAAGATTGTCCGCCGGATGACGTGCGTTGCGCTCACCTGGCAGGCTTGCGAGCAGTAGCTTCTCTCGAAGCGCTTAAGGGAATTCTGGCCATAGTCGCCGGAATCGGGCTCTTCACTCTGCTTCACAAGGACTTGGGAGATATTGCTGAAAACATCGTAGAAGCGCTGCACCTCAATCCTGCACATCGCATTGCTCAGGCATTTATCAATGCTGCCGATCGCATGAGCGACACGCGCATAGTCACTTTCGCATTCGTCGCGTTCGGATATGCGGTGATTCGCTTCATCGAAGCTTATGGTTTGTGGAACGCGCGTGCCTGGGCGGAGTGGTTCGCGATCATCTCAGGAGCTGCTTATCTCCCGTGGGAGATTCTTGAAGTAGTGAAGCATCCTCACCATGTGATCCGCTGGATTGTGCTGCTGATCAACATCGTTGTCGTGCTTTACATGGTCTATGTGCGATGGGACACGTTGAGGGAAGGGAAGAGGGAAGAGGCGAGAGGGAACACAGAAAAGCATGGTGCTGTTGGATGAGCGATTTTTTTCTCACCTGTTCCCTGTAACCTGTCCCCTGCTTTAAGGTACTGGCGTGTTCCGATCAACGCGCAAACGCAGTCCACATTCGGCGGGAAGATTCACTTGCTTTCCAGTCGTTGCGAGAACGTAACCGCCTCCGGCCAGATTTCCTACGGCCAATCCCTTCAATGGTGGACCAAAAGCTCCAGTAAGGCCGGCATTTGTGCTGATGGCTGGTGGTGTTGTGTTTTCTGCGCGTGTGGCTGGTTTGGTCCTATGAACCGAAATTAGGGTCGCGTCGATGGGGACGTCGATTCCATTCGGTAGTTGGATGTCCGTGAAGCGAAGGTTCAGGTGGCCCATGTCCTTGATTGCGTCGGCGAGTTTTTCATTATCGGAGTCGCTCACCTGTCCGTTGAGCTTTGACCCTGTTGGAATAATCACATTACCGATAGTGCTGCGCACGGGGGCGCTGATGGTTGCGGTGAATCGATCGCCTACTTTGGAGGTCTTCGTCGAGAGCGGTGTATCCAGAGTCGCGCGAAATTCCGTGCCTTCCTTCAGAAGCTGAGGTTGAGGGTTTTCAGTTGCAGAACTAGTCGGAATTGAGTCGGACTGTGGCTTGGCTGAAGGAGTGGGAGCCGGAGCTTTCGTGTCCGGAGGCATTTCCTTCTGCGGCTGTTCCGGTGATTGTGATGCGGCAGCAGGGGGTGGCGGCGTAGTTGCTGTTCCCTGGTTTGGAGCGGTTTGCGCGGCGGCTTCCGGAGCAGTTTGTGAAATACCCAGATTAGAACAAAGCAATGCGAAGGCAGCAATGAAGAAAGCACGACGTAAGAACATCAGATTAGGGCCTCAGCAACTTAGAACGGAATTGCTGAAGCGCAGGTTGGCTTGCTCCCAATCCGTCGGTTACCGGATCAGATTGGTTGTTTGCTGAACCGCAGGTAGAAGCCGTACGGCGCCGCGATTTGCATAATCCAGCACATTGCCGGGTTTTACTCCGAGCCAGACAGTAACGATCGCGGTGACTACAAGGGCAGCGGTCAGGCCAGGCGCTGCTTTCAATCGCAGAGTCTCTTCGCCCGCCTGCGGTTCATACATGTACATAACAACCATGAGGCGCAGGTAGTAGTACGCAGCGACCGCGCTATTCACCAAGCCAATGATGGTAAGCCAAACTAGATCGCTTTTGAGCGCTGCATTGAAGACGTAGAACTTGGCGAAGAAGCCACCGGTAGCGGGAATCCCAATCAGGGAAAGGAGAAAGATCGTCAGAGTCACGGCGAGCACTGGAGATCGCTTTCCCAATCCGGCGTAGTCTTCAATATTTACGTAGCGCTCGCCCGTACGCGCGAAGTGCGAAACGACTGCGAATGCCCCGACGTTCATCGCCGCGTATGAAGCGGCGTAGAAGATGGCTGCGGTAATTCCAATATCGCGGGCGTTGGGAGCGATCACCGCGGCGAAGGCAACGAGCAAGTATCCAGCATGAGCAATCGACGAGTACGCTAGCATGCGCTTCACGTTCGTCTGCAGTAGCGCACCGAGGTTGCCGAGCGTCATCGAGAGCGCGGCTGAAACCCACACAAGCCAGAACCAGGCATTGCCCGTGCCGATAGCAGCTCCGAAGAGGATACGGAGCAGCACGGCAAACGCGGCGGCTTTCGGTCCGGTGGACATGAGTGCCACAACCGGAGCAGGAGCGCCTTCATACACGTCGGGAGTCCATACGTGAAAGGGCGCCGAAGCGACTTTGAAGCCAATGCCAACAAACATCAGCGCAACTGCGACGTACGCCAGACCGTGGCTGACGGGTACGTTTGCTCCCGGCACCATGGAAACTCCGGACGACTGCAACGCAGAAGCGATGGTGTAAATGCTGGTCGATCCCGTCGCGCCGAACATCAGCGCAACGCCGTACAGGAAGAATGCCGTCGCGAATGATCCCAGCAGGAAGTACTTGATCGACGCCTCGGTGCTCGTCGCATAGCGTCGACGGAAGCCAGCGAGCACGTAGGTTGCAATCGAAGAAATTTCCAGCGCGATGAAGATCAGCACCAGCTCGACCGCCGACGACATCAGCACCATGCCCACAGTTCCAAGAAGGATCAGCGCGTAGTACTCGCCGCCGCGAATCTGCTGAGTCTCGAGGTATTCGAATGACGCGAGGATCACAATCCCCGAGATCGCGCAGATCAGCACATGAAAGAAGATGCTGAACTCGTCGACGCGAATCATCCCAAACCATCCAGATCCTGGATAATTGGCCTGGTAGAGCGAAGCGGCGATCGCGACCAGCGTACCCATAAAGGAAAAGACGCCGAGGGCCTTGCGGCTGGAGCGCTCCGGCAGGAGCGGCTCGACGAACATGACAACAATGCCCCAGACGCTCAACACGAGCTCAGGAAGAATGCGGACGTAACTCAGATCAGGATTGGGCGTCATTTATCTGCCTTGCTCACCGGGAGCAGGTGCGCGAGTAATGTCGAGCGCTGAGCGGCGGAGGCTGCGCTCACCGAAGTCGGCCGCAGTGACTGCTGAACGGACGGATCGATCATGCGAATCCACAGCGGCGAAGCCACTCCCATGATGATCGCCATCGCGACCATCGGGATCAGGCTGATGCGTTCGCGTCCATCGGCGTCTCGTAGTGAGAGATTCACCGGCTGCTTCACCTCACCGAAGAACGTGCGCTGATATAGCCAGAGGAGATAGCCCGCGCTCCAGATCACTCCCGTCGTGCCGATGATTCCGTACCACTTCCAAGCGCTGAACGCGCCGCTCAGGATGAGGAACTCGCCGATGAAGCCGTTCAACAGCGGCAGACCGACTGATGACAGCGTGATCATCAGAAACAATGTCGAGTACACCGGCATCGGTGACGCCAGCCCGCCGTACTCTTTGATTTCATAGGTGTGGCGGCGCTCATAAAGCATGCCCAGCAGCATGAACAGCGCGCCGGTTGAAATGCCATGATTCAGCATCTGGTACACGGCGCCATCCACGCCGATCTGCGTGAAGGTGAAAACGCCGAGCACGCAAAATCCAAGGTGGCTTACGGAAGAGTACGCCACCAGCTTCTTCATATTCGGCTGCACGAGCGCGACTAACGCGCCATAGACAATTCCAATCAGCGCGAGCGCGTTGATCCACGGCGCATGCTCGTGCGCCTGGGCAGGGAAGAGCGTCGCGTTGAAGCGCAGAAGTCCGTACACGCCCATCTTCAGTAGGACGCCGGCCAGCAGCACCGATCCCGCAGTCGGCGCTTCGACGTGTGCGTCCGGCAACCACGTGTGGAATGGGAAGAGTGGTACTTTCACCGCGAACGCGATGAAGAAGCCGAAGAACAGAAGTTCGGCTGCGTGATTGAATCCCGGAATCGATCCGCTTTGAATTGCAGTTTGGATTGTGACGTAATCAAAGCTGCCGGTCTGGACATAAAACCAGATGATCGACGCCAGCATGAATACCGATGCGACCATCGTGTACAGGAAGAATTTCACGGCGGCGTAAACGCGGCGCTCGTGACCGTACATGCCAATCATCAACGCCATCGGAATTAGCGTCGCTTCCCAGAAGACGTAGAACAGGAAGAGATCGAGCGCGACGAAGACGCCGATCATCGACGTCTCCAGGATCAGCATGATCACGAAGAATTCCTTCACCCCTCCGTGAATCGACTTCCACGAAATCAGTACGCAGAACGGAGTGAGGAACGTTGTCAGCAGCACTAGCCAAACGGAGATGCCGTCAACGCCGAGGTGGTAGTGGATGTTCGGATGCGCGATCCACTGCGCATCTATGACGAACTGGAATCCCGGCGCGCCGCTCGACCAATGCACCGGCAGGTGCAGCGAGAAGATGAACGCAACAATGGAAACGATGAGCGCAGTCCATTTAATCGCGCGATCATTGCGAGGCATGAGCGCGATCAGGATCGCTCCCGCGAACGGCACAAACGTGATCAGCGTGAGAATCCAGGTGTTCATGCGCGCAGCCCCATCCAGATCATGAATCCAACAACGCACGCCGCCCCCAGCGCCACCCAACCGGCGTACGAGCGAATACTGCCGGATTGCATTCGCCGCGTGATTCCCGACAGTCCCTTCGAAGTAGTTCCCGCGCCGTTCACGATGGCATCAATCACGCCAACATCGATGCCTCGCCACAGCACGCTACGCGAGCCGTTCACGATCGGGTTGATCAACGTGGCGTAGTAAGCCTCGTCCACCCAGTATTTGTTCCAGAGCGTGCGATAGGCGCCGCGAAGACTCGTCGCGATTCGGTCTGGCAGTTCGGGACGTCGATAGTAGAAGAACCAGGCGAGCAACAATCCAAGAACCGCTACGCCCACCGACGCTCCCGCTAATCCAAGCTCGAGTGCTTTTTCCGATTCGGGATTTTCCGACTGCTGTGGTTCGTTCGGGAAGTTCTCGGCTGCGCGTGCCGGCTCGGAACTGGTGTGAAAGACCGGCGTGAGGAACTGATCGAACTTGTTGTGTCCGCCGAGTGATTCAGGAATTCCGACCCAGCCCATCACGAAAGAGCCAATCGCGAGAACAACGAGCGGGCCAAGCATGATCCACGGGCTCTCATGCACGTGTCCACCATGTCCATTGTGTCCACCATGTCCACCACCATGCGTTGCAGTTTGCACGCCAGAATGGTGGCCAATGTCAGCGGGTGCCGAGGTGGGCGCATGCACAGCTCCGGTGGGTTCTTGGTGCTCGTTGTGAACAGGCTGGCGGCGCTCACCGAAGAATGTCATAAACCACAGGCGGAACATGTAGAACGAAGTCATGCCTGCAGTGATCCAGCCAATCAGCCAGAAGATCCAGCTTCCGTGTGTCTTATCGGAGAAAGCCTTCCAGAGGATTTCGTCTTTGGAGAAGAAGCCGCTCAGCGGTGGGAATCCGGCGATCGCGAATGTCGCGATGGTCATCGTCCAGAAAGTCCACGGAATGAGCTTGCGCAACCCGCCCATGTAGCGCATGTCCTGCTCCCCGCTAAGAGCGTGAATCACGGACCCGGCAGCGAGGAAGAGCAGTGCTTTGAAGAAGGCGTGCGTCATCAGGTGGAAGATTCCTGCCGAGAACGCGGCGACGCCGCAGGCCATGAACATGTATCCGAGTTGCGAGACAGTCGAGTACGCGAGCACGCGCTTGATATCCGTCTGCACGATTCCAATACTGGCGGCGAAGATCGTCGTAAGTGCTCCGATGATCGCGACCACGCGCAGCGCAATCGGCGCGTGGAGGAAGAGAACATTGGAGCGGGCGATCATATAAATGCCCGCAGTAACCATCGTTGCCGCGTGGATCAGTGCCGAAACGGGAGTCGGGCCTTCCATAGCGTCCGGCAGCCAGACGTACAGAGGAATCTGTGCAGATTTTCCAGCCGCGCCGAACATCATCAGCAACGCGGTTGCTGTGAGGAATCCAACACCAGCTTCAACCGGCAGCGGCGAAATGGCTTTGAAGACTTTGTCGTAATCCAGCGTGCCGAAGTGCTGGATTAGCAGGAACATTCCCAGCAGGAAAGCAAAGTCGCCGACACGGTTGGTGATGAACGCCTTCTTGCCTGCCTGTGCCGCCGAGTCCTTGAGGAAGAAGAAGCCAATCAGCAGATACGACGCGAGGCCCACGCCCTCCCATCCGACGAACATCAGCAGATAGCTGTTCGCCAGAACCAGCGTGAGCATGAAGAACATGAAGAGATTCAGGTAGGAGAAGAAGCGGTAGTATCCGCCCTCCTCCGCCATGTACCCGACGGAGTAGATATGGATCAGGAAGCCGACGCCAGTGACAATCAGCAGCATCGTGACCGAAAGCTGGTCGAGGTAAAAGCCGTAGTCGACGCGGAAGGTCTGTCCAATTTCGATCCAGGGAAAGAGCCGCTCGATATGCGGAAGCTGCGCCTGCGGAATCGACGAAAATTGCGTGACTACCCAGATCGCCCAGCCCAGCGCGGCGCCAGGAAAGATCAGCGCGACGGCGGCTACGAGGCTGCGTGGAAAGCGCTTGCCGAAGATTCCATTAATGGCCGAGCCGATCAGAGGCAGGATCGGGATGAGCCACAGGTTCAAATTGGGACTCGGGGTCATAGTTTGAGCAGGTTCACCTGATCCACGTTGAGAGTTTCACGCGTGCGGAAGACAGCCAGCACAATCGCCAGTCCGACGGCAGCTTCGGCGGCGGCGACCACCATCACGAAGAAGACGAACACCTGTCCGCTCACCTGGTGCCAGCGGCTGGCGAAGGCGATGAACGTAAGGTTCACGGCATTCAGCATCAGCTCGATCGACATAAAGATGGTGATGATGTTGCGTTTAATGAGAAACGACGCCACTCCAATGGCAAACAGAATCGCGCCGAGAATCACGTACCAGGAGAGCGGAATCATTGACGCTCCCTTCGGGCGAGGACAACCGCGCCCATAATGGCAATGAGGACCAGAACGGAAGTTACCTCGAAGGGCAGCAGGAACTCGCGGAACAGAGCGATACCAAGTTGCTGCGTAGGAACGTAGAAGTCGCCGATACTCACACGCCCAAGCTGGGAACGTGCTGCCGAAACCGTCCAACAGATCAGGATGAAGAACGCGATCAGTCCCGGTACGCCCAGCGCGAGCGCGACCTTGTTCCCGCGCGTCTTCTCTTCTTCGCCGGCGTTGAGCAGCATGATCACGAAGACGAACAGCACCATGACCGCGCCGGCATAGACGATCACTTGGACGGCAGCGACGAACTCCGCACCTAAGAGAAGGAAGAGCAGGGCGAGCGATCCCATGACGACGATCAGCGACAGCGCGCTGTTCACGGGATGGCGCTGCAGCAGGAAATTCAGCGCTCCCGCGACACAAATCACCGCGAAGATGAGGAACAAGACTAAGTGGAACATTTTGTTTCAGGAACCAAACGACAACGTACAGAATTGAGGGCACCGCAGTTAGCCGTGCCGCCCGAAATCTGTCATCCTGAGGCTGTTTTTGGCCGAAGGATCTCCCGAAATGCTTCGGAATGAAATGCTCTTCCGAGGCTCTTCGGCCCAGAACGTGGGCTTCTGGTAGAGGACCCACGTCAGGGCATCTAAGTCCGCAACATCGCGGGAGATCCTTCGCGCAACAGAAGCGCTTCAGGATGACAGTTCCTATCGGCTTAGCCGCCATGCGCGCAGCCACGTTTCATGAGCTGCGCTGAACCCATCAAGACTTCAATGCCAAAACCAAACTGGTAACAACGATATTCGCAATCGCCAGCGGAAGTAAGAACTTCCAGCCAAACGACATTAGTTGATCGTAGCGGAAACGCGGCAGCGTGCCGCGAATCCAGATATATAAAAAGATAAAGAAAAATACCTTTAGAAAAAACCAGAACAGCGGCGAAATCATCAGCCAGATTCCCGAAGCGGGAATATTCAGACCGTCGAACGGGCTGTGCCATCCGCCAAAGAAAAGCAGCGTCGCCAGACAGGCGACCGTCACCATATTGCAGTACTCAGCCATGAAGAACATGGCGAACTTCATCGCGCTGTACTCGGTATGGTAGCCGGCGACCAACTCCGTTTCCGCTTCGGGAAGATCGAAAGGGATGCGGTTGGTCTCGGCGTAGGCGGCCATGATGTAAATGAAGAAGGCGACGAACTGGAATCCGCCAAAGAAGTGCCAATTCAGGATTGAACCAGCCTGAGAATCCACGATCTGCCGCAGGCTAAGGCTGCCGGAAAGGATCAGCACTCCGACGAGGGACAAGCCAAGGGCCAACTCATAGCTGATCAATTGCGCGCTGGCGCGAAGCGAACCCAGCAACGAATACTTCGAGTTCGACGACCATCCCGAGAGCGCCACGCCATAGACGCCGATCGAAGTGATACCGAGGATGATCAGCAGCCCAATGTTGATGTCCTGAATGCCGGCGCCGGTCCAGAAGGCTGTCGTCTGGAGCGGAATGTGATAGCCATCCAGGTTCCACGCTCCACCGAAAGGAATGATGGAGATGGATATCAACGACAGGATCAGCGCGATCATCGGCGCGGCGATGTAAAGGGGCTTGTAGACGCTGTCGGGAACAAGGTCTTCTTTCAGAATGAACTTAATGCCGTCCGCCAGCGGCTGTAGCAGACCAAATGGGCCAACGCGCGTGGGTCCCCAGCGGTTCTGCATGCGCGCAATTACTTTGCGCTCCATCAGGACGATGTAAGCGACAGCGGTGAGAAGCAGCCAGAGCAGAATCGCGAGCTTAATAACGGCGAAGATGATGTAGTGTGTCAGGTCCAATTTTTAGTCCGTACTCAACAACACCAGGAGGAGCGAACATGGAGGTCACGAAGTTGACACAAGAGGTCACAAAGAATTGTTCGTGACCTTACTCCGTTGCCTTTGTGACCTTCGTGTTCGCAGTTCTAATCCGCCGGAATTTCAGCTTCCGCCGGGGCTCGCCGGTTCTCGATTACCGAGTTCAGCACATTTGAATAGCGTCCAAGCGTACCCGAGGTAAACAAGGTATCGTCGGCCGGCACAATGCTCTCAGGCGACGCCGGCTGTGTCACCGAGCTGTGCTCCGGAGCAAGCGTATGCACATCGGCTCCGGCAAACAGATTCAGCCGCGAGAAATTGTATCCGGGCACAAGGCGCTGAATTTCATCAAGCAGCGCTTCAGGATCGAATGGGCTGAGCTTCGGCTCCAGGTTACGAGCAGCAAGCCAGACAGCGTGACGATCGGCCTCGCCGGATTGCGCGCCGCGGCTCTGTCCCATATCGGCACGCGTGCCTTTGCCGAACGGCACTAGCTTGTGAACGTCAGCGCCCATGCGATCGGCAATGCGGACGATTAATTCGAAATCGGTACGAACTCCAGCGAGGTCGCCCGCCTTTTTTAGAAGCTGCAGATCACCGAAGGTATTCGTGTAGCTTCCGGACTTCTCGTAGGCATTCGCGGCAGGCAGGACAACTTCGGCGGTCGTGGCAGTTTCCGTGAGGAACATGTCCTGCACGACGACGAAAGTATTTTTCAGCGCGAAGGGATCGATGTTGTAGCGAGCCACGGGATTCGAGCCGACGACATAGAGCGCCCCTAACCTGCCAGACTTCGCTGCATCGAACATTCCCACGATGTCGAGGCCGGGCTGCTGCGGCATGGCCGAACCGTATTCACGGGCAAAAGCAGCGCCGCTGCCGAGTGCTGTGTATCCCGGCAGCAGATCCGGATAAAGCCCCATATCGGCAGCGCCGCGCGAATTCGAATAGTCGCCCAGGCAAATAAACTTTGCCCCTTGCTTTGTACCCCACTGAACCAATCGTGTGATGTCGTCACCGCGCAGTTCGGAGCCGAAGATGACGATCAGCCCCTGTTCGGCTTTTAGCTGATCACGGAAATTGCGTAGCGCATCGCGGCTTAGATTGCCGGATTCGAGCTTGCCGGCGATTCCGTCTTCGCCACTGAGGTAGCGCACCATGAGGCCTTCGCCGGCGTTTTCCGGCACGCGAACGTAGGCGCGAGCCTGCCGCCGCAATTTGATCTCGCCGGAGTTGACGATGTAAATGCGTCCGTTGTTAATGCGCAGATTGGTTCGGAGATTCCATGCCAGCAACGGATGCTGCTCCGTAGGATCGTTGCCGATTAGCAGTATGGCCGGCGCGGTCATTGTCTCGCGGAGCGTCGCTGTGATGTTCTGCTTTCCAGCAACCG
>Ga0075436_100002822_pt1 | contig 11896 bp, 11 predicted proteins | sample RhiMethybrSRZTD5_FD_75303 | JGI IMG/M metagenome (GOLD analysis project Ga0075436, IMG submission 75303) | Populus rhizosphere microbial communities from Tennessee, USA - Rhizosphere MetaG P. TD hybrid SRZTD5 | ecosystem: Host-associated > Plants > Roots > Rhizosphere > Soil | place: USA... | reverse complement strand
ACGTCGTACTCCCAGGCGCGGCTGTTCTTGTAGCGCTCGTGGGTCTCGCGGTCGATACCCAGGAAGCGCCACTGCCGCAACCGCTCCAGCGAGGCCTGGTCGCCGATGACGACGGCCCCGCCGTCGATCGAGGTGATCACCTTCACCGGATCGAAGCTGAAGCAGGCAATATCGCCGAAGGCGCCGAGCCGGCGGCCGCCGGCGCGGCTGCCGAAAGCGTGGGTGGCGTCCTCGACCACGCGCAGGCGATGGCGCTCGGCCAGCGCGTACAGCGCCTCGATGCGCCCCGGCCGGCCACCGAAGTGCAGCGGCAGCAGCGCCTTCGTCTTCGGCCCCACCAGCGCGGCGGCCTTCTCGGGATCGAGGCCGAGCGTGGCGTCGTCCACGTCGCAGAACACCGGCGCGGCGCCGGTGGCGACGATGGCCTGGTGGTCGGCCACGAAGTTGAAGGCCGGCGTGATGACCTCGTCGCCGGGGCCGACGCCGGCCGCCAGCAGGCCGAGGTGGAGCGCCGAGGTGCCGGTATTGGTGGCCAGCACGTAACGGCCCTGCAGCTCGAGGAAGCGCGCCAGGCCGTCCTCGAAGGCCTGGGTGATGGCGCCCATGCCGAGCCAGCCGGCGTGCAGCGCGTCCACGACGGCCTTGATGGTGTCGAGGCCGACGTGGGGCTGGAAGACGGGGACGGCCGCCGGCTCAGTCACCGACGCACCTGAGAAAGCCGTCGGGCGCGCACGTGAGGAGCAGCTTGGCGGGGATGCGCGGGTCGATCTCGAAGCGCGAGGTCTTGGCCAGGAACTCCCACACCGCCGTCTTGGGATTGTTGCCCTTGCCCCACGCGCGGCCGGCGAACAGCTCGTCGGGCAGATCCTCGATGAGCGTGTCGAACACGACGAGATAGCTCCCGCGCGTGACGAGCGGCGCGTAGAGCTCCAGCTCACGCAGCACGTGGGCGTGCGTGTGATCGGAGTCCAGCACGACCATCACGGCGCGGCGGGCCTTCGCATGCTCCGCGACCTTCCCCGCCGTGAGCGCGTCCGTCGACGAGCCCTCGATCAGCCGGATGCGGTGGGCGAGGGGATGGCGCTCGATCTCCCGCCGGTTGTGGGCGCGGATGTCGACGTCCACGCCGACGACGATGCCGTCACCGCCCAGCAGCTCCAGCACCGAGGCGGAGTGGATCAGCGAGCCGCCGTGGGCGATGCCGGTCTCGACGATCAGGTCGGGCCGGATCTGCCAGATCAGCTCCTGCACGGCCAGCAGGTCCTGCGGCATCTGGATGACCGGCCGCCCCAGCCACGCGAAGTTGTACGTGTAACGGCGGCGGGTGACCTCGGCCAGCCAGGCGCGCGACAGCGCCTGCATGTCGGCGTCGGCCATCAGCCGGTCGACGTTGGCGCTGACCTCGGCTCCGAACCGTTCGATCTCGTCCATTCCCTGTTGGTGGCCCTTACTTCCGTCTCGACAGCGCGGTCACTCCACGTTACCCCAGCCCAGCCACGCGATCCCCAAAGGATTTTGGTCAATGACGGCGCGAGCTTGCGGCGGTCCCCACGTGCCTCAGCCGGAGGCCGACGCGCTCGGCGAGACGACCATAGCGCGGATAGCGGTAGCGGCAATACATGATGTGGAACATCACGTTGAGACGCAGCAGCCGCAGCAGCGCGCGCGCCGTGAGCGGCACGCCGAGCCCGCCGAAGAGAACGGTCCGGGTGAAGGTCAGCAGCGGCAGCAGCCGGGCCAGACGGCCGGTCACGAGCACGTCGACCAGGCTCATGTACCTGGCGGGGTCGCTCGCCTCGCGGACCAGCAGCACGTCGTCGAGCTCCCAGTGCGTGCCGTGCAGCAGCGAGGCGATCGAGAGCACCCAGTCGAACGCGTAGTACGGCCGGGCCGGGAGCACCGCCCGCACGACCTCGCGCCGGTAGAGGCCGTAGAACCGCGAGTTGTCCCGCGGGTCCTCGAGAAATTTTTCGACGTTGTCGCGGAGGCCGCCGGCGAGCGCGAACGTGCCGCTGGATCGCCAGCGGCGCCCGTCGGCGTCCAGGAACTCGACGCCCGGCACGCAGCACACCACGCCCGGCCGCGCGTCGAGCACGGCGACCGCCTGCTCCAGCAGGCGCGGCCGCGCGTAGTCGTCGGCCGGCAGCCACATGAAGTAGGGCGCCCGCGCCGTGTCGAGGACGAAGCGGAAGTTCTCGAACGGGGTGATCGGCGTGACCTGACGCGTGTAGCGGATGCGCGCGTCGGCGGCGGCGTACCTCCGGCAGATCGCTTCGGTCCCGTCGGTGGAGGCGTTGTCCGAGACGAGGAGCTCGAAATCGCCGAACGTCTGATCGAGCACGGACTCGATCGCCCGCGCCACCGTCCCCTCGAGGTTGAACGCCGGCATGCCGATGCTGACACGCGGGGCCGTCGTCACGACACGCGCACCGTGCGGCCGGCCGCGACGAGACGCCGCCGCACCGTCGGCGCCGCCACCAGCGCGGCCGCCGCCGCCAGCACGAACGTCCCCGCCAGCCAGCCCAGGCTCCCCGCCATTGACAGGCGCTCGGGCAGGCTGGCGCGCGCGAGGGCGCCGACCAGCCCGGCGGCGACGGCCGGCGGAATCATCCGCGCGTACCAGCCGCCCAGCTCGCCCGGCAGCACGCGCCGGTGCATCCGGCCCATCGCGAACAGCAAGCCGCCGAGGTTGAGCACGACCCAGGCGGCCGCCGCGCCGGGCGCACCCCAGGCCAGGCTGAGGCCGATCGTGAGCGGTGTCATCACCACGAGCATGCCGGCGTTCACGAGCGCCGCGAAGCTCGACCAGCCGACGGCGAGCTGCAGGATGTGGGGGACGTACATGAAGGTCTGGAGCACGGTGCCGGTCGCGCGCAGGCTCAGCACGAGCGCGCCGTGGCTGACGACCTCGGCGTTGCGCGTCCAGAGGCCCAGGACCTGCTCGGGCAAGAACACCAGCAGCGTGCCGAGCGGCAGCACCAGCACCGCCACCAGCTGGGAGAAGAAGTGGTAGTCCGCCGACACGCCGCGCTCGTCGGTGCGCTCGACGCGCTGGCTGAGCCGGGGATAGACGGCGGTGGTGACCGGATAGGCGACGTGTCCGAGCGCCGCCGCCGCCGCGGCGGCCACCGTGTAATAGCCGAACTGCGCCAGCGGCAGGATCGCGCTCAGGACCACCTGGTCGATGGACATCACCGCGTAGCCGAGGAGCATGGTGCCGCCGACGCCGCTGCTGAAGCCCACGAGGTGGCGCACGGCGCCCGGACGAACCTGGCCGGCGCCGCCGGTGGACGGCAGCGAGCGGACCAGCGCGACGCCGAGCGCGAGGGCCTCGGCGTACAGCAGCAGGGCCTGGACCACGAAGAAGACCGTGAGCGTGGGCGCGACCGACGTCAGCGCCACCAGCGTCAGCGCGGTCCGCGCCACGGTGCCGCCGCCCTGGACGCCGTTGGCGAGGGCCTGGCGTTGCAGGCCGTTGAGGCCGGCGAACTGCACGCTGCGGGCGACGATGGCGGGCACGGCGAGGCCCATGAGGATGAGCGCGCCCCGGACGTCGGCGGTCGAGAGCGTCGAGGGCGTCAGCCATCGGGTCGCGATCAGCGGCGCCAGGGCGGCGAACAGCGCGCCGAGGACGAGGCCGACCAGCCAGCCCGCGGCGCGCAGCGTGGCCACCACGTCGGCCAGCTCGGGGGAGTCGGTGGACCGGGCCGTCATCCGAGCCACTTCGCGGTTCAGCGTCGCTCCGAGGCCGAGATCCAGCGCGGTGGCCGCCGCCATCAGCGTGGCGAAGAGGCCGACGAGGCCGTAGGCCTCGGCGCCGAGCAGCCGCAGATAGAGCGGCACCGCGGTCAGCAGGACGACCAGTCCCACCGCGGCGCCGGCAGCGTTGGCCGCGATGTTGCGCGCGACGGCGCTCACGCGGGCTTCCGCCCGACGACGACCTTGCCGTCCCTGATGGCGTGGCGCCGGTCGTCGATGCGCTCGAGCCAGGCCTCGAAGCCGGCGCCGCGCAGCCGGTCGAGAATGTCCATCCCGTACGTGCGGAAGGCCAGCGCCGTGCGGCGGCCGCGCAGGCGATCGCCGTGGTACTCCGGCTCGCGCAGGTGCACGACGGCACCGTGCTCGAGACGCGCCCGCTCGAGCGTCGTGGCGGCCTCCATGAGCGGGACCGTGAAGACGAGCACGCCGTCCGGCCGCAGCACGCGATGCAGCTCGGCGAAGGCGCGACGGTCGTCGGGGACGTGCTCGAGGACCTCGGTGCTGGTCACGACGTCGAACGACGCGCTCGCGTACGTCAGCCGCTGGACGTCCTGGCACTGGACGCCCCGGCGAAAGGCGCCGGGGGGAACGTCGTCGAAGAGCTCCGAGGTCGTGACGTGGACGAACGTCCGCCGCAGATAGCGACAGAACGCGCCGCCCGACGACATCTCGTACACGTGCGCGTCGGGCCGCACGCCCAGCCGCGCGAGCGCGGCGCCCATGGCGCGATGGCGGAACGTCGACGCGCAGCGCAGGCACCGCGAGCCGGCCGGGCCCGGATGCAGCCTGAGCACCGGGAAGCCGCAGAGATTACAGGTCGGCAAGCAACGGCAGCGCGGCGTCCCGCGCCGACACGATCGCATCATGCAGCGGCCACGCGATGCCGAGCGCGGGGTCGTGCCAGCGCACGCCGCGCTGGGCGTCGGGATGGAAGGCGCGGGAGATCTGATAGAACACCTCGGTGTCGTCGACCAGCGTCTGGAAGCCGTGGGCCACGCCCTCGGGGACGAAGAGCATGCGGCGGTTGTCGCCGGTCAGCTCGACGGCGATCCAGCGGTGGCGCGTGGGCGACCCCGGCCGCAAGTCGACGGCGACGTCGTGGATGGCGCCGCGCGTGCACCGCACGAGCTTGGCCTCCTCGTGGGGCGCCGCCTGGTAGTGCAGCCCGCGGACGGTTCCGCGCGCGCGGTTCCACGACACGCTGCACTGCGCGAGGGCGGGGTTCAGCCCACGCGCCTCGAACTCCCGCGCGCACCACGTGCGGGCGAAGAAGCCGCGCTCGTCGGCGTGCGGCTCGGGCTCGATCACCCAGACGCCGGCCAGCGCGGTCTCGCGAAAGATCATGGGCCCTCGAGCAGGCGCGGCGCCGGCACCGGCACCAGGAAGCGCCCGCCGCGACGGAGATACTCCGCCTGCTGGGCGACGATCTCGTCGGCGAGGTTCCAGGCCAGCAGCAGGGTGACGTCGGGCATCTCCTTCACGAGATCCTCGGTCGGCCGGATCGGCAGCCGCACGCCGGGCACCAGGCGCCCTTGCTTGTGCGGGCTGCGGTCCACCGTGAACTCCAGCAGCTCGAGGCCGATGCCGCAGGCGTTGAGCAACACGGTGCCCTTGGCCGGCGCGCCGTAGGCGGCCAGGCGCTTGCCCTCGCCGCGCAGGCGGCGCAGTCGCGCGGTCAGCTCGGTGCACACGCGCCGCACCTCGGCGCTGAAGCCGGCGTAGCGGGCCGCGCTCGTCAGCCCGGCCGCCGCTTCCTCGCTCGCCAGCCGGCCCACCGCCGCCGCGATGGGGCGGGCGCCGGCGCGCTGAAGGAAGACGCGCAGTGAGCCGCCGTGCACGGCCTGCCGCTCGACGTCGAAGACCTCGAGGCCGGCGCGCCCGGCCAGCCGGGCGACGGCGGCCAGCGAGTAGTAGAAGACGTGCTCGTGATAGATCGTGTCGAACGCCGTCCGCGCCAGCAGCTCGCCGAGATAGGGAAACTCGAAGACGGCGGCGCCGTCCGGCGTCAGACACGCGGCCACCGATTCCAGGAAGGCGTTGATGCCCGGCACGTGGGCCAGCACGTTGTTGCCGACGATCACGGCGGCGCCGCCGAAATCGCGGACGATCTCGTCGACCGCGTCGGGACCGAAGAAGCGCGCCAGCGTCGGGATGCCGCGGGCGCGGGCGACCTCCGCCACGTTCTGTGCGGGCTCGACGCCCAGCACCGGCACCCCACGCTCCTGGACGAAGCGCAGCAGATAGCCGTCGTTGCTCGCGATCTCGAGCAGCCGCCGGCCGGGGCCGAGGTCGAAGCGCGCGACCAGCGCGTCGGCCATCGCGCGGGCGTGGGCCAGGAACGACTCCGAGTAGGACGAGAAGTAGACGTAGTCCCCGAACAGCGCCTCGGGCGGCGCGGTCTCGGTGAGCTGCACCAGGTGACAGCGCGCGCAATACGCGACGGCCAGCGGCAGCCGCGGCTCCGGCCGCGCGGCCTCCTCGGGCCGGAGCAGCGCGTTGGCGAGCGGCTGGGCGCCGAGATCGAGGAAGGGATCGCCGAGGGCGGCGGCGCAGCCGAGGCAGGCGCGCGCGCTCACGGCTGGCGCGCGGCCTGCCATCGCTTCTCGTACCCGCCGATCTGCTCGACGCCGAGGTCGAACAGCGCGCCCGGCGACGCCCCATCCGCCGCCGCGCGATACCAGGTCACGGTCAGCTCGGCGGCCTCTTTGAGCGTGAGCGCCGGGCGCCACCCGAGCCGCTCGTGGGCGCGCCGGCAGTCGAGCCGCAGCAGCCCGGCCTCGTGCGGCGCCTCCGTCTCGGCCACCGCCTCCCAGCGGCCGTCGCCCCAGTGCCCCAGCACCAGCTCGACCAGCGTCGCGACCGGGACCGCGTCCTCGTCACGCGGCCCGAAGTTGAACGCGGTCGCGAAACTGGCGCTGGCGATGAGCCGCTCGGCCAGCATCAGATAGCCGCCCAGCGGCTCCAGCACGTGCTGCCACGGCCGCACCGCCGACGGATTGCGCACGCGCACGGTGTGGCCGGCCGCGAGCGCGCGCATGACATCGGGGACGAGCCGGTCCTCGGCCCAGTCGCCACCGCCGATGACGTTGCCGGCGCGCGCGGTGGCGATGCGAGCGCCGGCGGCGAAGAACGACCGCCGGTAGGCGGCCGTCACCAGCTCCGCCGCCGCCTTGCTGGCGCTGTAGGGATCGTGGCCGCCCAGCGGCTCGTCCTCGCGATAGCCCTCGGGCCGCTCGTGGTTGTCGTAGCACTTGTCGCTGGTGACCACGACGACCGCCTCCACCGACGGCGTGCGGCGCACCGCCTCCAGCAGCCGCGCGGTGCCCAGCACGTTGGTGGCGAACGTCTCGATCGGCGCGCGGTAGGAGCGTCGCACCAGCGCCTGCGCGGCCAGGTGGAACACCACGCTCGGGCGGGCGGCGGCCACCGCGGCCTCCAGCGCGGCGCCGTCGGTGACGTCGCCGAGGCGTGAGGTGAGACGCTCGGCTAGGCCGCAGCCCGCGAAGTAGGAGGGCGTGGTGTCGGGCGCCAGCGCGTAGCCGGTGACGCGGGCGCCGAGCGCGAGCAGCCACGTGGCCAGCCACCCGCCCTTGAAGCCGGTGTGCCCGGTGACGAGGACCGGGCGGTCACGCCAGAACTCACGCCGGACCATGACCTCGACCCGGCGGCCGCCGCGCGCTCAGCGCCACACCGCCCAGGCGGCCTTGTCCTGCCGCCAGAGCTCGTTCAGCAGATCCATCTCGCGCGGCGTGTCCATGCACTGCCAGAAGCCGTGGTGCTGGTACACGGCGAGCTGCCGCATGCTGGTCAGCTTCATGAGCAGCGACTGCTCCAGGCTCTCGTCGTCGCCGGCGATGAGCGGCAGCACGGCCGGCTCGAAGACGAAGAAGCCCCCGTTGATCCAGCCGCCCTGCACCTGGGGCTTCTCCTGGAAGAACTGGACCATGTCGCGATCGATGACCACCTCGCCGAAGCGCGAGGACGGCCGCACCGCCGTGAGCGTGGCCAGCTTGCCGTGGGCGCGGTGGAACGCCAGCAGCTTGTCGACGTCGACGTCGGCCACGCCGTCGCCGTACGTGACCATGAACGGCTGGCGCCCCAGGTAGTGCCCGACGCGCCCCAGGCGGCCGCCGGTCAGCGTGCTCTCGCCGGTGTCGGCCAGCGTGATCTTCCAGCCGCCCTCGCTGTGGGCGCCGTGGATCTGCATCTCGCGCGAGCCGAGCGTCACCGTGACGTCGCGGTTCCGGAGCTCGTAGTTCAGGAAGTAGTCGCGGATGACCTCGCCCTTGTAGCCGAGGCAGATCACGAAGTCGGTGTGGCCGTGATGGGCGTACGTCTTCATGATGTGCCAGAGGATCGGTCGCCCCCCGATGGCCACCATCGGCTTGGGGCGGAATTCCGTCTCCTCACGCAGTCGCGTGCCGAGTCCGCCGGCGAGAAGCACGACTTTCATCGGTATCCGTCGATTATAGTAAGTGCGGCGTGCGATCCGTACGATGAACATTCTCTGGGTGACGCCCTTCCTGCCGACGATCGACGCAACCCACGCCGGCGGCCGCGCGCTGGCCCGATGGATCCGCTGGACCGCCGAGCGCCACGCCGTCACCCTGCTCTGCCGCGTCGAGGCGCACGAGCGACCGGCCGCCGAGGCGCTCCGGCCGGGGCTGGCCGGCCTCGACGTGCAGGAATTCCGGCGACCGGCCGGGCCGCTGGCCCTGGCGCGCATCGCCGCGTCCTACGCGCGGCTGGGGCGGGCGGCCGGCCGCCGGCTCGCCGGCGGCGGCTTCGACCTGCTGCACGTCGACTATCTGGAGACCGGGCTCGCCGTCGATCGCGCGCTGCCGGTGCCGAAGCTGGTGATCGCCATCGACGAGCTGGCCCGTCCGGCGCGCCACCGCCTGCGCCTGGCCCGCGGACTGCGCGCGCGCGCGGGCGCCTGGCTCTACTGCGAGGCGATCGAGCGGGTGCAGCGGCGGATTTGCCGGAAGTTCGATCGGATCCTCACGCTGTCCGAGCACGACCGCCGGACCCTCACGGCCGGCGATCCGTCGCTGTCGGTCGGAGTGCTGCCGTTTCCGGTCGGCATCGAGCCGCCGGCGACGGCACTCGCGCGGGAAGGCGCCGAGCTCCTGTTCGTCGGCGCCATGCACCGCGACGCCAACATCGACGCCGTGCGCTGGTTTCAGCGCGAGATGCTGCCGCGCGTGCGGGCCGCGGTGCCGTCGGCGCGCCTCACCGTGGTCGGCGCCGATCCCCCGGCCGCCGTGCGCGCCCTCGCCGCCGAGCCGGGCGTCGACGTCACCGGGTTCGTCGACGCGCTGGAGCCGTACTACGCGCGGGCGACGGTCTTCGTGGCGCCGCTACGGATCGCCGGCGGCATCGCCGGCAAGACGCTGGACGCGCTGGCCGCCGGCTGTGCCGTCGTCACCACGACCCTCGGCAACGAGGCGTTCGGCGCGACGCCCGGCGAGCACCTGTTGACGGCCGACACGCCGGCCGACTTTGCGGCGGCGGTCGTTCGCGTGCTGGGCGACGCCGACTTGCGCCGGCGGCTGGGCGAGGGCGGGCGGGCGTTCGCGCGCGCCCGCTACGATCCGGCGCTCAGCGCGGCCGCGCTCGAGGACGAGCACCAGCGCCTGGTCGACGGCCGTCACCAGGCGACGAGGCGCTTGACGACGCTCCAGTAGGCGTTGAAGAGGGGATCGAGCAGGAAGCGGACGGGCGGCGTCGCCACCGGGCCGAAGCTGAACTTCGACGTGAAGTACGGCACGATCTCGCGCTCGCGGCGGAGGCGGAGCGCCTGCACGCTGCGGCGCTTGGCCGCGACGTAGCGCCACGTCGACGGCCGCAGGAAAAAGAGATAGATGGCCAGCCGCTCGGCCATCCAGCCGCGGGTGGCGGCGTAGAGAATCCCGATCGGCTCGAAGACCAGCAGCGCGGGCGCCAGCAGCAGCAGCGTGGCCGCGTGGTAGTGCGTCAACAAATTCAGCCAGCGGTTGCGCTCGATGTAATAGAACTTCCGCTTCCAGGCGGGACGATGGAAGTCGTAGTCGTGGTGCATCACGGCCCCCGGCGCCAGCAGCGTCTGCCAGCCGGCCAGCCGCAGCCGCCAGCCGAGGTCGGAGTCCTCGTGGTACATGAAGAACGCGGGATCGAAGAGCCCCACCTCGCGCAGCGCGCTGGCGCGATAGAGCACGCCGGCCCCGCTGGCGTAGGCGATCGGCTGCACGGGGAGATCGCGGTCGGGCTCGCCGTCACCGCCCACGAAGCCCACGCCGAGATAGTGCAGCTCGTTGCCGCGCGAGTGGAGGACCGTGAGCCCGTCCGCGTCCTGGCGCAGCAGCTTCGGCTGCACGGCGCCGGCCTCGGGGTGAGCCTCGGCCACCTCGACCAGCGCGTCCAGGAACTCGGGCTCGACGTGCGTGTCCTGGGTCACGATCACCACGTAGCCGGCGCCGCCGGCCAGCGCCTCGCGCATGCCGAGCGCGTTGCCGCCGGCGTAACCGAGGTTGTCGCCGGGGACCAGCACGCGGGCCCCGGGCGCGTGCTCGGCGAACCAGCCCGCCACGCCGGGCTCGGGGCCGTTGTCGACGACGATCAGCCGCCAGCGATCGCGCGGGTAGCGCTGGGCGTGCAGGCTGGCCCAGAGGCGGTCGAGATATTGGGCGCCGTCGAAGGTAGCGAGAATGACCGCGACCGTGGGGCGGGTCACAACAGAACAATAGCGGGAACCCGTGACGGGTTCCAGCTCATGATAGATACGACGATACGAACGTCGCGGCGGGCGCCGCGGTGGTGAAGCGGTCGAGACGGAACGGTGTGGCGTCCACCGGCGGCCGCGCGCCGGTGATGAGCGCGGCCATCATCTCGCCGACGGCCGGCGAGAGCTTGAAGCCGTGGCCGCTCATGCCGGCCGCCACCCAGAGGCCGGCCAGCGGCGTCTCGTCGAGGATCGGCATCCAGTCGGGCGTGATGTCGAAGGCGCCGGCCCAGCCGCGACGATAGCGCGCCTCCGCCAGCCGGGGCATCGCCCGCGCCGTGCGCTCGAGCGCCTCCTCGGCCTCGTCGTGACCGACCTCGGCGCCCAGGGCCTCGGGGTCCATCGGGTGCTTGGCCTCGTCGTCGGTGAGCGAGCCCGTGAGCGTGAGGCCGCCCGTCTCCGGCCGCGCGTAGGCGCCGCCGGCAAGATCGAGGTACACGCGGTGCGGCGGTCCAAAATCGGCGTCGCGCTCGACGACGAAGACCGGGTGACGGCCGACGACGATGGGGAGCTTCACGCCGGCCAGGCCCGCCACGGCCGGTGACCACAGCCCCGCGCAGTTGACGACGATCGGCGCGTCGATCGTCTCGCCGCGCGTCGTCGTCACCCCGCTCACGCGGTCGCCGCGCTGCTGGATGGCGGTCACGCCGATGCCCTGTTCGATTTTCACGCCGCGCCGGCGCGCGGCGTCCGCGAATCCGAGCGTCACCGAGGTCGGATCGCCGTACCCGGAGTCCGGCTCCCACAGCACCGCGCCGAGGCCGGCCGGATCGATGCGCGGCTCGACGCGGGCGACGTCGCTCGGGGCCAGCACCTCGGCCCGCACGCCGAGCGCGCGCTGCCGGGCCACCGCGGTCTCCAGCGGCGCGCGCATCGCCGGTCCCACGCCGATGAGCGCGCCGCAAGCGACGTAGCCGGACTCACCGCCGACGGCCTCGCCGAAGTGCTGGAAGACCGCCAGCGAGCGGACGACCATCTGAGTCGTCTCCGGCGTCGGATAGAGCTGGCGCACGATGCCGACCGAGCGGCCGGTGCCGCCCGAGGCCAGCGCGTTGCGCTCCAGCAGGAGGACGTCCCGCACGCCGAGACCGGCCAGGTGAAACGCGAGCGACGTGCCGGTGACACCGCCTCCGACGATGACGACGCCGGCGGTGCGGCTCACGACGAGGCGATGATCGAGGCCGCCTCGAGGTCGCCGACGATGCGGACGTGATCGCCCGGACGCACGCGCCCCTCGAGGAGGACGCGCGCGTAGACGCGGCTCCAGCCCGGATGCCGCTTCTGCGAGACGCGGCTGAAGTCCCGGCCCTGGAAGAGCGGGGCGATGTTGAAGCAGGGGCTGGTGTACTTCGTGACCTGCAGCAGGACGCGCTCGCC
>Ga0075436_100002821_pt1 | contig 11906 bp, 9 predicted proteins | sample RhiMethybrSRZTD5_FD_75303 | JGI IMG/M metagenome (GOLD analysis project Ga0075436, IMG submission 75303) | Populus rhizosphere microbial communities from Tennessee, USA - Rhizosphere MetaG P. TD hybrid SRZTD5 | ecosystem: Host-associated > Plants > Roots > Rhizosphere > Soil | place: USA... | reverse complement strand
CGCGCCGCTCGGCGATCTCGAAGATCTTCGCGAGCCCCCGCGCCGCCACCTTGGCGGAGAAGTGCCGCTCGACGTTCGCCACACCTGCCGCCGAAAGCCGCTCCCAAAGCGCTTCGTCCCCGTAGAGCCGCACGATCGCGTCGACGAACGCGTCGGGCTCGTCGGCGACCAGGACCTCCTCGCCTTCGACGAGGTGCATGCCCTCGATGGAAGCGCGTGTCGCCACGACCGGAAGCCCGTGGCTCATCGCGTGATTCACCTTGCCCTTGATGCCCGCGCCGTAGCGAAGCGGCGAAATCGAGATGCGGCAGCGCTCGAACCAGGGCGCCACATCGGGCACGAAGCCGACGACCTCGAGGCCGGGCGCGGCGAGCTCCAGCACCGCGCGCGGCGCGTTGGCGCCGACGAGGTACGTCGTCACGTCCGCAAGACGCTCGCGCAGCCGCGGCACGATCTCGCGCGCGAGCCAGCGCGCCGCGTCCACGTTCGGCGGATGGCGGAAGCCGCCGAGGAAGAGCAATCCTTCGCGCTCGGCGAAGCGCGCGCGCGCCGCGGCCGGCGTGTGGATCATCGTCTGCACGAGCACGCACGCGCGCGGCACGTCGCGCGCGAGGATGTCGCGCTCGACCTCGCTCACGACCCACGTCACGTCGCAGCGCTGGATGCAGTCGATCTCGTGGCGGTAGATCGCCTCCGCCCCTTGCGCGAGCGAGGCGTTCTTCTCCAGTTGCGCGAGGCGGCGGTTGCGCAGGTAGTGCAGGTCGATGGTGTCGAAGACGAGCAGCGCGCGCGGCGCGTGGCGGCGCACCGCGTCGATGTAGCGGCTCGCGATGTAGTAGCGCGCGAGGATGATGATGTCGAATTCCGCGCCGCGCTCCTTCACGAGCTCCTCGACCGAGCGCACGTACGGCGCGTACAGCACCTCGACGCCTTCCTGCTGCAATTGCGCGCAGTACGGCTCGCGCTGCTCGAGGTTCGCGGCGGTGAACGTCACCTTGCATCCCATCTCGCGCATCGCCTGGATGAGCCGCCACGTGCGCACCGAGCCCGCGTCCTGGTCGGGCGTGAGCATGCACGCCTCGATGAAGAGCACGCGGCGCTGCGCGGCGCGATCGCGCTCGAGGCGCGGGAGCGTCCCGTTCAGCCGATGGCTCGCGAGCGCCGGGCGCCAGCGCTCGGCGAAGCGCGCCATGTTCTCGACCTGGTGGCGCTTCACTCCCTGGCCGAGGTCGGTGCCGTGCGAGGCGCCCTCGAAGTGCACGACCTCGGCGGCGGGCTGGTAATACACCTTGCCGCCCGCTTCGCGGATCCGGAAGCAGAGATCGACATCTTCGCCATAGGCCGGCGTGTAGCGCTCGTCGAAGCCGCCGAGCACATCGAAGAGCGAGCGCTGCACCATGAGGCACGCGGCCGAGCAATAGTCGGCTTCGCGCAGGTAGTTGAACTCGGGCCGTTCGGGATCGTCGCCGCGACCGTCGTTCCAGGCCGAGCCGTCGCGCCACACGATGGCGCCCGCTTCCTGCAGCCGCCCGTCCGGATAGACGAGCTTGGCGCCGACCGCACCCGCTCTCGGAGCGCGCTCGAACACATCGAGGAGCGCCTCGATCGCGCCCGCCCCGACGACCGCGTCGTTGTTGAGGATGAGGAGATACTCGCCGCGCGCGAGCGACGCGCCGCGGTTGACGTTGCGCAGGAACCCGAGGTTCTCGGCATTGCGCTCGAAACGCACTCCGGTCACCGGCGCGAGCGCTTCGGCCGCGGGCCGCGGCGCGCAATCGTCCATCACGATCACTTCGAGCGGCACCGCCGCCGCCTCGCCCGCGAGCGCCTTGAGGCAGGTGAACGTGTGCAGGTCCTCGCCGTAGGTCGGCACGATCACGGACACGCGCGGCGCCTCCGACGACGGCACGTGCAGCGCGTGGATCGCTTCCTCGAGGCCCGGACGCGGAATGAGTCCCGGCGGGCGCGGGCGCGAAGCGGCCTTGCTGCGGATGCGGCGCAGGAGCTCGACCGCGCCCTCGTCCTTCGCGATCTGGCGCGCGGTCGCCAGACGCGGCTGCAGCAGCCGCGCATGCGCCGGCAACGCGCGCGCGTAGCGCAGCGCCGCCTTGCCGCGATGCGCGAACTTGCGTAGCGGCGCCGTCAGCCGCCAGAACGTGCTCTGCTCGAGCTCGCGCACGCGGTTGCGCCAGCCGTCGGCGGTCTGCTGCAGCTCGCGCTCGTGGCGATCGAACGTGCGCCGCGCGTCCGCGAGCTCGGCTTCGGCGCGCGTGAGCTGGTTGGAGAGCGCGTCGCGCGTCTGCACGAGGCGCGCGGCGAGGTCGCGGTGCGCGGCTTCGAAGTGCGCGATACGCGCGGCGAGGTGATCGCGGCTCGGAGCATGGCCGCTGCGCACGCCCGCGTCGTAGAGCTCCATGAGGCTCGCGTGTCTCTCGAGCGTTTCCGGGCGGAACCAGATGCGCGCCGGCAGCTCGCGCGGCGCGGCCGCCGCTCCGCGCTTCAACGGCGCGAGCAGCTGCTGCCGGTACGCGTCGGGAGAGATCGTCATTCGGCGGGCGCCGCCGCTTCGAGGCTCGCCGCGCGCCGCAGCCGCGCGAGGAGCGCCTCGTTGATCGCGGCGGCCGGCGCGTCGGGAGCGACGAGCGAGTGCGCGCGATAGTTGCGCAGCCGCTCGGGAAAGGCGCCCAGGCGCGTCGCGACGATCGGAAGCCCGGTGCGCATCGCCCACGTGAGCGTGTACGAATAGGTCTCGGGCACCTGCGCGAGGAACAGGAACGCATCGGGCCGCTCGATCGCGAGGAGCTCGCCAAGGGTGTCGTCGGAATACGTTCCGGCGATCGACAGCGGCGCCGCGGGCCACGCCGGCATCGGCCGGTCGACCTGGCCGAGCACGCGAAAATGCAGCGGCAGCCCGCGCGCGGCCGCATCGGCGACGCACGCTTCCAGCAGCCGCGCCCCCTTCGCCGCCGAAATGCCGCCGAGCAACACGACCTTGTGGATCGCCGGCATCACGCGCGGCATCTCCGGATGCGGCCATTCGAGGAACGTCACGTCCGGGAAATGGCGCTGCAGCCGCGCGACCACGTCGTGCGAGGGCGCGATGACGCGGTCTGCGCCGCGCAGAAACCCCTGGAAGAGGCCGCGCCATTCGCCGAGCGCGAGCCCCCATTGCGCCGGCGCGTGCGCGAGGCAGCGGTCGCAGCCGCGCAGCTCGTCGACGGTGCACTTGCCGCCCTCGCCGGGCGCGAGGTGATAGCGCGGACAGATCGGGAAGTAATCGTGCAGCGTGACGTCGTAGGGCGCGCCGAGCTCGGCGCCGAGCGCGAGCGCCTCGCGCGGCAGGTCGTGCACATGGTGGAAATGCACGCGGTCGATGCCGATCGTCGCGAGGAGGTCGATGGCAGCCTGCCATTCCGCCGCCTCGATCCAGGCGTGCAGCTCCTCGCCGTCGCGCAGCCACTCGATCTCGATCGTCCCCGAGCCCGCGGGACGAAGCCGCAGCACTTCGCACTCGTCCATGATCCGGGCGAGGTCGTGCACGTGGCGCTCGACGCCGCCGCCCCAGTCGTGCGTGACCATCAGCACGCGTGGGCGCGGCGAGGCGCGCAACCGCGCGAGGTCGACGCGGCGGCGGCAGGGACGCGTCGGCTCCCGCTCGAGGAACAGCTCCAGCGCGTGCCCGAAGCCGGGATGGCGCTCGTCGATCGATCGCGGAATCGCCGCGGCGGCCGTCTCGCGCAGCACGAAGAGGTCGGCGGCGAGGAGGTGGCGGAAGCCGGCGCGCGCCGCGCGCACGCAGAAGTCGACGAGCGCGCCTGCGTCGGCGACCTTCGCATCGAAGCCGTCGGCCGCGGCGAGCGCCTCGCGCGCGATGAAGACGCAGCCGCCGACCGCGGTCGGGATGTCGATGCTCGCGCCCGCATTCTCGGAGGCGAAGAGAGCGTCGAGCGCGGCGAGCGGCATCGCGGCGCGATAGCCGCAGAAGGCGGCGTCGTTGGAGAACGGGGTGACGGTCGCGACGAGCGGCTCGCGTCGCGCGCACGCGACGAGCCGGTCGAGCCAGCCGTCGGGCACGCGCACGCCGCCTTCGATGAGCACGACGTCGCGATCGCCGTGGCGCCGCAGCGCGTCGTCGAGCGCGGCAAAGCCGCAATCGCCCAGCAGCGCCACTTCATGCGCGCTCTCGCAGCGCGCCGCGCGCACGCTCTCCAGCGAGCGCCGCGCCGCGTCCTGCGCGCCGAGAATGAGGACGTCGATGGGGAGCATTGGGGGACACGCATAATACCGCGCCATGCTCACCGATCGCCATCCCGAGGAGAGCGTCCGCGCCGAAGTCGGCCATCTCGACGCGATCGAGGCGTTGCGCGGCGTGGCGGTCCTCTGGGTCGTGCTCTTCCATCACCTGCTCGTGCGCTCGCGCGAGGCGGCCGATCCCTGGAACGCGTGGATCACGTCGGCGTGGCCGCTCGACGCGCTGGCGCGCAACGGCTACCTCGGGGTGGACCTCTTCTTCCTCATCACCGGATTCCTGCTGGTGCTGCCGTGGGCGCGCCACGCGATGGAGGGACGGCCCGCGCCGCGCGCGCGCGACTTCTATGTGCGCCGCATCTGGCGAATCGTGCCGGCCTACTACGTGCAGCTCGTGATCCTTTTCACCATCGTGCTGCCGCTGGTGCAGGGGATCGACTTCGTCGGCGCGAACACGGATCTCATCGTCCTCAACGCGGCGGCGCATGCCGTCTTCCTGCACTACACGACGCCGCTCACCAGCGGCTCGCTCGCGGTGAACGGCGCGCTGTGGACGCTCACGCTCGAGGCCGAGTACTACCTGTTGCTGCCGCTCCTCGCCCGGGCATTCGTGCGCGCGCCGCTCGTCACCGGGACCGCCATGTTCGCGCTGGCGGCGGCGTGGCGCTGGGCGAGCGCCAACGACCTCGCGCCGCTGGTCGCGCTCCAGATGGCGATCGGCGCGTCCTGGTCGCTTCCCGAGTCCGTGATCCGCCACCTGCTCCTCACGCAGCTTCCGGGCTACCTCGCGCATTTCGCCCTCGGCATGGCGATCGCGCTCGCATGGCTGCGGTTTCGCCGCCGCACGATCTCCGGCACCGAAAGCGCCGCATGGGTCGCCTCGATCGTCGCGGCCATCGCTCTTCTCTACTGGGCGTACGCGCTGGGCGGCGGCGCGCATCTCGGCACCGAGGGCTCGTGGCTCGTGACGCTCGGGAGCTTCGCGCTCGTCATGTTCGCGCTCACCTGCGGCGGCCGCTGGCCGACGCGCCTCGTCGCCATCGCACCGCTGCTCTTCGTCGGCCGCGTGAGCTATTCCGCATACCTTTATCACCTGCCGCTGCTGCTGCTGTGGAATCGGTTCCACGTGCTCGACGGCAGCGTGCTCTCGCTACCGGTGTATCTCACGACGCTCCTCGCCGTCGCCGCGCTTTCCTATCACTACGTCGAGGCACCGTACATGCGCCGACCTTTATAATTGGCGGATGAATCCCCGCCTCGAACTGCTGCAGCCGTATCCCTTCGAACGGCTGCGCGCGCTGCTCGGCGCGACGAAGCCTCCGGCGAGCCTGCGCCCGATCAGCCTCGGCCTGGGCGAGCCGCAGCATCCGACGCCGGCGCTGGTGAAGGACGCGCTCGCCGCGAATCTGTCGGGCCTCGCGCGGTATCCGCAAACGCTCGGCCTGCCGGAGCTGCGCGCGGCGGTCTCCGAGTGGCTCGCGCGCCGCCACGGCATTCCGGCGCCGGATCCGGCGAAGCAGGTGATCCCCGTGAACGGCAGCCGCGAAGCCATCTTCTCCATCGCGCAGGCGGTGCTCGATCCCGGCGAGAAGGACGCGCTCGTCGCGCTGCCGAATCCCTTCTACCAGGTGTACGAAGGCTCGACGCTGCTCGCCGGCGCGAAGCCGTATTTCATCAACGCCGTCGCCGCCAACGGTCTCGCGCCCGACTGGGACGCCGTGCCGGAAAGCATCTGGAAGCGCGTGCGCATGATGTACGTGTGCACGCCGGGCAATCCGCATGGACGCGTGATGACGCTCGAGGAGTGGAAGCGCGTCTTCGATCTCTCGGAGCGCTTCGGCTTCGTGGTCGTCTCCGACGAGTGCTACAGCGAGATCTATTTCCAGGAGACACGCCCGCCGCTCGGCGCGCTCGCCGCCGCACGCAAGCTCGGCCGCGAGACCTATCCACGCCTCGTCGTGCTCGGGTCGCTTTCGAAGCGGTCGAGCGCGCCGGGGCTTCGCTCCGGCTACGCCGCGGGCGATGCGGCGCTCCTCGAGCGCTACATGGCCTACCGCACGTACCACGGCGCCGCGATGAGCAACGCCGTGCAGATGGCGAGCATCGCCGCATGGAAGGACGAAGCGCACGTGGCGGAGAACCGGCGTCTGTATCGCGAGAAGTTCGCCGCCTTCTTCGAGCGCGTGAATCCGGTGCTGCCGCTCGTCATGCCGGATGCCGCGTTCTACTTCTGGGCGAACGTGGGCCCCGACGATGTGGCGTTCACGCGCGACCTCTTCGCCGAGACGCACATCACCGTGCTCCCCGGAAGCTACATCGCGCGCGAGTCGAACGGCGTGAACCCGGGCCGCGGGTACGTGCGCATGGCGCTCGTCTCCACCGTCGACGACGCGGTCGAGGCCGCCGAGCGCCTGCGCGGCTTCATGCAGCGGCGCGCGGAAGCGAAGCCCGCGATGCGCAAGGCCGTCTGATGGACCAGGTCGCGACCCTCCAGGCCACGATCGAGAGCGCCTTCGAGCGGCGCAACGAGCTGAGCGCCGCGAGCGCGCCGGCGGACGTGAAGCGCGCGGTGGCCGAGGTGCTGGCGGCGCTCGACGCGGGCAAGGTGCGCGTGGCGCAGAAGCGCGGCGATTCCTGGATCACGCACGAATGGATCAAGAAGGCGGTGCTGCTGTCGTTCCGGCTTCGCGACAACGAGGTCCTGCTGGGCGGCTTCACGCATTACTTCGACAAGGTCGATTCGAAATTCGCGCGCTTCTCCCAGGAAGACTTCGCCGCCGGCGGCTACCGCGTCGTGCCGCCGGCCACCGCGCGTCACGGCGCTTTCATCGCAAGGAACGTCGTGCTGATGCCGTCGTACGTGAACGTCGGCGCCTACGTCGACGAGGGCACGATGGTCGACACGTGGGCGACCGTCGGCTCGTGCGCCCAGATCGGCAAGAACGTGCACCTCTCGGGCGGCGTGGGCATCGGCGGCGTGCTCGAGCCCTTGCAGGCCAACCCCACCATCATCGAGGACAACTGCTTCATCGGCGCCCGCAGCGAGGTGGTCGAGGGAGTGATCGTGGGCGCGGGGTCGGTGATCTCCATGGGCGTCTACATCGGCCAGAGCACCAAGATCTACAACCGCGCCACGGGCGAGGTGTCCTATGGGCGCATTCCGCCGGGCTCCGTAGTCGTATCGGGCAACTTGCCCGCTCCGGACGGCCGGTATAGTCTCTATTGCGCTGTGATCATCAAACAGGTCGACGCGAAGACCCGCGCCAAGACGGGCATCAACGAGCTGCTCAGAGGAGATTAGGTCCCGTCGCCGCGGGGGCGGCGTCCGGGATGACAACGGGGGGCGCACTTAGATGTTCATCGAAAAGCTGCTCAACATCATGGCCGAGAAGAAGGCCTCGGACATCTTCATCTCGTCGGGATCGCCGATCAGCATCAAGATCCAGGGCACCATCATGCCGGTCAACCCGGCGCCGATGGACCCCGAGCAGACGAAGAAGATCGTCTACGAGATGCTCACGCCGCAGCAGATCGCGCTCTTCGAGAAGGAGCTGGAGCTCAACTTCTCGAAGCCGATGCCGGGCCTGGGCAACTTCCGCGTGAACTGTTTCTGGCAGAAGGGCTCGATCGGCTGCGTCATCCGCTTCGTGACCGCGGACATTCCGAAGATGAACGACCTGAGCCTGCCGCAGGTGCTCTCCTCGCTCATCATGGAGAAGCGCGGCCTCATCCTCGTCGTGGGCGCGACGGGCTCGGGCAAGTCGACCACGCTCGCCTCCATGATCGACTTCCGCAACTCCGCCGCCCCCGGCCACATCCTCACCATGGAGGATCCGGTCGAATACGTCTTCACGCCGAAGAAGTGCCTCATCAACCAGCGCGAGGTCGGCAACGACACGCGCTCGTTCCACGACGCCCTGCGCAACGCCATGCGCCAGGCGCCCGACATCATCCTCATCGGCGAGATCCGCGACCTCGAGACGATGCGCATGGCGCTCACCTACGCGCTGTCGGGGCACCTGTGCCTCGCGACGCTGCACGCGAACAACGCCTACCAGGCGATGAACCGCGTCATCAGCTTCTTCCCGCTGGAAGTGCGCCCGATGCTGCTGCAGGATCTGTCGGTGTCGCTGAAGGCGGTGATCTCGCAGCGTCTCATCAAGACCCTCGACGGCAAGCGCACGCCGGCGATGGAAGTGCTCCTCAACACGCGCAACATCCAGGAGCTCATCGAGAAGGGCGAGATCAACGAGATCAAGGAGGCGATGGAGAAGTCGATGTCTCCCGGCTCGCAGACCTTCGAGCAGGATCTCTTCCGCCTGGTGCGCCAGCAGAAGATCTCGGTGGACGAAGCCCTCGCCAACGCCGACTCCGCGACCAACCTGGGACTGCTCCTCGGCAACTCCGGCATCATGCCCGCGATGGCCGAGCGCGCGAAGCAACCCCCGCCCGGCGCGCGCGTGGGCGGGCCGTCCTTCGGTGAGTTCAAGATCACCGAAGAGCCGACCGACGCGGTTTGAACGCGCTCGAGCGTAACCTCGTCCAGTACGCGGCCTACCACCGCGACCGCCGCAACATCGCCACGCACGTGGTCGGGATTCCGGTGATCGTGTTCTCGGGCCTGCTCGCCCTCACCACCTTCGCGATTCCCGTCGGCCCGTTCATGGTGACCGGTGCGGCGATCGCGGCGATCGCGATGGTCGCGTGGTACCTCTGGCTCGACCGCGCGCTCGGTGTGGCGATGGCGCTCGCCTACTTCGTGCTCTGCGCCGGCGCGAGCGAGATCGAGCCGCGGCTCGGCGAAGGTGTCACGTTCGCGCTCGCCGCGGCGCTCTTCGTCGGCGGCTGGGCGCTGCAATTCCTCGGGCACAAGTTCGAAGGCATGAAGCCCGCGTTCTTCGACGACGTGAAGCAGCTCCTCGTGGGTCCCCTCTTCGTCTGCGCCGAGATCGCCTTCGCGTTCGGCGCGCGCGGCGAGCTTCGCAGCCGCATCGAGGCGCACGTCGGACCGACGGTCGCGCGCCGCGCACCCTGGCCCGCATGAAAGACGAAACGCTCGCGCTCGCGAAGGCGCTCATCGCGCGCCGCTCGATCACGCCCGAGGACGACGGCTGCCAGCAGATCATCCTCGAGCGCCTCGCCGCGCTCGGGTTCAAGGCGGAGGTCCTGCGCTGCAACGACGTCGTGAACCTCTGGATCCGCCACGGCGAGGCGAAGCCGCTGGTCGTGCTCGCGGGGCACACCGACGTCGTGCCGCCCGGACCGCTCGAGAAGTGGAATTCGGATCCGTTCGAGCCGACCGAGCGCGACGGCAAGCTCTACGGGCGCGGCGCCGCGGACATGAAGACCTCGGTCGCCGCGTTCGTCACCGCCGCGGAGCGCTTCGTCGCGGCGCACCCGTCGCACCGCGGCTCGATCGCGCTCCTCATCACCTCGGACGAGGAAGGCGCATCCGTCGACGGCACCGTGCGCGTCGTCGAGGAATTGAAGCGCCGCGGCGAGACGATCGACTATTGCATCGTCGGGGAGCCTTCGTCGGTGGAGCGTTTCGGCGACACGATCAAGAACGGGCGGCGCGGATCGATGACGGGGCGGCTCGTCGTGCAGGGCATCCAGGCGCACGTCGCGTATCCGCAGCGCGGCAGGAACGCGGTGCACCTCGCCGCGCCGGCGATCGCGGAGCTCGCGACGACGAGCTGGGACAACGGCAACGCGTTCTTCCCGCCGACCACCTTCCAGGTCTCGAACTTCCACTCCGGCACCGGCGCGCAGAACATCATCCCCGGGTCCGCGCAGGTGGATTTCAATTTCCGCTTCTCCACCGAGAGCACGCCGGAGAGCCTGCAGTCGCGGGTGCGCGAGATCCTCGACCGCCACGAGCTCGACTATTCGGTCGACTGGATCGTCGGCGGCAAGCCCTTCCTCACCAAGCGCGGCCGGCTCGTGGAGACGCTCACCTCGGTGGTGAAGAAAGTCTCCGGCGTGCAACCCGAGATCAACTGCACGGGTGGGACGTCGGATGGCCGCTTCATCATCGACATCTGTCCCGAGGTCGCGGAGTTCGGTCCCGTGAACCGCTCGATCCACAAGGTGAACGAGGCGGTCGCGATCGAGGAGATCGGTCCGCTCGCCGAGGTTTACCTCAAGGTCGTCGAGGAGCTGCTGCGGTGAATTCCTCCCTCTCCCCTGGGAGATGAGGCCTGCCCCGGCAGTCTCTAGGCCGGGGGCCGGGGTGAGGGTCACGGTTCGCGCACTGCTCGAAGCCAGCATCGCGAAGCTCGAGCGCGCCGGCGTCTCCTACGGTCACGGCACGACGAACGCGCTGGACGAAGCGGCGTGGCTCATCCTGCGCTCGCTCGGCCTGCCTCCGACGGATCTCAATTCGCATCTCGACGACGCGCTCACCGCCGCGCAGTCGACCGCCGCGAAGAAGCTCATCGACCGGCGCATCCGCACGCGCAAGCCCGCCGCCTATCTCCTGCACGAAGCCTGGCTCGGCCCGCACCGCTTCTACGTCGACGAGCGCGTCATCGTCCCGCGCTCCTACATCGCCGAGCTCCTCAACCGGGGACAGACTCCGCGTTCCACGCCGCGGAACGCGGAGTCTGTCCCCGGTTCTGTTTTGGATCTGTGTAGCGGATCGGGCTGCCTCGCGATACTTGCGGCGCTGCGCTGGCCCGGAGCGATGGTCGATGCGGCCGACATTTCGGCTGATGCGCTCGAGGTGGCGAAGCGCAACGTGCGCGACTACAAGCTCGAGGATCGCGTGCGGCTCGTGCGTTCGGATCTCTTCGAGGCGCTCGCGGGCCGCAAGTACGACCTCATCGTCTCCAATCCGCCGTATGTGAAGGCGTCGTCGATGGCGCGGCTTCCCGAGGAATACCGCAAGGAGCCCGGGATGGCGCTCGCGAGCGGTATCGACGGGCTCGACCATACACGCGCGATCCTGCGTGAAGCGAAGCGCCATCTGAATCGCGGCGGCACGCTCATCGTGGAGATCGGCCGTAATCGCAAGGCGCTGGAGAAGGCATTCCCCACCCTCGCGTTCGAGTGGCCGAAGACGAGCGGCGGGCGCGGCTACCTGTTCACCCTCGGCAGGGAAAGCCTGCCATGAGGCGCGAAGGTGCGCTATCATTTCCGCGACCTTCCGCCCTCGACAACAGACGGTCCTCGAGGACCGCGACAAATGCCGAATTCCATCGCCAGCATCCCGGTCAACGGGCAAGGAGCCGATCCCGCCCTGGTTCGTGAGATCACGGGGCTGGTGGTGTCCGCGCTGAATCTCGAGGTGAAGGAAGACGAGATCGACCCGGACGCGCCCCTCTACGGCGAGGGGCTGGGCCTCGACTCCATCGACATCCTCGAGGTCGCGATGGTCGTCTCCAAGCGCTACGGCTTCAAGCTGAAGGAAGACGACAAGGAAAACGTGCGCATCTTCCGCTCCCTCAACAACCTCGCAGCGCACGTCGCGGAGCGGAGAACGAAGTGACGCCCGGGCCGCGCAGCCGCGCCTGGGTGACGCTCGCTATCGTCGTATCCGCCGGCTTCGCGATCGCCGCGCACCTGGCGATCGTCGCGGACGCCGCCCCCGCCGTCGGCGCGCTGCTGTCGCTCATCCCGCTCGCCGTGCTCGCCCTGTGGCTCGCGCGCCGCGCACG
>Ga0075436_100002819_pt1 | contig 11908 bp, 12 predicted proteins | sample RhiMethybrSRZTD5_FD_75303 | JGI IMG/M metagenome (GOLD analysis project Ga0075436, IMG submission 75303) | Populus rhizosphere microbial communities from Tennessee, USA - Rhizosphere MetaG P. TD hybrid SRZTD5 | ecosystem: Host-associated > Plants > Roots > Rhizosphere > Soil | place: USA... | reverse complement strand
TGGGCCGCGGCGGTGGGGCGCAGGTCTACCGTGAGGCTGTACTGCGCGTTCCATTGCCCTGCCCGGTCCCATTGGTAAAACGCGCTCCCCGACAGCCGCGTGGTGCGCCGCGAATCGGACGTGAACGTGATCGACGCATCCTCAGAGCGCGGAACCTCAGCGAGCGGCCCACCGCGCGTGAGCCGGTCGTCCAACGCCGTCACCGCGAAGTCGTGGCGAAGCTCGACGTTCCAGAAGTTCGCGAAGTTGTAGTTGTTGAGGAGCCCGAAGCCTCCGAACACGAGATCCCCATCGAAGTTCCAAGCATGGTTCTCATATGGGACGAGAAACCAGTTGAGTACCGCCGCATGCGGGTGGTTGTCCTTGTAGCCGAACAGGGTCGAGAGCGCCCGCCGGTCTGCCCCGGTCTGGAAGCCCAGGTCGTTCGACTCGAACCCCGGTCCCGTCTCCTGATACGCGATCGAGCCGAGCCAGTGCTCGGCGGAGTTCCGCGAGAGAGCCACCTGCCACGCGAGGCCGTCGAGCGAGGTGCGCGACGGATCGTACGCGAGGGTGCGCGCGTCCGGGCGCTGGTAATACCGCGCGCTCGAGCGCTGCGTGAGGGCGATGCTCGAATCCGTGCCCGCGACGTGGCTCACGACCACCGCCCCGTCGAGCGACCAGGATCTATTCGACCAGCCGTGGGTGAAATCGATGCCCGTCACGTAGGCGTGAGCGTGCTCCAGGCTGGCGAGCACGCTGTCGGAGAGCCGCCGATTGACGGCGGTCACGATGGCGCCGATGGTCGAGTTCCCCGCGTCCAGGTCTTTCCGTACTCGACCCACGAAATAGTTGGTGAATGGCTCGACGGTGGTCAGGTGTTCGCGGCCGAGCGTGTCCTGCCATCGGGTCTCTTCGGTCGCGGTGACGCCGTCGAGCACGCCGACGGACCACCCGCCGCGTGTGTGACCGGTGAGCTTCGCCGCGGTGCGGATCGCGGTCTGCGTGGGCGGGTCCACGAACTTTACGCTATCACCGTCGACGGTGCGCTCGGGCATACGGCCGATCCGGCGCGAGAAGAAGAACTGGGGGAAGTTGAACAGGTTGTGAGCCCGGACATTACCGAACTGGAACAGCCCGCCGCCTTCGACGAAGAAAGGCCGCTTCTCCGGGAAGAACGTCTCGAACGCGCTCAGGTTCACGACGGCGGAGTCGACCTCGACCTGGCCGAAGTCCGGATTGACGGTCGCGTCGAGCGTGAGGTCGCTCGTGACTCCGTACTTCACGTCGGCCCCGCCGCTGCCGAAATAGTCGTGACCGCTCCGGAACGGGTCGCCCGCGGGCTGGTGGGTGTACTCGGCGCGGGTGAGGCCGTAGGGCACGACCTCGAGGCGCCGCGCGGCGGGCACCCGGCCCAGGCCCGTCAGATGGCCGTAGCGATTCACCCCAGCGTGCTCGCGCTTCGGCGTGAAGGCGAAGAAGTCGTCCTCACCTTTGCGAAGGATGTAGCGCTCGAACTGGATGCCCCACCGGGCATCGGCCTGGGAGTTGTATCGCAGCTGGGAGAGCGGAATCCTGAGCTCGACCGTCCAGCCGACTGAGTCCACGCGCGCGGCGTACTGCCACACCGGGTCCCAGGAGACGTCGTCCGACCCGCTCTGGTTGTCGACCAACGCGTCCTGGATCGCGCCGCCCGGCGTTATGCGGAAGCGGGCAGCCGTCAAATGATCGTGATACGAGTCGATGAAGACCTGGAAGTAGTCGGAGGTGACGGCGTCGTCGCGCCGGGCCAGCACCGACTTGATCGAGCGGGGCGCGGAGTCGAACAGGCGGGCGCCGATGTAGAGTGCATCGGACCCGATGAGCACGCGTACCTCGGTGCGCTCCGTTGCCGGTTGCCCCGGCAGAGGATCGAGCTGGGTGAAAATGGTGACCGGGGTCGCGCCCGCCCAGGCAGGCTCGTCGAGCTGGGCGTCGATCTTCATGTCGCCCGACGCCAGGCCGGCGCGAACTTCTGGCGCGGCATCATGGACGTACGGCAGGGCAGAAGAGGCTGTATCACGCGACTGGGCGACCGCGAACAGGAGGAAACCCGCTACGAACGGCATCGGGAGACCCTCGGCGCGAAGGGGGAGACGGTCTCATAGGCTGACGCCGGACGAGGGCGAATGGTTGCATGTCTGCCACGGTTCACAAAAGGCTGACAAACCGGGTGCGCCTCGAGGTCGTGACCCCCTTCACCGGAGCCGGATCGGCTCGAAGTACTTCGGCACGATTACCGCCGTCCTCGGCGATGCCGCCTTCACCTCTTGCACGAACGCTCGCAACGCGTCAAGCGCGGGCTGCTGAGACGTCCCATAAGGCGCGAAAAAATTGTCCCAGTGCGTGGGAATCACTACGGCAGGAAACTGCAGGGCGCGCATGAGGCGGCCGGCGTAGTCGTGGATTTCTGTCCGAGAGGCCCCGGCACCAACGAGAACGACATCTGGCCCCAAGCCGTCGATTTCGCGCTCGATGTAATTCATCCCGCCGAACGCCAGGATTTGATGACCGTGGAATCGAATCAGATACGCGAGCGTGCCTCCCTCCGGGTGCATTTGCCGTAGCGTCAACGGAGCCTTCATCCCGGCGGGGGCTCTTTCCGAGCTGAAATAGCGCTTATGATCGAGCGCGCTGTGGATGCTGGGAATGACCTTGACGGAGTAGCCGCCGAACTCGTAGTCCTCGCCGCCGCGCACGGTGATCAAATGGTCTTCGGAGACGCCATACGCTCGCATCACATTCTCGGTGCTCTCCGTTCCAACCACCGCCGCGTGCGTCTTGAGCGCGATATACGGAACGTCGAGGACATGGTCATAGTGGGTGTGCGTGACGAGGATTATGTCCGCCCGCTCGATGTGTGCGTCGATCGTGGTGACATCCGACACCGCTGTATCGTCCCATCCATAGAACGGGCGCGTGTCGCCGGGAATCGGCGTCCCGGCCGACCCCGCACCGGGCGGTCGGGGGCCGTTGATGCGCGACAGGTACGGATCGATCAGAATGACAATGGCGCCGTCGGTGATTTCCCAGCCTGCCGTGCCCAAGTACTCGAGGACGACCTGGCCGGCGGTGTCCGCGGTCTGTCGACGCTGGCTCGCGAGCGGGGCGATCGCGGTCGCCAACAATCCGAAGGATGCGAGGGCGGATTTCAGGCTCACCGCACCAAACCTATGGCCTTACTTCACAGAATGCTGACAGGCGAGCCCCACGCAGATCCCAACACGGGTCTCGCAGGGGGCGTATCAAGCAAAAGACGCGGAGGGCCGCACCAATGTCTCGGATCACGGGTCTCGGGCTCATTGCCCTGGCCATCTTCCTGTTCTCATCTGCGGCGGCGCAGGCTGGACCTGAAGGCTGCACCTACGTACGCTGCTTCCTCAGTCTGCAACGCCACCCACCCCGCCTGGTACAGGGCGCGGGCGCCACGCCGGTGGCCGACTTTGGGCTGTTCGCCCCGCGCATCGATCTCTTGTCGAGCAGCTCGGAGAGCGCGCGGATCCACTACCAAGCGTTTCGCGGCGACTACAACCGGGCGGGCGTCTTCAAGGTGATCAGCATCCTGACCGACGCCTCCGCTCTGATCGTGCTTGCGGGCAACCCACGGTCGAATTATCCGTACTCGATCGGCCTGCTCGCCGTCGGTGTGCCGACCGGCATCGGCGCGCTCGTCTTTAGCGCCAAGGCACAACGGCAGATCGAGCAGTCGATCGCGGATTACAACCGGTCGCTGCCGGACGCACGGTAGAAGAGGGAGCGTGGAGGGGAAGGGGGGCCTATTGTATCAGGGGGATGAGTTCGCCCACGGGGCGGTCCAACAACGGGATGCTCCGAATCACCACGTCGATGGCGTCCTCGGGGAAGCCGGACTCGAGCGTGAACGTGAATCCCGCGAACAGATCCCGGTTCTGATCGATGGCCCAGTGGAGGAAGCTCTGGTCCGCGTCCCGCAACAGCCTTTCCATGAACAGGGTGCGGCGGCGGACTCGGTCGAGATTGATGTGGGCGCCATGCCACCGCGGATATGCGCGAAAGCCAATCGTGCGCTGGCGCGAGACGTTGACGATGATCTCGAACCTCGAGACATGCATCATAGGCTTATCGAAGACGCCTACGATGTCGAAAGGCTGGTCGGCGCTCCGCTGGAATCGCATCTCTCGGGCCGGGCCGTAGGTGGAGAGCAAGGCCTCTAACTGGCGACGGGTCGAGTCACGGACCGCGTCGGTATCGGTCTGAGCGCCGAGGCCCCCGACGGCGCACACGGTGAGGATCGGCCACAGTCCGCGCACGCCCGCTACTCCATGAACGCCGTGAGTTCGCCAACCGAGGAGTCGAGCAGCGGGATGCTCCGGAGCACCTCCATGATCGCCTCCTCGGGGAAACCGGACTCGAGCGTGAAGGTGTAGCCAGCGAACACATCGCGATTCCCGTCTGCCGCCCAGAAGAAGAACCCCTTGTCGGAGAAGCGCAGCACCCGCTCCATGAGGCTATCCTCATTCGACAGTGAGTCGAGATTGAGGTAGGTACCAAAGAACTGCGGGTAAATGCGGAACTGGATCGTCTGCTGCCGCGTGATGGAGATGTAGATCTCGAACCGCGGCGTGTAGTGCAGGTCCTTATCGTAGAATGCTTGGATCGTGAAGGGATCCTTCGGCAGCCCGTACACCCGGTAGTGAAGGCTCGAGCCGTACGGCTTGACCACCGCCCACAACTGGTCAAAGGTTCTGGTGCGGACGGCGTTCAGGTTGTTCTGTGCGGCGGCGCTGGCGAAGCCGCTCACATTGAGAACGGTACCGAGCCCGAGCGCCACGATCGTACGCACACCTCAAGCTATTGCACCCTCACATGCAGGCCTAGGCCTTTGTGCAGGTGTGATGCTCCGTCACCATCTTCCCGTCCTTCGGATAGCTCGGTCCATCCACCGCGTACTCGGTGTCGGACTTTTTGGTCCACACCACACTGCCTGACCGCCCGGGTAGGACGTAGTTCCACGACCAGATGTTGCCCAGGCGCTCGCCAACCATGCCGTAGTACTGCGCGTTGCTGTGGGCGCCGAAGCGGACCCACTGCGGTATCCGCCCGTCGTAGCTGAGAAAGTACTGGGCGTGAACGGTCGGCTCCGACTTAGTAGCGGGGAAGTCGTACACTTGCTCGATCCACGCGCCTCCCATCGCGAAGGTGTACGTCGTGATGTACGTGCCTGAGAAGTCTCCGACGGTGTGCTTGCAGTCCCACTTGCCCACGAAGAACTGCGCGAATTGCATCTTGTCTTTGTCGTTCGCTCGTGTCTGCGCCGACGCTTGTACGACGACGAGCACGGTGGCGACGGTTATGAGCCCGAAACATAGACGGTTCATGCTATTCTCCTTTCTCAGGTGCACTGTACTGCTCCCGCAATCGCTCGATGCCTTTGAGGTCCGCCCGCGCGCGTCCGCGTAGGCGCACGGACCATCCGAACACAGCGAGCATTCCAATAATCGGCAGCCACACCGTAAGCCATGAGCTGGGGTCCACGAAGGTGCGGTGGTGCACGCGGCTCCCGATCACCCACCACGGCGTGAGGAACGCGAGCTCGAGCGGGAGCACGATCCAGATGAAGTGCGCGAGTCGGATCTCCTGGCGCTTCACGCTCTCGAGGACGGCGAGATGTTGTGGGCTGCTCGTTGCCACGCCGGCGTCTTCCCGGTCACGGATCCGGGCCCGCTGGATCCAGAGCGCGCCGATGGTGATCCCGACGACGAGTCCCAGGCCGGCTTCGAACGCGTTCCCCGCGTGCCTGAGCGCAGCGGCGGTGATGAGGATCGCGCCCGCGGCGACGATATTTTCGATGAGCCGCGCAAAGACCAACCGCAGGCGAGCACGCTTCAGGTAACGCGGGACGCTCCGGGCCACGGTGTCCGCGCTCCCGGCGCGGCGCCATTCGGCCTCCCAGGATTCCCAACCGTCCGGCGACGAACGCCCGCTCATCGTTCCTCCCCCACGAGTAGGGCGCGGAGCGCCTTGCGCGCACGGGTGAGCCGCACGCCTACGTTGGTCTCGCTCGTTTCCTGGAGCTGGGCGATCTCTCGCTGTGAAAGCCCCTCGAGCTGCAGCATGACGGCCTGACGCTGAGCCTCCGGAAGCCGGCGGATGGCGCGGAACAGGCGGTCACTGTTCTGCTGCTCGATCAATCGCTCCTCGGCGAGCGGGGTGGGATCGGGGAGTAGGCCCTCCTCGGGCAGGTTGTCGAAGCGGCGTCGCCGAGTCGCGAAGGTGATCGCGCGGTTGTGCGCGACCTGGAGCACGAACGTCCGCAGCGACGCCTCGCCGCGGAACCGCGGCAGCGCGCGCCACAGCGCCATCAGGATCTCCTGCATGAGATCATCGCGGTCGGAGGCGTTGTCGACGTAGCCCCAGGCCACGCGCTCGAGTGCGTCCCCGTGCGCGCGAATAACCTGGTCGATAGCGTGGTCGGCGGCTCGGTTGATCGACTCGGGCATCGCCCTCCGTCTCTTAGTAGTCCATGCGATGCGGCGGTTTCTTACATCGGGCGCGTCGTGTAAGAAACGCCGCGCGGCGGGGACTAATCTCGCGTGAAGCTACCGCTCTGGGGGACGCTCGTCGTGCTTGCCGATGCGAGCGTGCGCACCGTTGCGGCGCAGAACGTCGACCGACCACGGCTCCGCGTGACCCCGCTCTCCGAGGCGATCACGCTCGATGGACGTATGCGCGAACCGATCTGGGCCACCGCCGACTCGGGCGTCTTGACGGAATACGAGCCCGAGCTCGGCATCATTCCGGCCGAGCGCACCGTGGTGAAGGTATTGGCGAATGGCGACGTGCTCGTGTTCGGCATTCGCTGCGACGATCCTGAGCCTGACCAGATCACGAGCTTCTCGCGCGCGCGCGATGCCGATCTCTCGGCGGAAGACCATGTGCGCATTGTGATCGACCCGTTTCTCAATGAGCAGTCGGGCTACGTGTTCGCGGTGAACCCGAGCGGTGCGCGCTACGACGCCCTGATCAGCGAGCAGGCGCAGCGGCTGGGTGGACGCGAGAACCCCGACTGGGACACAATCTGGGAGGCGGCCACCGCCCGGTCGCCACAAGGCTGGTCGGTCGAGATTCGCATTCCCATCAAGAGCCTGCTCTACAAGTCTGGCCTCACGGAGTGGGGCTTCAACGTGCAGCGCCGGGTGCAACGAAAGCTCGAGACGGAGCGGTGGGCGTTTCCCGGTCGCAACTTTCGCATCACCCAGATGAGCCGCGCCGGACTGCTCGTCGACCTGCCGCATTTCAGTCTCGACCGAGGGCTGAGCGTGCGCCCGGCACTGGTCATGGCGAGCGGGGTCCCCGCCCCCGGGGCATCGCTGACCAGCAGCGTGGCGGGAAGTCTCGATGCCACCCAACGCATCGGCGCGAATACGCTCGCATTCCTCACGGTGCGTACCGACTTCGCGGAAACCGAAGTCGATCAGCGGCGCAACAACCCGAGCCGCTTCCCCCTGTTCTTTCCCGAAAAGCGCTGGTTCTTCCTTGAGGGCACCGACATTTTCGACTTCGGACCCGGTATTGCGCCCGACGTGATGCCGTTCTGGAGCCGCCGCATCGGCCTGTTCAACGGGCAGACGGTGCCGATCGAGGTGGGCACGAAGGAGAGCGGCCGGGTGGGCCAGACGAGCTTTGGCTTGCTCGCGGTGCGCACCGAGGCGGTGCCCGGTCTCGTGCCTGCGACGGACATGGGTGTGGTGCGCGTGAAGCAGAATGTGCTCGGTGAATCGTGGGTCGGTCTCATCGGCACCGCTGGCGACCCGACGGGTGCGACGGGGAGCTGGCTCGGCGGCGCGGACGTCTTTCTGCAGAGCTCGCATGTGCTGGGGGACAAGAATGCGGCGCTCGGCCTCTGGGGCCTGACGACGGACGGCGGCGATCTCACCGGATCGAAGACCGCCGCGGGCGTGAGCCTGTTCTACCCGAATGACACGTGGAACAACTTTCTCGGCTACCGCCGCGTGGGCGACGGGTTTCAGCCGGCCTTGGGCTTCGTACCGCGCCCGGGCGTGCAGCAGTGGAACCTCGCGCTGAACTACCTTCCGCGCGCCACCGCGCCCTGGCTCGCCCGTTGGCTCTCCCGCGCGGCGTTCGAGGTCATCGGAGTACTCGTCACCGATTTGAGCGGCCGATGGGAAACCGTATTCGCGCGTCTGTCGGCGCTCAATCTGGCTTTCCAGAATGGCGACCGGTTCGCGATCGCGGCACATCCGGAGGCCGAGCGGCTGGACGTGCCGTTCGGGGTCGCGCCGGGGGATACGATTCCGATCGGCAAGTACAGCTTTCTCCGATGGCGCGTCGACTACGCGCGCGCATCGAAGCGGCGCGTGAGCTGGGACTTCACGTACCTGGGAGGTGGGTACTATAACGGGCGGATCGGGCAATACATCGGGACCATGGTGCTCAAGCCGTCGCCCTTGTTCATCGTGGAGCTGTCGGGCGAGCGCGACCAGGGAAGAGTGGCGCCGAGCACGGTGCAGGTCCCGTTCGTGCTGGAGCGCTACGGCATGCGGCTCCGGGTGGACCCGTCTCCCAATCTCGAGTTCAACTCCTTCACGCAGTACGACAACAGCTCACGCCAGCTCGGGACGGACATCCGCATCCGATGGAGCTTCCAGTCGAGCGGGGACTTCTTCCTCACGTACACGCACAATATCGATGTGCCGATCGGCGGCCAGCCGTGGCTGTTCGACTCCAATAAGCTGTCCACGAAGGTTCAGTACGCGTTCCGGTATTGACGGTCCGTTGACGTGCCCCGCCGAGCCAACCTACGTTCCGCCCATGCCCACCAAGTCCAAGTCGTCCGATCCGAACCAGGCTCTCCGTGACCACGTCGTCGCGATCCTCGGCGAGAGCCACGCCCATGTAGGAATCAAGGACGCGATCGCCGACTGGCCGGTGGCGCTGCGCGGCGTGAAACCTCAGGGCCAGCCGTTCACCGCCTGGCGCCTGCTCGAGCACATCCGAATCTCACAGTGGGACATTTTGGAGTTCACGAAGAGTGCGAAGCACGTCTCACCCAAGTGGCCGGCTGGCTATTGGCCCGCGGACGACGCGCCGCCCGATGCGAAGGCCTGGGACAAGAGCGTCGCCCAGGTAGAGCGCGACTTGAAGGAGATGGAGCGACTGGTGCGCGACCCGAAGGTCGATCTCTTTGCACGGATCCCGCACGGCACCGGCCAGACCCCGCTGCGCGAAGCGCTCGTCCTCGCCGACCACAACGCTTATCACATCGGGCAGCTCGTGCTGCTCCGACGTCTGCTCGGGGCCTGGAAAGGAGACTGACCTCTAGCCGACGGCCCGCGCGACCTTGATCATCGCCGCGAGGCTCTGCTCCACGTCCTCCTGTGTGGTCGCCCACGACGACACACTGATCCGCATCGCGGCCCGACCCTGCCACATGGTCCCGCCGCACCAGCATGTCCGGTCGGCTTGAATGCCTTCGATCACCTTACGCGTTCTTGCGTCATCCCCGAAGCGTACCAACACCTGGTTGAGCTTCACCTCGTTCAACACCTCGTAGCCGGCTTCCCGGAGCCCTGCCGCGAATCGAGTGGCGTGGTGACAGCAGCGCTCCACCAGCTCGGCGAGCCCGCTGCGGCCGAGCGACGCGAGCGCCGCCCAGATCTCGACACCGCGCGCCCGGCGCGACAGCTCCGGCGTGTAATCGTCCGGCTCGCGCGCCGTGCCGCGCACGAGGTACGCGGCCGGCCCCGTGGCCATGGCGCTTCGGAGCGCGCCGGCGTCGCGGCAGAGTGCCACTCCTGAGTCATACGGGACGTTCAGCCACTTGTGGGCGTCGAGCGCCCACGAGTCCGCCTCCTCGATGCCCGCGGCCTGCGGCGCGCGGGCCGGCGCGGACCGAGCCCACAGGCCGAAGGCGCCGTCTACGTGCACCCACGCACCCACCTTGTGCGCCGCGCGGGACACGTCCCCCACGGGATCGCACGCGCCGGTGTTCACGTTGCCAGCCTGGGTGCACACGATGGTGCGGGCGTCGAGCGCCGGGAGCCTGTCGGCGCGTATTCGGCCCTGCGCGTCCGCCGGCACGCGCACTACCCGGCTCTGGCCCAGACCGAGCAGGCCGAGCGCCTTGATGACGCTGACGTGCACCTCGTCGCCCACTACCACGGTGAGCGGTGGGGCGCCGAACAGGCCGTTCGCTTGCACGTCCCAACCCGCACGCGCGAGTAACGCGTACCGCGCGGCCGCGAGGCCCGTGAAGTTCGCCATCGTCGCCCCGGTGACGAACCCGCCGCCCGTTTCGGGCGGCAGGTGCAGCGCGTCGAGCAGCCAGCGCAGCGCCGCGGCCTCGATCGCGGCCGCGCCGGGCGCGAGCACCGTCATCCCCGCGTCCTGATCCCACGCTGCCGCGAGCACGTTCGCGGCGAGCGCCGCGGGCAGCGATCCCCCGACCACGAACCCGAAGAACCGGCCGCCGGCGCTCGCGATCGTGGCCGGTGATCCGCGCGCGTCGAGCTCGCGGAGCACGGCCTCGGGATCGGACGGCTGCTCGGGGAAGGGGCGATCGAGCGCGCGGAGCCCGTCGAGCGCTGCGGCGGTGGGCGCTACGCCACGGGTGGGGAGCGAGTCGAGATAATCGGCCGCGAGCGTGGCCGCGGTCTGGAGCAGGTGACGGTGGTTCATGTGGGGACAGTAACCCCGGGGGCAAGACGGGAGGTGTCAGGACTTGGGAAGCTGTTGCACCCAGCTCTCGACGCTGAGCACGTCCGCCTGCCGAGGGAACACTTTCTCGGTCAGGATACGGTGCACCTCGGCGTCGCCGTCGAGGCACGCGTCCGCCAGGACGATGAGCTTGTAATCCAGATCTGCGGCTTGCCGGAGCGTGGAGAGCACCACGCCGCTCGTGGCGATGCCGGTGAGGACGAGCGTGTCCACATCACCCGCGCGCAGTACCACATCGAGATCGCTGCCCGCAAACGCGCTGACGCGTCGCTTGGTGACAACGACCTCTCCGGGAGCGGGTGCGATGGCCGCGGGAATGGCCGTGGCGTCGCCCGCGACAAATCCGCCTGCTTGCCTGATCGCGGAGAAGCTCTTGTTGCGGGCGCTGACCTCGGGGAAGCCCTGGCGGAACGAGACGGTCACGTAGATGACGCGGATGCCGGACCGGCGGGCGGCATCGATGGCGCGACGCACCCTCGGCAGGTACTCGGCGTCGCTCGCGTAGCGACTGACGATGTTCTGTTGAACATCCATCACCAGCAGGGCGGTGCTCACGGTCGAGTCGACTTCTGGCGTTCCCCTTTGATTTTGCCGCTCACCTTGCCGGTCACCGAGTATGTCGCCTCGAAGCTGCCCCACATCTCGCCGCCCTTGTAATGGCCGACGGTGCGGAGCACGACGGTCTGACCGATTCTGCGCGTGCTCGGATAGGGTCCTGCTTCCCAGACGACGCTGTCGCCGCCGACGGTGAGGACGCGCACCGGGACTCTTGGGTGATCGGCCAGCACCATCGACCATCCCTTGTCGCTGGCCGTCTCGGTCAGCTCGAGTGTGGCGACGACGCTGTCGGAGGGGCCGATCATGGTCTGGACGTGCCAGACGCCAGCGATGTCGGAGAGCTTGAGGCCGGGCCGCTGAGCGGCCAAGACGGACGGGAGGGCGATCAGGGCGAAGAGAGGGCGCATAGATGAGGAAGATAACTCGGCACGTGTAAGTCACTGAGCTGCATGTGGCTGCGCACGCCACGTGACGCAGCGCACAGAAGGCGCGTGTCGCCTCTCGTAAGCTGTCCGCCCCGCTTCCGGTGCGCCCCTGGGAGCCGCGGACAACCTCCCGGAGGTCACATATGAACGCCAAGCTGTTCCGTGCGGTGCTGGCGCTCGCCTCGATTTCA
>Ga0075436_100002817_pt1 | contig 11910 bp, 11 predicted proteins | sample RhiMethybrSRZTD5_FD_75303 | JGI IMG/M metagenome (GOLD analysis project Ga0075436, IMG submission 75303) | Populus rhizosphere microbial communities from Tennessee, USA - Rhizosphere MetaG P. TD hybrid SRZTD5 | ecosystem: Host-associated > Plants > Roots > Rhizosphere > Soil | place: USA... | reverse complement strand
AGCGAGGCTTTCGGCTGCCAGATCATTCCATAGACGATCATCGCCGAGCCCACCAGAATATAGGCGCCGGGAATCAGCGGAAACAAGAAGCTCACCGGACCGAGCCGCTGCCAGCCGCTTGTGCGCCGAAACACGAAAAGGCTCGCGACCGACATCACCGTGAAAAACGTAAGGCTGAATCCGATGTAAAGCATGAGCTGCGGAAAGGGCGTCAGCGTCATCAGCATCGAACAGACACTCTGGGCGACGATGGCCGCCACCGGCGTATGCCACTTCGGATTTACTTCGGCAGCCGCTTTGAAGAAGGCGCGGTTCTTGGCCATGGCATAGTAGACGCGCGGCCCGATAGTCACCATGGCGTTCACTGTCGAAGTGATGGAGACGGCCATCAGGGCGGCGAAAATGCCGGCCACTCCGGCGCCGAAAAGATTCGAAGCCGCCAGAGATCCGATGGCCACCACGCCTTTCATGGTCTCGAGCGGCGTCGAGTAGATGAAAACAAGATTCAGTCCCAAATAGAGCGCGGTGACAAGAGCCGTGCCGGTGGCCAGCGCGAGCGGCAGCGTGCGCTCGGGCTGGCGCAGCTCTTCGGCCACATAGGTTGCGGCGTTCCATCCGCTATAGCCCACCATCACCCAGAGCAGGCTGATCATGAACTGCACGGGCACGGAAAGTGTTGACGTGCGTACGGCGGGCTGTGAAAAGTGGCTCCAGTCGCCCGACCCGGCAAGAAAACCTAAAATGACAAACAGGACAATGACGACCAGCTTTGTCCCGGTGAGCACGTTCTGAACCTTAGCCGTTCGGCCGACGCCGAAACAGTTCAGGATGGTGAAGGCAGCGATCAAAGTGCAAGCGAGCAACTGCGCGCCGCCCAGCCGCAGCGAGAAGGCTCCCGAGCCAATCGTGAACTGCGCGTTGGCCTGCTTGAATGCAGGCACGAAATATCCGACGTAATCCGCGAATGCCAGCGCCGCGAGCGCGATGGGCGCGGAAAAGCCGGCGAAGAAGGATACCCATCCGGTCATGAATCCCCAGGTGGGACCGAAGGCACGGGTAAGGTATACGTATTCGCCGCCCGAACTCGGGAAGTTGAGGCCCAGTTCGGAGTAGCTCAAAGCGCCGCACAAGGCGAAAACCGCGCCCACAAACCAGCAGAGCAGGATCAGGCGCGCGCTGCCGAGATCGCCGGCCATGAAGCCGGTGGTGGCGAAGATACCGGTCCCCACCATGTTGGAAATCACCAGCGCCGTGGCGCTGATGAAACCGAGCTGGCGGAGAAGCTCAGCAGGTTTGGCGGTGTGGAGTGAAGCTGCCACGCGGTGGTTTCATGGTCATTGTGGCATACGCGGGAGACGGTTTAAAAAGGGTGACAGGCTCCAGACAGGCGCGCGACCTCGGGCCCGCCTGTCACCGGTTTGTCCGTTGGTAGCCGAGGGGGCAGGCCCGTCTGTCCCTGGGTTCCCGTCCTGGGTTCCTGTCCACTCCCCACAAAGAACGCAGGCGTAACCATTGACTCTCTATATTCTCTACATCGGTAGGGGGGTACTTTTCGTGAAAGCTATGCCCTGCGCCGCAACCGAGACACAAGCAATACGATTCCCACCGCCGTCGCCAGCAGCAGGAGCGAGGAGGGTTCGGGGGTGTGTCCGCCATAGAGAAACCCGCTTCGCGTGTAAATGCTCACATCGATTGGCGGACCACAAAGGGACGCGGGAGCGTCATAGATAGCGCATGCTGGATTAATCGAATCAAAAACGTGAAATCCATTAACTTTCACGTCCGCAGACTCAAATAATGGGCAGGATATGTCGTCAAACAATTCGCAAGCATCGCCAAACATCCCCAGCGAACCGCTCAAGACGATGGACATATCATACGGAACATCGAATGTCACACTAAAGGGAAAGGAGGGTACAGAGAACCCGATATCCCCAAACGTACCTTGATTAAAGCTGAAGCCAATATCGATGTCGACAGACCAACCGACAGAGACGGTCTTACCGGGCGGTCCGTAGAAGATAATGCGATCACGGAAGCCGACCGTTGCTTCATTTTGAGCATTTAAGAGGGGGCTACAACCGTCGCAGCCGCCTTCAGAAGGATCGCCGCTTCCAGAATCAGCGAGGCTCAGAAAAACGTGGCCGTAATCGGCCGTATAACCGCACTCGGCAAAAACGTTCCCGTTCAACGTCGGGGTAGAGCAGCTCGTATCGCTGTGGTACAGCACCTCATCGGGGCCAGTAGGGTTGAATTGGGACAGCGTTGCGCTGCCGGTTGCAAATGTGTCTCCCTTTACCACCGTCACCAGCAACGCCAAAATGAGCAATTGAAGTAAGCGCACAGAGCCTCCTGGGAACGGCGGGCTGCCGAAGCTGCGAGTCGAACCTGGCGAGGAGCTTACTCCTAATGGTAGACGAATGCAAGCCGTTGACACCCAAGTGTCCACGCGCCCGCGGTTATCGCATTGCCCGGAGATGCCCCTGGCTTGGGACAGCGAGCCAGTCACGCTTTCAGAATTTGCGCAGGTGCTTATAAACCAGCTCAATGGGCAGGCCCACCACGTTGGCGTACGATCCGTCGATGCGCTGGATGAACCGGGAAGCCAGGCCCTGGATGGCGTAGGCGCCGGCTTTATCCATGGGCTCGCCGGTGGCCACGTACCGTTCGATTTCTTCGCGCGTGAGCGGATTGATCCACACGCGCGTGACTGCGAGATCGTTGATCGCGTCGGTGCCACGGCGGAGACAGATGGCCGTGAGCACCTGATGTTCGCGGCCGGCGAGCGATTCGAGCATGCGGATGGCATCGGCATGATCGCGAGGCTTTCCCAGAATCTCACGGCCGATGACCACTGTTGTGTCAGCACCCAACACGATGTCACCGGGGCTTGCATCGACCGCGGCGGCCTTCCCCTGCGCGACGCGTTTCACGTATTCTTCCGGCGACTCACCCGGGCGGATGCTCTCATCGACATTAGCCGGCCTGACGATGAAGGGGATTTCGGCCTGACGGAGTATCTCGCTGCGGCGGGGAGATTGGGACGCGAGGATGAGCATCAGGGTTTGGCGTGCCCGTAATTCAGTTCTCCAGAGTCGATGGCCACCGGCAAGTAATTCTGCTTGGGCGGCAGCGGGCAGGTGGCGTAGGGCGTGAACGCGCAGGGAGGATTGGTGGCCTTGTTGAAGTCCAGCACCACCTTTCCGTCCTTCGGTAAAGCCGAGTAGAGAAACCTTCCGGCAGGATACGTTTGTTTGCTGCTGGTCCGGTCTTTGAATATGAAAAAAAGCTGGTTGTCCTCGAGAACCGGCTCGAGCCGGCAGCGCTGGCCGGCAATTTCAAATACGGCGTATCCGGGGCTGGGACTCGGCTCGGTGTCGCCGAGAATGTTGAGGATCGCAATCATCTTCGGCTGCGGATAGGAATCAAACCGCGCTGTGACGCAGTATGCCTCATCAACCGGAAACCATTGCGTGCCCCGGAAATCACGGCGCGCCGGGCTGCCGTGGTCCCATAAGCGGATTCCATAGCGGTTGCCGCGCTTGATCACGATCATGCTCAGGCGTTCCACGGTGATACGATCGGGCCGGCCCGCTGAATCGGGTTTGAGCGGCATCTCCGTGAGCACTGGTGCGCCGTTCAGCAGCACGGGCGCGCCAGGCTTCACCGATAGCCGCGTGCTCCCGTCGCGGAAAATAAACGAGCCCGCCACATCCGGCGCCGATCCCTCGGGCAATACGATGCCGTTCGCCACGCCCGTGCCGAACGTGTTGCCGCCTTCCTTCAGCCAGAACAGACCCGACAACGTCAGCCAGCCATCATCCTGTTTGAGATTCGCCTCGTAGCTGTCGCGCCATTTTTGAATCTCCTGGACGTACGCGTTGTTTGCGTCTTGAGCGACGGCCAATGATACGAGGAGCCCGCAAATGTAAGGGAGAGTACGGCTCATGTTGCGCGGTGAGATTTGCGGACCAGTCTAGCACAGGGCTCATGTTAGAATGGCTGATTCCGACAACATGGAACGCGCCAGCAAGGTTCTCGGGAGCCTCAGCCTTCCTGCAGGGACCGTCACTCCGGAAGCCATGGTGTGCGCGGCCTGGGCGGGCGCGGTAGGCAAGAAGATCGCCGCACACACTCGCGCCGCCAAGCTCGTGCGCGCGCACCTGATCGTCGAGGTGGAAGACGCCATCTGGCGGCGGCAACTTTTCGTGCTGCGCGAGCAGATCCGGCGCAAGATCGACGAAAGCATCGGGCCGGGTGTTGTGGAAGATATCGAGTTTCGCGTGACGCCGCGCCGGCTCGAACCGCAGCGGGCCGCGCATTCGATGGCGCAGGCCGATGAGGCGGACGCAATTGGCGACCCAGTGCTCCGTAATATCTACAAAGCGTCTCGCAAGAGGGGACTGGCTTGAAGATCACGGTGGACGAGGTCCGGTACGTGGCGGATCTGGCGAACCTGAAGTTGACCGAGGATGAGGTGCGGAAATTTCAGGCGGATCTAGACGAGATTCTGGTTCACGTTGACCGGCTGAACGAGATCGACACGTCGCAAGTCGAGCCGATGGCGCAGGTGCTCTACGAGGTCGAAGAGACCGCGACTCTGCGGCCGGACCGCGATCGGCCGGGCCTGGGCAGCGATCTGGCGCTGGCCAATGCCCCTCTCGCGGGCGCCGCATATTTCAAAGTGCCGGAAGTGATCAAGCGCTAAGAAGCCGATGGATATTGGATCCCTGACCATCGACCGCGTTCAGGAAGGCTTGCGCGCACGCCGGTTCAGCAGCGTGGAGCTCGCGACTGCCGCGTTGCAATTTGCCCGCGCGGAAAATCCGAAGACGAACGCGTACCTCACCTTCTCGGAAGACCGTGCGCTCGCAGCCGCGCGCCGCGTGGATGAAAAGCTGGCGCGCGGGGAAGACGCCGGTCCGCTGGCCGGAGTGCCGGTCGCGGTGAAGGACGTGATCGTCACGCAAGGCGTGCGCACCACCTGCGGCTCGAAGCTTCTGGCGAACTACATTCCGCCATACGACGCGACGGCGATCGAGCGCCTGGAAGCGGCGGGCGGCGTCGTCATCGGCAAAACCAACTGCGACGAATTCGCCATGGGATCGTCTAACGAGAATTCGGCGTTCGGACCGGTGCGCAATCCGCACGCGCTCGATCGAGTGCCGGGGGGATCGAGCGGCGGATCGGCGGCGGCTGTGGCGCAGGGAACGGCGGTAGTGGCGCTCGGCTCCGATACCGGCGGCTCGATCCGGCAGCCGGCGTCGTTCTGCGGCGTGGTGGGTGTCACGCCGACCTATGGCCGGGTATCGCGCTACGGGCTCACGGCGTTTGCCAGTTCGCTCGATCACATCGGCCCGTTTGGGCGCAGCGTGCGCGATGCCGCGCTGCTGCTGCAAGTGATCGCGGGCCGCGATCCGCTCGATTCGACGTCGGCCGGGGCGCCGGTTCCGGAATATCTCGCACACTTGGACGGCAACGTAAAAGGCTTGAAGCTCGGGTTGCCCCGCGAGTATCTAAAAGATTTGACGAGCGAGACCGGAGATCTGATTGGTAAGGCGATCGAGAGGCTCAAGAAACTGGGCTGCGAAGTGCGGGACATCAGCTTGCCGGCGACGGATTACGCTATCGCTTGCTATTACGTGATCGCTACTGCCGAAGCCAGCTCGAACCTGGCGCGCTACGACGGCGTGCGGTACACGTTTCGCTCGGCATTGTCGGACACGTTGAGCGAGATGTACCGCAACACACGCGGCGAGGGCTTTGGCGCCGAATGCAAGCGGCGGATCATGCTGGGGACGTACGTGCTCAGTGCGGGATATTACGACGCCTATTATCTGAAGGCCCAGAAGGTGCGTGCTCTCATCGCCCGTGATTTTACGAACGCATTTGCCGATGTGGACGCCATTGTCGCGCCGGTGTCGCCGTTCCCGGCTTTCAAGATCGGCGAAAAGATCGACGATCCAATGGCGATGTACCTTTCGGATATCTACACCATCACCGGAGACCTGGCGGGCATACCGTGCATGAGCGTGCCTTGCGGAAAAACCGCGGAAGGACTTCCGGTCGGCATGCAAATTTTGGCCAGGCATTTTGACGAAGCGCGGATGTTCCGCCTGGCCGATGCTTTTGAACGAGCCGGTGGCGCTGCCTCATAGCGCCGCGGGTTGAAATCTAAATTGAAGGAGGCTATATGCCATTCTCACTGCCACCACTACCGTATCCCCCTGACGCGCTGGAGCCTCATATCGACAAGATGACGATGGAGATTCACCACGGCAAGCATCACAACGCGTACGTGACCAACCTCAACAAGGCGCTGGAATCGGCGCCCAACCTGGCCAACAAGACCGTCGAGGAATTGCTTGCCAACAACTGCGCCATCGTGCCGGACAACATCAAGACGGCCGTGCGCAATAACGGCGGCGGTCACATCAACCATTCGATGTTCTGGACCATCATGGGGCCGAAAGCCGGGGGCCAGCCCGGCGGCAAGCTCGCTGACGCGATCAAGAGCGCCTTCGGCGGATTCGATCCGTTCAAGGAGAAGTTCACGAACGCCGGCGCGACACGCTTTGGCTCCGGCTGGGCCTGGCTGGTGAAAGACGGCGCCGGAAAACTGGACATCATCTCAACCGCCAATCAGGATAGCCCCGTCATGGAAGGCAAATTTCCAGTGATGGGCCTGGACGTCTGGGAGCACGCGTACTATCTGAAGTATCAGAACCGCCGGCCGGATTATATGGCGGCGTGGTGGAACGTTGTGAACTGGGTGGAAATCGAGAAGCGTTTCGCCGCGGGCAAGTAAGTTCAGAGGCGTGATCCAGGCAGGCGATCCGGTACAATCGCAAGAGAGCGGATTATGCAGGCTCTCGAATTCTGGAAAACGGTGACCGCGGATCATGCCAATCTGCTCGAATCGCTGATCGCGTTGCTGAATGAGCACCGCGTGCGGTATTGCGTGATCGGCGGGCAGGCGGTGAACGCGTACGCCGAGCCGCTTGTTAGTCTGGACCTTGATCTGGTGATCGCGATCGGGGATTTCGAGCGGGCGACGCCATTGTTGGCTGCTCAGTTCGAGATCGAACCGTTTCCGCATAGCATCAACCTCTCGGTGCCTGGCTCTAGCCTGCGCGTGCAGATTCAGACGGACCCCCGATATATGGACTTTCCAGGGCGAGCGTCGCCGCGTGAAGTGTTGGGCCTAACGCTGCCCGTGGCGTCGCTCGATGATCTGTTGCAGGGAAAGATTTGGGCCGCTACCGATCCCGAGCGGCGGCCCACCAAACGGCAGAAAGACCTATTGGATATTGCGCGCCTTATCGAGAAATATCCGCGCCTGCGCGAGCGCGTGCCCGAGGATCTCCTGAAGCGGCTTTCTTTCTAGCTACCCGCGCTTCTTGGCCGCCATCAGCTCTTCGATATTCACCAGTTCGGTCGGATAATCGCCGGTGTAGCAGGCGTAACAGTACTCGTGCTTGCGATCGTCGCCTACGGCCTTGCGCAGGGAGGCCAGAGAGAGATACGCCAGCGAATCGGCTTCGATGAACCGGCGGATCTCCTCGACGGTGTTGTTGGCACCGATCAGCTCCTTCTTGGTCGGGGTGTCCACGCCGTAGAAGCAGGGAGAAACGGTTGGCGGGCCGGAAACCCGCACGTGCACCTCGCGCGCGCCCGCCTGGCGCACCATGCGGACGATCTTGCGCGAGGTGGTGCCGCGCACGATGGAATCATCCACCAGTACCACGCGCTTGCCCTCCAGCAGATGGCGCACGGGGTTGAGCTTCAGTTTGACGCCGAAATCGCGAATGACCTGCGACGGCTCGATGAACGTCCGGCCGACATAATGGTTGCGGATGAGCGCGTGGCGGAACGGCAGGCCCGATTCGGCGGCGTAGCCGATGGCCGCGGCCACGCCCGAGTCCGGCACCGGGACGACCAGATCGGCGTCCGCCGGCGCTTCGCGGGCCAACAAGCGTCCGAGCATTTCGCGCGATTCCTGCACTGAACGCTCGAACACGATCGAGTCCGGCCGCGAGAAGTACACGTGCTCGAAAACGCACTGCGCGCGCGTCTCCTCGGGGGCGTAGCGCTCGCGCGTCACACCCTCGGGGCCGACGATCACCATCTCGCCCGGCTCCACTTCATTCAGGTACACGGCGCCCATCAGGTCGAAAGCGCAGGTTTCCGACGCGAATACGTGCGCGATGCGGCCGCCGGAAAATTCCATCTGCCCCGCGGCCAGTGGCCGGAAACCGTGCGGATCGCGTGCTACGATGACGCGGTCTTCGGCCAGAAAGACCAGCGAAAAGGCGCCTTCGAGTTGCAACAGCGCATCGCGCAGCGCGCCGGAGAGCGTACGCTCCCGCGAGTGCGCCACCAGGTGCAGAATCACTTCGGTGTCGCTATTGGACTGGAAGATCGATCCTTCGCGCTCGAGATCGCGGCGCAGCTCCGTGGCATTGGTGATATTCCCGTTGTGCGCCACCGCAATGCGGCCCTTGTTGCACGCCACCGAAAACGGCTGCGCGTTGAGCAACGCGGTGTCGCCTGCGGTCGAATAACGCGTGTGCCCGATGGCCTGCTCGCCCGGTAGGGTGTCGATGACCGGCGGCGTGAAGATGTCAGCCACGTGGCCCATGGACTTGACGCAATGCACCTCGGCCCCATCGCTGGTGCAGATACCCGCGCTCTCCTGGCCGCGATGTTGCAGCGCGTAGAGCCCAAGATACGTCAGCTTGGCTGCTTCCGGGTGGCCGTAAATGGCGAAAACCCCGCACTCGTCATGGAATTTGTCAAACATACGTCACCCCCGCAGTTTGTTTTCGAGTGCTTTTTCGAAGATATCTCGCAGCGCTTCGACCCTCGCACGGATGAGTTCCGTGCCCCGATTGCGAATAACTATCCCCTCTTTTATTGTAACGCCCACACGCGGGGCCTCGACGCCATGCCGCGCCGCAATTTCCGCCACCCGATCGGGCTCCGCGGTCGAGATCAGCGCGCGCGATGGCCCTTCATGGAACAGCAGCAGTTCGGAGGCAAGATCGGAGTCCAGGTCGACTTCGGCGCCCACGCCGTCCGGCCCGAACGAGCATTCAGCCAGCGCGACCGCAAGTCCGCCATCACTCAGATCGTGCGCCGATTCGACCATGCCCGCCCGCGACATCTCGCGCACCGCAGCCTGCACGCGCTTCTCGTGATCCAGATCGAGCGCCGGCGGCAGACCCCAGAGCGCATTAAGCACGGCCTTGGCGTACTGCGTTCCGCCGAAGCGGACCGGATCGCACGTGCCCACTCCGCCCACCAGCATCACGGAGCGGTCCGGCTGCCGGAAGTGCATCCCCGCCGGCGCGGCCGTCTTCATTACTCCCACAACGCCCACCACAGGTGTGGGCCAAATTCCCTCGCCCAGCGTTTCGTTGTACAGGCTGACATTGCCGCCCGTGATCGGTACTTCGAAGAAGCGGCAGGCATCCGCCAGGCCCTCGATGGCTTCCACCAGCTGCGCCATGATCTCGGGCCGCTCGGGGTTTCCGAAATTCAGATTATTGGTCGCGCCGATAGGATCCGCGCCCACGACCGCGAGATTTCGGCAGCACTCCGCGACGATCAGCTGTACGCCGTCGCGCGGCGAAAGATAGCAGTAGCGCGCGTTGCCGTCGAGCGACATGGCCAGCGCGGCGCCGGTTTCCTTTACGCGCAGGATCGCGGCATCGGCGGTCGCGGGCCCGGCCAGCGTGTTGGTCCGCACCTGGTAGTCGTATTGCTGCCAGATCCACCGCTTGGAGCAGATATCACTCGATGCCAGCAGCGTCTCCAGATCGCGGGTCAGGTTCCGGCTCGTAAACCCCGGCACATCCATCGGTGCCGTGCGCAGTGGCTTCGTGTGCGGCCTATCGTAAAGAGGCGCGCTATCCGCCAGCGGCTGGTTCGGAATCTCGGCCACGATTTCGCCGTGTTGCCGGACGCGCAGCAGCCCATCGCCGGTGACTTGGCCGACGGTCACCGCGTCCAGGCCCCACTTGTGGAAGACGCGGGAAACTTCCTGTTCGCGCCCCTTCTCCGCCACCAGCAGCATGCGCTCCTGCGATTCCGAGAGCATGATTTCGTAAGCCGTCATGCCGGTTTCGCGCTGCGGCACGCGGTCCAGCTCGATCTCGATGCCCGTGCCGCCGCGGCTGCCCATCTCGCAGGTCGAGCACGTAAGGCCGGCCGCCCCCATGTCCTGGATGCCCACGATCGCGCCCGTCTGCATGGCCTCGAGGCACGCTTCGAGCAGCAGCTTTTCGAGAAACGGGTCGCCCACCTGCACGTTGGGCCGCTTCTGTTTGGATTCCTCGGTGAACTCCGCCGACGCCATGGACGCGCCGTGTATGCCGTCCCGCCCCGTCTTTGCGCCCACGTAAATTACCGGATTTCCCACGCCCGCCGCCTTGGCATAGAAGATTTCGTCGCGCTTGGCCACCCCCAGCGCGAAAACGTTGATGAGCGGATTGCCGTTGTAGCAGGCCTCAAACACGCATTCGCCGCCCACCGTCGGGACGCCAAAACAGTTGCCGTAGTGCGCGATTCCGGCAACCACGCCCTCGACGATACGGCGGTTGCGCGCGCCGTTCGCCGGGTCGTCGAGCGGCCCAAAGCGCAGCGCGTCCATCACCGCGATAGGCCGCGCGCCCATGGTGAAAATGTCGCGCAGAATACCGCCCACGCCCGTGGCCGCGCCCTGAAACGGCTCGATGAAGCTCGGATGATTGTGGGACTCGATCTTGAACGCCGCGACGTATCCCCCGCCGATATCGACAATGCCAGCGTTTTCGCCCGGCCCCTGCACGACGTACCTGCCGCGCGTCGGCAGTTTCTTCAGATGCAGGCGCGAGCTCTTGTAGGAGCAGTGCTCGCTCCACATGACGCTGAAGATGCCGAGCTCGGTATAGCTAGGCTCTCGGCCCAGGATTTTGACGATTTTGCCGTACTCCGCCTCGGTCAACTGATGCGTCGCGATCAGTTCCGGCGTGACGGTTGTCATGCGTGCGCGAGTGCGGACACCATGGAACGGAAAACCACCAGCCCGTCGGCGGAGCCCATCAGCGCTTCTGCGGCCCGCTCTGGATGCGGCATCATACCCATCACGTTGCGCTCGCGGTTCAGTATCCCGGCGATATCGCGCGCCGAGCCGTTGGGATTATCGAGGTAGCGGAACACCACGCGATCCTCGGCTTCGAGCGCATTGAGGGTGCGATCGTCGGCCACGTAGCAGCCTTCGCCGTGGGCGATAGGGACCCTGAGAATCTGCCCTTTCGCGGCGGCCGCGGTGAAAGGCGAATCCGTCGTTTCGGTCCTGAGCCGCACTTCGCGGCAGACGAACTTGAGGCCCGTGTTGCGCACCAGAGCGCCGGGCAGCAAACCGGCCTCCACTAGAATCTGGAAGCCGTTGCAGATGCCCAGCACCAGTCCGCCATCAGCAGCGAAGCGCTTGACTGCCTGCATCACTGGCGAAAACTTGGCTATCGCCCCGCAACGCAAGTAATCGCCGTAAGCAAACCCGCCCGGCAGTATCACGGCGTCCACATCGCCCAGCCGGTCCGAATCGTGCCAGATAAATTCCGCATCCTGGCCCAGATTTTCGCGGACCGCATACCAGGCATCGTGATCGCAATTGCTTCCTGGAAAGACAACGACACCAAATTTCATAGATGGACCTGTGGGGAAGGTGAAATATAATTTTAACAAAAAACGGCGGGTCAACGCGCGTGGCATATTGAATTTCCTCGGGGGGTGGTCCGGGGTCGCGCTGCGGTAAACTGACGGTTCATGCCTGGAACCCGGCACGCGCTGGTGCTCACCCTGCTCTGTGTCCCGTCGCCAGGTTCGCAAACCGTCGCCGCGGCGCAGACCGTGGCCGCGCTCTCG
>Ga0075436_100002815_pt1 | contig 11914 bp, 8 predicted proteins | sample RhiMethybrSRZTD5_FD_75303 | JGI IMG/M metagenome (GOLD analysis project Ga0075436, IMG submission 75303) | Populus rhizosphere microbial communities from Tennessee, USA - Rhizosphere MetaG P. TD hybrid SRZTD5 | ecosystem: Host-associated > Plants > Roots > Rhizosphere > Soil | place: USA... | reverse complement strand
AGAGCTTTCGATAGCGAGACTGTAGTGTTACCCGATGCAGGGGGCCACAGAGTCCAGAGGGAAAGCTCCGAGGGCTGCACGGGAAGCTCGAAATTCCACACGGTCAGGCTGACGGGGACGGTGGCGTTTCCCTGGGCCGTTGTGATCGAGATAGTGCCAGTATAGATTCCCGCCGGGCTGTTGGTGACTCCGCGTGGTACAGAAATGTCGACCCAGTATGGTTGGTTCTGTCCTGCACTGATGGCGGCATTGCAGGCTTTGAGCGCTGCAGACGACCCGCACAGGGGCGAACCAGTTTCGGGATCGTTGAATGGGATGAGCGGCTCCGGATAGGTGCCGGAACCAAGCGGAGCATTGCTGCCGCCGCCGTAACTCGCGGTCCCCGTGACGATGATGTAGTACTCACGATAGAGGGTAATGTTGGAGGCCGGGATGGTGGCACCATTTGGTCCTGTGAGAGCCGAGGCACTGAGATTGACACTGGTCAAGCCGCCTGAGGGGCCTTGCACGATGACCTGGGCGTCCACGATTTCGCCGCGAGCGCCCGACAAGGTTATCGAGGAGGTGGTGCCAGGAGCATCAGCTTGCCCGATTCTCACCAGACTAGGCATGACCCAGACTGGAAACGCTGTACTCTGTTGAACACCGTTTCCACTTAGCGAAATCACGTTAGGAGAGTTCGTGGCGCTGCTCGCCACGGAGATGTTGCCCGTCACGCTCCCCGCCGTTGTCGGAGCAAAATTTACAGTCAAGGTTGCGGCCTGTCCTGCATTCAGAATAGTTCCGGCAGACACGCCACTGGCAGTGAAGCCTGAACCAGCAATGCTGACGCTCGAAATCGTCACGTTGGAATTGCCGGAGTTCGTGAGTGTCACAGGCAGACTGCTGATGGAGTTGGTGTTAACGTTCCCAAAACTCACAGTTGCTGGGCTGGCATTAAGCAGGTATGTAGCAACATTCACAGTAAGCGTGGCAGTATTGCTTGTGACGCTCCCTGCGGAGTTGCTAACCACGACAGTGAACTGTGCGCCGTTGTCCGTCGTCGTTGTGGCTGGAGTCGTGTAACTCGCTGAAGTTGCGCCGCTGATGGCTGTTCCATTCTTACTCCATTGATAGCCGAGAGGTGAGGTGCCCGTCGCAATTACTGAGAATGATGCTGTTTGGCCAGCCGTCACGGTTTGGCTTAGTGGCTGAGCTGTGATCGAAGGGGCCACGGTGGCAGGATTCACCGTGAGGGTAGCGGTGCTGCTGGTTGCGTTTCCCGCGCTGTTGCTAACAACCACCGTGAACTGCGCTGCGTTGTCCAAACTAGTTGTCGCAGGCGTGGTATAGGTGGAAGAAGTCGCGCCCGCGATGTTCGCCGCGTTCTTCCGCCACTGGTAGCTCAGAGGCGCCGTGCCGCTCGCCACGACCGAGAACGTCGCTGTCTGGCCGGCCGTCACTGTCTGATTTGGCGGCTGCGTTGTGATCGTTGGCGCAACGGGAGCAGCGTTCACTGTCAGCGTGGCAGCATTGCTTGTCGCAGTTCCCGCTGTATTGCTCACCACCACATCGAAGATCGAGCCGCTATCGGCCGTGGTCGCTGCAGGCGTTGAATAGCTCGCCGAAGTCGCGCCTGTAATGTTCGTTCCATTTTTCTGCCACTGATAGCCTAGCGGGGTCGTACCCGCAGCGATCACGCTGAACGAAGCGGTTTGACCGGCGGTAACGGTCTGGTTTGCTGGTTGGGTGGTGATGGAAGGAGGGATGACAGCCGCATTCACTGTGAGCGTGGCGCCGCTGCTCATGACGCTGCCAGCGCTGTTGCTCACCGCCACCGTAAACTGCGCTCCATTATCGGCGCTGGTTGTGGCGGGCGTCGTGTAGCTTGAGGATGTTGCCCCACTGATTGCCACCCCGCTTTTGTTCCATTGATAAGTCAGCGGTGCTGTGCCGGTGGCAGCGACAGAAAATGTAGCCGTCTGGCCTGCCGTGACCGTACGGCTAGCTGGTTGGGTGGTAATCGAAGGCGCCTGTGCGGCCGCGTTCACCGTAAGTGTGGCCACAGTGCTGGTCACGCTGCCGGCGGTGTTGCTGACCACCACGGTAAACTGGGCTCCGTTGTCGGAACTGGTTGCAATGGGTGTCGTATAGGTAGAGGAGTTAGCGCCGAGAATACTTGTCCCGTTTTTCTGCCACTGATAGCTCAGCGGGGCCGTTCCTGCTGCCACAACCATGAACGTCGCCATCTGCCCCGTTGTCACTGTCTGGTTGAGTGGCTGCGTGGTAATCGTTGGCGCCGCGAGGGCATTCGCGGTAAAGTTCACTCCTGCGATGTTCCCCCCATTGACCGCCACATTCTGGCTGCTTGGAGTAAACGTATAACCCGTGCGACTCGGAGTAATCCCGTATGTTCCAGTCGGCAACGGAGTGAACATGTAGTTGCCCGAGCTGTCGGCTGTCGCGGTCGCGCTCGTCGCCCCAGTCAGTGTCAGCGTCGACCCGCTGCCTCCGGCCAAAGGGCTGATCGTCCCTGAAATGCTATAGCCTCTCGTCTTAAACGGATTGCCGCCCCTGTTCGCACTATTGTTCTTCGTGTCGGTCGAACTGACTTGATAGTAGTAGATGGTGCCCGCAGCCAGGCCAGAAAGGGTTACCTGATGGCTCGTAACCATTGTTGAATCGACAGGAGTCCTGGTTCCGTAGGAAGTGGTGGTTCCGTAATCGACCACTGAGTTGGCCGGGACATTCGTGGTCCAGTTGATCTGAGAAGTGGAGGTCGTAGTCGGTGTGGCTTGTACGTTCGTAATGTCCAAAGCCACCGGCGGACTGCTCGTCGTGTTGGCGCCGCTGACCAGCCCCGCGCAACCATTGAGCACCAATAGAGCCGCAAGCGCCCCAACAAACATGAGCATGCGGCCGAGCCATAAACTCGGGATCTCTCGAGGCCACTTCCGCGTTTCTCTCGGAGGTGGGACGAGACCGCCCTTTACAGGGTTTTCCCGCTGCTGTTCTTTAGAAAGAAAACCATGGGCGTATTTACATGCGAAAAGCTGGCGAGATGTCTTGCTCTCTTTCGATCCCATTATTTTCTCTGGGGTGAGGTCAGGGCCTGGTCGTAAACGGGTGCCGAGATCCAGCTTGTGTCGCTGCCATGGATTGGTCCTAGCCCCACTCCACGTGGATGATAGGGAGATGATCGCTTTGCTAACTACTGGTGAAAGGAACAGATTTGGTGCAGGGCTCAAATGGGGGTCGCATACTTTTCGGGCAGTGTCATCCGGCCAGCTGCCGACGCCCGATTGGACTAGGACCGCTCTGACGGATGGGAAACCGTTCGCTATCCAAGCGAGGGGATCTGCAAAAACTCTACAAGACAGCCGGGAAAATCTTCTAGTTTTCAAAGGAATGCCCCCAATTAGATTTTGTGGGCTTCTCTAGAGCGTCATCTCGGGGCTGGGGGCGGATGTAATGACAACAGCTTTGGTGGATAGGTCTTTGGTTTCTGAAGATTGCGAGCCGTCAGCGGCCCGGGTGCAGGAGCTAAGATTCCTATCCCTTTCGTGAACTTCTGCCCACTGTCAGGGAGATTAAGCCGGAAGCATTTTGGAATCTGTCGGCAGGGAAATGATTCTCGTGTCAGACCTTATATGCGGAGATTGTCTCGTGTAGTCTTACAGTGGGACAGGCGTGACCTGCCCTAATTTCGCGATGTCCAGCGACATTCCAGCGAATTGCTCTGAAGTTCATTCGAGTGTTTAATTCATGAGGGCAGTCTCTGCTCGAAAGCCAGCCTGGCCATCCGTCGATCGCGCAATTATGACCACTAGCAGGCAACCTGGGCAGGAAGCCCAGAACGTAAATTCCTCTTTTGCGACGCCGAATCGACCGTTGATTGGCATATATCCCGAAGTTCTTCGGCGACTTCCTTTCGGAGTACTCCTTTTACAATTTGAAAACCCTGCGGATGCCAAAACATTCAGAATTGTCGACGCTAATCCCGCCGCCGCCGCAATTACAGGAACGACAGTTCAAATGCTCCTAGGCAAAACATTGGCTGATTTTCCGAAGCTTGCGGATAAGCCATTCCCAAAACAGTGGTCTGCTTCCTTCCGATCAGGAGAGTCGCAGAACTTAGGAGAGATTTCCTACGGCGACGAGTTCATTAAACAGGCGGTTTATTCTGTGCGCGTCTTTCCTCTCTCCAGCAATCTTCTGGGAGTAGCTTTTGAAGATGTCACCGCTCGAAAGCTCGCGGAACGGATCCTGCGAGATAATGAAGAACGGCTCCGCCTGCTCGTACAGGGAGTACAGAAATACGCCATCTTCCAGTTGGACCCTGTGGGGCACGTGCTCAGTTGGAATTCCAGCGCTGAGCGTCTCAAAGGTTACTCCACGGAAGAGATCATCGGCAAACATTTCTCCATCTTCTATCCGCAAGAAGACGTGATGAATGAAAAGCCCCAGAATATTCTCGCAACGGCGGCGCGGGATGGACAGAGCGAAGACGAGGGCTGGCGAGTGCGCAAAGACGGTTCCCGTTTTTGGGCCAACGTGGTGGTCACTGCTCTCCGCGATCCCAACGGGAACCTGCTGGGGTTCGCTAAACTCACGCGCGACATGAGTGAAAGACGCGAGAAAGAGGAAGCGCTTACCAAGGCCAAAGAGCTACTGGAGCTTCGCATCGAACAGCGAGCGGCCGTCCTCACCAGCGTGAACGAGGAGCTGCGAACCGAGATCGCGGAGCGCGAACGTGTTGAAACTCAGCTTCGGATGTCTCGCGATGAGCTGCGCGCCCTCGCAGGCCGTCTCCAAACGGTGCGGGAGGAGGAGCGCACATCCATCTCACGCGAGATCCACGACGAACTCGGGCAGGCTTGTACCGCAATCAAGATGGATCTTGCGTTAATCGGCCGGCGGCTGACTGAGAAACAGTCTCATTTGCAGACCAAGATCGTCTCCGCCATGCAACTCGTGGACAGCACCATCGCCACTTTGCGCAGGATAGCTTCTGAACTCCGGCCAAGAACCCTGGATGACCTCGGTTTAATAGCTGCGCTGGAGTCGCAGGCGCAGGAGTTCGAGAGTCGGACCGGGATTCGGTGCAATGTCGCGTTGCCGAAAGAGCCGCTCACCCTCGATGCGGACAGATCGACTGCCATCTTCCGCATCTTTCAGGAGTCGCTAACCAATGTGGCACGCCATGCTCACGCCACAAGTGTCGAGGCGCACTTCGAGAAGGATAATGACCGCCTCATTTTTCAGGTTTGTGACAACGGTATTGGCTTTGATCCCACAAAAGCTAAAGCTCAAGCTCAAAAATCACTTGGCTTTGTGGGTATGCAGGAACGAGCACTCATGTTTAACGGAGACGTCAAAATTGAAGGCGCGCCCGGTGTCGGAACCACCATGACCCTGACCATCCCCCTCCCGCGGCCGGTCACGGAAGGGAAGATTCCTAATGAGGGTTCTGATTGCTGACGACCATGCTGTCTTTCGCCGGGGCCTGAAAGAGACTCTTTCAGAAGCGTTTTCCGCAGTTGTCTTTGGCGAAGCAAAGACGGCACAAGAGGCGCTAGACCACGTGCGCCGCCAGAACTGGGACGTGGTCATCCTGGATATCAGCATGCCTGGCAAGAGCGGGCTCGACATCTTGGATGAGTTAAAGCACCTGCGACCCAAATTGCCTATTCTTCTTCTTAGCATGCACCCCGAGCAGCAGTTTGCACGGCGAGCTCTCAAAGCGGGAGCCGCGGGTTACCTTACAAAAGATGGCGTGCCGGAGGAGCTTAAAGAAGCTATCAAGAAAATAGTAGGAGGCGGACGGTATGTGAGTGCGACGTTGGCCGAGAAGTTGGCCGTGGATTTGAGGGAGGGATCCGATTTACCACTTCATGAACTGTTGTCCGACCGTGAGTTTCAGGTGTTGCGGATGATAGCTTCGGGGAAGACCGTCAAAGAAATAGCCGAGGAGCTTTCTCTTAGCGTGAAGACCGTAAGTACCTATCGTGCCAGGGTTCTGGAGAAGACGGGCATGAAAACAAACGCGGAACTGATCCGCTACGCGCTTCAAGCTCAACTTGTGGACTAGCACTGATACTTGCCATAACGGATTGCCTGGAGTTGGTTTCTATTCTTAGGCCCAGAGGTTATCTTGCGGGACGCGCGCCGTCACCTGCATTCACATTGTCCTACACAGGATTGCGGTTTCAACCCGATATATTTTTGCGTCGCTCTGTCATCTCCTATAACTAGGACAGCGGTTCTCAAGGAGAAGTCGGATGAAGGTTTTTATCGCCGATGACTCTAGCGCCATCGTGGCCCGTTTGGCGGACCTCCTGCAAGAAGTACCTGGAGTGGAGCTCGTAGGACGGGCAGGCAATGTCCTAGAAGCCGTGCGCGGCATCAACATCATGAATCCGGATGCTGTCATTCTCGACCTGCAAATGCCAGGGGGAAGTGGCCTCGACGTGCTCCGCGCAGTCCGTGTGGGCCACCCATATCTTCAAGTTCTGGTTTGCACGAACTACCCGCAGCGAAACTATCGTGAGGAATGTTTGAGTGCCGGGGCCAATTTCTTTCTTGATAAGGCGACGGAATTTGAAAAGATCCCGGAGATTCTCTGCGAATTAGTCAAGAAGGAGACCAGGAGTTCTTCCGCCACTCGCTGACCAGGTACTAATGCTTCCTGGGGGCCCCTCAAACAGCTGCTCGATTGTTTTCGATTCATCACTCCTAAGTAACACACCTGCTTTCGCACTCTGGTAAACCCCTGTACCACAGGTGTCGAATACCCGTCCGGGATTTCCTATTCCAGTTTTCCTGTGTCCACCCGATTGTTTATTGGCCGCTTCTAGAGCATAGCTATAGTGCGAGCGAGGTATTTCGAATTGGTCGAAAGGAATTGGTCAAGAGCAGGAAGAGCGGATGAGTAAACCGAGTGTCCTCGTATCCTCGCCACGCGAAAAGCATCGGTTAGGTTAGAGCGTGAGTGCTTGGCAATAGAGGACAGGCAATAGAGGACATTCGTGGTTGCTGGTTTTGCGGCGACACCCGGTCTGAAGCCATCGCCGAATTACAAGGAGACGGAGAACGAAGATGAGAAAGCTGGGTGTTTTGTCGATTCTGTGTTTCGCTTTAATCCTTCCCCCAACACTTCGGGCCCAGAACAACGCGGAGCTGAAGGGCGATTACGCATTCACCTTTAACGGCATGACCACTGGTGGTGGCAACGCGTCCACTCCATTCGCTGCGGTGGGAAGATTTACGGCGGATGGCGCGGGGAATTTGACGAACGGAGAGCTTGATAGCAACGGTCTCGGTTTTGGCGTAGGTGTCATGGAAAAGGGGGTGGCTGTTGCGTTCACTGGAACGTATTCGATCGGCGGGGACCACAGAGGCATGATGAGCCTAAACATTCCCGGCGGCGGCATACTCGCGTTCGCCATGATGGCCAACGGCAATGCGAAGTTCGTCGAGGTTGATGCTTCGGGAGGCCACGGAACGGTGGGCTCGGGGAGCATGGAAAAAGTGGACACCACTGCATTCAACACAGCCAGAATAACTGGTGACTATGCGTTTGGCGCGGCGGGCTTAGACCAGTCGAATAATCGCACGGCGATTGCTGGTCGTTTCACGGCAAACGGGTCGGGCATGCTCAGCAACGGAGCAGCCGACGTCAACCAGTCAGGGACATTTACGACGCTAAACATGTTCGCCGGAACTTACATGGTAACTGACACGTCGACTGGGCGAGGCATGATCAACCTTCCTCCGCTGCTGGGCGGAACTCTACAGAACCTTGACTTCGTATTCTACGTGGTTAACGGCGGGAAGCTGTTTGCCATGGAGTCGGATGCCGTCTCGTCTTTGACCCCGCTGCTCAACGGCACGGTTCTCCAACAACAGACTCCTGTGGGCGGATTCTCGAGTACCGCGCTAAACGGAAATACGGTGATGTACCTTACGGGGCGCACGATCTGCCCGGGGGGAGCAAATGCGGCGCCGAACGTGATCGCCGGTCTGCTCTCGACCAATGGCGTCGGCCTCGCCAACCTCACTTATGACCAGAATTGTGGCGGCGGATCCAACTCAGTAACCGGATTGGCGGGGACATACGATGTTACAGGCGGCGGTCGGGCCGAATTCCGGCTCGGAGGGGCTTACGTTGCTGCTTACCTTGTCAGCTCCAATCAGGCGTTCTTCATCGTCCCGGACAGCTCTGTCTTGTTCGGCTTCGGCGAGGCGCAAGCAGCGGAGGCGTTCACCAATACCGCTGTTGTGGGTAACTATGCCGGCTCGGCGACTACACCGGCAGCCCTTGGTGTTTCCATCTTCTCCGGCGAGTTTACTGCAAATGGCGCCATTCCGACCGGCAATATTACCGGCACAGAGGATATCGGCGCCCCCGGCGGGCCGACTTTGGGCGCATCAGTCAACGCTACCTACTCCATCTCCTCATCTCCAACAAATGGAAGGGGTTCGATAAGCGGGAGCATTGGAGGAAGTGGCAGTGTCTATGTGATCTCGCCGTCGAAGTTTGTTGTGATCTCCTTGAGTGATCCCAATCCGGCGGTTCTGCTCTTTGAGCAATAGTTCTTTGCACTTGAAAATGATTCCGGAGACTACTAATACCTTGACTCAACAGACGAACGCGAAAAGAGGTAGACAACTGGGCACACAATGAGCATGCGCATTCAACCATGGCCCTGGTTTGCCATCCTGATTAGAAACCACAGCGAGAAGAGTGCCGCCTTGCTCTTGGAAAATGCGGGCTATGAGTGCTTCTTCCCCGTAAGTAGCTCCATGCGTCATTCGTCCGGCCAGCTAGAGAAACTCGAGGTGCCACTGTTTCCGGGATGTCTCTTCTGCCGGATGGACCCGACCTATCGTTTGCCCGTTCTCAGGACGCCCGGAGTAATCCAAATCGTAGGCGCCGACGAGGATCTCATTCCCGCGGATGAGGAAGAAATCGCGGCACTCCAACGCGTTGGAAAAGCGGGAGTCTCTACAATGCCATGGCCCTACATGCAAGTCGGGGCTTTGGCAACGCTTGCCGATGGACCTCTGCGTGGTCTTAGTGGATTCATGATCAAGATCAAGTCGGGGCTGAAGCTCATACTATCTGTAAGCCTGTTACACCGGTCCGTGGCTGTTGAGGTGGAACGTAGCTGGCTAAGCTGCGCAAATCCGGCACGGAATGCTGAATTCCAAATGTCCCATAGCAGAGCCACACTATTTCGTTCGCGTTGATGCAATTATTCCGAAGCTCCCGGCTCTCCTGTTGCACGCGCTTTAATCTACGCCCGTCAGCTGCCTCTTGGGCCAAGAGGCAGCTTGTACTTCGAACTGCAATCCAACGCCAAAGCGTCCTTCAGAAAGGCGCTGACAATAGACCACACGCGCAAACGTTCGCAGATCACCATCTAAAGATTGTACTAGCAGCCGCTCATTCAGCCTCCGGGGTTTCCGCGTCACGATGCGTAAGCCTGAAGGACAGACGTTTTCTGTGGTTGACCGCTCCGACCCGGTCTCTAGGAGGCTGGAAATGCGCACGGGGACAGCCAATTGAGCCCGTTTCTCAAGTCGTCCAGACTTCAGCGGCATATCTGAAATAGCCTTTCCCGTTGGTTTCAGTTACGTCGCACTGGGCTGGACCGTGCGAGGAGAATAGGACCCGCAGGAACATCGGTCTCGATGGTTTAATGAACATCGTAGATTCCCCGCGGGTTTGATAATTAGTTCATGGAAGCAACGCCAGGTGTTGGTCCGCCGGCGTTTCTGCTTGTACAGGGCTTGGTCGGCCTTGACCGCGCCGTGCCCAGGATCCTGACATCAAGGAAATCATTCACGGGTTGAAGCCCTCCGGTCTTCTCCACCGAGGAGCTGGCGAACTTGATTACGCTGATTGGCATGTGCGCATCTCTGCTCTTGCGTCTATCCATTAACGCGGACCGCCGCTGCATAGGTTCAGTCCGCCTCCGTATCAGAACGATTCAGCAATCGGGTGGTTGAAGTGGACCTGATCACGGAGGCTGCCTACTCCTCTCGTTGCAACATATCCTGTTGCCAAGTGATTTCAATCCGGTGAATCACCCATTTAGACGGAGTAAAATGGCTGAGAACGGTCGGGGATGAACTATCGAGGGGCGGGGTCAGGCCTGGATCAAACCGCAGCGAATAGCATAGCGCACCAAACTCGCTGTCTCGTGGATATCGAGTTTCTTCATGAGTCTTGCCCGGTGTGATTCGGCAGTCTTTACGCTAATCCCTAGCTGCAGAGCGACATCTTTCGTAGACTTGCCTTCACCAACCAATTGAAGAACTTGACGCTCTCGAACGGAAAGGGGGTCGGGCGGGACATCGACCTTGGATAAGTAGCCGTCAACAACAGCTCTCGAGACGCTCGGACTGAGGTAAACACGTCCTCGGCAAACCTCCCGTATGGCATAAACGAGATCGTTTGCTACCTGGCTTTTTAGCACATATCCTCTGACACCAGCTCGGAGCGCCTCAGTGACATACTGATCTTCTTCATGCTTCGTCAGAAGTATCACCTTAGTTTTCGGCGATGACTTTTTCAGCTCGCGGGCGGCATCAATTCCATTCAAGACAGGCATACTGATGTCGAGGATAGCGATATCAGGCTGTGTCTTCGCGGCCATCCGCAATGCTTCTTGCCCATCAGAAGCGTCGGAAACGACCTGAAATTCTTGTCGTTCCAGAAAAGCCTTTAACCCTTGGCGAACCAGGGCATGGTCATCGGCGAGCAAAAGGCGAGTGGACATGGTATGGAGCAAGCTTAAGAAATTCTTCGAAACACCAGCAATCAGGTAGTTTCCTCTATTTTTCAGAGGTAAAGACCCGAAGGAGCAGCGAGACGCTGTTAAGCTTGTTGAGACGGAACACATGAAGAACACTAAGCGTCCCTCAATGTTCCTAGGGTTGTTCAATGCTCCTCACTGTGTCGCGTAGCTCTGATTTGCTGTTAGGTCAAACTTGTCAAAGTTCAGTGCCGGCTTGCCATCCAAGCCGCAGAAATTGATGTCCGAAGCCGACTGACTACCTTCACGCTGTCACCGCTTTAGTGGAGTAGTGTAAAAAACATGGCAAAGGAGTTTCGTTCGACCGAAAAAAGTGAGGGGCCACCAAGGTTAGCCGGTCGAGAACCGCGGACATCGTTCGGAGGGTTTCAAGTTGCGATGCGTCGAAAGGTCCGATCCTGGATTGCGCCGCAAGGCTTACCTGTCCTTAGGCGCCCCCGCGCGTTTGCTGCGCCATATTCCGCGCCAAAGGAAGCGCATCATCACCATCCCAATCATTGCGACACCGAGCTTCACGCCAAGCCAAACGGAATCCAATGAGTCCACCGTCCACCACCTTTCTCACGGTGAAAGCAACAACATGAGCACCGCTTCGTGGGGGATGCCTAATCCCGTTGAACAGCACAATCATGAATGTCTGTTTTGAAAAAAGAGATGGTACTTAGCCCTATCGGTTAATGGCTTTTCGACGGCGGTGGCAAAGGCCTTCGGATGCAGACCCGTGATGACTAAATCGAATTTCTAGGACTCATTTCAATAATTGGACTCGGCGAGCCGGGCGGAGCACATTAGACATTTCCTTTCAATCCGATAAGGGTCATAATGAGGGACAGAACGGGAGACTAGCCCTCAACTCCAATGGAATGTCCGGTTTGCGCGGCGCAAAACCCTGACGCCGCATCGTCCTGTGCAAATTGTCACACGCCTCTGCCTGAGCTGGACTCTCAAGAGACATTAAGCGACGCAGGAACGCTGGTTGAGGACTGGAGTGTGGCTAGCACTTCCAAAGCGTCTAGAGCCTCCGTTCCGCCGTCCAGGGCCGCAACCGGTGAATTGATGTCCGGGACGGTTTTGGGTGGGCGGTACGAAGTATTGCAACTGCTCGGCCGCGG
>Ga0075436_100002810_pt1 | contig 11934 bp, 9 predicted proteins | sample RhiMethybrSRZTD5_FD_75303 | JGI IMG/M metagenome (GOLD analysis project Ga0075436, IMG submission 75303) | Populus rhizosphere microbial communities from Tennessee, USA - Rhizosphere MetaG P. TD hybrid SRZTD5 | ecosystem: Host-associated > Plants > Roots > Rhizosphere > Soil | place: USA... | reverse complement strand
GGTGAGAGTCAAGTCAGTTCTATTCGAATGCGCTCTCGCCGGTTAGGTGCTGGCCGAGGATCATCGTGTGAACCTCGTGCGTGCCTTCGTAGGTATACACCGATTCCAGATTGCACATATGTCGCATGATCGGGTACTCGCCCGTGATCCCGTTTGCGCCCAAAATGCTGCGAGCCGTGCGCGCGCATTGTAATGCGATCCACACGTTGTTCATCTTTCCCATCGAGACATGGACCGGTTTGATTTTGCCGTCGTCCTTCATTCGCCCAAGATGCAGGCTCAGCAACTGAGCCTTGCTGATCTCTGTAGCCATTTCGGCGAGCTTCTTTTGCGTCAGTTGAAACCCCGCAAGCGGCCTCCCAAATTGGATTCGCTGCTTCGAATATTTTAGCGCCACATCAAAACAGGACATTGCCGCTCCCACCGCGCCCCACGCGATTCCGTATCGCGCCTGGGTCAAGCACATGAGCGGGCTCTTGAGTCCTTTTGAGCCCGGCAAGATGTTTTCCTCCGGGATCAAACAATCTTCAAAAAACAACTCCGACGTGTCAGATGCACGTAGACTCAATTTGTGATGTGTCTCACGTGTTGAAAATCCCCTGGCGCCACGTTCGACGATGAATCCTCGGATGTCGTCGTCCTCATCGCTCTTGGCCCAGACGACAGCGAGATTCGCCATCGAGCCGTTCGTGATCCAGGCCTTTGAGCCATTCAACAACCAGCCGTCGCGCGTTCTCTTGGCCCTGGTGAGCATGCCGCTTGGGTTCGACCCGTGGTTTGGTTCTGTAAGACCAAAGCATCCGATCGCTCGGCCAGCAGCCATTTCCGGCAGCCATTTCCGCTTTTGCTCCTCGCTCCCAAATTGGAATATTGGATACATACACAATGCGCCTTGAACTGATGCGAAGCTCCTGATACCCGAGTCGCCGGCTTCGAGTTCCTGCATGACCAATCCGTAAGCGACGTTGTTCATGCCCGCGCAACCATATTCTTCGGGCAGATTCGCTCCGAGCACGCCCAGTTCGGCAAGGCTCGGAATCAACTCGCGCGGAAATCGCGCTTCTTCAAAACAGCCCGCTATGATCGGAGTTATCTGCGACTCGACGAATTTCCTGACTTCCGATTGGACGAGTTTCTCCTCATCCGAAAGCAGCGCTGCAATTCCCAACACATCCAGTCCTTCAAATGGCATTTCTCTCTCTCCCGTGGTTGCGATCAGGATTGTTCAGGCGATCGATTATTTCAGCGAGTATGGAGACCGCTATCTCCTGAGGAGTCTTTGCGCCAATGCGCAAGCCGATAGGCGCGTGCACTCGCTTAAGATCGTTCTCGCGAAAGCCTTCCTCAATCAGCTTCTTGAAAACTGATAATACTCGACGACGGCTGCCGATCATCCCGATGTATGCGGCGTCCGTTGTAACGACTTGTTTGAGGCAGAGCTCATCGTACTGATGTCCTCTGGTGACAATAACGATAGCCGTGCTTCGCGAAAGTTTGAGCTTGCTGATTGCGTCATTGAAGTCACTCACCAGAAGCTTGATCCCGCTGCCTGGGAGCCGCTTCCGCGAAGCGAACTCTTCCCTGTCGTCTATGACCGTGACCTCATAACCAAGCATCGCGCCCATCAAAGCTACGGCTTGGCCGACGTGTCCGGCGCCAAAGACCACAAGCTCGAGCTTGGGCCTAACGATCTCGACGGCCAGACGCACTCGACTTCCCTCTTCATCGATCGCTTCGATCAGCTCAGCAGCGGATCCTTTTGTCATTGCGGTTTCAACCGATGATTTGATCACTGCAGAAAGTTTGGAGTCGGTTATTGCCGGGACTGACTCGTCACCGCAAATAACGATCGTAGCATTCTTCTCCGCGCGATCGTGCAAAACTCTCACTACCGCCACCAACTTGGCGCGGGTGGCGGCGCTCTCAACGGCTTCAAGCAGTTGGTTCGTCGAACTCATGAGCTGATTCGTTTCCAGTCTATGATCTACTGAGCGATGCGATAAGCAGGCCTCGCTCTCACTAACAAACCCGGGCGAGTAACGCGAACGGAAATCTTGCGAGAGCGGTCATCCTTTTGCCTGTTGGTCGGATAGTAGCCGAGAAGATATTGATGACGGAGCTCTTCAGCAATCTTTCCCAGCGCCGACTTCAAGTCGCCGAGCCGGTCGGCCCTCTCCAGAACGCCGCCCGACATCTCCGCGAGTTCTTGAAGATATTCATCAGCGCTCCTGTATGCCCGATCCAACTCGCGCCTGCCTTGATCCAGCTTCTCTTGATCGACGCTGTCTGAATGAGTCGAAATCCTCAGTCTCCGTTCCATCTTTTGCTCGACGTCTTCACGGGTCGCGTAGCGAATCGGATAGACGATGATGTCCTCACTCTCAATCACTGCGTCGAGCGTGTCTTCTTCGGAGATTTCGCTGCTGGCGGTATCAATGCCATCGGTGAATACGATTACAGCTTTGCGCCCGGAAACGTCGTGCATTTTTTCCCAAACCGCCGTGTAGACTGCTTCATAGACCTGAGTGAACTCGCCGGCCTTTATTGAGCGCACGGCATCAGTAAGTTTTCTTGTGTCATTCGTCAGATCGGAAAGGACCTCGACGCTATCGTTGAAGGATACAACCATCACGCGGTCCTGAGGCCTGAGGTTACTGATGAATGCAAGAGCCGCTGATTTTATCTGGTCGAGTGCGGCTTCTGTTGAACCGCTTGAGTCGAGCAACAAGGCGGCGCTGAAAGGCTCTTCGACGGAGCCGAACAACTCGAGATTCTGCTTGACACCGTCTTCATAGATCGCGAACTCATCCCGATTCAAATCGCTGATATAGCGGCCGCCTCTCTCGCTCACAACGACCGGGACTTGCACTAAGGTTGTGTTGAGCTTCACCGGCTCGTCGTCTTGAGACCTCTGCTTCTGATTTTGCTCCTGCCCGGCATGAATATGCCCAACCAGCAACGACAGAGACAGAGCGATACCAATCAGAAACACGCGCCGTCCATTCAATGAACTGATTACTGCCATTGTTTACAACCTCAAAACTGCGGCCGCGAGTCAGTTGCGGCCCATACCCAGATACTTGAAACCGGCCGCTCGAATCGTCTCAGGTTCATAGATGTTGCGAAAGTCGATGATGTTAGGCTCACGCATCGCTTTCTTCAATCGATCGATATCGAGTCGCCTGAACTGGTTCCATTCGGTAACGACGACCAGTGCGTCGCTTCCGCTCGCAGCTTCGTATTCGTCTTCGCAGTATTCAACAGCGGTTAAGACTCGCCTCGCCGATTCCATCGCAGCCGGATCGTATGCTCGAATTCTAGCACCCGATTCTTGAAGGTCGTTAATGATTTTGATCGCCGGTGATTCCCTGATGTCGTCAGTATCCGGTTTAAAGGCCAGCCCCAGGACCGCGATGACTCGGTCATCCAATCGATTGAGCAGACGCTTAACCCGATCGATCATTGAAGTCTTCTGAGCTTCGTTGACTCGCAACACCGCTTCGACGATTCGAACGTCGTAGTTCACGCTTCGACCTAACGCAACCAGCGCCTTCGCGTCCTTGGGGAAACAGCTTCCTCCGAAGCCGGGCCCCGGATGAAGAAACCTTGATCCGATACGCGTGTCCATGCCCATTCCTTTTGCGACATCGTGGACATCGGCGCCAAGCGGTTCGCAGAGCTGCGCAATCTCATTTATGAATGAGACCTTTGTTGCGAGGAACGCGTTCGAAGCATACTTGATCATTTCCGCGGACTCCGGCGTGGTTATGACAAATGGAGTCTCAATCAGGAACAGCGGCCGGTAAATATCTTTCAAAATCGCAATGGCTTCTTCGTCGGTGCAGCCAATCACAACGCGATCAGGACGCATGAAATCATTGATTGCCGCTCCCTCCCTCAGGAACTCGGGGTTCGCCGCGACCGAGAAGCGGCTCGTCGTAGTTTTATTCGCTTCGATGATTTTCTTGATGCGAGCGGCGGCACCAACCGGAACAGTGCTTTTTGTAACGATGACCTTGTAGCCGGTCAGTGATCTGGCAATCTCGTAAGCGACTTCGTCGATCTGACTCATGTCTGCAGAGCCATCGCCAGTTGGCGGAGTCCCAACCGCCAAAAAGACCACAAGCGACTGCTCGATTGCGCTTCGAACATCCGTGCTGAAGTCCAGCCGTCCGTCCCGCATGTTCTTCGCCACAAGCGCGTCGAGACCCGGCTCATAAATCGGCATCTTTGCCAATTTGAGGGACTCGATTTTTGCTTCGTCTTTATCAACACAGGTCACGCTCATGCCGAAGTCGGCAAAGCAAGCTCCAGTAACCAGTCCAACGTATCCGGTTCCAACAACTGCTATGTGCATTCATTCAACTCCGCAAGCAATATGAAGCAAAGCTCTGCATCACTCAGCTAAATATTAGTTGCAAAAAAATCGATCGTTCGTTTGAGCCCGTCTTCCAGCTTTATTTTCGGTTCCCAGTTCAGAATTCGACGCGCGCGGCTGATGTCGGGCTGTCTCACTCGAGGATCGTCAACCGGCAACGGCAAGTGCTCGATTTTGCTGCCGCTCCTCGTCAACGCGAGGACCGTGCGCGCAAGCTCAATCACTGTAAACTCGTCAGGATTGCCAATATTTATCGGCGCGTGAATGTCATTGTCCGAGCTCGATGCGGCCGCGCGCTCGGGCGTCATCAGCAGTCTGAGTATTCCGTCGATCAAATCACTAACGTAACAAAACGAACGAGTCTGCCTGCCGTCGCCATAGACGGTCAGCGGTTCATTCTTTAAAGCTTGAACGATGAAGTTGGAAATCACACGGCCATCGTTTGGCCTCATTCGTGTGCCGTACGTGTTGAAGATCCTGACGATCCGGGTATCGAGACCATGATAGCGATGATATGCCATCGTGATGGCCTCGCCAAACCGTTTCGCTTCGTCGTACACGCCCCGAGGACCAACCGGATTCACGTGACCCCAGTACTGTTCGGTTTGAGGATGAACCTGCGGGTCGCCGTACACTTCAGACGTTGAAGCCAGCAAGAAGCACGCGCTCTTTGCCTTCGCCAGCCCGAGCGCTTTGTGTGTGCCAAGGCTTCCGACTTTCAATGTCTGAATCGGAAGTTGGAGATAATCAATCGGGCTCGCAGGCGAAGCAAGATGAACGACGGCGTCGAGGTCACCGTCAACGTGAAGGTACTCGGTCACGTCCTGTTTGACGAACGTGAAGCGCGGGTTGCGAAAGTGATGCTCGATGTTATCAGCACGACCGGTGAGCAGGTTGTCGAACACGATGACCTCGTGTTCGTCGGCGATCAAACGGTCGACGATGTGTGAGCCCAGAAATCCCGCTCCGCCCGTTATCAGCACTCGCATCGCAGTTGGATACCTCGCGTGCTATTGATAGAACGAAGAAATCGTATCGACGACACGGCGCTGCGCAGCTTCGTCAAGCTCCGGGTAGATCGGAATCGCGAGCGCCTCTTGCGCCGCGCGCTCGGCTTCCGGAAAGTCTCCAGCCTTGTAGCCAAGTCCCTTGAAGCAAGTCTGGAGATGGAGAGGCAACGGATAATAGACCTCAGTGCCTATGCCTCGCTCCGCGAGGAAGCTTCTTAAGTTGTCTCGATCCTTCGCGCGAATCACGAACTGATTATACACGTGGTGCGCCGATGACGACTCTGCGGGTGGCCTAACATTGTCTGCGATTGCCGAGCCATGTTCTTCAAACAAAGCTCGATACTTCTTCGCGTTTTCGCGACGCGCTTCTGTCCAGCGATCAAGATAAGGAAACTTCACTCGAAGTATAGCGGCCTGTAGCGAATCGAGCCTGCTGTTGATACCTACATGATCGTGATAGTACTTCTTTCGCGCACCGTGCGATCTCAAATCTCGAAGCGTCTGCGCCATCTCAGCGTCATTTGTCGTAAGCATTCCGCCGTCTCCGGCCCCGCCAAGGTTCTTGGATGGATAAAAGCTGAAGCACCCAATCAGCCCGATGCTCCCTGCCCTTCTCTGTTTATACTCGGCGCCGATCGCCTGTGCCGCGTCCTCGATCACTGCGACTTGATTCGCCTTGGCGAGCTCGTTGATTCGATCCATTTCGGCGCACTGCCCGAACAAGTGCACGGGCATAATGACTTTAGTTTTCTTTGTGATCGCGCGTTCGATCAGATCCGGTCCGATGTTGAAAGTCATTTCATCGATGTCAACGAAAACGGTCTTAGCTCCCAGGCGCGCTACGGAACCGGCGGTAGCGAAGAAGCTGAATGGCGTGGTTATGACCTCGTCGCCTGAGCCGACCCCACAAGCCATCAAGGCAAGAAGAAGGGCATCCGAGCCTGACGCGCAGCCGATACCGTCACTGCATTGGCAATAACTCGCAATTTCGCGCTCGAGCTCGCGCACTTCAGGCCCGAGAATAAACTGCTGGCTTGCCAGCACTCGGCCTACTGCGGCCTGGATGTCGCGTTCGAGACTTCGATATTGTGCGTTCAGGTCCAGCAGCGGGATCTTGGGCTGCATCTTTTCTTGCATTGGCTTTAGTACTCCGGGGCTTTGGCAGAGTCACGATCGGGGCGGATCAGCATGAGCGCTTCATCATAACGTGAAGAAACTCAACTCGTCAAAGTTGGGCATTGTGATATTCCTGCACGCGGTAAGGAGTCTGGGTTTTACCCTCGCGTGACGCGCCCTCTCCAGGCCACAAAAGGAGAAACCTCGAGCTTCGAGGGCGCTCGTATTGCAAGCGCCCCACAATTGTTTGTATGTGGACTGCTCTAATTTAGTCAGCTTATGGTTGAGTCACAAAGAAAACGTCCCAAGCCCATCGCCCAATGTGTGAATGCTGTGCATCCTCTACTTTAGCTTGATATCTGAACCAGTTCCCGTATTGGTCAGTCCGCTTCGACAGTCTGTAGCTCAGGCTAATCGAATCAACTGAAAGTTCCGGCAATGTGTGAAGCTCGTTTGCCTCCGAGACTCCATTGTGATTCGTGTCTTGCCATAGACGCAGTGACGAGAATACTGCGTCTCTGCTATCAATGACCCCGTCGCCATTCCCACCGTTCTCGGGTTTATCATACTCAGCAAGCGCAAGAAACCCGTTGGGATGATCTGAAGGCGGTTGTGGGGTGTGATTCCCGAAGAGCTCCGTGCCATTATCTACAGTGCCGTTACCGTTCCGATCAAGCACTAGAAAGGCGTCGTCTGAACCCGCAGCAGTCCACGCGATACGCTCAGCGGTTCCATCGGCATCAAGGTCGAAGTTCACACCGTGTGCCGCACTTGTGAGATTAAATCCATTGCCTGAAACATCTATTAGAATAGGACTGCCTAAACAGGTCGGGCAAGGAATTATGGGATCGCCGCCACCGTCTCCACCACCAACGCAGTTCTCGGTTACTGTTACTGTACCCCAAGTCGCGCCGCCGGGACCCGGTTTTCCAGGACCACCGCCAGATCCGGTTGGTCCCTGTGAGCCTGGTGGGCCATCTTGGCCATTCGTAGGACTGAATCCAATACAGCTTGTTGTTCCTGCTTTTCCGCCGCGACCACCACCGCCCGGAAATCCCCCTGAGCCTCCGAAGCCTGGGACCCCACCAGTGCCGGCAGAACCAGGGCTGGCAGCATCATCAGCAATACTCACTGTGGCATTGCAAGAGTTATTCGTAACAGTAATGTTGCCCCCGTTGCCGCCTTTGCCACCCGTGCCACCATTGCCGCCACGAGCACCCGTGCCACCATCACCGCCCCTTCCGCCGTTAGCCCCGTTCCCTGATCCACCAGACACGCAAGAGCAACTCGCACCCTCTCCACCTTTGCCGCCGGTGTTTCCATCACCGCCCTTGCCACCAGTGACGCCGTCACCGCCGTCTCCACCCTTGCCACCCCTGGCCGAGAAGGTATAAACGCCAGTCGCGCTGCCTGGAATCTGATAATTTATGGTGCCCGCATCACCACCATTATCCCCATCGTGACCATCTACGATCATGTCGTCAGGAGCAAATGGTCCGGTAGGAGCTTGATCAGGAGTTGTGCCGGATCTGACTCCATTACAGTCCCCATCAGCGCCTGCAACGCCAGGGGCAGCCTGCGGCTGGGACGCCGGCGTTGTACCGCTAAGAGCTTTCTGTTGATTCATGCCATCCTTATTCTGTCCCTGTTGAAATGTTGCATTTGCCAACGGGAGACTTGTGCGCATCCAAGCCGCATGAATGGCTAGGATTCTTCTTTCTTCCAATTTATCTTCTCTCGTCCCTCGTAATCCAAGTCGCACGGACCGGGTACTCGGCAGCCTCATGGCGCCTGTGCGAACATAGACGGTAGGTACTGAAGTGCGTTCTCCTTGCACCCACCCCGGTCTCGGCGATTTCTCTTCTGAATCCACAACAAAGACGGAAACTCCGTGACCTGGAGCAATGATTTCAACGTTCTCCCCTCCATATACAAGGTGCCGGGTTAGTATTACGAGATCGCCATCTACTGCCATCTTTTCCGGTAGCGTGAGCTTATTTGCAATGTAGACGCCCTTCAGGTGCCTGGAGGTAACGAGTCGATCGTTTTGCATTTGTGGCATCTCTGCAAATTTCAAAGCAAGCTTCTCACGCCAATTCAGATCAAGTAATTCGTCGGGATCAAAAGGCACACCTTCCTGATTCAATAACTCGCGAGAGCGCGAAAAATCACGCTTCTGCTCTACCCTCAATTCCTGCATGCGCTGCGTATATCCCGCGGTATTTGCTTGCTCTAGCTTTGGAAATTTTTTGCCGAGCGAGCTAACAAAAGTGTCGGACTTGCCGAAGCTAACAGGCAAGTAAGTCGCTACCAGGAGGATCGTGCAAGCTAGCGAGAAACAGGGATTAGGGCCTATGTATCGCTTCATGTCAACCTCCAACGACCAATTCGAAGCGGGACTGACTTGCTGTGGAAGATACAACACCAAAGGTGACAGGTCAATGCCATTTGTCACAGTCTGTCACTATTTATTTTCTTGTATCCGCCTTTTCGTCACCGAACCTTAGCAAACAACTACTGCATACACGGGTATGACTTGCCCGCAACTTTGACCGTGTACACGACGCCCTCTTCAATGTAGCGGTAGATACTTCTTCTATTTACACTGGCGAGTTTGGCTGCGTTCGGAATCTTGATGAACAAGGCGTAGTCGTTATACGGAGGGCACCATACCTGCTCGCCAATGATCTTCGGCACGGGACAGATCACCTCTTTCGAAGGTATCAAAGCCTTTGGAATATTTTCTTTTTTCAGCTTCAGTATTTGCCCTACAGCTCTGCCTCCATGGAAAAAATAGTTACTCAAACTACCGAAGAAAACAGTGGAGTCAAACAGCCAACCAACCCTTACAGCGATTGTGTAATGCAATTGGGGAAAGAACACGAGGCACGTGTTTTGAAGCTACGCAATACGCACGATTCATGAGCTACTCGGACACAGTGACTTGAACACAACTATGATATACACTACGTCCTGAACAAGGGCGGTCGCGGGGTGCGCAGCCAAGTCGATACGCTCTAAATCGGCAGAGCGTTGATTAGTGCGAACGGGATTATAAAGAAGGGAACCTTCTGGCCATTCCATCTGAAGCGTTTGCGTCAGACCTGGCGGGCCAATCTGGAGAACGACGGGAGAATAAGACAACGCGAGAGTGTCCTTTTGCAATTGTATTATGCAGAAGGAATCTGCTGGATAAAAGTGTTAATAAGTTTTCTGGCCATTTCATGTTATGGCTAATGAATGCGCCCGGCCTAATGCTTACAGGAAGACAGGCTCATCCTATGACGGAGTATCTGACAGATGCCAAAAGTGAAAACACCGAAGCCGACGCCTGACTTCAAGAAGATGTACCAACTAGCAGAGCACTACTCGGAGGCATCACGTCTTCTAGACGAACAAGCAAAGGGCGAAGAGTGGGGAAGCTCTGCGCCCCAGTTGCTCGTTGATTCCTTCGCGGTTGAACTTTATCTGAAATGCCTTTTCGTATTGGACACGAACAGCGTGCCACCAAAAGGGCACGATTCGGAAAAGTTGTTTGAGGCTTTAGCGCCCCATACGAAGGCTGCCATCCGTGACGCATTCGAGCGAATCGTGCGCTCCAATCCCGTGCTATCGCACCTTGACGTGATCAACCCGGAAGCGCTCAAAGTCACAGACTTTAATCGCTCTCTGACAGCGGGGAAAAATACATTTGATATGAGGCGTTACCTCTACGAGTCACAACCAACGGACGAATCGTTCTATGCGCACCTTCTTCGAGGAGCGATCCGCGCGGTCACTAACATGGATATTCGGCTCGCGGGACTGAGTAAAGAATCAAAGAACGCCACATAACAACTTAAGAATTCAGGCGGCGCGGCGTTGTGAGCCATTATCTTCTGCGGCAGTAAGCCGCCGCCTAATTCTCGGTTGAACTAAGCCGGACTCGAAGACCCTTTGGAGTTTAATCAATGCTCTCTATAACAGCCGTTCCGCTCCACTCGCTGGCTCAGGACTTGGGGCGGGCAACGACCGAATCACAAAACACGGAATAGGCGTTGACAGAATCTGTGAGTCAATTTGCACGATAGTTCTGCTCGCGCATCTCGTTCAACGAGGTGTCAACAACTTAGACTGGATTCGCTCGTTTATTTTCCTGGCACTGAGCTTGCCAACCATAAAGCCGAGCTTCGAAAGAACGGAAGGGCCGAAACAATCAGGGCAACGGGGGCTGCGCTGATCGATTCGGTCCTTCTTTATTTTTATATCCCAATGCCAAACTAATTCTCTTTTAGCGCCATAAGAAAAGGGCCGCGACTTAAAGCTGCGGCCCCGGTTTTCGAACAGGAGTTCGGAATCTTATCGCACTTCAACGCGAGCTGTGGGAGGCTCGGGCTTCGAGCGTTCAGCTAAGAAGTCATTGATCCAGTGGTACTGATTAACATATTTGCTGGTCTCGTTCTTGAAGATCGCCTGCGTATAGGTCTTGACCACGTAGCGTTTCGCCCGTCGGCCGCTGCGCGTGCGAACCCTAACGGCTATCTTCTTGCTGACGGTCATCGTCGGTCGGGAATTCTGATCAGGGTCCTCCATCCAGTCGTTATTCTCATGCGCTAACAATGTCAGTACTCGCCCGACTCCGCCATTGTAAGCTGCCGCCAAATACGGGCCGACACGATCCGCGCGCAAATCGGTTCGCGCTCTGATCGATTCCCAATCCGAGTCACATAACAAAACCTGGGCCATCACCGCGTTCACCGGATCACCCATCGCCGACGCGAAGCTTGATTTCAATCCGGCCGCCGAATACTTGTTCAACAGAAGCGCGTAAGTCGAAGGGATCATCTGAACAAGGCCTCGAGCGCCAGCAGAGCTTACCGAATAAGCATAGGCCTTGTCTCGATTCGTTGCGATCACCGTCAGCACCCGCTCAGCGAGTGGCTTGGTCAAGCCGGCGCTCTTGAATTCACCCGGGTCTATGTGCTCGTTCAACAGAAGCACTCGGAGGACGTCTTTTGGAATGACCTCGACAATTCGCTGGCCCGGAAATGCTCGCGAAAGAACTCCGCGATCGCGCAGTTGCGAATAGGCTTTCTCGATGAAGCCGTTTTGTACTTCAATGCCCCGCTTGATGACTTCCTCAGTCATTATTTCCGCTGAGTACGGAGTGTAGATTGCCTCGATGACAGCGTCACCGCCGCCGAAACGATTGCCCTCGTTTTGAACCGGATACTTGACCGCTACTACCCTGCCATTCGCGGGTTCGACGCAAGCGATATCGGAGTTGATGCCGTTTTCGCGACGCATCGAGAGTATGAAGCCGGGTGTCAGAACCTCGAAACCGGGATCGCGCTTGATCGCGCGAGCGATCTTGATTTTGCCGTCAGCGTCGAGGACTGCGATGGCCATTTCCCGTCCAAGTATTCCGGTCACAGGAAACTCGAGATACTT
>Ga0075436_100002809_pt1 | contig 11935 bp, 8 predicted proteins | sample RhiMethybrSRZTD5_FD_75303 | JGI IMG/M metagenome (GOLD analysis project Ga0075436, IMG submission 75303) | Populus rhizosphere microbial communities from Tennessee, USA - Rhizosphere MetaG P. TD hybrid SRZTD5 | ecosystem: Host-associated > Plants > Roots > Rhizosphere > Soil | place: USA... | reverse complement strand
TGGGCGATCACCTGCCGGCGGTCGTGCAGGCCGAAGAGATGGTTCCAGACCCCGAAATCGGCGATCATGCCGTCGGCCAGGGTGACGAACCCCAGCATCCCCTGCGAGAAGTCGCGGTGCGCCGCCGTGGCCACGGTCAGCTCGTCCAGGGGATAGGCGCCGAAAAGCTCCTCGTAGTAGGCCAGGACGTCGGTCACCGTCTTCATCACCTCTTCGCGGCCGGAACGGCCGAGCAGGCTCGCCGGGTCGAAGGCGAAGGTGACGTGAATGTGGCCGGCCTGCGCCTCTTCGGTCTTGAAGTGTCCGATCTCGAAGGACGTGCCGGCGGCCGGGAGGTCGATCACCCGGCGCTCCCAGCGGCGGCCGGCGGCTTCGCCGCCATCCATGCGCCGGCCGGCGGCCACCAGGTCGAGCCCCGTGGGCCAGTGAAAGGTGATGTCATAGCGGGCGCGGTCCATATTGCCGGCGTGGGGGTACCACCCGGAGGTGTCGAGCAGGGTGTAGAGGTTCCAGTCCTTGTCGATCGCGGTGCCTGAATAGTCGACGGCCAGTTGCACGGTCTCCCCCGCCGCCGCGGCGCGCGGCAGGACCACGGCGAGATCGCGCCCCGTGCGCTGGAAGAAGAGGTCGGCCCCGGCGCCGTCGGTCACCTTCGAGACTTTCAGGTCCCGCTGCAGGCGCAGGGAGACCAGGCGGGCGCCCTGGAAGCGGCACTTCAGGTCCAGCCGGGCGCGGCCGGTGAGCCGCACGTCGTTCTCACCCGCGGTGACGTCGAGGGTGTATTTCTCCGGCTCGAACGGCGAGCCGCCCGGCACCGGCTTCCCCTCCTTGTCGCGCAGGGAGCCGGCGAGCCAGGTGTCCCACTGGCCGAGGTCGTCGAGCTCGAGCCCCACCAGCCGCCCCTTGCGCTGCTCGCGCTGGATCACGCGCAGCAGCTTCCGCTTGTCCTTCTCCGTCGCCTCCAGGGGGACGAAGTGGCCGAGGGTCACCTGCTCGCGCGAGTCGGGCTCGATCAGGTAGAGGACGTCCCCGAGGTCGCCGCCGCGGAACCAGGCCGCGAAGTAGCCCTGCCAGGTGGGATCGCCCAGGGCATCGCCGAGGATCCCGGTCTCGACGTTGAGCTGCTTGCGCTCGGGCTTGGCCTTCCACTGCGTGTAGAAATCCTCGGCCTTCTTGACCGTCTGGGCGTCGGGCTGGGCCGCGGGCTTCTTGAGCAGGGCGTTGACCGCGGGATCGAGCCCCACGACCAGGACTGCCTCCTTGAACTCCTCGTCCAGGCGGGAGCCGCCGGTGAACAGCTCGAGCTGCCCCGCCTCCACCCGGTCGGGCGGCTCGAGCACGATGCGGCCACGGCCGAGGAAGACCAGCTCGATGGTCTTGCCGCCCACCGGGCTCGCCGGCAGCAGCACGCCATCGTCCAGGAGCAGGGTGGCGAGGCCCGCGGCGAGCTTGACCCCCTTCAGGGTCACCGCCCGCGCCGGATCGAGGTGGGCGGCTTCGATGTCGCGCCGGAGGGCCGCCGGGTCGGGCGCCTGGGCAGCAAGACGGCCGGGAACTAAGGACAGAAGGCTGCCCAGCAGCAGGAAAGACGTTCGGAGGTCCATCGAGACTCCTTCAACTATGGATGTCGAGATGGACTGAATTATTTCACGAATCTCAGGACGCCGCCGCGGCCTCGGAAACGTTCTGGAGTATCGCGAGCCGTAGCCTGCCGGCGGATCTCACTGCCGCTATCTCTTGACCCGGTAGAGCTTCAACGCGGCATCGAATCCCCTCTGTCCGGCGGGGCTCAGCTTGGCGCGAATCCCCAGGGAGCCGGGGCCCGTCGCGGTGTTTCCCTGGGCACCCAGGGCCGGGTCGCCGAAAATGGCCGTGGCGATGTCGAACCCCAGGGTGTAGAGCCCCGGCGGCTCGGCATTGCGGACCGCCGCAAGCTCCGGATCCTTCGATTTCGCCGCGATGGCCGCTCCCAGGGTGGCGCGCTCGATGTTGTTGTTCCGCTCCAGGGAGAGATCCCTGGCCTTGCTGAATCCATTCTGTTCGGCGGAGCTCAGCGAGTCGAAGATTTTCTGTTTCCCGGGGCCCCACTCGGTGTGCCCCTCGCACGTGCCCATTCCGATGTCGAACCCCCGGCGAATGGGACCCTCCGGCTCGCGATCGCGCATCGCCGCCACCAGCGGGATTTCGCTTGCAATCTTTTCTCCTTTGGCAGCGAGGCCGTCAAGAAGGCTGTTCCCGCTCGGACGCGCGGCCGGCTGTGGCGCCGGCTGTACCGCCGGCGGCGCAGCCGGGGACTTTCCCGCTCCGGGTTTCAGGCTCACGGGATAGGAGTCTCCCAGAGTCTTCAGCAAGCTGTGCATGTTGGCTGCTTCACCGAGCGGCGGCTGGGAGTTTTTGAGCAGCCCGACCACCCTCATGCTCTCGTCCACGAGTGCTCCGCCGGAGTACCCGTGCTCGAGGTTCTGGGTCTCAAAGTAGACGGAGCCGGTGGTGACGTCTTTCACACTGCTCGGAATCTCCGTGAGATACCAGCGGTGCCCGGCCGGATTGCCGATCAGGAAGACCTTGTCCTTGGGGTGCAAAGAGCCTGGCTCACCCAGTTGGGCGAATGAAAGATCGGCCGGAGGATCGACGTTCTCAACTTTCAACACGGCCCAGTCCGATTCTGGATTCACGTCCCCCAGGGTCGCATCGAAGTCCTCGCCCCACTTGAACCGGACTCGCACCTTGGTGGCTTCCTGCGGGCCCTGGCGGACCACGTGATTGGCGGTCACGATGTAGAGCGTCGTGCTCCTCTGGCCGACCTTCTGGCCAAAGATGATCCCGGCCCCCTCCTCCTGGCCGTTGACCATGACAATGATTCTCTTCAGTGCTTCCTCCGGCTCCTCGCCGGCCGCCAAGGTTGACAACATCAGGAGCCCTGCAAGACCTAACGGCAGAATTCTTTTCATGTCAGCTCCTTTCCGAGCCAGCGGAATGCGGCGGTGGCCAATCCATACAGAAAGAGCGCCGTCCCCCACAGCAGGGACAGGCTGTGCCGTGCGCTCAGCCATTCGAGCCAGGTCGGCATGAGGCTGCGGCGGCTGGCGTCCATTCCGGTGCTCAAGCCGCGGACGCCGCCGTGGTACTTGAGCTCGATGTGGCCGTCCCGCAGGCGCAACGTGCGGATCTCTCCCTCCGAGCGCTCGAAATGGAGGGTCTCTCCCGGTCGCAGCTTGCGCTCTCGATCGCCCAGCGAGATGAAATAGAGCGATCCGGATTCGATCGTCGAGAGCCGGCGCACCAGCGTCCGTCCGGGATCGTCCAGCAACTCATCGATCCTCGAGAGTGAGAGGTCCCTGGCGGAGATCTGGGGCACGAACGTGCTGTCCGCCCGCTCGGCGAAGGACAGGTCCAGGTCGACGTCCTCCGTGCCGGACCGCAGGAGAACCGGTTGCGGTGCCGCGAAGGCCAGCCGTTGCGCGCCGGCACCAGCGCGCTTCAACTGGACCGCGCCGAGGACGTCGGCGCGGAGCTCCGCCGGTTTTCCCTGGAGGGACAGCCGGCATTGCGAGGGCGTCCCGGCGGCGCGCAGCCACACGTGGTCCCCGGGGGAGAGCGTCACGGTCGAGAGACTGATGCTGCCCGCCTCTCCAGGGAGGACGGACAGCCGCAGCCGGGCGTCCCCTTCGTCCGCTGCCGCGGGCGCGTGCTCTCCCGGGAGCTCGATCTCGCGGAGCCCGGACACACCGAGATCCGAGAGCTGCATCGGCTCCGCGAGCGCCTGCTGCACCGGTGCCACGAAGCTCAATTCCGAAACCGCCAGGTCGAGCTCGATCTCCGTCTCCCGGACCCGCGCGAAGAGAAGGAGGCTGACGATCAACAGCGCGCCGCCGAACAAGACGGCGGCGGGCCATCGCTTGCGTTTCCGCGCGGGTTGCGCTGCCTGCTGGATCTCGACGAGACGGGCTAGGCGGCCGAGCGCTTCGACCTGACCGGCGGCAACCTGGCCTTCCGACCGGACCGCCTCGTCGCTCGCCGCCTGGGCCTGCTGGCGGAGCAGGTCGCGAAGTTGATCGGCCGTGGTCTTGGGAGCCCCGGACCTTTTCATCTCACCTCGAGTGATAGAACCAGAGCGGCGGCGCCGAAGCGCCGCCTCCGGATCTCCGGGTCGCCTTGATTTCGAGCGCGTAGATGCCCGGTTCTCCCAACGCGGGGAGCGGAATCGTGATGGCCCGGTCCGCCGGGTAGTAGCCGTAGTGCAGCGGCTCGTCCTTCTTGACGTACTGACCGAGACGCCCGTCCCGGCCGACCGGGGCGAGACTGACGAAAACCTCCGACAGCTCGACTCCGGGAATCACCAGGGCCTGGTAGCTCGGCGAACGCGATCCGCCCGCCTGGCTGACCCGGAGCGGCACGTACACGTCATGGGGCGTGCCTCCCACCGTGACAGCGGTCCAGGCCAGCCAGCTCAGCTCGTTTTTCCGCAGGTTGAATTTCGCCAGGAGATTCGTCGCCCAGGCGTACGACCGGCTGCCCGGCGGCTGCACGGTGTCCATCTGATAATAGAGCCGGTGCCGGAGGGCGCGCGACCGGATATGGACCTTCGCGCCTTCGGGAGGCGTCCATTCGATCTGGAGCGGTTTGCCGGTGGCCACGTCGAAGTCCGCGACCGATTCGGTCAGCGATGCGACCAGGAGCGTCGTGCTCCCGACCTCGCGGATGTACACCCCTTCGCAGCGATCACCACGGGTACGGTACCCGTTGGGATCCTCGCTCGTCGGCTTGAGCTGCGGGTCACAGGCCTGATCCTGGGCAGCCAGCGGCACGGCCAGGCTGCCTGCCCAGAGCAAACAGCTCACCAGAATGGCGGCATCGAGCCCATCAATGCGAAACGAGCGCATCGATCACCTCACCGGGGAAATTTCTCGTTCAAGCCTATGCGGACTCAGGAGAAAAGGTCAATGCAGATCATGAGATCGAAATCCGGACAAGTCAGCCGCCGGACTGAAGCCCCGCGCGCTCAGCGCCCTCAGAAGGCCGCCGTGTCCGCCTTGCTCGCCAGGTTGTAGGGCGGGTTGTGGTAGGTCTTCTTGCTTCCGGTCACGGAGTCGGTCACGGTGATGGTGAATTCGACGTCGGAGAGCGAGGCGTAGAACACCCAGAAGTGGCCGTTGACCGGCCGGCCGTCGAGAACTTTGACGGTCAGCTCCAGGTTGTCGGGGCTGAAGAACCAGAAGGCGCCGGTGTCACTGGTCTGCGGGACGGTGCTGGCGGTGCCGGTGGCGCCGCTGCGCGGGTCGCGCCAGGTGGCGTCGACGTGGAAGCGGCTGTCTTGGAGGCAGAGGGTGCGATCGGGGGTGGCGCAAGCGCTGGAGAACCGGCGGGCGACGAAGGCGCCGTCGGGGACCGTGGTCCAGCCGATCACCCAGTCGTGGCCGTCGGTGACGGCCTGGGCGACGAAGCGGTCGCCGGCCGGCTGCGAGTCGGCGCGCACGGCCGGCCCGGTGGGGTGGCCGGCCGCGTCGAAGAGACGGGCCCAGATGTGCGATTCGGCGTTTTGGGCCAAGCCGTCTTTCCACACGACGAGAAAGTCTCCGGACGGGGCCACCGCAACGGATTCGACGCCCAAAGGCTCCGTGCCGCTGCCGACCGCGATGTCGGCGCCGAGGCGATGGCCGGCGGCGTCCCAGAGGCGGGCGGTCACCGTCCAGGCGCCGGATGCCAGAGGATCTGCCTGCGCCGTGGCGCTCAGGAAGCTGCCGTCGGGGCGGACATCCGGATGCGGACCCGCGTCCACGGCGAAGGGAGAGCCGGCGGGCTGGCCGTCGCGGCCGAACCGGCGGGCAAAGCCGCCGCCGCCCGAGTCCTGCCAATAGGCGAGAAAGCCTCCCGACGCGAGCCCGCCCAGGATGTAGGTGTGGAGATCCACCGCGACCTCGCCGCCGAGCGGCTGAGCGTCGGCGTCGAAGGTGCGCAGCACCACCCTCTGTGTGGGGTTGACCCAGGAGGCCGCGAAGCCGCCGCCGGACAGCGGCGTGACGGCGAGGGAGCCCTCCGCCGTGTCCCCCGTGTCCAGTTGCGTCTCTCCGCTCAACGGCTGGCCGTCCGCCCCGAGGAGGCGCGCAGAAGCGGTGGACGCCGCGCCCACGGTTTTCCCGGAACCTGGCGCGGCAATCGAGAGCTGGCTTTCGACGTTGACCCACACCGCGGCGGACAGGCCGGGTCCCAGAGGCACGGCGGTGAGACCGATCTGGAGCTGGTTTGACGGCGTGTCGAGCCGCACCGCCGGTCCGGAGGGATGGCCGCCGCGGTCGAAGCGGCGCGCCCAGGCCTCGCTCTGGTAGACGAAGATGTTCCGGTTCCAGACCAGTTGCAGGCCGCCGCCCGGATCCGCGGCGAACGACGGAAAGACGAACGCGTCGGCTTCGTCCGTGAGCTGGATCTCGGGCCCGAAGGGAGCGAGCGGTCCCGGCTGCGCGATGAACTGCGCGGCGAGACGCAGGCCCGGCGCCGCCGCGAGGAGGACGAGGAGGAGCGGGAAGACTCTAGAACGCTGTGACATCGGCATGGCTCGCCAAGGTGTACGGCTGGTTGTGGTAGGTCTTCTCCGCTCCCGTCTCCTGGTCGGTCACCTCGAGGGTGAATTCGACGTCGGAGAGCGAGGCGAAGAAGACCCAGAAATGGCCGTTGACGCCGCGGCCGTCGAGGACTTTCACGTCGAGCTCGACGTTGCGCGGATCGAAGAACCAGAAGCTTCCGGTGTCGCCGGTCAAGGGCAGGGCGTGGCCGGTGCCGGTCGAGCCGTCGCGCGGGTTGGGCTCGTGCCGAGGGGCGCGCTGGTGAGCGCCAGAAAGCTCCCGTTGGGAGCCACCGCCATCGCGGGTGCGTAAGGGATGTGGAGGAGGTCGGTGACGGGTTTGCCGTCGGCGCCGAAGAGCCGTCCCTGGATCCCGACGCAGGGGCTCCCCGGCGCGTCCGAGGTGGCCAGCCACAAGGGCAGGAAACCGCCTCCCGGGAAGCCCGACAACGCGACGGTCCGGGCCTGGCAGCTCGGAGCGATGTCGATCTCCGTCCCCACCGGCTGCCCCGCGGCGTTGAACAAACGGCCCGCCAGACGGTTGCTCTCCCAGACCGCCACGGCGCCGCCGCCGGGCAAGGCGGCGAGCAGCGGCTCATAGGCGCCCAGGCCGGACGTGTCGACCTGGACCTCCGATCCGAGCGGCGCTCCCGTGGCGTCGAGGAGGCGCGCCGACAGGGTGTCGGCAGCACCCACGGCTCGCCGCGGGCCGCTCAGAGGAGGCGGGACGATGTTGCTCCAGACGGTCAGGAAGCGATCCGGCGCGAAGGGGATGATGCGGGGTTGCTGACGGCCCGGGCCCGCGCTGATCACCGTCCCTGCGGGTCCGGGCTTCCCGGTGGCATCGAAGCGGCGGACCAGAATGGCGGACCCGGACTGTCTCGAAGTCCCCCAGACCACGAGCAGGTTGCCGTCCGGCGCCAGGGCGGGGACCGGCGCTTCGCCATCGGAGCTGTCAGCCCCGGCGCCGTTCACCTGCGCGGCCGGGCCGCGCGGCACCAGGGGCGTCTCCGCGGCCAGGAACGCGGGCGAAAGCAGAAGCAGGCAGAAGCAGCAGATTGTCGTTCGGCGCATGGTCTGGCTCTCGTCTCGATCTTGTTTCAAAAAGCCGAGGTGTCGGCGCGGCTGGCCAGGGTATAGGGCGGATTGTGATAGGTGCGCACGGCTCCGGTCGTTCGATCGGTGACGGTGAGGGTGTATTCGACGTCGGAGAGGGAGCCGAAGAAGACCCAGAAGTGGCCGTTGACCGGCCGTCCGTCCAAAACTTTGATCATCAGCTCCAGGTTCTGCGGCGCGAAGAACCAGAAGGCGCCGGTGTCGTCGGTGAGCGGAACCGCCGTGCCGTTGCCGGTGGTGCCGTGGCGCGGGTCGTGCCAGGCCACCTGGACAGTGAATCGGCCGTTGCCCACGCAGAGGCGGTCCACGCAGGGATTCGAGTCGCCGGTCGACCGCGGCGGGATCGGGCTCGGAACGGGCACCGGCGCGCCGGCGGCGAAAGCCTCTGTGTCGGCCCGGCTGGCCAGGGTGTGCGGCAGGTTGTGATAGGCCTGCTGCGCGCCTGTCGCCACGTCGGTGACGGTCAGGGTGTACTCGACGTCGGAGAGCGCGCCGTAGAAAACCCAGAAATGGCCGTTGACGGCACGGCCGTCGAGCACTTTGACCATCAGCTCCAGGTTCTGCTGGTCGAAGAACCAGAAGGCGCCGGTGTCGCCGGTCAGGGGGACAGCGTGGCCGGAGCCAGTCGCGCCGGTGCGCGGATCGCGCCAGGACACCGCGACGCGATAGCGGAAGCCGCCCAGGCAGAGCTGCGCGCCGTCCTCGGGGCAGACGGAGAAGCTGCGCGCGAAGAGCTGCTGGCCCTGGTCGCTCCAGGAGAGCGCCCAACGGCCCTGCCCGTCGGAGGCGGCGAGGGCGCCAATGCTGTTCCCCGGCTCGCCGGCGATGAATGGGAATCCCAGCGGCTCTCCCGCCGCGTTGTAGAGCTGAGCGAGAGCGTTGCCGGGGCCGCCGCTGTCCCACCAGGTGATCAGGAAATTGCCGCCGTCGTCCACCGCCACAGCCGGCTCAAAGCGGTTGTCGATGAGGGCCACCGCGAACGGAGGTCCTGCCGGCAGGCCGTTCGGAGCATAGAGCTGGACGGTGAGAGTGCCGAGGCCCACGGGCAGGGTGATGGGGAATGCCTCGATCGACAGGGTGATGAAACTGCCGTCGGCGCGCACCGCGGCCAGCAGCCCCGTATCGGCGGCGAGCTGGACCGCGGGGCCCAGAGCCACTCCGTCGGCCGAGAAACGCCGGGCGAAAGTACCGGTGACGCAGCCGGGCGCAGCGGCCGAGGCTTGCGCCCAGACGGCCGTGAACCCGCCGTCCGCGAGGGCGCCAACCGCCCGGCTGAGGACCTCGCACGTCTGCCTGGGGAACGAGGCGAGAACGATCTCCGGCCCCACGGGCTCGCCGGCGAGGTTGAAGCGGCGGACGAGAGCCTCCGGGCTCAAGGTCACGCTGTCCGCCATGCTCCAGGCCGCCACGAAGCCCGTGGAGCGCAAGGCGGCCAAATGCAGGCTCTGTGGGGCGCCGTCGGTCTCGATGGCGAAAGGCCCGCTCGCGGGGCCGCCGTCCGCGCCGAGGAACCGCCCTTCGATCGACGGGAACGACAGCGAGCGGTTGGGCGCCGAAAGGACAGCCTGGTCGTTGATCCAGGCCGCGACGGAGAGGCCGGGGCCGAGGGAGATCAAGGCCCCGTTCGTGCGGAAGGCGCTTCCAAAGTGGTCGATCCGCCCCTCGGCCGGACCGAGCGTACCGTCAGGGCCGATCCGGCGTGCCAAGATCTCGTTCTGGCCGATGGCGATGGTGTTCGCCCAAGCCGCGGTGAGACCCCCCAATGGGTCGAGGGCGAGAACGGGGATGGACGGAGTGCCAAGCTCCACGGCGTTCACCTGGACGGCGGGACCGCGGGGGAGCAGCCAGGGTGCCTGGGCGGCGAGGTGCGCCGCCGCGGCAAGAGCCATGGCGGCGGAGGCGGCGAAGGCCTTACGCTGCAGCATGGGGACCTCCCTCTGAGTCAGAACGCGTTCGTATCCGCGTGGCTCGCCATGTGGCCGTGCGGGTTGTGGTACGTGCGGGTCTGGTGCCCGTCGATCCAGTCGACGCGGATGGTGTATTCGACGTCGGTCAGAGCGCCGTAGAAGAACCAGTAGTGGCCGTTGACGGCGCGCCCGTCGAGCACCTTGACGATCAATTCGATGTTGTCCGCGGCGAAGAACCAGAAGGTCGCGCTGTTGTCCGAAAGCGGAACGCCGGAGGCCTGGTGCGCCTGGCCGGTGAAGGGATCGATCCATTCCACCGTGACCTGGAAGGCGCCGAGGCAGGCCGCCCCGGCGGGACAGAGGCCTTCGGCGCGCAGTGGGGTGGACGGAGCAGCGGGCCGCGGCGCTGGCGGCGCGGGATCGGTGAACGCGTTGATGTCGGCGCGGCTGGCCAGCGTGTACGGCGGGTTGTGGTAGACCTGCTTGGCGCCCGTGAGGCTGTCGGTCACCGTGAGGTCGAATTCGAGGTCCGTCAGAGCGCCGAAGAAGACCCACCAGTGGCCGTTGACCGCCCGGCCGTCGAGCACTTTGACCAGGAGCTCGGCGTTGCCCGCGGAGAAGAACCAGAAGGCGCCGGAGTCCGCCGTCAGCGGCAGGGCGGTCGCCGTGCCGCGGGCGTTGGTGCGCGGATCGTGCCAGGCCACGGAGGCGAGGAAGCGGTCGCCGTTCAGGCAGAGGCTGCCGGCCCCGCCCGGGCAGTCGGCCGAGAAACGGCGGCCGGCGACGCCGAACGCGGACCACGCAGCCAGGAAACCGCCGCCGGGCACGAACGAAGCGGCCGCTTCCTGATCGGAGGCGAGCGGATTGCCGTTGACCTGGAACGGACTGCCCACCGGCTGCCAGGAAGCGTCGAAGAAGCGGCCGAGCACCAGCGGGGCGTCCGGCAGACCGGGTGGATCGACGGCGTCCGAACGGTCCGCCCACAGCACCAGACGGCGGCCGCCTGGAGCGTTCACCACCGTCGGCGCAGCGTCCGCGACGTCCGCCAGGTCCGCGGCGGCGGTGAGCCGGAGCACATCGCCGCGCCGCGCGTCCGCCGCGTCGAAACGCTGCACCCAGATCCCATCGGCAGCCGGCCCCGCGCCCAGGGTGCGCCAGACCACGGCGCAGCCGCCGCCGTCTTCGACGACGACCGACGGGCGCGTCCGCGCCGCCGGGAAGGAGTCGTTCACCTGGAACGCCTCGTCGAGCGGCAGGCCGGTGGGATCGAGGTGCTCTGCCCAGACGTCCTCGGACGGCGCGCGGGCGTTCACCCAGGCGAGCACGAAGCCGCCGCCGGGTTGCGCCACGACGCGGGGGTGGACCGCGAAAACCTGGAACAGGCCGGGCCAGACCGGGTGATGGCTGAGGAGCTGATCCGCGGCGTCCAGGGCGTCGGCGTAGATGTAGGTCTGGAAGGGAGGCAGCGGCGTCGCCCAGGCGCTGATCACGATGTGCCCGCCGGATGGGCTCACCGCCACGTCGAGGGTGCCCGGATCGGCGAGGCCGAAGCTCGCCAGGATGGCCGGACCGGCCGGCTGGCCGTCCGCGCCGCAGCGCCGGGCGCGGACGACCTGCGCGCCGTCCACCCAGGCGACCCAATAGCCGCCGCCGGGCTCGGCGACGACCTTCGGATCGCTCGTGGCGCCGTCCGCGAGGCGGATCTCACCGCTCGCAAAGGTCCCGGAGCCGGCGTCGTACAGCCGTCCGATGAGGCCGTTCTGGGAGTCGCCGCCAGCGGTGCGGCTCCACACGATGAAGACGCGGCCGTCGGCGCCGGTGGCCACGGATGGCCGGCTCTGCGTGCCGGCGGTCTGGACGCTGATCTGGAATTCGGCGCCCAGGGGAACGACCACGGCGCGGCCGGAACCCGCGGCGAGAAGGCCGAGGACCGGGAGGCCCAGAACGAGGCGGCGGAATCGGTGTCGCTGCATCGGCTTATGTTCTTTTAGCATAGCGCGGCACGGAGCACAAGACGCCTCCCGGGTGCGTCCCGCTCGGCTGGGATCGCGGCACTCTGAGCTATAGGAGATGGTACTGATCAAGAATCGACTTGACCTCTGAAGGGCCCGCTGGGATCTCCACCCCCAGAGCCGGCCCGATCCTCCACGCCCTGAGGCTCTCCCCTCGAGGACGTGGATCGGGATGAGAAGCACCCGCCTTTCCGCCCCGCTGCGGCATATTTCTTGACACACTGCGGCATCGATTCCTAGGATGGCCGTATGGCCAGAAAAGCGCAGCACCAGCAGATCCCTTCGCCAGCGGCCCCTCCGGCCGACCTGTCCCCTGGTTCCCTGAGCCGTGACGGCGGCGC
>Ga0075436_100002805_pt1 | contig 11939 bp, 10 predicted proteins | sample RhiMethybrSRZTD5_FD_75303 | JGI IMG/M metagenome (GOLD analysis project Ga0075436, IMG submission 75303) | Populus rhizosphere microbial communities from Tennessee, USA - Rhizosphere MetaG P. TD hybrid SRZTD5 | ecosystem: Host-associated > Plants > Roots > Rhizosphere > Soil | place: USA... | reverse complement strand
GCGTTCGCGGGGATGCATGAGGCGTCCTTGGCGTGTCCCAGCCCTGTGTGTCAGTCCTGGCTTTCTTGCCGTGGCAGGCGACAGAATGGCGGGCCGACGGCCAAGAAGCTAGCCGCAGGTAGGCGAGCCGCCCGGGGCTGCCTGCAGCCAGGGGTGAGGCAGTCGAGGAACCGGTTGCCTCCTGCCGCGTTCATTCGGGCATGAGATGGGATTGCACTCTCCCCCTCGGCGCACTGTTCGCTCTCTCGGGCGTGGCATTCTTCGTCGGCCTGGTTCTGCACTGAGTCCCCTCGGGGCAGTCTAGCGCGGCACCCTGACCCACATCCGTGGCGCATGCCGCCGTAATGGCGACTGCGACCAACGCTTCCAGAAACCGGATGAAAGAGGCGCGGCAGCGAAGCCGCGATACGGCGTCTGTTGACACGGTCCGCAAAAGGAACGAAAGACGAACGCTGATCAGCGGAGGCTTCATGGCCCAGCGAAGCGGAAGCGCAGATTTGCCGTTGCACGGCGGACGGGTGCCGCAGTGGCTCGGGCAGCGCATGAGCCGCCTCGGGGCGGTGATCAGCGAGGCCATCGTCCACCATTACGGACGCGACGAGCTCTTGCGCCGCTTGGCGCATCCCTTCTGGTTCCAGTCCTTCGGCGCGGTCATGGGGATGGACTGGCATTCCTCCGGAATCACCACCAGCGTGATCGGCGCCCTGAAGCGCGGCCTGGGCCCGCTCGAGCGCGAGCTCGGGATCCATGTGTGCGGCGGACGGGGAAGGCATTCACGCAAGACGCCGCAAGAACTGGTGGCGATCGGCGAGCGGGTCGGCTTCGACGGCGCCGCGCTGGCGACGGCGAGCCGCCTGGTGGCGAAGGTTGACAGCGCCGCGGTGCAGGACGGGTTCGATCTTTATCTGCACGGGTTCATCGTCGCCGACGACGGGCGATGGGTGGTGGTGCAGCAGGGGATGAACGGCGACCGTCGCCAAGCGCGACGCTATCACTGGCTATCCGAGAGCTTGAAGAGTTTCGTCGAGACGCCGCATGCGGCGATCGACGGCGCCAATCAGGGCAAGATCGTCAACCTGACGGACCGGCGGGCGGAGGGCTCGCGACGCAAGCAGATCGACATGCTCGCTTCGCTCGGACCGGACGGGGTCATGCGGCAGGCCGCTGCCCTGGAGGGAAGGGGCGCTCCGTCGCCGGATGCGGCCGAGCCGCTGCTGCCGCATCTCGTGATGCCGGCGCATCACGAGGTCCGCGCCACGGATGTGCGTGTGCGGCGCCTGCATGCGAGTCTCGCGGCGGCGGCCGATCGCGGGCCCGTGGACTTCGCCGAGCTCCTGCTCACGCCGGGCGTCGGCCAGCGGACCGTGCGCGCGCTCGCGCTGGTCGCTGAGGTGGTGCACGGTACGCCGTGCCGCTTCACCGACCCGGCCCGGTTCTCGTTCGCGCACGGCGGCAAGGACCGGCATCCCTTCCCGGTGCCGCTGAAGGTCTACGACGAGACGGTCGGGGTGCTGAAATCCGCGGTGCGCAAGGCGCATCTCGGACATGGCGAGGAGCTCGCGGCGCTCAAGCGGCTCGACGATCAGGCGCGCCAGATCGAGGGCGAGGCCGCCGGTCCTGGGACCGACGCGATCATTGCGCAGGAACGGGCGCAATCCCATGCGTATGGCGGGCGCAGCGTTTTTGGCTGGGAAAAGCCGCCCGACGCCTTCGAGGCCGGGCCGACAGACCCGGGACCGTCCGGAACCCGACGCAGCCGCGGCACGTTATAAAGTCGAACTTTGCCTAAGGAGAAGATCGATGACGAAGTTCTTGACGGTCGTTGCGACCGGGAGCGCGCTTGCGCTGGTTTCCATTGCGGCCCCCACCACGGCCGACGCCCGTTGCCGGGGCTGCGGAATTGCGGCCGGCGTGATCGGCGGGATCGCAGCCGGTGCCGCGATCGCGGCCGCCACTAGTCCGCGCTACGGCTATTACGATCCGGGCTACTACGCCTACGAACCCGGCTATGCCTATTACGGCGGCCCGTACTACGGCGCCTACGACCGCTACGACCGCTACGACTACGGGTACAGCTACGGCTATCGTCCTTATCGGTATGGCGGCGCCACCTCGGACTACACCAACCGGGACCGCATGTTGCAGGGTACCCGCTGACGCCTGGCGCGATCAGAAACAAACAACCCCGGCGGTCGCCCGCCGGGGTTGTTTTCGTATTCGGGTATGCGAGCCGCTTCAGAGTTTCGCGATGCCGGGGAAGAAGAAGTAGCAGGCGATGGCGATCAGCACGAGGTAGCCCAGGAGCACGAGGGTCCAGCCGAAATTGTGCCGGATGACCTCGCCCTCATTGCGCACGAACTTGCTGGTGGAGACGCCGACGCTCGCGGTCTGCGGCGCCACCGGCTTGCCGATCTCGGCGCCCACCGAGTTGAGGGTCGGCAGCAGCAGCAGCGGGAAGCCGAGCACCTTGCCGACCAGCGCCTGGAACGTGCCGAACATGGCGTTGGTCGAGGTATTGCTCCCCGACAGGGCGACGCCGATGAAGCCGAGGATCGGCGCGACCACGATGAAGGCGACTCCGAGCTTCGAGAAGGCGCTCGCCAGCGATCCGGCCATTCCCGAGTAGTTGAAGACGTAGGCGAGCCCGAAGATGAACACGCCGACCAGCATCGCGCCCCACATCTGGTCCCAGGACTTCTTGAAGATGTCGCCGAGTTGGCCGAGCCGGAGAGTCCCGAGAGCGACGTTCACTATCACCGTGAGAAGCCAGGAGACCAGGATGGCCGTGCCGGCGACGAACGGAGTCCAGTTGAAGATCGCGCTGATCGTTGCGCCTGGCGTGATCGACGACTTGGAGGCGACCACATAGTGCAGCACCACTATGCCTGGCAGATGCGACCAGGGGCCGGTCCAGGCGACAACAACCGCCACCAGGATGGCGACCGGCAGCCAAGCCATCATGATGTCGCGACCGGACAGCCCATGCGCCTCCGCCTGGTTGCCGCCTGCAGCCGGTGCGCCGCCGTAGGCCAACACCTCGGCCGGCCGCCAGACCTGGAGCAGGAGCAGGAGGACGACGAAGCAAACGATCGAGCCGAGGACATCCGGCAGATACGGGCCGAGATAGATCGCTGTGGGGAGCTGGCCGGCGATGTAGCCGAGCGACCCGACGACGGCGAGCGGCCAGGCCGACCACATCCCGCGGCTGCCCGACACGAGATAGAGCAAAATCCACGGCGGCAGGAGCGCCAGGATCGCAACCACCTTGCCGACCGAAGCCGAATAGATCGGCAACAACTCCTGGAAGCTCATTCCGAGCGTGCCGGCCGTCACCGTCGCGAGCGCGATGATCGGGGCGCCGAGGGCGCCGTAGGAGACCGGTGCGTTGTTGGCGATGGCCGCGACCCGGATGGCGTCGAGGTCGGGGATGCCGGCGGCGACCAGGATCGGAGCGACGAAGGCCCAGGGATAGCCGAAGCCCACGAGCCCTTCGAGCAGAGCGCCGAACGCCCAGGCGAAGAGGATCGTCTGCACCCGCACGTCACGCGTTCCGAGCTGGATCAGCCAGCGCCGCAGCTTGTCGAATGAGCCGGTCGCGACCGCCGTGTTGAACAGCATCACGCCCCAGAACGTGATCCAGTTGACGTTCCAGACGCCGGTGGCGGCGCCGTAAAGGTACGCCAGGGCGCCGTCGTCGAGCGGCATTTTCCAGACCCACAGGGCGAGCACGAATGTGACGATCGAGCCGATCAGCACCGCAAGCCAAGCCGAGAGCCGGAAACCGGCGAGCAGCACGAGAAGCAGCACGACCGGGATAAGTGCGACCAGCCAGGTCAAGAACAGGTTGCCGAGTGGATCAGTGATCTGCGTGAACATAGACGGTCCCCCGAATGTCGCGTCTTGTGCTGGCGCGATTCGATCTCTCTCTGTGTGTGCGGGCCTTGCCCGCAATTTAGGCAGCGCAAGCCTACTCGCTGCGACCAGCAAAATCTATCGCGCACTATCGCGCGGGGGCGGTATTCCAAAGGAATTCGTGCCCCCGGCGTGCGGTGCAGCATGGAGGTCGGCAGAGTCGGTTCTCGCGCTGAGGTCGTCGAACCGGCGCCTTGCCCGGCAAGCGCCATCGCGAATCATCCCTGTCGGTACGGCTGCAACCTTGCCTGTCGGTACGGCTGCGACCTCGCAACCGCCAGGCTGGACTAGGCGCAACCGCCGGACGAGAGTATGATTTTTGCAAATGCCAGCCATAAGCGGCGGCGATCCCTGGGAGGACACACGATGAGACGTTCGAATCTGACACGTCGCCACGTTCTCAAGACCGCGGCGCTCGGCTCCGCTGCCCTCATCACGGCACCCTATGTGAGCGGCGTGCACGCGGCCGGCAGCCTGACGCTCGGCTGCTGGGACCACTGGGTCCCGGGCGCCAACAATGCGCTCACCAAGCTGTGCACGCAGTGGGGCGAGAAGAACAAGGTCGATGTTCACATCGACTACATCACCTCGCAGGGCGAGAAGGACAAGCTCACCGCCGCCGCCGAGGCCCAGGCCGGAACCGGCCACGACATCATGTCGCATCGGGACTGGAACATTCAGGTGCACCAACGTGTGCTCGAGCCGGTCGACGACGTGGTGAACCAGCTCATCAAGACGCACGGTGAGATCAGCCCGGTCGCCGAATATCTCGCCCATATCAAGGGCACGTGGCGCGGCGTGCCGACGACAGTTGGCGCCCAGGTCAAGCCGTGCGCGTCGCGGCTCGACCTCTACAAGGAGCACGCCGGCATCGACCTGCGCGACATGTTTCCCGCCGACGAGGCGAAGTACGACAAGGCCAAGACCGACAAGTGGGACTGGGACCTCTATCTCAGCTCGGCCGAGAAGCTGTTCAAGGCCGGCTACCCGGTCGGCCTCCCGATGGGGCAGGCGAGCGACGCGGTCGACTGGGTCGGCGCGCTGTTCAACTCGTTCGGCGTGGTCATGGTCGACGACAAGGACAACATCAAGATCGACTCGCCTGAGACGCGGCAGGCGCTCGAATATCTCAAGAAGCTGATGGCCGTGAACCCGCCCGAGGTCTATGCCTGGGACGACGCCGGCAATAACCGTTGGCTGATCTCCGGCAAGGGCTCCGGCATCATGAACCCGCCGAGCGCCTGGGCGGTGGCGAAGCGCGACAACATCAAGGTCGCCGAGCAGGTGTGGCATCATCCGATGCCAAAGGGCCCGAAAGGCCGCTTCGTCGGCCAGCTGCCGCAGTTCTATGGCGTGTGGCAGTTCTCCAAGAACAAGTCCGCCGCGAAGGATCTGCTGCTCCACATCTCGCAGCGCGAAGCGGTCGCCCAGCTGGTCGATGCCTCGTACGGGTACGACCTGCCGTCGTTCAAGAGCCTGTACGACCTCGAGACCTGGAAGAAGGTCGAGCCGCCGCTCGGCACGGCGTACTCCTATCCGCCGCGCGGCGACGAGGTGACCTCGATCGCCGGGCGTCCGGCGCGACCGGAAGTCGGCGCGCAGATCTACAATCAGGCGATCAACACCGTCATGGTGGCAAAGTTCACGCAGGGCAACGAGAAGCTCGATGACGTGATCAAATGGGCGTCGAACGAGCTCGAAGGCACGCTCCGCGCCTGATGCGGTCGTGATGCCCGCCGCGTGCCGCCACCGGCGGCACGCGGCAGTCCACTGTAGCGTACGAAGAGCAGACCATGGTGGATGCCGTACAACGGACATGGGCGCCCGGGCTCGCGGGCGAGCGGGGAGCGCAGCGTCGGGGGTTGCACCGGTTCGTCCGTCGCCGCTCGACGATCGCCTTCGTGATGTGCCTGCCGTTGATCGTGATCATCGCCGGACTCGTCGCCTATCCGGCGCTCTACTCGATCTATCTCTCGCTGCTGAACAAGGCGCAGACCCGCTTCATCGGGCTGGGCAACTTCACCTTCCTGCTCTCGCGCGACGTGTTCTGGATGGTGGTATGGCAGTCGGCGGTGTTCGCGCTGTCGGCGGTGTTCTTCAAGGCGCTGATCGGGCTGATCACCGCTCATCTCATCAACAACCTGCCGACCAAGGGCCAGCGCAAGTGGCGCGGCATGCTGCTGGTCCCCTGGGTGATCCCGCTCGCGCTCTCCTCGCTCGGCTGGTGGTGGCTGTTCGATCCCACCCATTCGGCGTTCAACTGGCTGATCAAGCTGTTCGGAGGCGACGAGATCCCGTGGTTGAGCGATCCCTATTGGGCGCGCTTTTCCGTGATTCTGGTCAACGTCTGGTACGGTGCGCCGTTCTTCCTGATCATGTACCTCGCGGCGCTCAAGTCGGTGCCGGAGCAGCTCTACGAGGCGGCGGCGATCGACGGGGCCAATGCGTGGCAGCGCTTCCTGCACGTCACCCTGCCGATGATGCGCAACATCATCGCCATCACCGTGCTGTTCTCGCTGATCGTGACCTTCGCCAACTTCGACATCGTCCAGATCATGACGGCGGGCGGCCCGCGCAACATGACCCACGTGTTCGCGACCTATGCCTTCATGCTCGGCATCCGCTCTGGCGACATTCCGCTCGGAGCTTCGGTCTCGCTGTTCATGTTCCCGATCCTGGCGATCGCGGCGGTGTTCATCCTGCGCGGCGTGCGCAGGCGGGGGAGGGAGATCGGATGACGGCGAGCGCCATCGCGGCCGATGCGCCGCGCCGCCGCGCGAGGTCGAGTCTCAGCCGCAACCGCCGCTGGGCGCTGATTGCGTCCTACGTCTTCCTCGTGCTCTTCGCGATCTTCTTCCTCACGCCGCCGTATTACATGATCGTGACTTCGCTCAAGAGCGATGCTGAAGTCGCGCACATGGCGACCAATCCGTGGATCATCGCCGACGGCATCACGCTCGATCAGTTCAGGCTCCTGTTCACCCAGACCGACTTCCTGATCTACTTCAAGAATACGGCGATCGTGACGGTGTGCGTGGTCGCGATCACGATGGTGGTGAGTGTGCTGGCCGCATTTTCGCTCGGCCGCATGAAGTTCTGGGGCTCGGGCATTCTCGCGGCCGGGATTTTCCTCACCTACCTGGTGCCCGACACGCTGTTGTTCATTCCGCTGTTCCAGATCGTGCGCAGCCTCGGCCTCTTGAACTCGTATTGGGGCATGGTGCTGGTCTATCCGACGCTCACCGTCCCGTTCTGCACCTGGATCATGATCGGCTATTTCCAGTCGATCCCCAAGGAGCTCGACGAAGCGGCGCTGATCGACGGCGCGGGCCACATGCAGATGCTGCTCAAGATCTTCATCCCGGTCGCGCTGCCGGGAATCATCGCCGCTACGATCTTCGCCTTCACGGTGTCGTGGGCGGCCTTCGTCTACCCGATGGCGTTCCTTTACTCTTCGGATCAGCAGGTGCTCACGGTCGGAACGGTCACCAGCCTGATCCGTGCCGATGTCTACAAGTGGGGTATGCTGATGGCCGGCGCGCTCACCGCGGCCGCTCCGCCGCTGGTGATCTATGCCTTCCTGATGGACTACTACATCGCCGGTCTCACGGCCGGCGCCACGAAGGGATGAGCCATGGCGGACGTCGCGTTGCGCAGTGTGGTGAAGCGATTCGACGACGTCGAAGCGGTGCGCGCGATTGATCTCGACATCCCGAACAACGAGTTCGTCGTGCTGGTCGGCCCCTCCGGTTGCGGCAAGAGCACGACGCTGCGCATGATCGCCGGCCTCGAGGAGGTGACCTCCGGGGATATCTACATCGACGGCGAGGTGGTCAACGATCTGCCGCCCAAGGATCGCGACATCGCAATGGTGTTCCAGAACTACGCGCTCTACCCGCACATGACGGCGTTCGAGAACATGTCGTTCGGGCTGCGGCTGCGCAAATTCTCCAAGGCCGAGATCCGCCAGCGCGTCGAGAATGCGGCGCGCATCCTCGACATCACAGATCTGCTGGATCGCCGTCCCAAGGCGCTCTCCGGCGGACAGCGTCAGCGCGTCGCCATGGGCCGCGCCATCGTGCGCAATCCCAAGGTCTTCCTGTTCGACGAGCCGCTGTCGAACCTCGATGCCAAGCTGCGCGTTCAGATGCGCACGGAGATCAAGCGCGTGCACCAGAAAGTGAAGACGACGACGGTCTATGTCACCCACGACCAGGTCGAGGCGATGACGCTGGCCGATCGGGTCGTCGTGATGAACAACGGCCGCATCGAGCAGGTCGGCTCACCGCAGGAGCTCTACCACCATCCGAAGACCCGCTTCGTCGCTGGCTTCATCGGCTCGCCGGCAATGAACTTCATGCCCTGCCGGCTCGAGCACAACGGCGTCGGCATGCGGGTGCGGGTGTCGGAGGCGATCGCGCTGCCGGTGCCGGCCTCCCATGCGCCGCGCTATCGGACCGCGGTCGGGCGCGAGCTCGTCCTCGGCCTGCGGCCCGAGCACCTCACCGAGCCGCGCCGCGGCGAGCCGGAGGAGGGCTGCGCCTTCCCGGTGACGCTCGACGTGGTCGAGCCGCTCGGCATGGAGACCATGGTGTTCTTCACGGTGAACGGCACCGAGTATTGTGCCCGCGTGGATCCGGCCGCCGCGCGCGGCCCGGGCGAGTCGATGCGCCTTGCCGCCAATATCGACCACATGCACCTGATCGATCCGGCGACGGATGCGGTACTCTAGGCGCGGCGCGGGTTTGGTCGAACAGTCGCAATGACCGTCGAGACAGCGGGATTCGTGAGCGCGGACGACTTGCCGCGCGGCGTCGCGGTTGGCGCGCGCGGCGGATGGCTGCGCGGCCTCGTCATCGCCGCCGGGCTTGGCTGGGCGGTCCTCTTCATTCTGGTGGGTGTGGCCTGGCGGCTTCAACTCTATGCCGACGGCTCGATCTTCTCCTATTCGGTTGCCGTACGGGCGGGCTGGGCGTTCCATTTCCGGGACATCGCGTCTCGCCTGTTCGTGTTCGTCAGCTCGCACCTGCCGGCGGAGACCTACGTGGCGCTGACCGGGGACGCTCGCGGCGGGATCGCCCTCTATGGGCTGTTCTTTTTCGCCGCTCCTTTGGCTGGGCTGCTGGCGACGCTTGCGGCCGACCGGTCAAACGGCCGCGTCATCTTCTGCTCGGCGTGCCTCTCGACGGCCATGCTCTGCCCCATGGTGTTCGGCTTCCCGACCGAGATGTGGATCGCCCACTCTGTCTTCTGGCCGGCGCTGGCGCTCTCCCATTACACCCGGCGCGGGCTCGCGGGCGGCACGATCCTGTTTGCGACGCTGCTGGCGCTGGCCTTCACCCACGAGGGCGGGCTCGTGCTTGCGGTTGCGATCGTCGCGACCGTGGCATTGCGCGGCTTGCGTAACCCGGCCTTCCTGCGCGCACTGGGTGCGCTGGTCGTCGTGCTTGCGATCTGGGCCGCCGTGCGGGTGACCGTACAGCCGGAGGACTACTACGCCCGCATCATTCCGGCCGCCGCATTCAACTTCATTGACGCCGCCAACCTTTTGACGATGCCGTTCGTCGTGCTGCTGCTCGCGGCGCTCGCGAGCTACGCGGCCGCGTTCATGCTGCTCCGCGGGCGGGCTCCGGGGCACGCCGCGGCGGTCGCGGGGGCCGTCGTGGCGTTGGGGCTGGCAGTGTACTGGCTCTGGTTCGACCGGTCGCTGCACACCCAGGATCGCTACTACGTGCGCACCGCGATGCTGTTCGCGACTCCGGCCCTGGGCGTGCTCGCGGCCCTCTGCGCGTTGCGCGCCGAGGGAGCGTTGCGCCTTGCATCTCCGGTGCTGGCAAGGCTGGCAAGCCTGCTCGCCGAACGAGCCATGGGCCTTACGCACGGGAACGCGGCGCGTGCGGCGGCCGGGGCCTTGGCGCTGGTGATGCTGGTGTACGCAGTCGAGACGACGAAGTTCGTCACCGCGTGGAGCCGCTACGAGTCCGCCTTGAAGGCGCTCGCCATGGGCTCGGCCTCCGATCCGGGACTCGGCAGCCCTCGCTTCGTGTCCTCCGAGCGGATCGGCGCCGACCTCAACCGGCTGTCCTGGTCGAGCACCACGCATTTTCTTTCGGTGCTGCTGGCGCCCCAGTTTGCGCCGGCGCGGCTCGTGGTCGACCCGACAGCCGGCTATTTCTGGCTGACCTGCGCGCAGGCGACGGCGAGCGAAAAGGCCGACCGCCCCATTCCGGTGGAGAGCCGCCGGCTCATCCGGTTGCATGCCTGCCTGCACCGCTAGAGCGGGTGCGGTGAAATCGGGACCTTTGTCCAACAGGAGCGGGCCCATGATCGATCACATTGGGTTTCCGGTGTCCGACTATGCGCGATCCAAGGCGTTCTACACCAAAGCGCTGGCGCCGCTCGGCTTCGCGCTGGTGATGGAGGTCGGCGCCGAGCACACGGAAAGCAAATCGCCGGCGGCCGGCTTCGGCGCTGACGGAAAACCGGATTTCTGGATCGGTGGCGAAGGCGGACTGCGCGGCGTCCTGCACATCGCCATTGTTGCCAAGGATCGCGCTGCGGTGGACGAATTCCATCGTGCGGCCGTTGCGGCCGGAGCGAGAGACAACGGTGCGCCGGGGCTCCGCCCGCACTATCATAAGAACTACTACGCGGCCTTCGTGCTCGATCCCGACGGTCACAATGTCGAGGCCGTATGCCATGCGCCGGCGTGATCATGAACCACGCCAAAAACCCGGGAAATCATTCGGGGGATGACGGGACGGTTGGTCGCGCCCGCGCGGCTTGATCTGATCGGGCAGGGGGCTAGTTTAACTGCGGTCCGCAGGCTGGCGGGCTCGCCCGGAGCCGCCTGCAGGCGAAAAAAGAAAAGGACGGTGGATGCGCCGAAACGCCGTTGCGAAGCTCGATATTAGCGGTTTTGTTTGCTGCTTACTGGCGGTGCTGGCCTGTGCGGCCGCTGCGATCTTTCCGGCAGCCGCTGCCGCGGATGAGTATCCAAGCCGCACGGTCAGGATCATCGTGCCGTTTCCGCCCGGCGGCACTGCTGACGTCATGCCGCGGATCGTCGCCGACTGGCTGTCGCGCAAATGGGGGCAGCCGGTCATCATCGAGAACAAGACCGGCGCGGCCGGCAATATCGGCGCGGAAGCGGCCTATAACGCCACGCCCGACGGCTACACGCTGCTGTCTGCACCGCCGCCGCCGCTGGTGATCAACCAGAATCTCTATCCCAAGCTGGCGTTCGACCCGACGCGGTTCATCCCGATCTCGGTGATAGGCATCGTGCCAAACGCGCTGGTGGTCAATCCGCAAAAAATCACGGCCGCATCGGTGAAGGACTTCATTGCCTATGCGAAGGCCAATCCCGGCAAGGTTTCGGCCGCGACGCAAGGCAACGGCTCGACCTCGCACCTGACCTCCGAGCTCTTCCAGCTGATGGCCAAGGTCAAGTTCGTGCAGGTGCCGTATCGGGGCTCCGCGCCGGCGCTGCAGGGGCTGCTCGCGGGCGATGTCGACATCATGTTCGACAACCTCGGCGTCTCGCTTGCGCTGGTCCAGAGTGGGAAGCTCAAGCTGATCGCGGTCGGCACCGAAAAGCGCATGGCAGCGCTTCCCGACGTACCGACCATTGCCGAGACGCTGCCGGGGTTTGCGGCCTCCGCCTGGTTCGGCGTGGTGGCGCCGCCCAAGACGCCGGCCGCGATCGTGGCCAAGGTCAGTGCCGATATCGCCGAAGCGGTGCGCCAGCCAGACATCCGCAAGCGTCTTGCGGAGCTTTCGGCGGAGCCGGTCGGCGGCAGCCCGGCGGAGACCGCCGCCTTCATGAAGGCGGAGGTGGAGCGCTGGAAGAATGTGATCGACGCCGCTAATGTGAAGCTCGAATAGCCCTGTAGGGTGCGCAAAGCGAAGCGTGCGCACCGTCTCTGATCCGCGTGGGCACGGCGCACCGATCTCGGGCTTGCCCGAGATCGGCATCAAAAATGAGCATGTCGGGCAAGCCCGACATGCATGCGCCTTTGCCCACC
>Ga0075436_100002803_pt1 | contig 11941 bp, 12 predicted proteins | sample RhiMethybrSRZTD5_FD_75303 | JGI IMG/M metagenome (GOLD analysis project Ga0075436, IMG submission 75303) | Populus rhizosphere microbial communities from Tennessee, USA - Rhizosphere MetaG P. TD hybrid SRZTD5 | ecosystem: Host-associated > Plants > Roots > Rhizosphere > Soil | place: USA... | reverse complement strand
GCGCCGGCGGCTCGGCGAACGAGATCGATTCGCCAGCCATCACCACCATCGGGATGCGCTCGTGCAGCGCCGCGCGCAGTCCCATCGTCGCGTGCAGCGCACCGACGGTCGTGTGGATGACGAGCGCCGGCAGCTTGCCGGTCGCCTTGGCATAGCCGGTCGCCATGCCGATCGCCGTCTCCTCGTGGCGCGAGGAGATGTACTGCGGCACCTCGCCCGGCGCGTAAGGCCGCGCGAGCGCCTCCCAGAGCGGTGCCCAGTCGGAGCCGGGCGAGGCGAAGATGCGCTCGACACCCATCGCGCGCAACACTTGCAGCACCGCCTGCGCGCCGGTCACGCCTTCATGGATTGCCAATGTTGAGCTCCGGTAGAAGTTTTGCGTAGCGCGCCGATTCGCCGCGCACGTAAGCCGCGAATTGCTCCGGCGTCATGGGCTCGGCGAGGTTCACCGCCAGCGCCTTGAAGCGCTCGAGCACTGCCGGCTCCTTCATCACGCGGATGACCTCGCGGTTCAGCCGCTCGACCGGCTCGCGCGACGTGCCCGCCGGCGCGTAATAGCCGAAGTGCGGCCCGCCGTCGACGCCTCTGATGCCTTTCTCCTCGAGCGTCGGCACATCGGGGAAGTCGGGGTGGCGCAGCGGCCCGGCGACGGCGACCATGCGCAGCTTCCCGGCCCTGGCGGCGTTCAGGCCGACGCCCGGGTCGAACGCGAGATGAATCTGTCCGCCGAGCAGATCGTTCAGCGCCGGCCCGGCGCCCTTGTACGGGACATGGTTGAGCTTGGTCCCCGCTTCGCGGTTGAACACCTCGGTGGCAATGTGCGGCGAGGTGCCGTTGCCCGGCGTGCCGTAGTTGAGCTTTCCGGGATTGGCGCGCGCATAGGCGAGGAATTCCTCGAAGTTCTTCACCGGCATCGATGGGTGCACCAGAATGTAGAGCGAGACTGCGCCCGTCGGCACGACCGGCACGAGCGCCTTGAGCGGATCGAGATCAGCGCGCTTGAGTAGATGCGGCGCAATCATCACCGTCGAGCCTGGCGCGTAAATGAACGTATACCCGTCGGGCTCGGCGCGCCAAACGGCCTCGAAGCCGATGTAGCCATCGGCGCCCGCGCGGTTCTCGACGATGAAGGGCTGGCCGAGCGACTCGGCGAGCCGCGCCCCGAGCACGCGCGCGGTGACATCGGCCACGCCGCCTGGCGCGACGTTCACGATCACGCGCACCGGCTTCACGGGCCACTGCTCGCCATGCGCGGCCGTCGCGAGCAGCGCCAGTGCGGCAATGAGGACGCGCATCAGACTCACTTCAGCCGCTTCGCCGCCTCCTCGATGATGCTGAGATCGGCGTGCTTCGCGACGTCGATCGTCGCCTTCACGAGGCCGAGCTGGTGCTGCAGGTCGATGTTGGCCTGCAGCGCCTTGAGATCGGGCTTCATGTCCGGGTCGTGATAGTAGTCGCCGTTCTGGCCGTTCTTCGTGAAGAGCCACTTGTCGAACGCGGCGGCCGGGCGCTTGCTCACGCGCGCGGCGATCTCCACCGCCTCCTTGTGGTTCGCGGGATCGAGATACCAGCGCACCGCGCGGATCGTGTCCTCCATGAAGTCGACCATCGCCGGCCGGTTCTTTTGCAGGAACGATTGGCGCGCCGCCCAGACGATCATCTGCGTGCGGCCGACGACCTCCTTCTGCGTGAAGAGCACGCGCGTCGCGCCGCGGAACTCCGGATCGAAGTTGAACGGAATCACGCCCGGGACGATGTCGGCCTTCTTCGAGAGCAGCGTCGCCTTCATGTTCGGAAACGCGGTCTCGATGGTGCTCACGTCCTTGCGGTCATCGAGGCCGTTCTTGCGCAGCATGGCGCGCATGATGATGTCGACGGCGCTGCCGGCGACGTTGGTCGCGACCACCTTGCCCTTCAGGTCCTTCACGTTCTTCACGGCCGAGTCCTTGAGCACGAAGAACTCGTCCGTGTAGTAGCCCTCAACGCCATCCTGGAATTCGTCCGAGATGACGCGCAGGTCGTCCATGCCCGCGTTCTGCACGGCGATGGCGAGCGAAGCAAAGGCGAGGTCCGCCACCTCGAGCTCGTTGTTGGCGAGCGCCGTGATCATCTGCGGCGTGCCCTGGAAGTGCACGGACTCGAAGCTGTAGGACTTGCCGTTATGGCGCGCAAGCCCGGGCTTCTCGAAGATGAGCGAGGCCCAGTTCGCTACCGGCACGACGTAGGCGGCGCGGATCTTGACCGGCTGCTGGGCGAACGCCCCGCCGGCGATCAACGACAAGAGAACGCAAACCAGGCTGCGCATGCTCCCTCCTCCAAGGTGGAAGTTCATTCTAAACGCTCGCCGACCCCGCGGCCTCGGGGTGCCATGCGAGGAGCCGCGCACGCACGAGCGCCATGACCCGCACGAGCACGTAGCCGGCAACCGCGATCTCGACGATGCCGGCGAAAACGCCCGGTGAATCGGCGAAGCGCGAGGCGGTGATCATCGCGCCGCCGAGGCCCACGCCGCCCATCTTCATCTCCGCGACGATGCCCACGATGAGCGCGATGGGCAGCGCGACCTGGAGGCCGGTCATGATCTGCGGCAGCGCGGCGGGGAAAACCACTTCGTGCAGCAGCTCGCGCTCGGTCGCGCCGAGGTTGCGCGCCGACCAGAGCAAATGGCGCTCTACCGCAAGTGTCGCCGCGATCGTCGCCGTCACCACCGGGAAGATGGCGTCGAATACCACCATGGAGATCTTCGAGACGTCGTGGAAGCCGAGCCAGAGCGTGATGATCGGCAGGAAGGCGATCTTCGGCATCGGGAAGCCCACCGAGATCAGCGGGTCGAAGAGCCAGCGCATCGCGCGGTTATAGGCGACCGCGAAGCCGAGCAGTATTCCGACGACGCTCGCGACGGCGAAGCCGAGCAGCGCCCGGTAGAGCGTGAGGCCGAGGTTGTGCCACAGGTCGCCGGACGCGGCATCGCTCCAGATGCGCTCGAGGACCACGCTGAGCTTGGGCAGCATGAAGGGCGTCACCGCGCCGCTCGCGGCGAACGCCTGCCAGGCGAGCGCCACGACGAGGATGGAGATCCACGGCGCGAGGCGCAGCATCACTCGCGCCATGCCAGCACCCGGCTGACGAGCCGCTGATAGAGGCGATCGGCGAAGAAGCCCGCGAAGGCGACCACGAGCACGACCGCGAACATGCCGTCGTAGACGCCGCCCTCGCCCAGGAAGCCGATGAGGTAGCCGAGGCCGGCGCGCGAGACGATGAGCTCGGACGAGACGAGCAGCACGAACGTGAGCGCGAGCGCCGTGCGGATGCCGTTCGCGAGCTCGGGCACCGCGCTCGGCAGCACCACGTCCCAGAGCACCGAGAGGCGGCTCGCGCCGAGGCTCCTCGCCGACCAGACGAGCACCTGCTCGCAGGCCCGGGCGCCGTTGTATGCGCCGATGGTCACGGGAATCATGCAGCCGAGGAAGATGAGGAGAATCTTCGAGCCGTCGCCGAACCCGAGCCACAGCACCGTGACCGGAATGAGCGCGGACTTCGGTAGCGGATAGAGCGCCTCGACGAGCGGCCCGACGAACGCGTCGACTGAGCGCCACCACGCCATCGCGATGCCGAGCACGGCGCCGATCACGATGGCGAGCGCGAGACCGCCGCTCGCGCGGTACAGCGAAGCGGCGCCGTTCGTCCAGAACTCGCCTTCGCGCGCGAGGGTCCATCCCGCCTTGACGACATCGGAGAGCGAAGGCAGCAGGTCGCGCGAGATGAGCCCGAGCTGGACCACTGCTTCCCATACGAGCGCGAGCAAGAGGAGCGGCAAGTATTTCACTGGGCTTTCAGCGCCTCGTCGCGCACGAGGCCCCAGATCTCGTCGACCTTCTCGGCGAATTGCGGCGAGCGGTAGATGTGCGGATCGCCGCGGTCGAGCGCGATGTCCACGGTCGCCTTGATCTTTCCCGGGCGCGCCGACATCACGACGACGCGCTGCGCGAGGCGCACCGCTTCCTGCACGTCGTGCGTCACGAAGAGCACGGTCTTCGGCGTGCGCTCCCAGATGGCGTAGAGCTCGGCCTGCATGAGGCTGCGCGTCTGTGCATCGAGCGCGCCGAAGGGCTCGTCCATCAGCAGCATCTTCGGATCGACGGCCAGCGTGCGCGCGAGCGCCGCGCGCTGCTTCATGCCGCCGGAGAGTTGCGATGGGTAACTATCCTCGAAGCCTTTGAGCCCCACGAGATCGATGTACATCTGCGCGCGCCGATCGCGCTCTTCGCGTGCAAGGCCGAGCTTGTCCAATCCGTAACGAACGTTGGCGCGCACGGTCTTCCACGGGAAAAGCGCGAAGTGCTGGAAGACGATGCCGCGATCGGGGCCGGGGCCGGCGACCGGCGCGCCTTCGATGCAAATCGCGCCCTTCTCGACCGGCAGGAAGCCGCCGATGAGATAGAGGAGCGTCGACTTGCCGCAGCCGGAAGGGCCGAGGAGCGCGGTGAACTCGCGCGGCGCGATGTCGAGCGACACGTCCTCGAGCGCGAGCACGTCGCGCCCGCGCACCGGCCGATAGGTGTGCGAGACGCGCTCGACCGTGATCTGCGCGCCGCTAGCGGCGGTCATCGCGCTTGACAGGCGCTGGCTTCCACTCGACCATCAACATGTTCATCGCGCATCGCATCGTATTTCAGGCTTCCGCATGACGTCCACAAAAGCCGCTCTTGTCACCGGCGCTGCCACCGGCATCGGCAGAAGCGCCGTGCTCGCGCTCGCGCGCGCGGGCTACGACGTCGCCGTCAACTACAGCTCGAGCGAGGCCGCGGCGCGCGAGACCGCTCAGCAGGCCGAAAAGCTCGGCGTCAAGACCTTGGTCATCAGGTGCGACGTCGCCGACGAGCCCGGCGTGCGCGCCATGCTGGAGTCCGTCAAAAACAAGTTCGGGCGCCTCGACGTCCTCGTCAACAACGCCGGGACCACCGCTTCGTGGAAGCCCAAAGATCTCGAAACGCTATCGCTCGACGAGTGGGACCGCGTCTTCGCGGTCAACGTCCGTGGGCTTTTCCAGGTGACGCGCGCCGCGGTGCCGATGCTCAAGGAAGCGATGGGCTGCGTCGTCAACACGGCGAGCATCGTCGGCCTGCGCCCCGGCCCGCAGCCGCTGCCCTACGCGGCGAGCAAGGCGGCGGTGGTCAACCTCACCAAGACGCTCGCCTGGAACCTGGGACCGGAGATCCGCGTCAATGCGGTGGCGCCCGGCTGGATGGAAGGCGACTGGATGAAGCGCATGCTGAAGGACAAATATGAGGACCTCATGGGCAAGCGCGCCAAGGCGACGCCGCTCAAGCGCGTCGTCACCGCCGACGACGTGGCGCAGACCATGATGTCGCTCATCCAGTCCAATCGCTTCGTCACCGGCGAGGTGATCGTCATCGACGGCGGCTTCACCGCCTCCACCTGAACCATAAATGGTGACAGTCACCATTTAGCATGCCCCTTTCCGGTGTAGTCCCCTTCCCGCCCGAATTCGCGAGTCGCTATCGCGCGAAGGGCTACTGGCAGGACAGGTCGCTCGCGCAGGAATTCGCCGCGGTATTCCGCAAGTACGCGGACCGCATCGCGCTCATCGACGGCGAGCGCGAGTTCACTTACGCCGATATCGACCGGCTGACGGACAACCTGGCGCTGAACCTGCTCGAGCTCGGCCTGCAGCCGCTCGATCGCGTGGTGCCGACGCTGCCGAACGTCGCGGAGTTCGTGCTCCTCTATTTCGCGCTGCAGAAGATCGGCGCCATCCCCATCGCGGCGCTGGTGACGCATCGCTACGCCGAGATCAACCAGTTCGTGCAGCTCTCGGGCGCCACGACTTGCGTGTATCCCGAGCGCCAGGGCGACTTCGCATTCGAGCCGATGATCCGGCGCATTCGCAGCGAAAGCGCGACGCTCAAGCACTGCATCTCGCTGCCGATGCTGAAGGAGCTGATCTCGCGGCCCGCGAAATTTCCAAGAAGTAGATTGGCAGAGATCCGCATCGACCCGACCGACCCGTGCATCTTCCAGCTCTCGGGCGGGACGACCGGCATTCCGAAGCTGATCCCGCGCACGCACAACGACTACGCGTACAACTCGACGACGGCAGCACCGGTGTGCGGCGTCACCGGCGACTCGGTGCTCCTGCTCGCACTGCCGATCGCGCACAACCTGCCGCTCGCCTGCCCCGGCATCCAGGGCTATTTCTTCCAGGGCGGGAAGGTCGTGCTCTCGCCCACGACGCGGCCCGAAGAGATGTTCAAGCTCATCGAGCGGCACAAGGTGACGCACATCAAGGTCGTGCCGGCGCTGCTCATCCGCCTGATCAACGATCCGTCGGTCGCGCGGTTCGATCTTTCATCGGTGAAGATCATCCAGAGCGGCGGCCAGCGCATGCAGCCCGAGGTACGGCTGCGCACGCATCAATTGATCCGCGGCTGCTTCGTGCAGGAGAACTTCGGCATGTCGGAGGGCATGCTCTTCTTCGTGCGGCTCGACGACCCTGAAGAAGTCAAACTGGAAACCTGCGGCCGGCCCATCTGCCCGGACGACGAGGTGCTGCTGCTCGATGACGACGATCGCCCGGTGCCCGACGGCGACGTCGGCGAGCTCACCTGCCGCGGGCCTTACACGTTGCGTGGCTATTACGGCGTGCCCGAATACAACAAGAAGCAGTTCACGCCCGACGGCTATTACCGCTCGGGCGACCTGATGCGCAAGCATCCGAGCGGCAACTACATCGTCGAGGGCCGCAAGAAAGATCTCATCAACCGCGGCGGCGAGAAGATCAGCGCAGAAGAGATCGAGAACCTCATCCTCTCGCACCCGGCGGTCGAGAACGTCGCGTGCGTGCCGGTACCCGATCCGAACCTCGGCGAGAAGATGTGCGCCTGCCTCGTCCTGAAACGCGGGCAGCGCCTGGCGCTACCCGAACTGGTCGAGTTCCTAAAAGGCAAGGAGATCGCCAAGTTCAAGCTGCCCGAGCGCATGCTCGTGCTCGACGATTTGCCGGTCTCCACCTTCGGCAAGGTATCGAAAAAGGCGCTAACGGAAATGGCCCATAGGGTGAATGAGGGCGATGCGCATCATTGATCTGCACTGCTATCCGGGCACGAAGGAGTGGATCGCGTGCCAGGGTCCGTACGTCGAGGCGCTCGCGAAATACTGGAAGCGCACCTGGGTCGGCAAGCCCGAGGCCGACGTCATACGCGAGTTCACCGATGCGGGCGTCGAGGCGTGCCTCGTCGCGCTCGATCTCGAGAGCACGATCGGCACGAAGCCGGTCGGCAACGACTACGTGCACGCGATGTGGAAGCGACATCCCGAGCGCGTCATCCAGTGCTGGGGTGCACTCGACCCATTCAAGCCGAACGTCATCGCGCAAGTGCGCCAAGCGGTCAAGGAATACGGCTTCATCGGCTTTCACTTCCATCCGATCATGCAGCACTTCGCGGTGGACGATGCTCGCGCGCGACCGATGTTCGAGGAGATCGCGACGCTAGGCGCCGCGGTGATGATCGACGTCGGCACGACCGGCATGGGCGCCGGCATGCCCGGCGGGCACGGCGCGATCATTCGCCATGCGCATCCGCAGTCGATCGACCGCCTCGCGGCGGAATTGCCGGAACTGAAGATCGTGATGGCGCATCCCGGCTGGCCGTGGATGGAAGAGACCACGGCGGTGGCGCTCCACAAGGGCAACGTCTACTGGGAGATGTCGGGCTGGGCGCCGAAATATTTTCCCGGCAACCTCAAGGTGGACATGCGCGGGCGGCTGCAGGACAAGATCATGTTCGGCAGCGACTACCCGAGCATGCCCTACGAGCGCATCCTCAAGGAGTGGAAGGAGCTCGGCTACGCCGACGAGGTCATGGAGAAGATCTTCCACAAGAACGCGGAGCGCATCCTCGGCCTCTGAGGCGCCTTATTTCGCCGCAGCGGGGAATGCCGGCAGCTTGCCGATGTCGCGCGGGTCGTGCTGGATGATCACCGTCGCCTTGAGGTTCGCCGCCATCTTCTTGATGCGCTCGATCGATGCCAGGGTCTCCGAGCGGTCATAGTTGAAGGCCGGCACGCCGTTCGAGTCGTAGTTCTCGTGGAAGTGCACAGCGTCTCCGGTCAGGATGAAGGCGCCCTTCTCCTTCAGCCGCACGAGGAGCGAGCTGTGGCCCGGCGTATGCCCCGGCGTGCGCAGCACGACGACGCTGCCGTCGCCGAACACATCCTTGTCGAGGGTCAGCGGCTCGACCTTGCCGCCGCCGGAAACCCAGTGCGTGAACGCCGCTGCATTTGCTCCTGTCATGGGCGGCTTTGCCGTCGCACCGTCCCAGTCGCCCTTGCCGATGAGGAGCGTCGCGTTCGTGAGCGAAGGCAACTGACTCGTGTGATCGGCGTGGAAGTGGCTGATCCCGACGTACTTGACCTGCTCCGGCTTGATCTTCATCTGCGCAAGCTGGTCGGTAAGGCTCACCTTCGGCGCATTGGGATTCGCTCCGGGCGGGAAGCCCGTGTCCCACACCATGATGTCCTCGCCGTGCCGGATGACGTAGCAGCTATAGGTGAAGGGAAGATGCTTGTCCGGGCTGTAGGCGAACGTGTCGCTGAAGCGCTCGCCGACCGCGACCGGCTTCGCGCCGGTGCCGCAATCGAGCCGTGTAAGCGTAACTTCGGCGGGCGCTTGCGCGAGCGCCGGCATCGCGGCGCACAAGCCGAGCGCGATGGCATGACGAATTCCTTGCATGGGTCTCCTCCCCAGGTTGAATGAGCGGGCGGATGTTGCATCGTCGCCGCCAAGCGGTCAACATCGAGATGTTCAAGCGCCATGATCGCCCGCAGCACTCCACCTTTCCGCGCCGACCACGTCGGCAGCCTGCGCCGTCCCGAGCCGCTCATGAAAGCGCGCGAGCGCCTCCTCGGCCCGCACGATCTCGACCACAACTTCGGCCCGCACGGCAATGCCGAGCTGCGCGAGCTTGAGGACGAAGCGATCCGCGAGGTGGTGAAGCTGCAGGAGTCGGCGGGCTTGCGCTCGATCACCGACGGTGAATTCCGCCGGCGCATCTGGTGGAGCGAGTTCCTGCTCTCGCTCGAGAACGTGCAAGGCACCTACCGCGGCGCCGAGAAATTCCGCGACAAAGCGGGGCATACGGTGCCCTCGCCGCGCATTGATGTCACGGGCAAGCTCGGCTGGAGGCACAGCGTCAACGTGCAGCCCTTGCGCTTCCTGAGATCGGTAACCAAGCACACGCCCAAGGTGACGATGCCCGCGCCGCAGCAGCTCTACTTCTTCGCGAGCCGCGACACGATCAGTAAATCGGCGTACCCGGAGCTCGAGCCGCTGTGGCGCGACCTTGCCGATGCGTATGTCGCGGAGCTCGAGGCGCTTGCCGATGCGGGATGCACCTACGTGCAGATGGACGAGGTCGTCACGGCGTGCCTCTGCGACGACAAGCAGCGCACGAGACTCGCCGGGCGCGGCGACGATCCCGACGACCTCCTCGATCACTATATCGACTGCATGAACAGCATCGTCGCGCGCAAGCCGAAAGGCATGACGCTCGCCATGCATACCTGCCGCGGCAACTACCAGGGGCACTGGGCCGCCGAGGGCGGCTACGATCCGGTGGCCGAGCGCGTCTTCAACGAGATCAAGGTCGATGCGCTCTTCCTCGAGTACGACACGCCGCGCGCCGGGACCTTCGAGCCGCTGCGCCACTTCCCGAAGGACAAAGTGCTGGTGCTCGGGCTCGTCTCCACCAAGACGCCGGTGCTCGAGGCCGCGGATGAATTGAAGCGCCGCATCGACGACGCCGCGCGCTACGTCGATCTCGAGCGCTTGTGCCTCTCGCCTCAGTGCGGCTTCTCGAGCAACTATCTCGGCAATCCGGTGACGATCGACGACGAGCGCCGCAAGCTCGAGCTAGTGGTGAGCACGGCGCAGTCCGTGTGGGGCAGCGCGTGAAGGTAAAGCCGCTCTCGCCGCACGTCGGAGCGGAGATCGGCGATATCGACCTCACCCGGCCGCTCAAGCCCGAGCAGGTGAACGGCATCAAGGAGGCGCTCGGCCGGCACGGCGTCATCTTTTTCCGCGACCAGGCGATCGACCTCGAGATGCACCGGCGCTTCGCCATGTACTTCGGCGAGCTGCACATCCACGTCGGCGGCGAGGGCACCGCGTCCAAGCCGGACGAAAAGTATCCCGAGGCGCGCCGGCAGCATTTCGACGCCAACTCGAAGCGCGTCTCCGGCGAGGTGTGGCACACCGACCAGTCGTGCGCGGCGATTCCGCCGATGGCGAGCATCCTGCACCAGCGCATCATTCCGCCCGACGGCGGCGGCGACACGCTCTTCGCCAGCATGTATGCGGCGTACGACGCGCTCTCGCCGCGCATGAAAACGCTCCTCACCGGGCTCACCGCGACGCACGACGGCGCGAAGCTCTTCGACAAGGGCACGAAGACCGTCTACCCGGTGAGCTCGCATCCCATCGTCGCCGTGCATCCCTGGACGGGGAAAAAGCTCCTCTATGTGAACCGCGGCCAGACCACGCGCATCAACGAGCTTCCGGTCGAGGAGAGCGACGCCATCCTCGCCTTTCTTTTCGAGCACATCGAGTGCCCGGAATGGCAGATGCGATTCCACTGGACGGAGAATGCGATCGCCTTCTGGGACAACCGCTGCACGCAGCACCGCGCGATCTGGGACTACTGGCCGCACGTGCGCTCGGGTTACCGGGTGCAGATCAAGGGCACGCAGCCGCCGATTGCGGCCACGGAGTAACTGGACGATGAAACTGCAAAGCGTCGAATTGCGCGTCGCCGATGTCGAAGGCAGCGCCCGCTTCTTCGAGCAGGTATGGGGCCTTGCGCGCGCCGGCAATGGCAACGCGATCCGCCTGCGCGGCACGGCGGGGCTGCCCTACATCATCGCGCTCGAGCGCGGCGAGCCGGCGCTGCGCAACATCACGTTCTGTGGCAGCAAGGCGGAGATCGGAAGCGAGCGCGAAGTCCAAGGCCCGGAGGGCGAGCTCTACCGCTTCGTCGTCGAGACGCCGGTCGCGCCCCTGCCCGCAGATCGCGACCGGCCCATCCAGCTCTCGCACGTCGTCCTCAATTCCAGGGATGCGGACGCGGCCGAGCGATTCGCCGTGGAGAAGCTCGGCTTCCGCCTCTCGGATCGCACACGCCACATGAGCTTCGTGCGCTGCAACCGCGTGCATCACTGCATCGCCTACGCGCGCGGCGGCGTCTCGTCGCTCAACCACATCGCCTTCGAGATGGCCGACATCGACGGTGTCATGCGCGGCATCGGGCGCATGCGCGACGCCGGCTTTGCGCCGGTGTGGGGTCCCGGTCGCCACGGGCCGGGCAACAATGTCTTCGGCTACTTCATCGGCCCGCACGGCGGCGTCATCGAATACACCGCGGAGGTCGAGGAAGTCGGCGACGACTACAAGGTCGGCCGTCCCGAGGATTGGCAGTGGCCGCCCGGCCGCACCGACCAGTGGGGCGTCTCGACGCGCGACAACCCGCGCATCGCCGCCGCCGAGCACGCCTACCCGTGGGCTTGAGGAAATCGGGGTCAGAGCCCTATTTCCGTAAGCTGCGCGGGGCAGGAAATAGGGCTCTGACCCCGAATTCATGACGTTCGCCCTCGGCGTCGTGCCGGTGGTGCTGCTGCTCATCGGCTTTCCGATCTACGTCGTCCTGCTGACGGCGGTGAGCGTGGCGCTCGTGTTCTTCATGCAGGTGCCGCTCGCGGCGCTGCATCAGAATCTCTTCGGCGCGATCGACGCGTTCGCGCTCCTCGCCGTGCCGTTCTTCATCTATGCGGGCGAGCTGATGGCGCGCGGCTCGGTCGCGCAGCGCATCGTCGATTTCGTGCAGGCGGGCGTCGGCCGGGTTCCGGGCAGCCTCGGCGTGACGACCGT
>Ga0075436_100002802_pt1 | contig 11943 bp, 4 predicted proteins | sample RhiMethybrSRZTD5_FD_75303 | JGI IMG/M metagenome (GOLD analysis project Ga0075436, IMG submission 75303) | Populus rhizosphere microbial communities from Tennessee, USA - Rhizosphere MetaG P. TD hybrid SRZTD5 | ecosystem: Host-associated > Plants > Roots > Rhizosphere > Soil | place: USA... | reverse complement strand
CCATGGAACGCACGTCGCGGCAATTGCGGCCGGCGATGGCGCGCCCACAGCAGGCGCATATGAAGGCATCGCGCCCGGTGCAAGCCTTGTCAATCTGCGTGTACTCGATTCGCAAGGTGTTGGCAAAGTCTCCGGCGTGCTCGCCGCGCTCGACTGGCTGCTGACCAACAAAGGTACCTACAACGTGCGCGTCGTCAACATGAGTCTCGGCACTCCGGCAATCAACTCGTACGAAGACGATCCGATCTGCAATGCTGTTCGCAAACTCGTCAACGCGGGCGTGGTCGTTGTTGCCGCAGCCGGAAACAATGGCAAAGACGCCCAAGGCAACAAGATTTACGGCGCCATCCACTGCCCGGGAAACGAACCATCCGCAATTACTGTCGGCGCCAGCAACAGCTTCGGCACCGACGGCCGCAACGAAGATGCGGTGACGAGCTACAGCTCTCGTGGTCCAACCCGCAGTTACTCAGTCGATTCCTACGGTCTCATTCACTACGACAACATAATAAAGCCGGATCTCGTCGCGCCAGGTAACAAGATCATCGCCGCGGAAGCGGCCGGCAATAACCTGCTTAAGCAGTATCCCGAACTCGAAACGAACAAGTACACCACGACCAACATGAAGCTGATGTACCTCAGCGGTACGTCGATGTCGACGCCGGTCGTCGCAGGCGCGGCGGCGGTGTTGCTCGACGCAAACTCCAGCCTGACTCCCAACATGATCAAGATGCTGTTGATGTACACGGCGCAACCGCTGCCGGGCTTCAACACCTTCGATCAGGGCGCAGGCCAGGTGAACGTTGCGGGCGCCGTCACTCTCGCGAAGATCGTTCGCGGCGATCTGCTTGGTCTGCTGAAACCAACCTTCGGTTCCAATCTCCTGACCCAAACCGCACCCGCGGCCCAGACGACCGTTGCCGGTCTTAACTTCCCGTGGAGCCAGGGACTCGTGCTGCGACGTGCGACGATCACCGGCAAAGATCTGATCAATAAGTATCAGGTCAGCTACGGCCAGGGTTATCTCTGGGGCGACGGCGTGAACGACGGACTCGTTTCACAGAGCCTGAACTACAACATGTGGGTGAAGACCGTAACTCTCAACAGTTATCTGACGAAGAGCGATGGCTCGACCATGTTTGGCGGCTCTTACTTCTTCAGCAACCTGCTGCTGCTCGGCGATGGCTTCGCCCTCGGCGACGGCTATGCGCTCGGCGATGGTTTTGCCATCGGTGACGGGTTCGCGATTGGCGACGGCTATGCCCTCGGCGATGGCTTCGCGATCGGTGATTGTTCACTTGGAGACAGTGGTCCAGCGATGAAGTAAGACTCGGATTTCGGAAACGTGCGGATGAAAATTCAACGACAACAACTCACCCCAATGTACATGTGGCTGGTCGTCGCGGCGGGCGCGGCGACTTGCCTTTATGCTGCCTACACACTTCCGCGTGGTCTCATTGACGGTTACTTTCTGCTACTCACGCTTATCACCGCCGTAATCGGATCGCGCATCGCGATTCGCATCCCGCAGATCAACGTCAACATCACCGTGGACGACACGTTCGTCTTTATCGCATTGCTGCTCTATGGCGGTGAAGCCGCGATTCTGGTCGGCGCGCTTGCGGGCGTTTGTTCGGCGCTCCGCATCAGCCGCAAAGCACGCACGGTTGCGTTCGGCGGCGCGGCGCTGGCGTGTGCAGTCCTCGTTAACTCAGCAGTCTTGCGGTTAACGTTTGGATCTCCGACAACGCTCTTCGCTCATGGAACTTCGATGGCCATCATCGGACTCTGTTTGATGGGCATCGTACAGTACCTGGTCCACACCTGCCTCGGCGCCACTGCGAGTGCGTTGAAGGCTGGTGAGTCGGTGTGGCACATGTGGAGCCGCAACTTTCTCTGGATCTCGATCAGTTATTTTGCCGGTGCGGCCGGCGCGGGTTTCATCGTCAGCAGTCTTGGTACCGCGCGTTTCTGGGCGTTTCTCGTCTGCATTCCGATCATCATCATCGTCTACTTCAGCTACGACCGTTACATGCGCGAAGTTAAGGCTTCAGCACGTCACGCTGAAGAGGCTGAACGCGCGCGCGCCGAAGCTGAGCACGAACGCGCCGAACAGGCGGAACGTCACGTTCAGGAACTCAACGCTTACATCGCCGAGCAGGAACGCATCAGCCGCGTGCTCGAAGAGACGAAGGAGCACTTCCGCCATGCCGCCTTTCATGATTCGCTGACCGGTCTGCCAAACCGCGCGATGTTTACCGAACTGCTGAAGGCGGAGATAGACAATTCGAAGCGCCGCGACGATCACATGTTCGCGGTGCTGTTTCTCGATCTCGACCGGTTCAAGAACATCAACGACAGTTTGGGCCATACACATGGCGATCTGTTGCTCGTGGCGTTTGCTGAGCGCCTGGAACATGCGCTGCGGCCGGTGGATACGCTCGCGCGTTTTGGTGGCGATGAGTTTGCGATCCTGTTGAGCGGGATGACCGACGCCACTGACGCAGTGCGCGTTGCGCAACGAATACAGGACGAACTGAGCCAACCCTTTGTACTCTATAGGAATTCGGCGTTTGCGAGTTCGAGTATTGGTATTGCTTTGAGTTCGACTGGTTACGATCGCCCGGAAGACATTCTTCGCGACGCCGACACCGCGATGTATCGCGCGAAAGAGAACGGCAAGGCTCGTTACGAGGTTTTCGATCACGGCATGCACGCGCGTGCTGTTTCGCGATTGCAGTTGGAGAGTGATCTGCGACAGGCAGTCGAACAGAAAGAGTTCTGTGTTTATTACCAACCGATTGTTTCGCTGCATACCGGACGGCTCGCGGGATTTGAGGCGCTGGTGCGCTGGAACCATCCGCGGCGCGGCTTGGTGTCGCCGGCGGATTTCATTCCGGTGGCGGAAGAGACGGGTTTGATTGTGCCGATTGGCGAGTGGGTTTTACAGGAGGCGTGCCGGTACATTCGCGAATGCCAGTTGGTCCACCCGAGTCATCGCTCGTTGAGTTTGAGTGTGAATCTTTCGGCGCGGCAGGTGGCGCAGCCGGATCTGCTGGATCGCATCAAGGAAGCGCTGGCGATCAGCAAGCTGAGTCCGCATTGTTTGAAACTCGAGATCACCGAGAGCGTGGTGATGGAGAACGCGGAAGCGGCGGCGCTAATGTTCAAGCAGTTGCGCGCGCTCGGAGTGCAGCTAAGTATTGACGACTTTGGCACTGGTTATTCGTCGCTGAGTTACCTGCACCGGTTCCCGCTTAACTATTTGAAGATCGATCGGTCGTTCGTGTCGCGTTTGACGACTGATAACGACAACGCGATCGTCCGCACGATTTCCACCCTGGCGCGCAATCTCGGGATGGAAGTGATTGCGGAAGGCATTGAGACTGAAGAGCAGTATCAGCAATTGAAGTTGCTCGGTTGCGAGTACGGCCAGGGCTACTTGTTCTCGCATCCGGTGAACAACGAGGGCGTCGCGCGCCTTCTGGCACAAGATGCCCACCGCGATTCCGATCCCGACACTCTCCACCCGCTCGCTGCCGAAGACGAAATCGAGCTCGTTTACTCGATGTAATTCGGACTCTGGTTTGGGTTCTGGTTCCACTCTCGGGTTTCGACTTTCTACTCCCACTTCATCTTTTTAGTTTGGGCTCAAGCTTGTCGTTGGAGTTCGGCTTCGCCGCAGGTTGGGTTTCGGCTTTGCCGCCGGATGTGAGGCGAGGCTCCGCCTCGCCGTCAAGTGAGGTTGAACTTTGGGCTAGGCCCCTGGTATGGCCTCTGGCCCAGCACTCTGGGGCAGAGCCCGAACCAGGGGCGGAGCCCACACACCTGCTATTGTCGACGGCGAGGCGGAGCCTCGCCTCACATCCGGCGGCAAAGCCGAACCAAGAGTTACATCCCGCGGCAAAGCCGAACCAAGAGTTACATCCATCCAAAGCTGATCGAGTTTGCGCCGTGCGCAAAGCAAAGCGGCTGCGCGTAGGCCCAGTGGCAACTTTCTGCTACAGTTAATCCTCTGAAATCTTTCGAGGAGTTTTTAGCTTGAGTTTGCGACTGTTTACCGCACTTTTCCTATTTTTTGCACTCATTTCGCCAGCCACAAGGGCGCTGGCGCAGAACGCCGCCGCGCAGAATCCATCTGCCGACGTCGTGATGGTGTTGCCGTTTGAAAATACGTCAAACCGCGCGGAGTACAACTGGGTCGGCGAGAGTTTCGCCGACGCGCTCGCCGAATTGCTCAACAAACCCGGACTGATCGTCGTCTCGAGCGATGAACGCGAGCTCGCGTACCAACGCTTGCGCCTGCCTGAAACCGTCATCCCGTCGCGCGCGACTGCCATCAAACTCGCACGCCAGGCCAAGGCGACGATGATCGTAGTCGGCAGTTACTCCGTCACACCACCGGCAACCACAGACAACAAGAACAAAGAGGACAAGCTACCGGCAGATGCTTACGTCCAAGTCACCGCGCGCGTGATCAAGGTCAACGAAGGCCGCACGATGGGCGAGGTGCTCGACGGCGGTTGGGCCACGCGCCAATTCGACTACGGTGGTCCATTGACCACGCTTCAGGACATCCACGGCCGCCTCGCGTACCAGATTCTCTATCAACGCGACAAAGCGCTGCCCTACTCGCAGAACCAGATCGTCCAGGAAGCCACCAAGATCCCGCAGAAAGCGTTTGAAGCTTACGTCAAAGCCGTGCAGCTAAACCTCCGCGACGAGCTGCGCGCAAACTATCTCAAAAACGCGCTGCATTACTACGCCGAAGCACTCGGCGGCGCTGTCTATCCGCAAGCTGCGTTTGAGTTAGGCCGCGGCTACATGAGTCTCGGCAACTGGAAAGACGCCACCGAATACTTTTCGAAGTTGCAAAAGAAAGAGCCGCACTACGCGGAAGCCGCTTTCTACGCCAGTCTCGGCTACACGAAGCTCGGCGATTACGGCCGCGCGCTCGCGACGGTCGTGCCGCTCTCGAGCGATCTGCCGCTGATCGGCGTTTACAACAACGCCGGCGCCGTCGCCATGCAGGCAGCGCGTGAAAACAAGAACGACGCGGAACGCACCAGGTTGTTGAATCAGGCCACTGAGTTTCTCAAGAGCGCGGCTGAGTCTGCGCCAAACGATCCGATGGTCCATTTCAACTACGGCTATGCACTGTTCCTGAGTGGCAAGTACGCCGATGCTGCCGAACAGCTACGGCCCGTGATTACAGCCGACCAACGCGACGGTCAGGCTTACTTTCTGTTTGCCAAGTCGTTAACAAAGATCGGCAAGACTGAAGCCGCCGCAGCCGCTGACGATCAGGCGCGCCGCTATCTGCAAAGTGCTTATGCAAAGTGGGAAACGGAGTGGCAAAAGTCACAGGCGACCAGCGGTATCACGGTGCGCCTGCGCGACGTGTTGAATCGTGAGGAAGTGTTCAACCTCGATCGCGACAAACGGCTCACGGCGGAAGTCAATTCTCCGAGTTCGGCGACGCAGGATCTGCTCATCAAAGCACGCGATCTTTACCAGGCCGGACGCGACGAAGAGGCGCTCCCCGAACTCCATCGCGTGGTAATGATCGAACCCACGAACGCCGAAGCCTACCTGCTGAGCGGCCGGATCAACCTGCGTCGCAGCGATCAGGAAGCAGCAATTGCGGCGTTGAAGACGGCGATCTTCTGGGACCCAAAACTGATTGACGCGCACATCCTGCTCGGCAAGATCTTTCTTGAGCGCGGCGATCGCGGTGAGGCGCGGAAGTATGCGTTGAGCGCGATAACGATCGATCCAAACAACCAGGAAGCGATCGCGTTACAACGCCAGGTCACCATGGGCGGCGGCAACTAGACCACAGACAAACACACATGGCTTACTGGAAACTGGTGCAGGAATTGGTGCGCGCACGTAACCGAAAGAGGCGGCCTCATCTTCCACCGCTCGCGTCGACCGCCATCGTCAACACGGACCTCAACCCAAGTGGTTCAGTACTCGCAAACGGCGAGTTGTGGAACGCGCAAACATTTCGCGGCAACTCGATCGCTCGTCAAACCCAAGTCACCATCGTCGGCTTTCACAATCATTTCTTACTCGTCGAAAACAGATCGTAGCTGATTCGTGGCACAGCGTGTGCTCAAGGGATAACCGGCACGACACGGAACAGACAAAACGTTGACCGTGCCCCCGCCGCCAACATCCCCCTGAGCGCCGCCTGCCGCTGCGCCAGCCACCTTCCGAGCGATCCTTCAGTGCTTCCCCCCAAAACGCGGACTCGGTCAGAAATGACCGGGTCTTCCCGCATTTTAAAGCTCATTTACGTCTACGCTCAGCAGCGAACACCTTTTGACGCCAGACGATTTTTGTCACTTTGACGGTGACGTTTTCTGTCTTTTTGAGTCAATTTCCGGCGATTTGACCACTCACACTCACTCTGATTCATCGCCGCTGAAAAATTTTTTTCGGCGCGTTTGATAAACTTCCGGCGTGCAGTTTCCGACGCGACTTGAGTGGGCGGCGGCCGCAACCACGGCCATCCTTCTTATCCTCTCTTTTCCGAACTTCGAGCTCTCGTTTCTCGCGTGGGTCGCGCTGGTCCCGTTGATGGTTGTAATAGCGCAGCGTCCGGCTCCGGCGAAAGCGTTTCTGCTCGGCTGGGCGGCAGGCTCCGCTTTCTTCTACGGCTCTTGTTACTGGCTTACCTACTCGATGATTCACTACGGCGGGCTGCCAACGGTTGTCGCCTATCTTCTATTGATTCCCGGCGCGCTTGTCGTCGGTGTCTTTCCCGGTGTCTTCGCGTTCTTCCTCGCACTAGCGATCAAGCGTTGGGGTCGCACGGCCATCTTGTTTGCGCCAGTGTTCTGGCCGGCGACCGAGTGGGCCAGGCTGATCGTAACGGGCCAACTCTGGAACGCTCTCGGTTACTCGCAGGCTTTTCATCCGACATTTATTGAACCGGCTATTTGGGGTGGGGTTTACGCCGTTGGTTTCCTGATCGTCGCACTCAATACAGCCGTCGTGCTTTTGATCACAGCACGCGGCCCACGCGCCGCGAGCATATCTGGGTTCGTCGTGCTGCTCGTGCCCGCCACAATCGCATTCTCTCCTTTTCTCGAAACGTACCGCGGGCCGTCGATCACTAATCCCGTTACCGTCGTCGCGCTACAACCAAACGTGCCGATGAAACTCGTGAAGAGCAACGAGGAGCTGAAACAACTTCTCGACCGTCACTGGGACATGAGCGCCGGCGCGCTCAAGTTTCTGCCCAACGACAACTCGCCGCGCTTCGTCATCTGGCCCGAGTCGCCGATGAACTTCACCTATGCCGAAGACAGAACGTTTCAGCAGCAGCTCGCTGACTTCGCGAGAGCAAACCACACGTCGCTGCTCTTCAACTCACTCGAACCAACACGGGCGAACGGCTTCTACAATTCCGCGCTGCTAATAAATGAAGACGGTCGGCTGATCGCACAGTATGATAAGATTCGCCTGATGCCGTTTGGCGAATATGTCCCGCTCCCACAATGGTTACCGGGAGCGTCTTTGATAAGTGGGATCGTGGGCGACTTCACTCCCGGCGACAAGTACACCTTGATGCCGTTTGGAGAACATCGTGCGGGAACGTTTATTTGCATCGAGTCGGCCTATCCGTTCATCGCGCGCCGGCTGACGAGCGAAGGCGCTGACGTGCTCATTAACATCTCGAACGATGGTTATCTTGGGCCGACCGCGGTGATGCGACAGCACCTGGCGAACGTAGTCTTTCGCGCAGTTGAGAATGGCCGGCCGGTGCTGCGAGTTACCAATACGGGCATTTCGGCGCGTATCGATGCGAGTGGGAAGATCGAAGATCAGACGCAGCCGTTTCAACCAGATGTTCGCGTTTGGCAAGTGCGGCCGTCGGCAGTTGCGAGCACGTTCTACACCCGTTACGGAGATCTTTTTGTTTACATTTGCGCGACGATCACGGTCCTCGTGTTCTTCGCGATCTTGTTCAGCAGCAGAAGGAGTTTAAGACAGCCAAGATGAGTGACTTGTTATCGACCCAGGAATTACGAACGTCTTACGACGACCTCCGCGCGCGCGCAGATCAACTCGGGAGGTTTCTTTGATGTTCCGGCGCGCCGCGAAGAATTGAACCGTATCGAAGCGCAGGCCTCCGCGCCTGATTTCTGGAACGATCAGGAAGCCGCCCAAAAGCTGTTGCAGGATCGCGTTTGGCTGGAAAAGAAAATTGCTCGCCAGGAACAGTTTGAGTCGCAGTTGGACGATGCCGGAGTGCTCTTTGAGTTTGCTGAAGAAGACGAGAGTTCGCTGAAGGAACTGCAAGCGCTGCTGGCCCAACTCGAACACGAGTTGAACCAGGCGGAAACCGAAATGCTGTTGGCCGGCGACAACGATCGCCGCAATGCTATTTGCACCATTCACCCGGGCGCGGGTGGTACCGAATCGCAGGACTGGGCCGAGATGCTCCTGCGCATGTATCTCAAGTGGGCGGAACAGCGAGGATTCAAAACTGAGATTCTCGAGTATCAACCAGGCGAGGAAGCTGGGCTGAAAAGCGTGACTTTCAGAGTTGAAGGCGAGTATGCCTACGGGTTACTCGCTGCCGAAGCCGGCGTTCACCGGTTGGTCCGGATCTCGCCGTTTGACCAGGCTGCGAGGCGACATACGTCCTTCGCTTCGCTGTTTGTTTATCCTGAAATCGACGAAGACATCGAAGTCGAGATCAACGACAAAGACCTTCGCGTCGACACCTATCGCGCAACTGGCGCGGGCGGTCAACACATCAACACCACCGATTCCGCCGTGCGCATCACGCACCTTCCGAGCGGAATCGTAGTCTCCTGTCAAAACCAGCGTTCGCAACATCAGAACCGGGCCGTCGCGATGCAGGTGCTGCGTTCGCGCCTCTACGAACTCGAACTCGAAAAGCGACGCGCGGAGACTGCCGAACTCGAGGCTAACAAGGCGGACATTTCTTTCGGATCGCAAATCAGAAGCTACGTGCTCGCGCCATATCAATTAGTGAAGGACACACGGACCAAGCTGGAACGAGGTAACGTTGAGGCCGTGCTTGGTGGAGACATCGACGACTTCATCAAAGCCTACTTGCTCGCGCGCAAGGCCGCATAGAGATCAGCGGAGGATAGATAGTTGACCAACTTCGCATCAACGGTTTTTCGCCACGGCTCTGCCGCCGATCCTGGCGTTGCCGCTGCTCTCGCTCCCGGCTCTGCCGCCGGATGTGAGGCGGGGCTCCGCCCCGCCGCAGCATCACTTATAGCGCACGGGCTAGGCCCCTCGTTCGGCCTCTGGCCCAACAGGGCAACGCCCAAACCAGGGGCAAAGCCCCAGGAGTTTGATTCAGAAGCAACGGCGGGGCAGAGCCCCGCCTCACATCCGGCGGCGTAGCCGCTGCTGTTTGGAGTTTCGATGGCCACACATATCGAACCGCAGCCGCGCGTAATCATTCCACGCGCGAGCCGTCGTAACGAGATTCTGGCGATCCTGCTGCTCGCAGTCGGATTGTTGCTGGCGCTGTGCCTGGTTTCGGCGACGTTCTATCCCAACGATCCTTCGTGGAACTCCGCGGGCGCCGGCGAAACGCACAACTGGGCCGGCTCGATCGGCGCTAACGTCGCCGCGATCGCGTTCCAGTTCATCGGTCTCGCTTCGTTTCTGCTGCCGCTGTTGCTGTTCGCTGCCGCGTGGCGACGATTTCACCCGAGCGCCATCCATCGCGCGTGGACGCGCATTGCCGGTCTCACGATTCTCGTAATTGCCGCCTCGGCGTTACTTTCGATCTCCCAACTGCGACCACTCTTCGACTCGAGCGTGCAACCTGGCGGCCTGCTCGGTGCGGTCGTTTCGCAAGGTCTTGCCAGCGGCTTGAGTAACATCGGTGCGACCGTTTTGCTAATCGCTATCGCGGCCACTGGCCTACTGCTGGCGACAAATTTTTCATTCATTCACCTCTACGAGATCATCGTCAACGCCATCAGCACACGCTTCGCTTTCGTCGGCAAGCTTCCCGAGCGTTTCCACGCGTGGCGGCAAACGCGTCGCGAACTCGCGCTCAAGCGCAAAGAAACCAAAGCAGCGATCAAAGCCGAACGCGAGGCCGCTCGCAGCGCGCTGAAGCAGACATTGAATCTCACACCCGCAGAGCGCGTGGCCGGCTTCATGAACGAACCAATCACGCCCGCTGCTGAAACGGCACAAGTTATTCGCGCCGAAACGAAGACGGCCGTACCGAAGGCTTCCGTCGCGGCCGCTGCCGCCGCAGGCGTGAGCGCAGGTCCAGCGCCGGCTTCGATCGTCACTGGACGCGCTACAAAGCGCTCAATCATCACGAGCGGCGACGTCGACGTTGCAGACGAAGACGAAGAGCTCGAGGAAATGGTCAAGGGCGCTTCCGTGCTGCGCGTCAAAACCGACGAGCCCGCAACCGCCAAGCTGCCGTTCGATTCGTCGAAGCGATTCAACTACACGGACTACGCGTTGCCGCCGCTGCATTTTCTGAACGAAGCTCCGCCACACAGCGAACAAGCCGACGCGGAGCTGCTCAGCCTGGCGACGCGACTCGCCGAGAAGTGCAAAGAGTTCAACGTCACCGGCCAGATCAAACACATCTGTCCTGGTCCAGTCGTCACCACTTACGAGTTCAAACCCGACCCGGGCGTGAAATACTCGCGCGTCGTGTCGCTCGTTGACGATCTGTGTCTTGCTTTAAAAGCGGAGTCGATTCGTATCGATCGCATGCCAGGTAAGCCGCACGTCGGCATCGAGGTTCCGAACCCGCGTCGCGAAACGATTTTTTTGCGTGAAGTGCTAGAGTCGCGCGCCTTTGCCGAATCAGGATCCAAACTCACGATTGCACTCGGCAAAACGATCGACGGCCTTAATTACGTTGCGGATCTTGCGAAGATGCCGCACTTGCTGATCGCCGGCACGACCGGCGCAGGCAAGTCGGTCGGCGTGAACGCGCTCATCGTTTCGATTCTCTATCGCGCGCGGCCGGACGAAGTTAAGTTCATCCTGATCGACCCGAAACGCCTCGAGCTAGGTCTTTACGAAGACATTCCGCATCTCGCGGCACCGATCATCGTCGATCCAAAACTGGCGTCGCGTTCGTTGAAGTGGGCGGTGGCCGAGATGGAGCGGCGCTATCGCGATCTCGCAGGTTGGGGTGTCCGCAACATCGACGGTTACAACACGGAGATCATGCGTCGCAACCTCGTCAAGGAGTACGACGATAAAGGCGACCCGTGGAAGCCGCTGCCTTACATCGTCATCATCATCGACGAGCTCGCCGACTTGATGATGACTTCCGGACGAGAAGTTGAAGAATCGATTACGCGTCTCGCGCAGATGGCGCGTGCGGTTGGCATCCATCTCGTGCTCGCGACCCAACGTCCGTCAGTCGACGTGATCACTGGTCTCATTAAAGCCAACTTCCCGTCGCGTATCTCGTTCCGCGTCTCTTCGAAGATCGACTCTCGTACGATCATCGACACCAACGGCGCCGAACAACTGCTCGGCCGCGGTGACATGCTGTTTCTCCCGCCTGGCACTTCGCGCCTGATTCGCGTTCATGGTGCTTACATCGACGAGCAGGAGATCAGCCGCATCGTCTCGCATATCAAGGCACAGGGACCGCCGGCATACGACGACACGATCACTCAGTCAGACGAAGAAGCGCTCGGTTTGACCGCAACCGAGGGCGAGCACGATGAGTTGTTTGAAGAAGCGCTGCGCATCTGCGTCGAGATGAAACGCGCATCGACGTCCGTGCTTCAGCGCCGTCTGCGCATCGGCTACGGGCGCGCCGCTGCAATTCTCGACGTCATGGAGCGCGAAGGTTTAATCGGCCAGGCCGATGGTTCGCGTCCCCGTCCTGTCCTCGGCCGGGCCTACGAGATGGTCGCTGAGTGGGACGAGATGGGCGTCGCGGAG
>Ga0075436_100002800_pt1 | contig 11943 bp, 11 predicted proteins | sample RhiMethybrSRZTD5_FD_75303 | JGI IMG/M metagenome (GOLD analysis project Ga0075436, IMG submission 75303) | Populus rhizosphere microbial communities from Tennessee, USA - Rhizosphere MetaG P. TD hybrid SRZTD5 | ecosystem: Host-associated > Plants > Roots > Rhizosphere > Soil | place: USA... | reverse complement strand
CTTTCCATCGGATCGCTGAAGTCGTCGTTCTGGTTTCCACCGTAATAGATGCCATAGCCCGTGCGGAAAACCGTCTTGCCATTCAAGGCCGCGGGCGCCCAAGCCAGGCCGAAGCGAGGTCCGAAATCTCGCGGGTTCGGGTTATAGAATGGAGTCCCCTTGGGACAGAATCCTCCGCACCCCAGAATATCCACCACCGCGGACCGGTCCAGAATCTCATGCGCCACCGTATAAAACTCGTAACGCAAGCCGATGTTGAGCGTGAGGTGCGGGGTTAGTTTGAGATCGTCCTGCGCATAACCCATGAAGAACGTGCGGCGGTCGCCGCGAATCCCCTCGCCTTCGAGCACTTGGACATCGTCGGCCCGGTTATGAATGAAATCGTCCAACGTTGCGAAGTCGATCGAGGAATCCCGGATGGTGTTGCCTGAATTATTCAATCGAATGCGCCGGATATCGATGCCAAATTTGAAATTATTCCGGCCGCGCACCAGGCTCAGATTATCGATGAAGGAGAACGTCGTGCCGATTTCCGAATCCAGCGTGTTATCGCTCAAACCATCGAAGCTCTCGGTAGTCATCGTGACCGGCGACGTTCCATAAGTCCAGTTGTGGTAATTGGCGCGATTCAGGCCGAACTTCACCTCGTTGAGCATGCTCGGGGAGATGATGCGCTGGAACTCCAGGACCAGGTTCTGCGGGACGTGCGGAATGACGTTGCGTGTGCCGAGCGCGTCAGTCGGGTTGTCGATATAGGCGTTGTCAATGTTGTAGCGCGCGTAAGCCGTCGATTTGTCCGAGAAGCGATAGTCGAACCGGAACATTCCCGAGTCCTCGCGAGTGGTGTTCTTTTCTCCCACTGTGATCTGGTCCGTATTCGCATCCACGGGAGTCTGGCCCTTCGGATAGGCGTTGACGATCGGCCCTAGCACCGGTGAAACGGCCGTGACCTGAGACCGGAATGCGTCGTTGGGCACAAATCCGATCATCGTGTTCGTCAGTTCCTGGCGCAACCCTTCATAATTCGCAAAGAAGAAGGCTTTGTTCTTGATGATCGCTCCGCCGAATTGCGCGCCGAACTGGTTCAGGCGGAACGGAGGAATATCCGTCGGATCGAAGGGAGAACGGGCATCCAGCGCGTTGTTGCGTAAATACTCGAACACCGAGCCGTGATAATCGTTAGTGCCGGTTTTCGACACTACGTTAATCTGCGCTCCGCCGGCCGCGCCCGATTCGGCCGTGTACACGGCGGAACTGACGCGGAATTCCTGAATCGAGTCGAGCGAGACGTTCAATCGCGTATCGGCTTTTTGCGTTTGTTCCTGCACGCCGCTGGTATCGATGCCGTCAAACGTAAAATTGCTGTCGTCCAGCGAGTGCCCGTTGAAGTTAATGGCTCTTTGCGCGCCGTCACCCGTGTTGACTGCGCCAGGCGCCAAGGTCATCAATGTCGCCCAATTCCGGCCATCGATCGGGATTTCGCGAATCTGAGGAGCCTCCACCACACCCCCGACCTCCGCATTGGTTCGGTTTAATGCCTCCGCCGTCGCGGTTACTTCCACCGTGTCCGCGACGTTCCCCACCTCGAGCCTGGCATCGATGGTTCGGGTTTGTCCGAACAGAAGATCGATCCGGCGCGTCTCGAAAGGCTTGAAACCGGGCCTCTTGATAGTCAGAATATAGCTGCCCACCGGCAGAGAAGTGATTTCGTAAATCCCGGCCCCATTGGTCAGGCTCTCGCGATGCAGTCCCGTGTCCGGCGATTGCAGCGTTACAGCGGCGGCCGCTATCACCGCGCCCGTCGCATCAGTCACCGTGCCGTTCAACGCCGCCCGGTCCTGCGCGGAGAGCAGAGGTGTGAGCAGCAACAGAAAGCACACTGGATATAGTCGTCGCATGGATATCTCCTTGAAAACGCTTGACTCAAAAAATTCGAAGTTCCCATGCTAACGGCTGACTATTGCAGCCGAATTACGGAGAGATGACAGTTTGGTTAGCTGGCGAGGAATGCCGCCCAAAAATGAAAACCCGGCGAGTTTGGACCTCGCCGGGTCGAGAAGGAACAGGCAGTCGGAGTTTGTTATTCGGAAGGGACGACGAAGTTGGCCACGAAAGCGCTGCGCTTGTCGGGGCTGCTCCAGGTTTCGTCCAGGCCCTTGCCCTGAAAAGTGTTAGCCACCGCGAATGCGGGCATCGCGTGGTCCACTTTGGTCAGAGGCCGGTACCATACTTCCTCGTTGCGGCAGATATGATCGTTTTCGTTGATGGCGCGAGTCTGGATCTTCGCCAGATTGCCTGCGGTCAGCGTAGCCTTCATGCTGTGCAAGTCATCATTGGCGAAGCTTAAATCGATTGGCCGGTAGTCAACACGCACGACGTCCTGGAACAGGTCGCCTCCCATGCGCTTGGCGAAACTCTGCAAGGCCATGCGCTGTTCGGCATTGGCGCGCTCGTCCACAATCAGCACCGCCTTTACCGGATACGCAGTGTGATAAACGTCCCCCAGGGTGGAAGTGGCGCGTACCACGCCCACAACACCGAGATCGTCAAGACTGACGCCGTTCCAGGATCCCTTAGTCACTTTCCAGCCCAAAACCGCAAGTTGGCCCTCCAGGCCGACTTCGGAGTTGGCGAAGCAGGGTCCGGTATAGACGTCCGCAGTGCGGGCCTCAACGTAATTGCCGTAGATACTATTAGTTGGAATCCCGCCAGCAAAACTCAAACAGGCTGCCAGGGACATTGCCACAACCGTCCACAAAACTTTTTTCATCCCAGCCTCCTACCAAAAGTATACACCTCACAGATGCCGCGCGACGTAAATTCGTCACAACAAATGCCGGTCAGAGCAGTTCGTAGCATTTTCGGGCCGGATTGCACTCGTAATCGTCCACGAGCTTGCTGTCCGGACCCAGGCAGTTGTACGTGTGCTGACACCAAAAGGCGCGGTCGTTGCCGTGCGGAACCGTCGGGTCCCAGGCGGCCTCGATGAACAGGCCTTTCCAGCGCAGGTTGGCGCACCGGTCCTGGCCGATATTGGTCAGCCCGGAGCGCTCGCCTGAAGCCTGCGGCATTACGCCCTCGCTTTTACTGCCTCAAGCAGCGCCCGCTTCACCGCTACCTTCGCCAGTTGTACCTTGTACCCGTTCTGGCTCAATGGTTTGGCGTCGGCCACGGCGGCTTTGGCGGCCTCTTCGGCGCTTTCCGGAGTGACCGCTTTCCCGGCCAGTGCCTGTTCGGCCTGTGCGGCAGCCCACGGCGTCGGGGCCACGTGCCCCAGAACAATCCGCGCCGAGGACACCGTGCTGCCCTTCATTTTCAGAGCCACTGACGCCGCGGCCAGCGGCCAATCGAGCGCCTGTTTTTGGCGTACCTCGTAGGTCGCGTTCTTCGACCCCTCGTGGGGCACGATGATCTCGGTCAGGATCTCGTTCGGCAGCAATGCAATTTCCCGTGTGTGCTCGTTCTGCGGCGTCACGAAGAACTTCGCGGCCGCCACTTCCCGGTGTCCTGATGCCGAAGCCAGCCGGAACTTCGCGCCCAATGCGACCAGCGCCGGGCCGAGGCTCGAGGCGCTCACAAAGTATGCCGGTCCCGAGTTGCCCAGGATCGCGTGGTAGCGGTTTTCGCCGTTGGGTATCAACGCCTCGCCGTCCTTCATGGCGAGCAAACCGAAGCCCTGGCGGTAATACCAGCACCGCGGTCGCTGGCAGAGATCGCCGCCCACCGTCCCCATGTTGCGGATCTGCGGGCTTGTGACGCCGCGCGCTGCGTCCGTCAGCGCCGGAAAAGCTTTGCGTACCTCGGCATTTTCCAACAGGTCCTCGATGGTTACGGTCGAGCCGATACGCAGGCCGGTCTTGGTGTTCTGGATGCCGCCCAATTCCTTGATCCCTTTGATGTTCACCAGGCGCTTGGGCGTGGCCAGGTAATCTTTCATGAGACTGATCTGGTCCGTGCCGCCGGCCAGCACGTCGGCTTCACCCCACTTGCTGGCCAACAGTCCCAGAGCTTCCTGCAATGTTGTTGGATTGGCGTATTCGAAGGCTTGCATTTACGCATTCCCCCTTTCGAGCGCCGCCAGCACCCGGTCGGGCGTGAGCGGCACCTCCGGCACTCGCACGCCGATGGCGTTGGCCGTAGCGTTGGCGATGGCCGTAATCAAAGAGATGGACGCCGGCTCGCCCAGCCCGACCGGGCCGCGCTTATCGTGCTCCGGCGTGATGTCGAGATGGACGATGATTTCGCCAATATCGCCGATGCCGGCCAGCTTGTAGAACTCCATGTCAGCGTTGAGCATGCGGCCGGTCTGCTGGTCCATCACGCGCTCTTCGTACAAAGCGGCGCAGATGGCCATGATGCAGCCACCATGGATCTGGCTCTCGGCCGTTTTGGGGTTGATGATCAGACCCATATCCTGCACCGCCACGGCTTTGTTGACTTTGACGATGCCGGTTTCGGTGTCGACTGAAACGTCGGCCATCTGAACGCCGCCGACGCCGCTCGAGTTCAGCCCGCCTGGATTGCGCTGGTTGTTTTCTCCCATTTCGGAGATTTTGTTTACTCCCAGCTTCTGGCAGGCCGCTTTCCATGTCAGGCTCTTGGCGGAATTTCCCTTCACTTGAATGCGTCCGTCTACGGCTTCGAGCTGATCGGCCGTGGTCCCTAGTGACGGCGCCACCGCATCGAAGAGCTTGCCGAGCGCGTTCGTGCTCGACTTGAGCGTGGAAGACGAAACGCCGCCCACCGTTGTCGAGCCGCCCGAGGCGCCTGAAGGCGGAAGAGAGTTGTCGCCGATCTTGAGCGTAATTGCGCCGAGGGGTAGCCCCAGCGTCTCAGCGGCCACCATGGTGATGATGGTGCGAGTTCCGGTGCCTAGATCCTGGCTGCACAGCTCGACTTCCACTGTACCGTCGGGATGAATGTTGGTGCGGCACTGGCTGTTGTGTCCGCCGCCGCCCCAGGTGTGCAGAGCCAGGCCCAGGCCGCGCTTCACATTGCCGGAGCCGGATTGGCCGCGCGGATGCCACAGCTTCTGCCAGTCGATCAGCTCCGCGCCTTTCTTGATCTGCGCGCGATAGACGTCGGCGCGCGCCGTGAGACCGGCGTTCTTGTCGAAGAACTCCTGCGGATCCATATTCAGCTTCGCCGCCAGATCCTCGAGCGCCGTATTGGTCAGGTAGCAGGCCTGCTGGTGATTGGGAGCGCGCCAGGCGCGCACGCCGCCGCAGTTGGTGGAAACCGCGGTGTGGTTCAACCGCTGGTTGGGAATGTCGAACACATAGGGAAGGGGTGGGCTGCCGCCGCCGCCGATGCCGCCGGTGGACCACGATTCCGATTGCCACGCCGTGATGGTGCCGTCCTTCTTCGCCGCCACCTTGATCTTGGCGAATCCCGAGGGCCGGTTGCCCGCAATCATCAACTCGGTGGCGCGGTCCAAGAACAGCTTCACCGGGTGGCCTCCGGCGGCCTTGGAAAGGCGCGCTGCCTCCACGCCCCAAAGGTCAGTGGCGAACTTGCTGCCGAACCCGCCACCGATGTACTGCATGTTTACTTTGATGCCGGCCGGCGGAACCTTGAGACTGTTGGCCAGGTCGCCGCCGATACCGGAAACATTCTGGGTAGACGGGTAGAAATTGATGCGATCGCCTTTGTTCTCGATGACGTTGCCGTGAGATTCGAGGCAGCAGTGGGTGATTACCGGGATGCCGTACTGGCCCTCGATCGTCACTTCGGCGTCCTGAAAAGCCTTGTCGGGATCGCCTTTTACTTTTTCTCCAGCTGGTTTCGCGCGCGCCCCTGCCTTGGCGAGGTCGTCTTCGCGGACCAGGTGCGGCAGAACCTCGTACTGCACTTTGATCTTACGCGTGGCGTCCTTGGCGACTTCTTCGGTTTCCGCCGCGACGGAGGCCACTTCCTGGCCTTCCCACATCAGTTCCGAGCCGGGTGACGCGATGACGCGCACAGCCTTAACGCCCGGGAGCTTTTCCGCATCCCCGGTGTCGATGCTGGTAACGCGCGCGTGTGCGTGCGGTGAACTGAGGATCGCGCCGAACAACAGATCTTTTTGCGTGAAGTCGGACGCGTACTTGGCGCGGCCGCTGGACTTGTTGGCGCCGTCGATGCGTTTGGTCGCCTTGCCGATTACTCGGCGTTTTTCCATCGGAGGCCAGCTATAGTTTGGCGTATCAGGCATTGCGTCCCCCCTTCATCTCGCGGGCGGCTTCGAGCGCGGCCTGGCGGACCCCCACGTAGGTTCCGCACCGGCACAGGTTGCCTCCCAGCCCTTTCTCGACGTCTTCCATGGTCGGGTGGGGATGCTTATCGAGGTATCCCTTCACTGCCATTACGAATCCCGGGGTGCAGTATCCGCACTGTTGCGCGTCATGATTGACGAACGCCGCCGAGACCGGATGCAGCTTGCCATTTTCCGAGATGCCTTCGATGGTCTGGATCTCTTTGCCCTGCGCTTCGATGGCCAGCACCGTGCAGCCGTAGACCACCTTGCTGTCCATGATGACGGTGCAGGCGCCGCAAGTTGCGCGGTCGCAGACCTTCTTGGATCCGGTGTGTTCCAGATGATTGCGCAGCGCGTCGATGAGGGTGACGCGGGGCTCGATCGTCAAGTTGTAAGGCTTGCCGTTGATCTTGAGCGTAACCGGGACTGCTCCCGGGCCGGCTACATTGCCGGCCGGCGCCGCTTGGGCGGCCGTCTCCAGAAGCCCGCTCCCCAGCGCGCCCGTGCTGATACCCACGCCGCGTATGAAGCCGCGCCGTGAAAATCCGCTCCGGGGCTTGCGGGGGGCGTCAGGGTCTTTCTTGGAACTCACTCGACACCTTCCTTTCGCATCCTTCGAGGTTGGTTTCTATAGCGAAGATTTTGGCTGTGAAACGAGTCAACTATACCAAAAAAAGAAAAGGAGCGCACAGCGCCGCGCGCAGGCGGCTGCGACTCGCCGTGCGCCATTCAAACGCGCCCGACGTTCTGTGAAGAAAAACACAAGAGATTCGCCGAGCGTAGATTTTCTACCGCTCGTGGCGGGTCAATTTTTCCGGCTGCGCCGCGCAGCTTTGTCAAATCTGCTGATTCGGCTCGGCGCAGCAATGGAAGTGCGATTGCGTTCACAGTTGCGGCGGCGGCCGATGCAGACAGCAGCCGCGAGAGGGGAACGTAAGGTATGGAGAACCGAGAAGAGTACTTTGCCCGGGAAGATCAGATCGCGAACGAGCGCTCGAAAACGTTTGTCTGGATCGCCATCGCCGTGGTTTTGGCGGCCGCCAATGTGTTCCTGTTCTGGCGTGTGCACCGGTTGGAGACGCAAGCGTCGCTGTGGAACACTACAACGTCGCAGCAGATTGCGGCCCTTCACGATACCGTGACAGCCAGCGACGCCACGCATTTCAAAAATATGGAAGCGCTGCAGGCCGATTTGGGAGAGGCGCGCCGCCAGGCGGCCATGACCGCCGGACAGGCGAAACAGGAGGCGCTGAAGCATGCCGATCGACTGGCCAAGCAACTGGCCGATGAGCAGCAGCAGGTGGCGTCCGAGCTGACGGAGGTCAAGGAGACGGCTACCACGGCAACAAGCAAGCTAGCCGATGTGACCACCGACGTCGCCGCCACGAAAACCGATGTCGCCAGCACGAAGTCAGAGCTTGCGAATACGGTCGCGGATTTGAAACGGGTGCGCGGCGATATGGGCGTGCTCAGCGACCGCATCGCGACCAACGGCACGGAGCTCGCGGCCCTGCGGACCCTCGGCGAGCGCAATTACTTCGAGTTCAACATCGCCAAGTCGAAAACGCCGCAGAAAGTGGCGGGCGTCCAGCTCTGGCTGAAGAAGACGGATCCCAAGCGAAGCCGGTTCACCGTTCAGGTGGAGGCGGATGACAAGACCGTCGAGAAGCGCGACCGAACCATAAACGAGCCGGTGCAGTTCTACGTCTCGAAATACCGCCAGCCGTACGAAATTGTGGTCAACGAAATCACGAAGGACCACATTGTCGGATATCTGGCGACTCCCAAGGTGGAACTGGCACGGCGGTAATTGCAGGTAGGCTCCCGCTAGGTGGCGCGGCTACGCCGGAGTTCGGGCTTAGCCGCGACACTCCTGGAAGTATTTGAGATCATTAGGCTAACTTTAGGCTATCGACACCCCCGCCTTATTTTGGTATTCTATTTGCTGACGAGTGGTGCTAGTTAGCTCTCACCGGTGCTTGGTCTGAACTCTCCCGCAACGCGAATCAAAAGGAGCCAAACGTAGCCTTATGGCTGCTAATCCGTATAACCAGGGTGCTCAGGTAGAACACACGATTTTTGGCCTGGGAACCGTAATGTCGATTAATGAAGAGCGGATCGTGATCAAGTTCGACGATCACGGTGAAAAGAAGTTTGTCACCCCCATGGTTGTTGCCTCGCTCAAGAAGAGCGACCGGCAGCCGCCCGCCGAGAAGCGCGCTGCGCGCCGTAAGAAGGCGGTTACGCCAGTTACGGCAGCTCATTAGCCATCCAGGAACGATCCCCCTTGAACGCAAGACAAAAACGTCTATTTGAAGATGCCCGCAAGAAGAATCCCAGCTTGAAAATGCCGGAGCTGCAGCCGGTCACGAATTGGACCGAAGACGATCTGGCTCTGATCAAGCAGGGAGTGGGCGATAAATCCGGCCGTCCAATGTCGGCCGATGCAGGCGCGGGAGGAGGCGATTCCGATACGCCTCCCGCCGAAACAGGCTCGGTAGTTACCTATTTCGAAGAAAAAGGCTTCGGCTTTTTGCGCCCCGATAACGGCGGCCGCGATGTGTTTTTCCACATCTCGCGGCTCAACGAAGGCCAGGCGAGCGACCTCGTGCCGGGTACCAAAGTCATCTACGAACTGGGCATGGACCGCGCCGGCAAAATGGCCGCCAGCAGCGTCCGCGTCTTACCACCTAAAACTTAGTCTCTTTTCCACCGCAGCGCGATGCCGGGGGTCGAGGTATGCCCGCGAGTACAATATTAGGCCGGAGGGCGGCGCGTGGAAGATTTCAAGCTCAAGCAGATTGGCGTAGTGATGCTCGGGGTAACCGAGATGGGCCGTTCGCTGGCGTTCTATCGAGACAAGCTCGGGTTGGGACTTAAAGGGCAGAATGAGGGATTCGCATTCCTCGATACCGGCGGCGTGATGTTGTGCTTGAGCGAAGCGCTGGGCAGGCTCGGGGACCCGATTCCGGGAGCGACGGAGGTGGTTTTCTCGGTCGACGACGTCCGGGGCACTCATGAGGCTCTTCGCGCTCGCGGCGTCGTATTTACACATGAGCCCCGCACTGTGACCGGCCCCATGTGGGCGGCGAATTTCGACGATCCGGACGGGCACAAGCTCTCGATCTTCGGGCCGGAGGGCGCCAAACCGGCGTCTGGTGTGGCATGATCTCCTGGAGGTGCTACCGATGAAGACGATAGTTCTGCTGCTTTCCCTTCCGCTGACGGGCATGCTGCTCGAAGCACAGGCTCCAACAGATCCACTCAGTGCCGGCACGAAGGGCCTCTACAACCTGGTCAAAGGCAACCTGGTAAAGGCCGCGGAGAAGATGCCGGAAGAGAATTACTCGTTCAAGCCGACGCCGGACGTGCGCAGTTTCGGCCAGATCGTCGGGCATATAGCGGACGCCCAATACCTGTTTTGCTCCCCGGTGCTCGGGCAGGCGAATCCCCAGCCTGGTGTTGAGAAGAGCAAAACCACCAAGGCGGATCTGGTGCAGGCTTTGAACGACGCGTTCGCCTATTGCGATAAGGCGTATGACGGGATGACGGACGCGCACGCGGCGGAAATCGTCAAGTTCTTCGGGCGTGACTACGCAAAATTGGCGGTGCTTTCGTTCAACAGCGCTCACAATAACGAGCACTACGGCAACCTCGTGACGTACATGCGGATCAAGGGCCTGGTGCCGCCATCGAGCGAGGCGCGCAGCACACCGGCTGCCGCAGGCGCGAAGAAATAGCCTTGGTCCTCCTGCTGGCGCTGAGCGCCGGGCTGGCCCTGGGCGCCGATGACTGGCCCGCGTACGGGCGCGATGCGGGCGGCACGCGTTTTTCGGCGCTCCAGCAGATCCACACCGGCAACGTTGCCGCGCTCAAAGTTGCGTGGATCTACCACACACGCGCGCTCGATCCGGAAAGCGATCTCAATCACAAAGCAGCGTTCGAAGCGACACCCATTCTGTTCGAAGGGAGCCTGTATTTCAGCACGCCGTTCGATCATGTGATAGCGCTGGACCCGGCCACTGGGGCCGAGCGGTGGAGATATGATCCGGACGTTGACCGCGGGGCCGGCTATTCCGAAGTGACGTCGCGCGGGGTGTCGGCATGGACCGACAGAAAAGCGAAGCCTCAGTCTGCCTGCCGGTCGCGCATCTTCATCGGCACGATTGACGCTCGGCTGATTGCTCTCGACGCGCTAACGGGCAAGCCGTGCCAGGATTTCGGCGCGCATGGAGCGGTGGATCTCACGCGTGGAATCGAACTGCGCGACCGCGGCGATTACCAGGTGACCTCGCCGCCCGCGATCGCAGCCGATCTGGTGATTACGGGCTCGTCGATCGGCGACAACCGGGCGGTGGATGTCGAGCGAGGCGTGGTGCGAGCCTTCGATGCGCGCACCGGCAAGCTGCGCTGGACCTGGGACCCGATTCCGTGGGCGGCGAAGCAGAATCCGCGCACCGGGGCCGGCAACGCCTGGAGCGTGTTCTCGGTGGATCAGGAGCGGGGCCTGGTCTTCATCCCTACCGGCAGCGCAAGCCCGGACTTCTTCGGCGGGGGACGCCCGGGAGACAACGCCTGGGCCGATTCGGTGGTGGCGCTGCGCGTAGCGACCGGCGAACTGGTGTGGGGCTTCCAGGTAGTGCACCACGATTTGTGGGATTACGACGTGGCTGCGCAGCCCTCATTGATCGAATTCCACAACCGGCCCGCGGTGGCCCTGACCACCAAGATGGGGAACGTGTTTGTGCTGGACCGCGAAACCGGGAAGCCGCTGCATATGGTTGAGGAGCGGCCGGTTCCTCAAAGCAACGTGCCCGGCGAGAAGACCTGGCCCACGCAGCCGTTTTCGAGCTTTCCGCCGCTGGTTCCCCAAAGAGTCACGCCAGATGATGCCTGGGGGCTGACACCGGAGACGCGGGAACAGTGCCGCGCGATGATCGCGTCACTGCACTCGGAGGGCATTTTCACGCCGCCATCGGTCGAGGGAATCATCCAGACGCCGGGCAACGTGGGAGGCGTGAACTGGGGGAGCGCGGCCATCGATCCGCAGCGCGGCCTGCTCGTGGCTAACACCAACCGGCTCCCGTTCGCAGTGCGGCTGATTCCGCGGGAAAAGCTGAAAGAGGAGTACAACCAAGCCGAGAAAAATCGGCTCCAGGGTGAGTTTGGGGCGCAGCAGAAGGTGCCCTACGCGATGTACCGCGATCCGCTGCTGGGCGGGCCAAACCGCGTCCCGTGCACTGCGCCGCCCTGGGGAGCGCTGGTGGCGCTCGATCTGAACGCCGGGAAAATCCGGTGGGAAGCGCCGTTGGGGTACATGGCGCCAGGGTTGCCGGCGGGTTCGGTGAACCTGGGCGGTCCAATAGCCACAGCCGGCGGACTTATTTTCACCGGCGCCGCGCGGGACAACTACCTGCGGGCCTTCGATATAGAGACGGGCCGCGAGATTTGGAAAGCCGAGTTGCCCGCCAGCGCGCAAGCCACTCCCATGACTTATAGCGCAGGCGGCCGGCAGTACGTGGTGATCTGCGCGGGCGGGCACGGCAAGCTGGGCAGCAAGCAGGGCGATGCGGTGGTAGCGTTCGCGCTGGGGAAGTAGCACATCGCTTGTGGCGTGCGCTTCCGCGCGCCGCTGCCGTCTTGAGCTGGCAGTCAATCGCGGACCCGGCGAACTCAAGTTCGCCGCTGCGCGCTGAAGCGCACGCCAC
>Ga0075436_100002798_pt1 | contig 11953 bp, 10 predicted proteins | sample RhiMethybrSRZTD5_FD_75303 | JGI IMG/M metagenome (GOLD analysis project Ga0075436, IMG submission 75303) | Populus rhizosphere microbial communities from Tennessee, USA - Rhizosphere MetaG P. TD hybrid SRZTD5 | ecosystem: Host-associated > Plants > Roots > Rhizosphere > Soil | place: USA... | reverse complement strand
AGAAGGCCAGCAAGTTCACGCGCGCATCGCGCAGGACCCTGAGCAGCTTCGTCCCTTCGCCCGGTTTGTCGGGCACCATCGTGTAGTAGTAATCCACCAAGCGTGTCGCGTCTGCCATGGCCGCCTCCGGTAGGCCGTTGGGCCTAGGTATGCGCCCGGGGAACTGGGTCGTCAAGGACGCCGTAGGTTTGATCATGCCCGAGCGCAACAACGCCGAGCGCCTCGCCAAGCTGCGCCGTGAGGCCGATACGGAGTTCAAGCAGCGCACCATCGAAAAGAAGCGCGGGAAGCAGAAACCGCGCCGCCCGCTCGATTGGCACGCGCTCGGCATCGAGCTGCTCCGCGGGCTCGGGCGTCTCGTCGCCATCGTGGCTCTGCCGTTCGTCGTGCTGGTGCGCGGCGCCGTGTTCTTCTACGAGTACGGCAACGTCCCGACGTGGCTGGCGGTCTCGGTGTCCGCCCTGCTCACGATCGGCCTCGTCACCCTGTACGCGCGCTGGCTGCTCCGCAAGTTCAGCGGGCGCCCGCCGGTGCTGCTCCTCGCGAAGTGGGTCGCGTTGCCGCTGGTCGTCGTCTACTGCGGGTTCTCGCTGCTCTACCTCTCACGCATGAACGCCAAGGCCGACGTGCGCGCCTATTACACGACCGTGCATCCGTTGCTGCGGCTCGCGCTCTCGACCTGGATCCTCGTCGACAACCGGCTCGTCGTCACCGACATGCGCCGCGCGCGCGAGGACTACGCGAAGATGGGCCTGCCGGTGAACGAGATGTCGCTGCACTACCGCCAGGCCGACGGCTGGGTTCACGCCGTCGATCTGCGCACGGGGAATCGGGGTTGGTTCCGAAACCGGCTGCTGCAGGTCTACTTCTGGGGGATGGGGTTCAACACGCTGCGGCACGTAGGCACGGCCGATCACCTGCACGTGGATCTCCGCTAGCCGAAGAGCTGCTGCAGCTCCTTGAAGGGGATGCCGTACGCCGCGAGCGTCCCATACGTCCCCTTCTCCTTCCATTCCTTCGCCATGCGGCGCACCAGGCCGAGGGTGGCGCGCATGGGCGCGGACCCGAACGTCACGCGCCGCACCCCCAGCGCCTCGAGCGACGTGAGACTCGGCGCGTCGGGGGCGCCGAGGATGTTGAGCGGTGCGGCGATCTCCTTGACGAGCCGCTCGATCGTTCCTGAATCGCCCACGAACGGCACGAAGACGCAGTCCGCCCCTGCGGCGCGGTAGGCGTTGCCGCGACGCACTGCTTCCGCGAACTGGCGATCGGGTGGGAGCGCGCCCGGGTGGAATGCGTCGGTGCGCGCGTTGAGGACGAGGGGGACCCCCGCGGCCGTCGCCGCCTCGCGGGCGGCGCGCACCCGCGCCACCGAGAGGTCGAAGTCGAACAGCTTGTCGTCTTCCTCCGAGTCCTCGAGGTTCATCCCCACCGCGCCTGCCTCGAGTGCGCCGCGAGCCGTCTCCGCGACGGCCTCGGGCGAGGGCCCGAACCCCGCCTCCATGTCCGCGGTCACCGGGACGCTCACCCGCTGCGTGATGCGCGCGACCGCGGCGAGCATCTCGCTGCGGCTGATCTTTTCCCCATCCGGGTAGCCGAGGCTGAAGGCGATGCCCGCGCTGGTGGTGGCGAGTGCCGGGAAGCCCGCCTCGACGAAGATGCGTGCGGAGCCCGCGTCCCAGGCATTGGGCAGCACGAGCATCGGACCACTCGTGTGCAACTGGCGGAGTCTGACGGCTTTGTCCATGAGCGATATCTTAACGCATGATTATCGCGCTCGTTGCCGTCCTCCAAGCACAAGCGACATGTGTCTCGAAGCCGGCGGCGCCGGTGGCTCAGCAGTGGGCCGCGGCGGCCGCGCGCGCTCACGCGATCGCTTGTGAAAAACTCGCGCCCAACATTCCCGGCTTCGCCCTCGCGGTGGCGGTGGACGGGCGCATCGTGTGGTCCGAGGCGTTCGGGTTCGCCGATCTCGAGGCACACCGGCCCGCGACCGCCGCGACGCAGTTCCGCATCGGGAGCGTCTCGAAGCCGCTCACGGCCACCGCGATCGCGCAGCTGTTCGAAGCGGGCAAGCTAGACCTCGACGCGCCGGTGCAGCGCTACGTTCCCACATTCCCCGAGAAGAGCGCGCCGATCACCACGCGTCTCGTCGGCGGTCACCTGGCCGGGATCCGGCACTACCAGGGCGACGAGTTCACGCTCAACCGCCACTTCGCCACCGTCACCGAAGGGCTCTCCATTTTCAAGGACGACTCGCTGCTTTTCCCGCCGGGTACGCGCTTCTCGTATTCGAGCTACGGATTCAACCTGCTCGGCGCCGTCGTCGAAGGGGCGTCGGGAGAGGCGTTCCTCGCGTACATGAGCCGGCATGTCTTCAAGCCGCTACGGATGACGGCGACGGCGCCCGACAAGAATGACAGTCTCATCCCGAACCGCACACGGTTTTACGATCGTCGCGCGGACGGCGGATACAGCCCGTCGCCGAAGGTGGACAACAGTTACAAATGGGGCGGCGGCGGGTTTCTCTCGACCGCCGAGGATCTCGTGCGGTTCGGATCGGCGCTGCTCGATTCCGGTTTCTTGAAGGGGGCCACGCTGGAGTTGCTCTTCACGCCGCAACACACCACCGCCGGAGAGGCCACGCCGTACGGGATCGGTTGGTTCGTCGCCAAAGACAGCCTCGGCCACCGCTACGTGTACCACGGCGGCGGGTCGGTGGGCGGCACGACCGCGTTCGGCGTCGACCGCGACTCGCGCGTAGTGTTCGCCCTGGTGACGAATCTGACCGACGCGCGGCTCAACCCCGCGCAGGAGATACGCGCCGTCTTCGACTCGGTGGCCTCAGGCCGGATCCGTTAGGGCTTCGCGCGCGTCGCCTTCCACTGGCGCGCGTCCCAAGCCGCGTCGCGGATCGGGACGTTGGCCTGAATGTCGTGGTACTCCTCGAGGAAGAGTCGCTGCCCGTCGAGCAGGAACTCGACCTCCGGTGACACCCAGCCGCCCGCGAGCGGCGCGTACTTGTTGAAGCGCGTTTCGGAGGTCCGCGTCGTGTCCTGCCCGCCGGGCGCGAGCATCCGCACGAAGACGAGTCGCTCCTTGTCCACCCAGAATTGCCGCGTGTGCAGGTCTCCCGCCTTCGCTCCCACCACCCAGACCGGGCGGCCCTGCCAGGTCGCTTCGGAGAGCACCGAGAGATCGAAGTGACGCTGCGCCAGGACGGCGGCGGTGCGCTCGACGGGCTGGGCGTACACATCGAACCCGAGCACGAGCAGCGGGTGGATGAACGGCCGCGCCATGGTCATCGAGTCTTTGGTGAACGTGAATTGCGAGTCGGCGACGAAGAGCATGCCGCTCGCCGAGTCGGACGGTTGGAACTCGATCCGCAGCTTCCCGGGCGCCACGAGCCACTCGCGCCACACGGAATGCGACACGGTGCTGTCCGGATGGTACTCGCTGTTGTTCTGCACGAAGGTGAGGGTGCGGTACCACTTGCCCGCGTAGCGCGCGCGCATGGCTTCGAGCAGGTCGCGCGGCGTGGTGATGGGGCGCTGCGGCGCGGCCGCCTGAAACAGCCCGACGAGCAGAGCGAGTGCGTGATACACGACGCCTCCTTCGAAATGGCTCAGGGAGCCAGCCGATAGCCTGTCTTGCGAACCGTGAGGATGTGGGCGGGATTCGCCGCGTCCGTTTCCAACTTGCGGCGCAGCTCGGCGACGTGGGTGTCCACCGTGCGGCTCATGACCTCGGCGCTGTAGCCCCAGACCTCCGTCAAGAGCTCCACGCGCGTCGCGCACGCCCCGTTGCGGCGCAGCAACGCGACGAGCAGGTCGTACTCCTTGGGTGTGAGCAGCACCGCCTCACCGCGGCGCAACACCGTGCGCGACGGCGTGAGCACCTCGACCTCCCCGAACCGCAGGCTCGCGGGCTCGGCGCCGCTCCCGTTGCGGCGCGGCGAGGCCGTGCGCCGGAACAGCGCTTCGACGCGTGCCAGGAGCTCGAGCACGCCGAACGGCTTCGTGACGTAATCGTCGGCGCCGAGTCGCAGGCCGCGGACTTTGTCGGCCTCCTCGCCGCGCGCCGTCAGGATCAGCACCGGCATCTCACCGGTGAGAGCGTCGTCGCGCAGCGCGCGCAGGACGCGAAAGCCGTCCATCCCCGGCAGCATGAGGTCCAGGATCACGAGGTCGGGCTTCGCGGCGCGCGCGCGCGTGAGTCCCTTGGCGCCGTCGCCGGCCACCTCCACCTGGTAGCCCTCGATCTCGAGGTTGTTGCGCAGGCCGTAGGCGAGGTCGGCGTTGTCCTCGATGAGCAGGATGCGCTTGAGCGGGGGGGGGGCGTTCAAGCCGGCAGCTCGACGACAAAACGGGAACCGCCCGACTCCGCGTCCTCGACCCAGGCGCGCCCGTGGTGCAGCCCCGCGAGCTCTCGGACGACGGCGAGGCCGATGCCGCTGCCGGCGACGGGGGACCCGCGGTCGCGCTCGAGGCGCCAGAAACGGTCCCAGACGCGCTCGCGATCATCGCGCGGCACCCCGGGCCCGCAGTCGTCCACCCAGAAACGCGCGGCGCCGTTCGGACCCGCGGCGGCTCCGACGGTCACCGTCTGTCCCGCCGGTCCGTACTTCACCGCGTTGTCGAGCAGGTTGAGGAGCATCTGGCGCATGGCGCCGGGGTCCACCGGTGCGACCAGCCCTTCGGCGACCGTCGCTTGCAGCAACACCCCACGCGCGGCGGCGAGGGGCGCGAAGCCTTCGATGACCTCCTGCACCAGGGGCGCGACGGCCGTCGGCTCCGGGGCGACCGAAGCCGCCCGGCGCTCGGAGCGCGAGAAGTGGAGCAGGTTCTCGACCAGGTGAGTCAGGCGACGCGCCTCCTGGTCGATGATCGCGAGCGAGCGACGCTCCTCCTCGTCCGAGCGCACGCGCCCGAGCACCAGGGTTTCCGAGAACATGCGGATCTGGGCGAGCGGTGTGCGCAGCTCGTGCGAGACGCCGGAGATGAAATCGGTGCGCAGGCGAGCCAGCTCGTACTCGCGGCGCAGCTGCACGAGCGCCGTGCCGATCAGCACGGCGGTCATTCCCAGGAGACCGAGGATCAGCGGCAGGCGCGACCGGGGCAGCCCGCCGATGATCAGCTGATCGGCGACCTCGGGACGCAACGTCGCGTGCGCGTACAGGTCGCCCATATCGGTGCCGATCGTGTCGCGCCCCGTGAACGGAGAGACGTACTGCGCCGGCGAGCGGTACAGCTCGACGCCGTAGCGGTCGGTGATGATGAAGGACCCCATTGAGTCGTACTGCACGCCCGCGGTGAGGGGCCGGGGCAGGAGGGGGAACTTGTCAGTCACGCTGGCGAAGAACGGCCGCAACCCCTCGGGGCTCGCGTCGATCCCGAGGGCGGTGCGGAGGGCGTGCGTGCGATGATCCCGCAGCAATGTGTAGGCGAGGTAGTGCCGCTCGGCGCCGGGCGGTCCGAGGATCGACCCCATGTGCCATGACGTGTCGTACACGGTGCGCGCGTGCACCGGGAGCGAATCGAGGAGCCAGGCGCGCGTTTCGGCTGACGGCGGCGCGCCCGCGACCTCGAGCTTGCCCGTCGGCAGGTCGAGCCGGAAGGTGAAGCGGATCGGGAGCGCGAGCTTGCTCTCGCGCTCCATTTCCATGACCTCTTTGTGCAGCGCCGCGGGGCCCGGCAGCGGGCGTTGCGGCCACATCTCGTGCGCGTGTTGCAACGCCTTGAGGGGCGGAATGATGCCGTAGTAGTAGATCTGGTATGCGCTCCGCGACGCGACGCGCGCGGCGGCGAGCCCCGCGTAATCGCGCAGCACCCGATCGGCCTGATCGCGATGGGATTTCGCGACACCGTACGCCTGGACGGCGAGGATCACGGCGACACCGAAGGCCAACACCAACAACGCGGTCACGACGCGGCCTCTCATGGCGTGAAGAATCCCTCCGGGCGGGCGGGGCGGCAACCGGTCACGCTCGGCGCTTGACCGTTCCCTGACAAAGCTCGCACGTCGGACCGCGTCCGCTCATCCACAGATTGAAAGCAGGTCGCGGAGGGAGTGTCAGACGGCCACTTCGCCCGATCTACCGACCCGGAGTGCAGCGCGTGGCTCCGGGTTCGGTCTTTTTAGGCGGCCTAGTTGAAGAAGATGAACCCTCCGCCACTGCCGAAGCGCGGGTTGACGACGTTGGCGAACTTCGATCCGAACGTGTACCGCAGCCCGACGAATCCCTGGTAGCTGTACGAGGTCGCGAGCTGTCGCCTCCGCAACAACACTTCTTGTTCCGTCGCGCCGCCCTTCTGAATCGACAGCTGGTCGTGGATCAGGCTTACGAAGCTGAAGAAGTCGAAGGACAAACCTTTGAACAGGCGGAAGCTCCCGTTCCCGAAGATCTGCAAATGGTTCTTGTGGAAGTCGTACAGGTAGTTGCTGCCCTCGAGCGACAGGCCGGCGGAGCCCCACGGCTGCTTGACGTCGAGAGAGACGGTCAGGGTCTGGGTCGCCCGCGTCTCGCTGATCCGGTTGAAGATCGTCGTGTCGCGGTAGTTGAAGCTCGACACGCCCAGCGCGTACTGCACCGTCAGCAGCTTGCGCGTGGACTGCGAGTAGGGGAAGACGTCGAACTCGACCGCGGGTCCGCCCTTCAGCGTCAGGTCCTCGTTTGAGTACGTGGACGAGAAGGCCGATGCGCGAAGGCCGGCGGACCAGTGCTTGCCCGTGCTGCGGGCGACCAACGCGTCCGCGCCGTAGGACCGTGTGATGTTGCGGGAGAGATCCTCCCGGATCAGCACGCCCGTCGAGTCGTACACGGGGACGAGGAAGTCATTCTGCTGGTAGCTCTGGTTCGTCGAGAGCGTGATCTTCCAGGCCTCCGTGATCCGGTTCGCCGAGAACCCGCCGGATATGTACGTGTTCTTGTAGCTGTGCTCTCCGAAGAAGTTGCTGTTCATGCGCACGTTGAACACCCAGTAGTTCCACGGGTCGCGCACCTGCGCGGCGGCTCCGGCGGGTGCGCTGTAGCCGATCTCAAGGCGCGGTGCGACCGGAGTGCGGGCCGCGAACCGCACCAGGCCGAGCCTCAAGACCTGGGCCAGTCCCTTGCGCACGTCATCCTGCGTATCGGCGGCGTGGGACAGGTAGTGCAGCGTGTCCGCCGCGCCCGCAAACCGCTCGAGGCCGATGAACGCCAGCGTGTACTCTTGGCCACCGCCAGTCTGCTGCGTCGTGACGAGAACGTGCACCTGGGCGAACTGACGATCGCGCACCCAATTCACGAACGTGATCTCTGTCCGGTAGTAATCGAAGTCGCAGAAGCTGTTGGGACAATCGAGGAACACGCGCAGCGCCGAGTCCTGCGCCGCCCGGGCGGTGTCCGTCGGGTTCTGCGCGACGGCGGCGATGACGAGCCACGCCGCGGCGGTCATCGGCGGCTCAAATCCTGGTACAGGATTTCGACGAACATCGTGGGTGTGATGCGGCCGTTGCCCCAAACCGCGTCGAACTCCGCGGTCGGCTTGGAGGCCTGAACCTGCGCCAGCGTCTTGCCCGCGGCCACCGCCGCCTTGATGCGATCGCGCACTGTCAGCATCATCGTGCGGAACGCCTGAAGCGCGACGCGATCGCCGAGGGGACCGTGTCCCGGAATGATCTTCGTGTTGGCATCCGCCAGCGCGAGCACCCGATCGGCCGCCGTGATGAACCCGCCCGATGAACCGCCGCTCGCCAGGTCCACCAGCGGGTAGCGGCCGTTGAAGAACGTATCGCCCATGTGGATGACGTTCGCATGCTTGAACCACACGATGACGTCGCCATCAGTGTGCGCCGGTGGCACGTGGAAGGCCGAGATCGAATCGCCATTATAGTAGAATGTCACCGCGTCCGAAAACGTTACCACGGGCAGGGCGCCCGTCGGAGACGCCGGCACGACCTGCGGGAACGACGTCATGAATTGCTCGGCGCTCATGCGGCGGCGCACGTTCTCGTGAGCGACGATCACGACGCCGCCCTTGGCGAAGTTCTCGTTCCCACCCGTGTGGTCGAAATGCCAGTGCGTGTTCAGCACGAAGCGAACCGGGCCGGGATTGAGTCCCGAAAGTGCGGCTCTGATCTTCTCGGTGAGTGGCGCGTACTGATCGTCGACGAGGATCACGCCGTCCGCTCCCGCCGACACGCCGATGTTGCCGCCGAAGCCCTGCAGCATGTAGACACCGTCGCCGGCCTTGACCGTCCGCACCTGGACGGTGTCGAAGTTCTGCTGCATGACCGTCAGCATGAGTGACAAGCCGAGGTGCAGGATCATCCGACCTCCGTCTCGAAGACGCCGGTGAGAATCTTGCCTTCCCGCTTGACCTGCACCCACAGGCGATAGTGTCCCGGCCGTGGGAAGGCGTAGGGAAACGACACCTCGGCGGTCGCGGGCAGGCTCATGGGGCTCATGGCGGCCTCGCCTTCGGTGAGCCGCCGCCCGACCACACCCCGTGCGGTGTCGGCGCGACCGCGCAGCAGGAACGCCTGTTGCGCCGCCCACGAGATCGTGCCGAGGGGATGCAGGTGGACAAAGACGCTGCCGTCGTCTCGCGTCAGCATCAAGTGGCCCGCCATACCCATGTACGGCTGCAGCGCCGCGGGCCGTCCGTCCGGCGCCGTCACCGTGAAGCGCAGCGGCGCGTCCTGCCCCGCGACGAGCGGCTGCGCGCCACGCTCCCACGTCATCCGGGAGCCGTCGCTCAGCCGCACGACTGATCCCCGGTCGCCCGTCTCGCGCGTCCACGCATCGTCGCGGTCGGTCGGCTGCCAGGTGGCGCGCTCCCCTTCCGGGGGGGAGGCCAACGTCACCGTGTCGGTAAGCGTCTCCGCGAATCCACTCTCGCGGGTGATGTCGGCAAACACGCGGTAGCGGCCGGCGGGGAGCGGCGGCAGGGCCGCGTCGAAATTGCTCGAGTCGACGAGCAGCGGATGCAGGTGGGCGAACGCCACGTCGCCGACCACGAAGAGGTGGACGAGGTGGCCGTGATCGGGGATGAGGGGCGTCATGCGACGAGCGCGCCACGCCGAGTCGAGGATGGAGAAGCGCAGCACCTGCCGTCCTCGCTCCGCGCGGACGGCCGCGCTCGACGCGAGCGGCTGGTAAAGACCGCGCGCGAAATCCCGGTCGACGCCGTTCCACCAGCCGCGGCCGCCGACCAGCGCGAGGGCGAGGACGGTGCCCCCGGCTCCTGCCGCCCAGCGGGCCCGGCGCATCCGGCGGGGATCGGGCGCTTCGCCCGGCGGCAGCACCGCTTCGCGCACGGCCGCGCCCACGATCGTCACAGCCCCGACGAACAGGAACAGGCCGAAGGCGGCGAGCCCCGCCGCGAGCGGCCGGTCGAGCCCGAGCCGCCGCGTGCCCAGCGCCACCACGGGCACGATCGCGGTCCCCGTCCCGGCGGCACCCTCGACGGTCACCCGCACGCTGTAGGAGCCGCCGGTCATGAGCCACAGCGCGGCGCCATAGACCGTCGAGTCACCCGACACGATCTGCGCGGTGTCCGGGGGCGGTGGGGCGGCGGTGCGGGGATCCCAGTAGACCGGAAGCACCGTGACGGTCCGGGCGCGCGCACCGTCCTTCAGGCGCACCGTGATCTGCGCGAGCCCCGGGACGACGCCGGCCGGGCGGACGATGACGCGGATGTGGTAAGGACCGGCGGGGCCTTCGAAGTAGGTGTCCGGACTGCCGACGTGCGCCGATCCGACGAGTACCACGCCGGCGAGGGCGGCGATTCGGGCGAGGCGTTTCACCGCTGGACTCGCGCCAATCCGTTGCCGAGCCACAGTCCGGCGCGCGCGGACGCGAACGCCAGAAGGGCGGCGATGCCGAGCTTCAGCGGCGTCACCGGGTCGGCGGCGATGCGCCAGAACTGATGCTCGAAGTCTCCAGGCAGGCTGTTGTAGTTCCAGCGATTCGCGCCGAAGAGGAAGTTCTCGGATGCCGGGGAGATCAAGAACACCGTCGCAAACCACTGCGTCACGAAGAAAACGGCGAGGAACCCCAGGGCGGTGGCCGCGGCGAGGACCCAGTCGCGCCGGACGCGCCGCATCAGGAGGTCGACTACGAAGGCCGGCACGATGAGGAGCAGCGGGAACGGCGGCGGCACCATGTGCGACAGCGGTCGGTACACCGGCGCCAGCTTCGGCTCGGCGGGGAACAGCGGCAACACCCACAGCAGGATGAGCGTGATCCCCATGTAGACGGCGGCCGCCGTCGTCGCGGGCCACCGCAGCGTCGAGGCGCGCGCCCCAGCGACGAGCAGGATCGGGAAGACCGCCGCCGCGACCATGTAATAGAGGGCGTTGTGCGCGGCGTTCGAGAAGCCGATCTGCTCGAACCCCATGATCGCCTTATTGAGGATGAGGATGCCGAAGCCATACGCGAGCAGCAGGCCATAGCTGTGGCTCGCCGGTTCGCCTGCCACTTTCGCGCGGTTTTGCAGCGCCAGCACCAAGAGCACCGCGCCCAGCTCGATACCAGTGAAGCCGAGGGCGAGGATGACGTGGGGTGGCGACAGGACCTTCACGTCCAGCCCGTAGGCGTTGTGCCACCAGTTGTCGAATGGGGCGGAGACGATCATCGCGAACGCGCCCCAGATGCAGCACCAGGCGCCCAACGGTCCCCGGAATCCCCAGAACCGCACCGTCGCCGCGCGCTCCGCCTCGCTGCCGGCGAAGGTGGTCTTGAGAACGAGCCAACCGCAGGTGAGTCCGGCGACGATACCGCTGGCGTAGATCGCGAGGTGTGCGGGGGTCCAGAAGGTGTCGCGGCCGATCGTGCGGTGCCACGAGATGTCCCAGATCACGCCGACCACGGCACTCGTCGCGGCGACCAGGACCGCACTGACGTACCAGGGAATCTTCACCCGCTCGCCCCCTTCGCCACGACGTAGGCCTCCATCGCCGAATACTCCGCCAGCCCCAGACGATCGGCGTGCGCCGCGGTCTCGACATTGCGCGCCTCGACGCGCTGCCAGAACTCGCGGTCGTCGTGGCCGCCGGGGAAGGGCGCCGTGTCTTTCTGCGACTGGTGCTTGAAGATCGCCATGACCTTGGCGCGCAGCTCGTCCAGCGACAGCGGCACCAGGACGTCCGCCTCCGTCAACAACCATTCCTGCCACGCGCCGCGGTACAGCCAGACCTCGGGTTTCGGGCCCGTGTACCGCGCCAGCGCCTGGTCGATGGCGGCCTTGCACATGCGGTGCGTGCCGTGCGGGTCCGACAAATCGCCCGCGACGAAGACGAGATCGGGGTGCGTTTCCTCGAACAGCTTCAAGACGATCGCGACGTCTTCGTCGCCGATCGGCCGCTTGCGGACCTCGCCGGTGCGGTAGAACGGGAGATTGAGGAAGCGCGCGACGCTGCGCGGGATACCCACCGACTCGAGCGCGGCGATCGCTTCGGATTCCCGGATGAACCGTTTCAGCTCCTGCACGGCGGGGAGATCGACGTCGCCCGGCGCCTTGCGCTCGAAGCTCTGCGCCGCCGTCTCGTACGCGCGACGCGCGACGGCAGGGTCGAGCTCCAGCGTCGTGGCCGCGCGCGCCACGAAGTCGAGGTGCCGCTCCACGTCGTGGTCGAACACCGCGATGTTGCCGCTCGTCATGTAGGCGACGACGATCGCGTTCTCGTTCTCCCAGAGCTTGCGGAGCACGCCGCCCATCGAGATCACGTCATCGTCGGGATGGGGCGAGAACACCAGCACCGACTTGTGCGATGGCAGGTTGCGGCGGCCCCGGACCTTGTCGCGCAGCCGCGTAAACACGAGTCCGTTGATCGGCCCCGGCGCGCCGTGCCGCGCCAGCAGCGGGCTGAGGTGATGCTCGGTGTAGTCGCGCGCCGTCAGCTTGAGAATCGCCTTCCCCGCCTGCTCGGCGAGCCACACGACGGCCCGCTCGGTCATCGCCGGCGTCCA
>Ga0075436_100002794_pt1 | contig 11959 bp, 6 predicted proteins | sample RhiMethybrSRZTD5_FD_75303 | JGI IMG/M metagenome (GOLD analysis project Ga0075436, IMG submission 75303) | Populus rhizosphere microbial communities from Tennessee, USA - Rhizosphere MetaG P. TD hybrid SRZTD5 | ecosystem: Host-associated > Plants > Roots > Rhizosphere > Soil | place: USA... | reverse complement strand
TTGCTCTGCAATGCGGAGCGCGGCGAGTGGGAGGATGCGGGCATCACCCTCGGCTGCGCACCCGACGGTGTGCTTACGCGGGCGTTCGACAAAGCCGAAACGCTGCGACGCGCCGCAGCCTGCGGGGTCCAGATCCCGCCCACCCGATTCCCCACGTCACTCGCGGAATGCCGGGAAGCCGCCGAGGCGGTCGGGTATCCGTGCGTCGTGAAACCGCGGTTTACGAGCGCGTGGAACGGTCACGGCTTCCTGCCCGACCTGGGGCCGACGTACGCGAAAAACGTCGCGGAGCTCGAGGCGGCGGTGCGCTCGCGCCGCCAAGGGGAGTTTTGGCCCATCATCCAGGGCTTCGTCCCGGGCAAGGGCAAGGGCGTGTTCACGGTGTGTGACCATGGCCGGCCCATTGCGTGGTTCGCGCACGAGCGGCTCCGCGATGTGCGGCCCTCGGGCTCGGGCTCGACTTTGCGACGGTCGGTGGCACTCGACCCGCGCCTGCAGACGCGAGCCGAGCGGCTCCTCGCTCAAATGGAATGGCACGGCCCCGCCATGGTGGAGTTTCGGGACGAAGGCAACGGCGGGGCGCCGTGGCTGATGGAGGTGAACGGCCGGTTCTGGGGCTCGCTCCAGCTGTCGATTGCCGCCGGGCGGGATTTCCCCCGGATCTGGACCGAGATCCTCACCGGCAGGACGCCTGATCCCCCCGGGAGCTATCGCGAAGGTGTGATCCTTCGCTGGCTATGGGGGGACGTGAAACGCCTCCTCTACATCATCGCCGGTCGCCCCGCCGGCTACCCTGGCACGTATCCGACCGTGGCCCAGGGCCTGCGCGAGTTGTTCGGGCGCCAGCCGGCCGGCACCAAGCTCGAGGTGTGGGACCCGCAGGATCCGTGGCCCGCCGTGGGCGAATGGGCGGAGGGGGCCCGCGAGGTCTTCACCAAGGCACTCCGCTCCCGCTAGCTGATGCGGAAGGCCCGCATCCACATCTCGAGCGACAGGACACGAAACAGACCGAGATAGCTCTCCGCACTCGCGCCGGCGGCTTGCGGCGCGGCGTACCAGCGGCGGAGCACTTTCGGGTCGACGTACTTCTGGCAGCGGAGGGTGTCCTCGACGAGCTCGGTGACCTGCGGGCGCAGATCGGTGGCAAGCCACCGTTGCCCAGGCACCGCAAAGCCGAGCTTGGTTTTCCGCATCCGCACCAGGTCGGGCACGATGCCCTGCATCGCCCGGCGCACGGCGAATTTGCTCCAGCCGTTCCGGATCTTGAGGTCATCGGGGAGCGACAGCCCGTAGTCCACCACGTGATGATCCAGCAGGGGTACCCGAGCCTCGAGGGAAAACGCCATCGAGGACCGGTCCTCCATACGCAACAGCATCGGCAGCGTGTCGACGAAGAGATCGTCGAGCTGCATCCGCTGCATGATGCTGGCGTGGGAGTCCGCCGAGCTGGCCTGGGATGCATAGCGCCACCACCGGGTCGCGGGCGTGCTTTCGCCCGAAACGGCTCGATTCCAGTCAGTATGGACGGCCTGCTGGAGCAGTCCATCGACGCCGAGCAGCCGCCGGAGCCGCCGAGGCAGATAGCGATAGCCCTTCCGGATGTCCAGCACGTACCGGTCTCCCTGCATCACCGTCTTCCCGAACTCCTTCACGAGCGTCCCTAACCGGCCCGTGCGGAGCAACGACGCGAGGTACGCGTACCGGAACTTGGCATACCCACCGAACACTTCGTCGCCGCCCTGCCCATCCAGCAGGACCTTGACCCCCGCCTCCTTGGCGGCCCGCATCACCCGCCACTGGGCGTAGTAGGTGAGCTCGCCGAAGGGCATATCCTGGTGCCACGCCATCCGCGCGAACGTCTCGAGGAAGTCTTCGGGCGCCGGGAACGCGAGGTGCGGGGTCGCGCCGACCGAGCCCGCCACCGCCAGCGCATAATCCCGTTCGTCGAACGCGCGATCCTCGTAGCACGCCGTGAACGTGTGGAACGTGTCGCCCAGCGCCCGTGCTGCCTCCGGCCGCTCCCGCCAGATCTTTCCGATCAGTGAGACGACGGTCGACGAATCGAGGCCGCCGCTCAGGCAGCTCCCCACGCGGACATCACTGATCAGGTGCCGACAAATCGTCTCGAGCAGCAGTGTGCGCAACCCGTCGACGCGCTCGCGATCGCCGATCCCGTTCGACGCCCGGGGACTGAGTTGCCAGTATCCGTAAGTCCGGATCGAGCCGGTCGCGGCGTCCAGCGTGAGCGCGTGTCCCGGCGGCAGGGCTTTGATGCCGGTGAGCAGCGTGCGTTCGCCGTAGTCGCAGTTGGCGTGCACGAGAAAGGCGAGCACCGCGTCGTCGTCGGGGCTCGCCTCGAGGCCTGGGAATGCGAGCAGCGCCTTGATCTCCGATGCGAAGACGAAAGCGCCGGCCGGCGTGGCGTAATAGAACGGCTTGATTCCCAGCCGATCGCGCGCGCAGAACAGTCGCCCTTGCGCGCCATCCCAGATGGCGAAGCCGAACATGCCGTCGAGTCGGGCGAGGCAGGCTTCGCCCCATTGACGGTACGCCTGGAGCAGGACCTCGGTATCGGTACGCGTGGTGAACCGGTACCCGAGCGTCTCGAGCTCCGCGCGGAGCTCGAAATGGTTATAGATCTCGCCGTTGAAGACGATCCACTGGCGCGAGTCGTCGACCGTCATCGGCTGCAGCCCCCGATCCGACAGGTCGAGGATCGCGAGCCGGCGATGGCCGAGACCGACCGTCACGGGGGTGTCGACGTCCCGGTGCTTCGTGTGGGGCAGAAAGGCGTGTTGGAATTGACCGGCGTTCACCCAACCGACGAGAAAGCCCTCGCCGTCGGGTCCACGGTGAGCCTGCAGGTCGTTCATGCGCTGCAGGGCGGCGAGGTCGATCGGACGGCCGAGGCCGACCGCGCCTACGATTCCGCACATCGCATATGTTCGAGTGCCTGCGTCCGCATTCGCGGGTTTCCCTCCGGGGGGGACGGCCCGCCTGCAGGAGACAGGCGTGGCATGCGTGACGAGCATCACTCAAGAAGCATGCCGGATTCTGAGCAGGAGTGTCCCGATAACTCTCTCCCCAACAATCACATACGGACTCTCACCGCCCCGGGCTGACCGTTGAGAGCTGAAACACATGGCCCGCCGCTCTCACAACTGTGGCAACCGAGATACAAGCCGTACAAAGCGCAACGGGCGCCGGTTGGAGTGCCGGCGCCCGTCTACCGCGTCCCTCTCGAGGTCAGTTGGTCAGCTGGATCACTTGAACTCGTACGCGCCGATGTCCCAGCCGGCTCCCTGTGGGCGCAGCGTCCCGAGGAAGTCGTTCAGCACGATGTTCAGCGCCAGTCCCGCGTCGATCGCCGGGCTGCCCGCCTGCAGGCGGAAGTCGAGGGTCGACGGACTCACGAACAGGGGGTCCGTATTCTCGATGTTCGTCCCCGTCCCGCCGCCGCCCACCGTACCCGTGCTGAGGTTGTGGTCGATGATCGCGCCACTCTGTGTCCCCGAGATGCCGACGTTCTGCCCCGGCAGATAGAAGATGTTGTTCTCGATGAACAGGTTCGTGGTCGTGGCCGCCAGAATGATCTGGCCGTCGCGGTTCGGGTTCGGGAACGCGAACGTGTTGTTCACGATATACAGCTGATCCACGGTGCTCCCATAGCGTTGAATGCCCCAGCCGTGCACGAGGTTGTAGAACACGTTATTCCGAATGATGATGTTCGTACCCTGGCCGTTGTAGATGCCATGGTCGTGGTTCATCCAGTAGTCGTTCCCCGGCTGGCAGCCGTTCTCGCCCGCCGCGAACCGCCCGATGTCGTGCACCCAGTTCCCTTCGATGATCATGTTGTTCGAGTACGCATCGATGGCGGAGAGCCCGATGCCGCTCGTCTCGCAGTACCGGCCCACGTCATGAACGTTGTTACCGGCGATCTGGATGTCGTTCGTGCCCGTGCTCGGGTCGATGCCGTAGTGGTTCGAGCCTTTCATCTCGAACCCTTCGACGCGGACATGGTCGACGCCGATCTGCACCACATCGGCCGAGAGGTTGTTCTGGCCGTCGAGCACCGCGCCCCACTTGTTCACCGACTTGAAGACGACGAGGTTACCCGTCGAGCCGCCCCGCTGGATGGACAGGACGGCGTTGCCGTCACCGGTGTACACGCCGTTCCGCACCATCACCATGTCGCCCGGGTTCACTTGATCGGCCGCGTGTTGCACCGTCTGGAACGGATGCAGACTGTCGCCCGCGTTTCCGTCGCTGCCGGCCGTCGCATCCACCCACCAGCACTTGCCTCCGCCCGTGGGGGCGCATCCCGCCGGCGGCGGCGTCACGCCGACCAGCACCATGGCGTTCCCGTTCTTCCCTTCGGACGTCGCGGTGATCGAAACGGTCCCAGCCTTGATACCGGTCACGAGCCCGCTGGCGCTCACGGTCGCGATGGTCTGGTCGCCGCTCGACCACGTGACCACCCGGCCCGTCAGGATGTTGCCGTTGGCGTCCTTCGTGGTCGCCGTCAGCTGGACCGTCTGGCCGGGTTGGACCGCGGCCGACGACGGTGTGACCGCCACCGTCGCCACTGGCACCTGGGTGACCGTGATGCTCGAGGTGCCGCTCTGGCCCTCGCTCGTGGCGGTGATGGTCGCGGACCCCGCGGCCTTCGCGGAGACCAGACCCGTCCCGTTCACCGTGGCCACGGTGGTATTGCTCGAGGACCACGTCACGGTGCGACCCGACAGCGGATTGCCGTTCGCGTCCTTCGGGGTCGCCGTCAGCTGCACGGTCTGGCCCGCCTGCACGCTCGCCGAGGCCGGGGCGACGGTCACGGAAGCCACGGGGACGAACGTCACCGAGACGCTGGCCGTGCCGCTCTGCCCTTCACTCGTCGCCGTAATCGTTGCCGAGCCGCTCGCGGCCCCCGCCGTCACCAGCCCGGTGCCGCTCACGGTCGCGACCGACGTGTTGTTCGACGACCACGTCACGACCCGTCCCGACAGCGGATTGCCGTTCGCGTCCTTCGGGGTCGCCGTGAGCTGCGCCGTCTGGCCGCTCTGGAGAGCGACCGTGGCGGGCGCGACGGTGACCGACGCGACCGGCACGGTCGAGACGGAAATGCTCGCCGACGCGCTCTGGCCTTCGCTCGTCGCCGTAATGTTGGCGGAGCCGGTGCCCGCGGCCGTCACGAGACCAGTGCCGCTCACCGTGGCGACGGACCCGTTGTCCGTCGACCAGGTGATGGTCCGACCAGTCAGGACATTGCCGCCCGAATCGGTCAGAGTCGCCTGGAGCTGGACCGACCCGCCCACCGCGAGCGTGGCCGACGAGGGCGCGAGGCTCACCGTCGCCACCGGCGCCAGCGTGATCATCACCGTCGCGCTATCCGACGGCCCGCCCGGATCGGCGGTCGCGACGACCTTGTAGGGACCCGTGGTCTTGCCGGCCTTGTATTGACCGTAGTGCTGCTTGCCGTTCCCACTCGTGCCCATGTCGGTGACGGTGCCGGTCGTGGAACTCCACGAGACGGTGACGTTCGCCGTGTCACCGGTGCTCAGGAACGCGGCCGCCGTGAAATCCACGGTGCCGTTCTCGTGCACGGTGACGATTTTTGGAGAGATGACGATGCTCGCTACGGTTCCGCTGTTGGTGCCAAGGGGGAGGGGCTTCTCGCACGCGAAGACGAACGCCATGGCGAGGAGGGCCAGAGGCAGTGCGACCTTCCTATCCTTGAGCAGGGCCAACCGTTGTGACAGCTTGTGCTTGAACGTCATGGCTTTCGGCTCCGTCGCTTAGGGTTCGCCTTACGGCGTGAAGAACTCGCTCATCTCTGCCGCGGTCGCCGCCTGGTTCGGGAAGCTCGTGAGCCCCAGAACCTTGGCGGTGAGCCGCAGCGTGCTCGCATGCTGGTACAGCGTCGTCGACTGATAGCCCTTCTTCACCTTCGAGCCCACTACCCCCCAGAAGATTCGTCCCCCACCGTTCGTGTTATCGCTGCCAGACTCGTCGAACAGGACGATCAGGAGGCCGTCCTGTTGGAACGCCGAGCTCCGCACCAGCGGATCGATGTTTGTCTGGAGCCACGCGTCCGCCGTGCCGAGCGAGCAGTCATGCGCGTCGTTGCAGAGGTTGGGCACGATGAAGCTGTAGTTCGGGAACGTGTAGCCCGATAGATCGCTTGCGAACTGTGTAAACGGCACGACGTTCTGGGCCTGCGCCGCGTTGTCATGCACGTCGGTGAGATACACGACAGGGTTGTGCCGACTGGCGTACGTGCCGTTGTCGAGGTTCACCGTCGTGTCGCCCACCGCCGGCAGATCCTCGGCGTACGCCTTCCAGGTCTTTCCCGCCGCCACGAGATGGCGCACGATATTGTCGCTCGAGACGGTCTGGTTGTAGCTGTCGTTGTTGGTGATCGTGTCCCCGACCGTCATCATGAAGTAGTTGCCGATCGAGGGATGCGTGTCGGCGTAGTACTGGGTGGCGAAGCCGTACGCGCCCGCCAGACTGTCGAGGTACGGCATCGACGAGCTGGTGACGTCGGCGTAATTGGTGTTCTCCTCCACGAGGAGGAACACGTGGTTCAAGACCGGAATCGTGCCCCCGCCCCCGCCTCCCGAGGCGGCCGGCCCGGCTGCCTGCTGGCAAGCCGGGACCAACCAAAGGACGAAGGGCACGATCCGGAGTCGTCTCACGGATTGAAGAACTCGCTCATGTCGGGCGCCGTAGCGGCATCGCCGGGGAACGAGTTGACGCCCAGGCCTTTGAGCATCAGCCGCAGCGTGCTCTGGTGCTGGTACAGCGTCGTGGATACGTAGCCCCGCTTGGACTTCGTCGGGCTCACCGCCACCCAGTACACGTTCCCGCCACCGTTCGTGTTGTCGCCGCCCGACTCGTCGAACGTGATGATCAAGAGGCAGTTGTTCTGCTGGAAGAACGCGCTCTTGACGAGCGGATCGATATTCGTCTGCAGCCAGCTGTCCGCCGTGTTCAACGAGCAGTCGTGCGCATCGTTGCAGAGGTTCGGCACGATGAACGAGTAGTTCGGCAACGCGCCGTTCGCCAAATCGGTCGCGAACTGCGTGAACGGCACCACGTTCTGCGCCTGCGCCGGATTGTCATGCACGTCCGTGTAATGGACGATGGTGTTGTGACGGCTGGCGTACGCGCTGTTGTCGAAGTCGAGCCCCACGAAGCCGACCGACGGCAGATCCTCCGCGTACGACCTCCACGTCTTGCCGGCTGCCACGAGGTGGCGGATGACGTTGTCCGAGCTGACCGTCTGCCCGTACGAGTCGTCATTGGTGATGATCTGCCCACCGGTGAGCTCGAAGTAATTCCCGATCGACGGATGCGTGTTGGCGTAGTACTGCGTCGCCAGCCCGTACTGCGCCGCGAGCCCGGTCAGGTACGGCATCGACGAGCTGGTGACCGAGGCATAGTCGGTGTTCTCCTCCATCACGATGAACACGTGATCGAACTGCGCGCCGCTCGCCGCGGTGACCGTCACCGCCGCCGTGCCGCTCTGGCCTTCGCTCGTCGCCGTGATCGTGACCGGACCACCGGCCTTGACGCCCGTGACGAGCCCGCTTGAGCTCACGCTCGCGGTCGTGTTGTCGCTCGACTGCCAGGTGATCACGCGACCCGACAACGGATTGCCGCTCGCGTCCTTGGGCGTGGCGGTGAGCTGCACCGTGCCGCCCGTCGCCACACTGGCCGTGGCCGGGGTGACCGTCACCGACGCCACCGGCACCGGCGTCACCGTAATGGCCGACGTCCCGGTCTTGCCTTCGCTCGTCGCCGTGATCGTCGCCGAGCCGGCGGCATTGGCCGTCACGAGTCCGGTCGAGTTGACGCTCGCCGCGGTATTGTTGCTCGAGGACCACGTCACGACACGACCGGTCAGGATGTTGCCGTTGGCGTCCTTGAGGGTCGCCGTGAGCGGTACCGTCTGACCCGCCTGCACGCTCGCCGTAGCGGGCGTCACGGTCACCGTCGCGACGGGCGCCCCTGCCACGGTGACGCTCGCCGTGCCGCTCTTGCCTTCGCTCGTGGCGGTGATCGTCACCGTCCCGGCCGCGACACCCGTGACCAGACCGCTCGAGCTCACCGTGGCGATCGTGTTGTCGCTCGACGACCAGCTGATCGCACGTCCCGTCAGCGGATTGCCGTTCGCGTCCTTGGGCGTGGCGGTGAGCTGCACCGTCCCCGTAATCGCCACGTTCGCGGAGCTCGGCGTCAGGGTGACCGTAGCCACCGGCGCGAGCGTGACGTTGACCGTCGCGGTGCCGCTCTGGCCTTCACTCGTCGCGGTGATCGTGACGGGACCACCCGCGCCGACACCGGTGACGAGACCGCTCGAGTTCACGCTCGCGATCGTGTTGTCGCTCGACTGCCACGTGATGACCCGGCCGGTCAGCGGATTGCCGTTCGCGTCCTTGGGCGTGGCCGTGAGCTGCACCGTCTGCCCGACGTTCAGGCTGGCCGTCGCGGGCGTCACCGTCACCGACGCGACCGGCACAGTGGGAACGATCTTCGCGAGATAGTCCTGCACGACCCAGCCGCTCGGGGCCGTCTGGAACAGGACGTGGTAGCGGATGGCCCCGTCGCCTCCAGGGGTCGTGTTCAGCACCGGTCCGGAATCCACCACACCCCGCCCGCCGGCCGGTTGGGTCCCGATGACGCTCGGCGGCGTCCCGGTCGCGGGGTCGGCGGGCGGCTGGGAGGTGTTCCGTACCCACGTGGCGAGTGTCGCCTGCACGCTGTCGCCGATGGCGAATTGGCCTGTCGCCACGCTCACCGTAACCGTGGCGGTCCCGCTCTGCCCTCCGCTCATCGCCGTGATCGTCGCAGTTCCGGGGCCCGAGGCGGTCACCAACCCGGTGCCGCTGACGGTCGCAACCGACGCGTTGTTGCTCGACCAAGTCACCGTCGGACCGGTCAGAACGTTCCCGTTCGCGTCCTTCAGGGTCGCCGTGAGCTGTGAGGTTTGCCCGGATTGCAGCGTGACGGAGGCAGGGCTGACCGTCACCGTGGCAACGGCCGACGCGCACGTGACGTTGACGCTGGCCGAGGCCGTCAGGTTGCCGGGCGTGCTCGTCGCCGTGACGGAGAACTGGCCGCAGGTCCCGTTGTGGAAGTGTCCGTAGTGGCGTTTGCCCTGCGAGTTCGTGTCGACCACACCGCCTGTGGTGCTCCACGCGACGGCGATCTGCGCCGAATCGCCGGCGGTGGTGAAGCCGACGGCCGTGAAGTCCTGGACTTGGTTGGGCTGCACCGTGGCGGTGCTGGGGGAGACGACGAGTTGCGTGACGGCGGAAGCGGGTCCTAGGGGAATCGGCTTTTCGCAGCTCGCAACGAAGAGGAGAGGCAGTGCGAGCAGCGCACCCCGATACAATGGACTTTTGAGCAGGGCGAGTCGGTGCGCGAGTTTGTGTCCGAATGGCATGGTGCACGCCTCCACGGGGCGGAAAACGAACGGGCCGCCAGGATCGACCCGCGTCGATTCGCTGGCGGCCCGGCGAGCATGGCGGAAGACCCGCTGTAGCCCCGTGGCTCTGCGTCACCGTCTTTCGACGGTTTTGCTCTGAGCAGCGTGCTCTTGCGGGCCAAACTATCGGCGGCCCCGCGAGCACGGCGGTGACCTCGGTCACCGCTTCAGGTTTCAGCTAGACATGTCGTGTGCGCACACCACTTACGGCCCAATTTCGACGGCGACACCATCGCGGCGGAGTCGGCCAAGCAGCCAGGCTTGCACGCGCGCCGTCACCTGCACGACGCCATCGACCTGAGTTTCCGCCAGCACTTCGGCGTCACGGTGGAGCGCGGCCAACAACTTGCCGTCTCCCAAGGGAACGTGTACGCGGGCGATGGGGCGCAGCGCCTGGGCGGAGGTGCGCAGCACCGAGCGGAGGCTCTCGACGCCGCCACCCTGCGGAATGGCCGACGTGAGCACCGAGTGCGGGTATCGCTCACGTACGGCGGCGAGGAACGCCGACGGATCCGGCAAGAGATCGGCCTTGTTGAAGGCGTAGATCACCCGCTTCCGCTCGGACGCGCCCGTTTCACTGAGCGCGCCGAATTCCGCGCTCCGCATTTCACTCTCCACGACCTCCGCCTGCTGCTCCCACGTCGGATGCGCCGCGTCGATGACATGGAGCACGAGATCGGCGGCGCGCGCCTCTTCGAGCGTGGCCCGGAACGAGGCCACCAGGTGATGGGGCAGCTTGCGAATGAACCCTACGGTGTCCGTGAGGCGGAACCGGTAGCCTCCGCCGACGTCGACCTCGCGCGTGAGCGTATCGAGCGTGGCGAACAGGCGGTCTTCCACGAACACGTCGCCGCCCGACAGGGCGCGCAGCAGACTCGATTTACCGGCGTTCGTGTATCCGACGAGCGCGGCGGTCGGGAGATCGCGCCGGCCCCGGCGCTGGTTGGCGCGGTGGTCTGCAACGTCTTCGAGTCGCCTCTTCAACACCGACAGCTTGCGCCGGATCACGCGCCGGTCGGTTTCGAGCTGCGTTTCGCCCGGTCCCCGCAGGCCGATACCGCCGCGGATGCGCGAGAGGTGCGTCCACATGCGGGTAAGGCGCGGGAGCAGGTACTCGAGCTGCGCGAGCTCGACCTGCATCTTCGCTTCGGCGGAGCGCGCCCGGGTCGCGAAAATGTCCAGGATCACCTCTGTCCGATCCATCACCCGCAGGGCCAGTGCCTTCTCGAGATTCGCGCCCTGGACCGGCGTGAGCGGCTCGTCGAACAGGACCAGCGTCGCCCGGGCATCGTGCAGCACGCTTTTCAGCTCTTCGACCTTCCCCTGTCCGAGATAGAGGTTGGGCGTAGGGGCGTCGAGACGCTGGTAGGTTCGCCCGACCAGCTCAGCCCCGGCCGTATCCGCGAGCCGGGCGAGCTCGTCCAGATGCTCGTCCACCTGGGCCGCGTCCGCCGAGCCCTTGCGGGGCGCGCCGACCAGGAACGCCCGCTCTACGGGCGGCTGGATTTCGATCAGCTGACGAATACCTCGAACCTCCTCACGGCAGCAGCTTCCGCAGGGGCACGTTGCCCTTCCCCGTCAGGTCCACGGCCTTGTCGCCCAGCGGTGTGTCGAGCAGCACCCGCCCGGCGATCGTGTACGCCACCGCGCGACGCGAGAGCAGGGCCTTGGCGCCCGCGCCGAGTCCGGCCCACTCGAACCGCACGGGCACCACCACCTGGTTGTGGTTGGTGGGCGACAGGTCGAGCGGCCGGTCCAGCAGCGCATCCCCGAAGTGTGTGCCCTCGAGATCGACGCCCACCTCGAGCCGGGTGGACCGCAACCGGTAGTCGTTTGGATTCCACACGTCGAACACGAGGTTGAACGTCCCGCCCGTGAGGCCGATGCCGGTGATCTCGATCTCTTGAAGCGAGACCTCGGGCTCCTGGAACGTGAGGCCGCGCAGGGTGGCGCAGGCGGAGGCGATGACGACAAGTGCGACGGAAAGACGGAACGATGGAACGGGGATGCGCTTCATCGTTCCGTCGTTCCGTCCTTCCGTCCTTCCGTCGCCTTTGCTTTCAGCTCTGCCCACCACTCCATCCGTTTCTTGATGTCCTTCTCGAGCCCGAACTCCGTGGGCTCGTACCACTTCTGCCCCCGGAGCGCTTCGGGGAGGTACTCCTGGGGCGCGTACGCGTTCTCGAAGGCATGCGCATACCGATAGCCCGCCCCGTAGCCGAGCTCTTCCATCAGCTGCGTGGGGGCGTTCCGGATGTGGAGCGGCACGGGCGCCGCAGGATGCTCGGCGGCCGCCTCCATGGCCTGACCGAATGCGGCGAGAACACGATTCGATTTGGGCGCAGTCGCCAGATAGACCACGGCCTCGGCCAGGGCGAGCTCGCCTTCGGGAGAACCCAGAAAATGATAGGCCTCCTTGGCCGAGAGGGTCAGGGCCAGCGCCCGCGGATCCGCGAGACCCACATCCTC
>Ga0075436_100002792_pt1 | contig 11963 bp, 8 predicted proteins | sample RhiMethybrSRZTD5_FD_75303 | JGI IMG/M metagenome (GOLD analysis project Ga0075436, IMG submission 75303) | Populus rhizosphere microbial communities from Tennessee, USA - Rhizosphere MetaG P. TD hybrid SRZTD5 | ecosystem: Host-associated > Plants > Roots > Rhizosphere > Soil | place: USA... | reverse complement strand
GCCGCCGCCGCCGGAAGGCTCGTCCGCGCCGTTCAAGGCGGCGCAGAGCAAGTTCTACAACGCCGCGGTCGCGAAGAAGCTCTTCCAGGAAGCCGGCAAGGAAGAGCAGTTCGCCGCCGGGCAGACGATCTTCGAGGAGGCCGCGAAGGGCGGTCTCTTCAAGGCTCCGCGCATGTACTACATCGCCGAGGGCGAGGTGAGCCTCTCGGTCGCGGGCAAGCCGCTCGACACGCCGAAGGCGGGCGAGATCGTGGGCGAGATGGCGGTGATCAGCAACCGGCCGCGCAGCGCCACCGCGATCGCGAAGACGGCTTGCCTCGCGTATTCGCTCAGCGCCCCGGAGCTGCAAACCGCGATCGGCAAGAATCCCGAGTTCGCGCTGATGCTGATGAGCGTGATGTTCGAGCGCGTGCGCTTCGTCGCCGCGCGCCTTGCCGCGCGCAACATGCCCGCGCTCGCCGTGGCGCGCGAATCGCCGGTCTTCGACGCGCAGCAGCTCGCGCAATTCGAGTCGGCGCTGCCGCGCACCTCCATCGTGAAATACCAGGCGGGCCAATCGGTGATGAAGGAAGGCCAGGCGGGGATGTACATGTACATCCTGAAGAGCGGGCGCGTCTTCATCACCAAGGGCAACAAGGTGCTCGAGGGCGTGTCGCCGGGCGGCATCTTCGGCGAGATGGCGCTCGTGGACCAGTCGCCGCGCGTGGCGAGCGCGACCGCGGACCAATACTCCGAGCTCCTCACCGTGGATCGCGCCTCGCTCCTCGAGGCGGTGAAGAAGCAGCCCGCCTTCGCGATGGCGATGCTGCGCTCGGTCGCCGACCGGCTGCGTCACATGAATTCACATCTCGGCGGGGCGGCATAGTCCGTTAGGACCAGGGCGCGCATCGGGCGCCCGCGGCACCTGCATCAAGTTCGCCCCCTAGGATGGTCGAAGGCCCGCGGGCCCTTCACCATGAACGAGAGCATCCTCAGGCCGGGAGTCAACTGCGCCGAAGTGGCGCGCGCCGAGCGCGTGTCGATGCTCGTCGACGCGCAGGCGTATTTTTCCGCGTTCGCGCGCGCCGCCGAGAACGCCGAGCGCTCGATCCTCATCCTCGGCTGGGATTTCGACAGCCGCACGACGCTCGAGCTCGACGAGCGCGGCGAGCCGGTGCTGCTCGGCGAATTCCTCAACGGCCTCGCGCGACGGCGCAAGCGCCTGCGCATCCGCATCCTCGACTGGGATTTCCCGCTCGTCTACGGCAAGGACCGCGAGCTCCCGCCGCCGACCTACGGCGTCACGTGGAAGCCGCACCGGCGCATCGACTTCCGCTTCGACGACACGCACCCGGTCGCGGGCTCGCACCACCAGAAGATCGTCGTTATCGACGACAAGCTCGCCTTCACCGGCGGCCTGGACCTCACCAACAAGCGCTGGGACACGCCCGGCCACTGCGCCTCGGACCCGCGGCGCGTATTCCTCGGCTTGCCGTATCCGCCGATGCACGACGTGATGGTCGCGGTCGATGGCGACGCGGCGGCCGCCCTCTCCAAGGTCGCGCGCGACCGCTGGCAGAACGCCACGCTCGACCGCGTGCGCACCGTGAAGACGCGCTCGGATCCGTGGCCGCGCGAGCTCCCCGTGGACATCACGCAGGCGACCGTCGGCATTGCGCTCACCGCGCCGCCGATCGCGGGCGACGCCGGCATCCGGCAGGTCGAGCAGCTCTACCTCGACATGATCGCGCGCGCGAAGAGCTCGATCTACATCGAGAACCAGTACTTCACCTCGCCGCGCATCGCGAACGCGCTCGCCGCGCGCCTCGCCGAGCCCGACGGTCCCGAGATCGTGCTCGTGACGCGTCTTCTCTCGCACGGCTGGCTCGAGGAAATGACGATGCACGTGCTGCGCACGAACCTCGTGCGCGACCTGCGCACGGTCGACAAGCATGGCCGCTTCCACGCCTATTACCCGCACGTCGACGGGCTCGCCGAGGGCACGTGCGTCGACCTGCATTCGAAGGTGATGGTGGTGGACGACGAGTGGCTGCGCGTCGGCTCCTCGAACCTGAGCAACCGCTCGATGGGCATGGACACGGAATGCGACGCGCTCATCGAGGCGAAGCGGGATGAGCGCATCGAAGCCGGCATCCGCGCGTTTCGCGTGAAGCTCGTCGCGGAGCATTGCGGCGCGGATCCCGAATCGGTCGCGCGCGCGCTTGCGCAAACCGGGACGATGGCGCAGGCGATCGCCGCGCACGGCTCGCCCGCGCGAAGCCTCGCGCGCCTGGAGACGCCGGAGCACGCCGACACGGTCGTCACCATCGCTTCGATCGGCGATCCGGAAGCGCCGATCACGTTCGAGCGCATCGTGAAGACGCTCGCGCCCGAAGCCGCGCCGCGCCGCTTTCCCGCGCGCCGCCTCGCCGCGGTCCTCGGCTCGCTCGTCGCCGCGGCGATCGGCCTCGCGCTCTTGTGGAAATACACGCCGCTCGCCGATTTCATCTCGCGCGACAGCGCGCTTCGCGCGGCCGAGGCCTTCCAGGACCACTGGTGGGCGCCGCTCCTCGTGATCTTCGCCTACACGCCGGCGAGCTTCGTCATGTTCCCGCGCTGGCTCATCACGATGACCGCGGTGATCGCGTTCGGGCCGTGGGAAGGCTTCGTCTACGGCTCGGCGGGCATGGTGCTCGCGGCGCTCGTGTCGTACTTTCCCGGGCGGCTCGTCGCCACCGACACCGTGCGCCGCCTCGCCGGTCCGCGCATGCAGCGCATCGCCAACGTCGTGACGCGGCGCGGGCTGCTCGCGGTGAGCATCGTGCGCCTCGTGCCGATCGCGCCCTTCCCCGTCGTGAACCTCGTGCTCGGAGCCCTGCGCGTGCGCGTGCGCCACTTCGTCTTCGGCACGATGCTGGGGATGCTTCCCGGCATGCTCGCGGCCACCGTGCTGAGCGACCAGCTCGCCGCGGCCCTCGAGGATCCGACGAGCGTGAACTGGTGGCTCGTCGCGGCCGCCGTGCTCGGCCTGCTCTCGCTCGCGTATTTCGGCCAGCGCTGGCTCAGGCGCAGCCACCATTGAGCTCGATGGCCTCGCTCAAGCTCGTGTCGTACAACGTGCACCGCGCCATCGGGCGCGACCGGCGCACGATGCCGCAGCGCATCCTCGAGGTGCTGCGCGAGATCGGCGGCGACGTGATCGCGCTGCAGGAGGTCGAGGCCTCGGATAGCGGCGTCGACATGCTCGCGTGGCTCGCGGCGGAGATGGGATTCCACGCCGTGGCGGGCACCACGCTCATCCGCCACGACGGACACTTCGGCAATGGGCTGCTCAGCCGCTGCCCGATCAGCAACACGCAGCTCTGCGACCTCACCTGGCGCGGGCGCGAGCCGCGGGGCGCGATCGCCGCCGACATTGTGTGCAACGGCTCCGGCTTGCGCGTGGTCGCGACACACCTGGGCCTTCGCCCGGCGGAGCGGCGCGCGCAGGTGCACCAGCTGCTGCAGCTCTTCAGCTGGCGGCCGGAGGATCGCGCGGTGCTCCTCGGCGACTTGAACGAATGGTTCCTGTGGGGACGGCCGCTGCGGCGGCTGCATCGCTACTTCAAGCGCACCCGCGCCCTGCCCACGTTTCCCGCGACACTTCCCGTGCTCGCGCTCGATCGCGTCTGGGCGCATCCGCACTCGATGCTCGCCCGCGTCCACGTCCACAAGACCGCGCGCGCCCGCATCGCCTCCGACCACCTGCCGATCGTCGCCACCCTCGACCTCTAAACCGGGGACTAAACCGGGGACAGACTCCGCGTTCTTCACCACGGAACGAGGAGTCTGTCCCGGGTTTCCGCGGAGCGGAATGCGGAGTCTGTCCCGGGTTTAGCGGCGGCGGCTGCCGAGGAAATCGCGGTAGGCGAGCGCGAGCCCGTCCTCGAGCGCGACGTGCGGGCGCCAGCCGAGGGCGTGAATGCGGGAGACATCGAGCAGCTTTCGCGGCGTGCCGTCGGGTTTTGTCGTGTCATACGCGATCAGCCCCCGGAAGCCGACGACTTTTCCGACGGTCGCGGCGAGCTCGGCGATGGTGATGTCGCTGCCGGTGCCCACGTTGATGTGCGAGAGCGTGGGTCTGGTGTGCCTGTCGTATGTGGCCTTGTCGAGGCCGAGCACGTGCAGGCTCGCCTCGGCCATGTCGTCCACATAGAGGAATTCGCGCCGCGGCGCTCCCGTTCCCCAGATCACGACTTCGGCCGCGCCGCCCTCCTTCGCCTCGTGAAAGCGGCGAATGAGGCCGGGAATCACGTGACTGTTCTGCGGGTGGTAGTTGTCGCCCGGGCCATACAGATTCGTCGGCATGACGCTGCGATAGTCCGTGCCGTATTGCCGGTTGTACGACTCGCACAGCTTGATGCCGGCGATCTTCGCGATCGCATACGGCTCGTTCGTGGGCTCGAGCAGGCCGGTGAGCAGCGCTTCCTCGGTCATGGGCTGGCTCGCGAGCCGCGGGTAGATGCAGCTCGAGCCGAGAAAGAGCAGCCGCTCCACTCCCGCGCGCCACGCCTCGTGGATGACGTTGGCCTCGATCATGACGTTGTCATAGAGGAACTCGGCGGGGTACGTCATGTTCGCGTGGATGCCGCCGACGCGCGAAGCCGCGAGGATCACCGCATCGGGCCGCTCATGCTCGAAGAGCGCCCGCACCGCGGCTTGCGAGCGCAGGTCGAGCTCCTCGTGGGTGCGCACCAGCGGCTCCGCGACGCCGCGGCGCTGCAGCGCGCGCAGGATGGCCGATCCCACCATGCCGCGGTGGCCGGCGACGTAGAGCTTCGCGGGATGGCCCACGACGGCGGCGCGCGCGCTACTCGTGGCGGTCGTAGGCGGCGAAGCCGTGCTGCTTCACCAGCTCGTCGCGCTCGGCCGCCTTGAGGTCTTCGCGCATCATCTCGGCGACGAGCTCGGCGAAGCGGATCTTCGGCTTCCAGCCGAGCTTCTTGCGCGCTTTCGTCGCGTCGCCCAGCAGCGATTCGACTTCGGTGGGCCGGAAGTAGCGCGCATCGACGGCGACGACGCACCTGCCGTTCGCGTCCAAGCCCTTTTCGTTCGCGCCCCTGCCGCGCCACTTGATCGCGATGCCGATATGGCGTGCCGCCTCCTCGACGAAGTCGCGCACGCTGTGCTGCTCGCCCGTGGCGATGACGAAATCGTCCGGATGCCTCTGCTGCAGCATGAGCCACATCATCTCGACGTAGTCCTTCGCGTGGCCCCAGTCGCGCTTCGCGTTGAGATTGCCGAGAAAGAGCGTCTCCTGCAGGCCGAGCTTGATGCGCGCCAGGGCGCGCGTGATCTTGCGCGTGACGAAAGTCTCGCCGCGAACCGGGCTCTCGTGGTTGAAGAGGATGCCGTTGCACGCGTAGATGCCGTAGGCCTCGCGATAGTTGACCGTGATCCAGTACGCGTAGAGCTTCGCCACCGCATAGGGACTGCGCGGATAGAACGGCGTGGACTCCGTCTGCGGCGCCTCGCGCACCAGCCCATAGAGCTCGGAGCTCGACGCCTGGTAGAAGCGGCTCTTCTTCTCGAGCCCGAGGATGCGAATCGCTTCCAGCAGGCGCAACGCGCCGAGCGCGTCGGAGTCGGCGGTGTATTCCGGTTCCTCGAAGCTCACCGCGACGTGCGATTGCGCGGCGAGGTTGTAGATCTCGTCGGGCAGGACCTGCTGCATGACGCGCACCAGGCTCGAACCGTCCGTCATGTCGCCGTGGTGCAGGATGAAGCGCCGCCGCTTCTCGTGCGGATCCTGGTAGAGGTGGTCGATGCGATCGGTGTTGAAGAGCGAGGTGCGGCGCTTGATTCCATGGACCTCGTAGCCCTTGCCGAGCAGCAGCTCGGCGAGGTACGCGCCGTCCTGGCCGGTGATCCCGGTGATCAGTGCTTTCTTCATCGCGTCGTGTCGCCCGGCTTGCCGAGGGGCGCGATCCGGTGCAGCCGCAGGAACAGCATCGCGGCCACCAGCGCGCCGACCAGTGCCGGAGAATAGATGAAAAAGCGCGCCGTGAGGAACGACGAGGCGCCGTTCGTGCCGCCGACGAGCGCGTAGAGCAGCTCGAAGGCCTGCTCGCCCACGCCGAGGCCGCCCGGGCTGACGGGCACCGCGTTGGCGAGGAGCCCCAGCGGCGCCACCGAGAAGACGCCGATGAGATCGAGGCCCGCGCCGGCGAGCGTCGAGCACAGGTAGATGAGCACGATCGTGAGCGAGTGGATCGCCACGCTGAGGATGAGCGCCTGGGCCAGGGTCTTCTTCGAATGTCCCGGGATGTCGAGCCGCGCGACGAGGTTGCGGACGAGCTCGTAGGCGCGCGCCGCGCGGTTCGGTGTGCGCGCCGGGCGCGGCTTGAGCTCGACGAACACCAGCGCCGCCGCGCCCGCCAGGCCGACGAGGAAGACCGCGAGAACCTGCACGAAGTAGGCGAGGAGCGACGGCTTGATAAACGCAAGCACGGCGCTCGCCGCCGTTCCCAGCCCGATCATCGCCAGCAATCCCAGGACGCGGTCGAGAATGAGGCTCCCGAGCAAGGCCGCGCGCCGCTGCTCGACCTCGCGCAGGAGGTAGTAGGCGCGCGCCGCGTCTCCCGAAAGCCCGCCGGGAAGCAGCAGCGAGTAGAACGTCGACAGGCAATTGAAGAGAAAGCAGCGCGCGGTGCTGATGGCGATGCCCTGGTCGCGCAGCAGCAGCTTCACCCGCACGCTGCCCAGGTAGACCATGACGGTCACGATGGCGAGGCCGGCGACGGCGAGGCCCGCAGGAATCGTCGCGAGGACGTCGAGGTCGAGCGCGTCGCGCCGCGACAGCGAATACAGGATGGCCGCCGCGACGCCGTACTCGAGGACGACGAGCAGCGCGCGTGTCCTCACGCGGAGACAGCTGGCACGCGGCCGTACTTGTCGTCGAAGCGGACGATGTCGTCCTCGCCCACGTAATCGCCGCTCTGCACCTCGATCATCACCAGCTCCGCCTGGGCGGGGTTCTCGAGCCGGTGCTTGTTGCCCGCCGGGATGAAGGTCGACTCGTTGGTGTGCACGAGGAACTCGCGCTCGCCGTTGGTCACCTTCGCGGTGCCGCTCACCACGACCCAGTGCTCGCTGCGGCGCCGGTGCATCTGCAGCGAGAGGCTCGCGCCCGGCTTCACCTCGATGCGCTTGATCTTGAATCCCGGCCCCTCCTCGAGCACGGTGTAGGTTCCCCACGGCCGGTGCACGGTGCGATGCAGCTTGTGCGCTTCGTGCCCTTTCGCTTTCAGCTGCATGTACACCTGCCGCACGTCCTGCACGCGGTCGCGGCTCGCGACCAGGAGCGCATCGGGCGTGTCGATGATGACGAGGTTCTCGATTCCGACGGCGCCGACGACGCGCTTGCCCGCGCGGATGTAGCAGCCGGACACGTCGTGCAGGAACACCTGCGCCTCGAGCCGGTTGCGGTTCGCGTCCGCCTTGGCGAGATCGCCGATCGCGGCCCACGACCCGATGTCGCTCCAGCCGATGCTGCACGGGACGACGGCGACCTGCTTCGATTTCTCGAACAGCGCGTAGTCGATGGAATTGTCGGGCACGGCGGCGAAGCTGTCGGCGTCGAGCTCGAGCTGGGTGACGCCTTCGCCCTTCGCCGCCTTCGATTTCGCGACCGAGCGCTCCACCGCGGAGAGGATCGCGGGGCAATGCGCGCGCATCTGCGCGAGCGCCGTTCCCGCGGTGAAGCAGAACATGCCGGAGTTCCAGTAGAAGCGCCCCGACTCGAGATATCCCTTCGCCGCCTCGCGCGTGGGCTTCTCGACGAAGCGCACGACGTCGTTGCCCTGCGCCTCGATGTAGCCGTAACCGGTCTCCGCGGAGCTCGGGCGGATGCCGAAGGTGACGAGCTTCGCTTCGCGCGCGAGGCGCACCGCCTGCGTGACCGCGTGGGAGAACGCCTGCTGGTCGTTGATGAGGTGATCGGCCGGAAGCACCAGCAGCACCGCGTCGTCGCCGTGCGCGTGCGCGGCCGTGAGCGCCGCGGTCGCCACCGCGGCCGCGGTGCCGCGGCCGAACGGCTCGAGGATGTAGGAGGTCCCGAGCTTGCGCGCGTTGACTTCCTCGTATTCGTCTTTCGTCTTGAAGTAGAGCTCGCGGTTGGTCACCGTGAGGATCGAGTCCACGCCGGGGAGCGCGGCGGCGCGCAGGAACGCCTTGTGCAGCAGGCTCTGGCCGTCGGCGAGCCGGATGAACGGCTTCGGATGCAGCTCGCGCGATACCGGCCACAAACGCGAGCCCGCGCCGCCGCAGAGGATCGTCGGGATGAGACGCATGGAGAGGGATTTTACGTCACAATCCCGGCGTGCTCCGCGGCCTCGCTCGACGCGATCTCCTGTGGCTGCCCCTCGTCGTCGCGGGGCTCGCCGTGATCTACCTGCCGGGCCTCGGCTCGCCGCTCATCTTCGACGACACCTTCCTCGCCGACGGCAGCCTGCAGTCCGAATACGGCAGGCTTGCGTTGAAGCCGCGCGCGCTCTCCTACGGCAGCTTCCTCTGGCTGCAGGCGCTCTTCGGCGAGCGCTGGTGGGCGCAGCGTCTCGTGAACCTTCTGCTGCACGTGGGCGTCGTCGTCGCGCTGTGGGCGTTCTGGCGCGAGCTGCTGCGCTCGATCACGCCGCCCGCGGCCGAAGGCGGCGCCGCGCAGCAACGTTACGAGGATTCGCCGGCGCTCGGCCTCGGGCTCGCGGTGTTCGCGTTGAATCCGGTCGCAGTGTACGCGGTGCAGTACGTGATCCAGCGCTCCATCGTGATGGCCACGCTCTTCGTCGTGCTGGGCCTGTGCCTCTTCGCGCGCGCTCTGCGTACGCGCACGTGGTGGATGCATGCCGCGGCGTTGCTCTGCTACGTGCTCGCGGTCTTCTGCAAGGAGCACGCGGTCCTCGCGCCGCTCGCCGCGGTGCCCGTCTATATCCTGGTCGCCCGCCCGCCGGCGAAGCATCTCGCGATCCTGGGCGCGGCCGGTGCGGCGATGATCGCCGCCGTCGTCGCGATCCTGTGGCCGCGTTACGGCTACATGCTCGGCGCTCCCATCGACGAGTACTCGCGCGTCTATATCGCGCAGCTCGGTGAGCTCGGCGCCGAGGCGCAACGCCACGCGTATGGCCTGAGCGTGATGAACGAGGCGTATCTCTTCTTCCACTACGGCCTGCGCTGGTTTCTTCCGTACGAAGGCTGGATGTCGATCGCCATGCGCCCGCCCTTCCCGATCACGTGGGCGACCTTTCCGCAGGTCCTCGGCGCCGCGGGCTACGTCGCCGTGGTCGCGGGCGGCTTCTGGCTCGTCGTGCGCCATCGCGACTGGCGCGCGCTCGTCGGCATCTCGATCCTGATTCCGGCGCTCCTCTTCGCCACCGAGTTCGCGACCGTGTGGGTGCAGGATCCGTTCGTGCTGTATCGCAGCTATCTCTGGGCGATCGGGATTCCCGGGCTGGTCTTCTTCCTGGCGCACGGCCCGTCGTGGCGCGTGCTCCTCGGCGTGGGGCTCGTGCTGGGCGTCCTCCTCGTGTGGCAATCGCTCGATCGCGTGTTCTCGATGGAAAGCCCCGAGCGCGTGTGGACGGATGCGATCGAGAAGCTGCCGAACGATCCGCGCGCCGTCGGACGCTGGTTCCCGTACCTCAATCGCGGCAGCGACTACGTCGAGCGCGACCGCTTCGACCTCGCGCTGCGCGACTTCGAGCGCTCGTCGGCGCTCGGCGACATGGGCATGGGCACGGTCAACATCGGCACGCTCCTCGCGGCGAACGGCCGCAGCGAGGAAGCGCTGAAGGCCTTCGACGCGGCGGAGCGGGAGGGCTACAACGGCTACAACCTCTGGCTGCAGCGCGGGCTCGCGCTCGCGTCGCTGGGACGGATGTCGCAGGCGTACGGTCCGCTGCTGCGCGCCCAGCAGCTCGATCCGCCGTCGCCCGCGCGCGAGGCGATGCTCCTCGCGCTCGGACGCATCGGCCTGCAGATCGGGCTGCGCGACCGTGCGATCGCCGACCTCGAGCGGCTGGTGCGGCTCGACCCGCGCAATCGCGAAGGCCGCTACCTGCTCGGCATGGCGTACGTCACCAAGGGCGATCACCAGCGCGCTTACCAGGTGCTCGACACGCTGGTGCGCGACGACCCCAACGCCCGCAGTTATTACGCGCGCGCTCTCGCCAATGCGGGGCTCAAGCGCAAAACCGAGGCGCTCTCCGACATCGACAACGCGATCCGGCTCGAGCCGAACAATCCGGGCTTGCGCGAATGGCAGGCGCGGATCCGCGCGCTGCCGTGACCCGCTACGAAAAGTAGCTCTCGAGCCTGCTGTCGCGGACCGTGTCGAGCGTGGCGCAGTGGATGCCGCCGCCGAACGTGTGCGGATGGCGCAGCCGGACGGGGACGGGCGTGATGCGATGACGCTCGAGAACCCTGATGAGGCTCGCCTGGCGCTCGTCGACGACGACGGTGCCGGGATCGAGCGAGAGCACGTTCATGCCCACCCAGGGCGAGGCGATCTGGCCGAGGTTCGTCTCGAAGCCGAGCGTCGCGATGCGCGAGCGGATCGCGTCGCGGACGTTCTTCTGCAGCTCGATCTCCTGCGCCGTCACCGGCGCGACGTCGTCGAACCAGACTTTCTCCCATGAATCGAACAGCCGCGGCAGGTTCGCCTCGTTCACGCGCACGCTGTTGAGGAGCACGAGCCCGGGGCGCAGGCAGATCACGGTCGAGTCGATGTGGCTGGAGCGATAGATGTCGCGCGTCGTGTGCACCGTGTAATCGGGCCCGAGCACCCCTTGCAGCCAGCGCGCACCGAGCTCGTTGCCCGACGAGGACACGAGGTAGAGGACGTCGCGGCCCATGCGCACGGTGTTCGCCGCCTCGAACAGGATCTCGTCTTCGGCGAGCTTGTGCAGCTTCTCGACGCGCCCGCCCGTGAGCTCGGCGTAGCGCAGGTCTTCGCGCGTCATCTCGCGGCCGCTCTCGTCGCGGAAGTACGGCGCCATCGGTTCGCGCTTGAGCGTCGGCTTGGGCGCGGCGATCCAGTTGAAGCCGCGATCGAAGTATTCGTACCAGACGTCGTAGAGCGCGCTCGACTCGAACAGCCGGCTCTTCAGCGGCGAGGCGCTCTCGATCAGCGTGTTGCCCACGACCAGGTGCAGGTCGCGCACGTTGTAGAGATTGTTTCCCGTCGATCCCCAGCCGTGCGGCGACGAGTACCACGCGCCGAGGTCGTGCACCTTCGGCCGGCGCACCGCGACGCCGTGTTGCGCCAAGACACGCGCGAGCGCGTCCAGGTCCTCGCCGACCTCGTCGAGAAGCCAACGCGGATAGGCTTCGCGGGCGAGCTCGCACGCCGCCGCGAGCGCTTCGGCCGGAATGGGGTCCGGACGCGCCCACGAGAGCGTCGCGGCGCTGCCCTCGGCGGTCCCGAGCACCACCTCCCGCAGGCGGTCCCACTCGTTGTGGCTGTTGAGCCTCGCGCTCATCGGCGCCTCAGACGCCGAAGATGTCGTGGATGAGCCGCATGGTGCGCAGGCTCTCGGCGAGATCGGGAATCGGCGAGGGCTCACCGCGCACGCGGGCGATTGCGCCGCGCGCCTGCGCGAGGAATCCCGCCTTGCATATCCGGTCGTCCTCGGCGATCTCGATGTCGTTGCGCTTGCGCTCGTTCGCGTTCTGGAATTGCGCCTGCTCGAGCGGCTGCATGGTCCAGCGCCGGCTCGGCGTGGCGACGGCCGCCGCCCACGGGCCCGGCCCCTGCCACAGCCCTTCGTAGAGCGCCGTGTCGCCGCTCGAGAATTCCACGTGCGCGAGCATGACGGTGGTGTGGGCGCCGCGCCACGGCGTGATGCGCTGCACCTTCGCCACCTCGCCGCGCGCGAAGAAGGCGATGAGGTCGATGATGTGGATCGAGTTCGCGTACATGAAGCGCTCGACCACTTTCTCGGGATGGTTGT
>Ga0075436_100002791_pt1 | contig 11964 bp, 5 predicted proteins | sample RhiMethybrSRZTD5_FD_75303 | JGI IMG/M metagenome (GOLD analysis project Ga0075436, IMG submission 75303) | Populus rhizosphere microbial communities from Tennessee, USA - Rhizosphere MetaG P. TD hybrid SRZTD5 | ecosystem: Host-associated > Plants > Roots > Rhizosphere > Soil | place: USA... | reverse complement strand
GCGAGCAATCAGGCGAGCAGTTTCTTCTACATCTTCACGGGCGCGCACGGCGTGCATTTGATGGGAGGGGTGGCCGCGCTGCTGTTTGTTTTGCTGCGAAATTTCGAAAAGTCGCAGATCTCGAGACCGCTGGCTGCGGAAATTACTTCGTACTATTGGCACTTTATGGATGGACTGTGGGTTTTCCTGTTCGTGCTTTTGTATTTGGGAAAATAAATTCGAATCGGAAAGCAATCGCTAGCACTTCACGAATTCCGCAATGGCCTCCACCACGCGCGCCATCTGATCCATTCGCAATTCAGGGTACATCGGCAGAGAGAGAACTTCGTGCGCGGCACGCTCGGCATGGGGGAAGTCCCCGGGCTTATTGCCGAAGTGTGCGTACAACGGTTGCAGATGCAAAGGATATGGGTAGTAAACGGTGCTGCCAATTTTTCGCGCAGCTAAGTGCTGTTGAAGGGCATCACGCCGCTCGCAGCGGATGGTGTACTGGTGGTAGACGTGTTCGCAACCTTCAGGCTCGTGCGGCGGCATGATTCCCGGAACTTGCTGCAGCAGGCGCGTGTACTCGGCGGCATGGGAACGCCGCGCGCGCTGCCACTCCCCAAGATGGCGGAGCTTGACGCGCAGAATGGCGGCTTGAATCTCATCCATCCGGCTGTTCCAGCCTGGTTCGCTGCTTAAGTATTTCGCGGTTTGCCCGTGATTGCGCAGATTGCGGAGGCGCGCGGCAAGTTCCGGGGAGTTCGTAACGACCATGCCCGCGTCGCCGTATGCGCCGAGATTTTTTGTCGGGTAGAAGCTGAGGCAGGCTGCGTCGCCAAAGGAGCCGACGCGCCGTCCTTTGTATGCCGCGCCGATGGCCTGGGCGCCGTCTTCAATGAGCGGGAGTTTGTGCGACTTCGTGAAAGCTACGATCAGGTCCATGTCCGCAGTCAAGCCGTAGAGATGCACGGCGATGACGGCGCGCGTGCGCGGCGAGATGCGGCGCTCCAATTCAGAGGGATCCAGATTGTAAGTTTCAGGGCGGACGTCGGCGAAAACCGGCGTTGCTCCGAGAGCGCTCACCGCGCTGCCGGTGGCTACAAACGTTGACGTTGGCAGGAGCACTTCATCCCCAGCCCGGACGCCGCACGCACGCAAAGCCAGAATCAACGCGTCTGTGCCTGAAGCGACGCCGACGCCGTGAGTCACGCCGCAAAGCGAAGCGATTTCTCCTTCGACAGCCGCGCCTTCGCGGCCAAGCACAAATTGTTGGATTGACAAAACACGCTCGATGGCGGCTCGAATCTCCGCGCCAATGGCTGCATATTGGGCGGAGAGATCGAATTGGGGAATAGGTTCCATTGCGGGGTTGGGTTGTGGAATTGTGCTCATGGCGTTTGTCCAGGCGCCTTTCAGTATACGTGAGCGCAATGCCGTGCGGCTTTTTGGTGCGATAGATATAATGCCTGACCACCGCAGGAAGGCCTGCGGCACGATTCGAAAGCTATGTTCGCCGGTCGCACAAAGTGGAATCTAGCGCCCAACCGCTTAAGCGAGGCGCTCTCGCGGCATCGCGCGGCAGGGAAGCCTTTATTGGATTTGACCGTTTCGAATCCGACGGAATGCGGTTTTACATATGACGAGCACGCAATTTTAGAGGCATTGCAACATCCCGACGCCCTAAAGTACCAACCGGAGCCGCGAGGGCTCGTTTCGGCTAGGCGGTCCGTAGGGGGCTACTACGCGGAACGCGGCGTTAACGTGGGTATTGACGACATTTTTCTGACCACGAGTACGAGCGAGGCTTATTCTTACGTATTTCGGCTGCTTTGCAATCCTGGTGACGAGATTCTGATTCCCGCGCCGAGCTATCCGCTTTTCGATTTTCTCGCGGACATTCAGGACATAAAGCCGGCGCGGTATCCGCTTGTCTACGATTATGGCTGGCAGATTGATTTTCACGCGTTGCAGCAAGCGATCACGCCGCGTACGCGCGCGGTCGTCGTGGTGCATCCCAATAATCCGACGGGGCACTTTACGAAGCGCGCGGAGGCCGAGAAGTTGAATGCTATTTGCGGCGAGAGGGGACTCGTGCTGATTGTGGACGAGGTGTTTCTGGATTTTTGCTTGGGCACACAGCGTGCACCGAGTTTCGCTGGGGATGCCGATGTGTTGACGTTTATTTTGACCGGTATATCGAAGATCTGCGGATTGCCGCAGATGAAAGTGGCCTGGCTGGTCACTAGCGGCCCACAAACGCTAAAGAACGAAGCGAAGGCTCGCCTCGAAGTCATTGCCGACACATTTCTTTCAATGAACGCGCCGGTGCAACTGGCACTGCCTGCGTTTCTCTTGCAAGGGCCCGCATTTCAGAGACAATTGATGGAGCGCGTCCGCCGGAATTTGGCGGAGCTCGACCGGCAACTTACCTTGCAGAAAGTTTGCAACCGCCTCGAAGTGGAAGGCGGCTGGTACGCGGTGCTGCGCGTCCCCGCAACGCGCTCGGACGAAGACTTGGCGATCGAGGTTCTTACGACTTGCGGCGTCTACGTCCACCCGGGTCACCTTTACGACTTCTCTCATGACGGATATCTTGTTGTCAGCTTCATATCCCCAAGTGCCAGCTTTGCTCAGGGGATGACCAAACTGCTCACTCTTCTGACGTAGTGCGGCACATCTCCAGGTCCCTAGCCACCACCAAGAACTCGACTATAAAGATTTCTTTGAGGCTTCATAAACTGGTAGATGAGGGGCCGGTGAAATACGGTTTATGGAATAAGCTACTTCTAAATCCGGAAATTTAGTACCAGTACTATCCAGCGAAGTAAAACCAACTAAAGAAGTTAGCCAGATTTTAGCTGAATAGAACATAAACCATACATTGGAAAGGACCTTGCATTGTTTCTTGCCGCAAAGGAAGGTAGGGTGTGCGCTTTTCCATCCTGAAGAAGGAAGGAAGTTAGATGGGGGTAATTGAAAATGAATTTATCTGCAAAGGCTAAATTCCTCTTAACGAAAGCTTTCGATATCAGGTTCATGCGTCGCTCCTTAGGACTCTCCCTCGCGCTACTCGCTGGCGCGACATGTCTGTTCCAGGCGGCCCCTGCCTTTTCGCAGGGCATAGCGACCGGTTCAATCTCGGGTACAGTTACGGATCCGACGGGGGCAATCGTCCCCGGGGCGAAAGTGACAGCGGTAAACACAGCTACGAACCAGGAATTTAGTGCGACAACGAACGAAGCTGGCCTGGTCGCGTTGCGTTCCGTTCCCCCGGGAAGTTATAAGGTGACCATTACATCGAGCAGTTTTCGTACGGTCGTTCTCGAAAGGGTAGAGGTTGTGGTCGCTCAAGATTCAGGTCTGGGAACTATAAAATTGGAGCTTGGACCGGTCGGGGACACAATCCAGGTGGAAGCTGGGACGCCATTAGTTGAGACCGGCACGTCGCAGGTAACCACAAGCTTCAGTACGAAAGAAGTTGCCGATCTACCCTTGAGCGGGAGTTTTGACGCGCTGGCGCTGAATGTCCCCGGGGTTACCTACTCAGGTGACAACAATTTCAGCAATACCAACGGCGCTGGCATCTCTTCGAATGGGTTGCGCGGCCGTTCCAACAACTTCCAAATTGACGGCCAATCCAACAATGACAATTCCGTCGCCGGCCCGTCCATTTTCTTGGGAAATCAGGACGCCTTGGAAGAAGTTTCCGTGATTACGAACGACTTCGGCGTGGAGTATGGCCGTGCATCGGGCTCGGTGGTGAACTACGTCACCAAGAGCGGATCCAATGAAGTCCATGGCAGCGGGTTCGAGTATTACGAAGGGTCATTCGCAGATTCGCATGCCAATCAAGAAAAGAACCCGGTGTTCGGGTTCTGCGCTCCCGTAAACCCTGCAGCGGGGTGCATACCTGTTAAGGCCGTCCCCAACTTTGTTGAGAACAAGTTCGGCGGATCCATTGGCGGCCCGATCAAGCGCGACAAGGCGTGGTTCTTTTTCACACCGTATTTTGACCGGCAGCGTGCGGCAGGTTCTCCGTCCGCCTCCACCACTTTCACTCCGACACCAAACGGTCTGACTCAGTTGGCCGCGGCATTCCCGGGCAATCCTGCAGTGGCGGCGTTAAACGCCATCGGCCCGTACTCCGTGAAGGCGGGAAACCCCCAAATCTCGGGCAGTACTGCGCCGTGCCCGGCTGGATTTCTTGCTGGAAACGGCCCTGTTTGCCAAAAGAGCGTTACGGATGGTACTACGACAGCGACGGTTGATTTTGCAAAGATAACCCGGAGCGTTCCCTCCCTGTTCAACGACCGCGAATTCACGGGCAGAGTGGACGTACAGCTAACAAGCAAAGACCGTGTGGGCTCGCGATACATCTTCCAGCAGAGCATCCAAACTGGTGCGACCGGGCGGTTTTCGGCCGGCGCCTGGGTGGACATCCCGGCCAGGGACCAACAGATCGCTCTGGACTGGACGCACACTTTTAGCAGTACGCTTCTGAATCAGGTGCGGTACAGTTTCTCCCGCGCCGGTTTCGGGTTTGAAGGTGGTTCCTTCCCGGGCTGCACGCGCGCGGCGATCAATGCCTGCCCTACCAGCATTGGGTTCCAGGACAACGAGCTCAATTTCGGAATCCAGAACAACCTGCCACAAGGTCGCACCATCAACAATTCGCAGGTACAGGACAACGCCTCGCTGCTTCACGGGCACCATACTTTCAAATTCGGGGGCGAGTATTATAAGCAACGTTCGCCCAATACTTTCCTGCCGAGTATCAACGGGAGTTATACGTTCGCTGATTTCAGCCACTCTTTGCAGGACGCGGCCGTGCAGTTGATCCTTACGGATGGTCCTCCGAAATTTGACTTCAAGGAGTACGACATCGCGGCTTATGCGGGAGACGACTGGCGGGTCAAAAACAACCTGACTGTCAATCTGGGCCTGCGATGGGAGTTTTCCAGCCAGGCGATCAACTTGCTGCACGCTATATCGGTCGCGAACCAAGCTAGTTCCACGCCACTCTGGGATCCAACAGCTCCGACATCCGTAACGACAGTCCCGGAGATTCCGAATCAATACAAATACTTCGGGCCTACCGCCGGCTTCGCCTGGAAACCGCATCTCTTTGGGATGACCCGGGAGAAGACCGTCATTCGGGGCGGTTATCGTATTACGTACGACCCCGCGTACTACAATATCTTTCTTAACGTGGCGACGGCAGCACCCGTCGTCAACTCGGGCACCATTGCGGGAGCCTCCTGCACTGCGCCATGTCTCCCGGGTTCAGGGTTCCTGGGAAGTGACGTGCGTGCCGCTCATTTGAGCGACATTCCGCGGGGAGTCAACCCTGGGCTGCGCAACAATACGCGAGTGGCGAACAATTTCAAAGAGCCTTACACCCAAGAATGGACGCTGGGCGTCCAGCATGAATTGACGAGCAAGATGGTCTTAGAGGTTCGCTACGTGGGCAACCACGTCGTAGGCAACTTCCAGACCGTCAACGCAAACCCGGCCTTGAACGGGCTGGTAGCCAACGGATTCAGTTCCTTTATTCCGTCCGGAGTAGCTCCTTGCGCTACGGCCGGTGCACCCGGCTTTGCCAGCGGGCGCGCCGACTGCAACTTCACGAACGTTCGTAACCGTGAAAACACGGCTTGGTCCAGGTACAACGGATTGCAGAGTGAATTCCGGGTGCAAAGTTGGCACGGTCTGAGCGGTGCAGGGTCATTTACCTGGAGCAAGACCTTAGACAATTCCAGTGAAATTTTCTCCACCGGTGCGGGCGGTAATACGGTGGCAGGAGCCCAGAACCCGTTTGACATTTCTAGAGGAGAGAAAGCGCTGAGCGGCCTTGATTTTCCGAAGACTGCGGCGCTCTACCTAATCTACGAACTGCCGTTCCACAAGAGCCAGCATGGCTTGCTTGGAAAAGTCATGGGTGGATACCAGGCCAACACGCTCTGGCACTTCGCCAGCGGACAACTTTGGACGCCCGTTTTATCGAACTCCGCGGGACGCGCGAACAGTTCCTGTCAGATCAGTTTCGACAACACTTTCTACGGCTTTTCCACCTGCCGTCCGTTCCTGGGAAGCGCATCAGCTCCTGTGGACACGGTTGGAATCTGTACAAACGCGGCAGCAGCTGATTGCGGGCTAGTCGAATTCTACGCCTTTGCGGGAAGCAACGGAGTAACGATGAATCCAGTGAGCAGCAGCGCCGTACACTGGATCTATGACAACAACGCAGCGGCCACTTTCTTTGGCACTCCTTACGGAAACGTCGGCAGAAATCCCGGGCTCCGCGGCCAGGCAGTGAGCTCCGTAGACTTCAGTATGTTCAAGACTACGAAGGTGACTGAGAGACTCTCCCTACGACTCGAGGCACAGGTGTACAACTTGTTCAACCACATGTTCCTTGGCGTTCCCGACCCCATTGTTGCCGACCTCAACCTTGCCAATAATGGATCGTTTGGCAACAATTTCTTCAACTCCAGCGGTGGAAGAAACCCCAACGGGTCCGGTGGCTATACCAACGCTACTCTGAATGGTCTGGGCCGCCGTCGGTTGGTCCTTGGAGGCAAGATCACCTTCTAGCCGACCGGTCTCACAATCAAGGCTCACAGGGCCTAGCCTTCGGGCTAGGCCCTTTTTTTTGCACAGGCACAGAAAACGCGTTCGACCTACTAGAAAAGAGGGCAAAGAACTAGCGTAGACGGCCCGGGGGATCGGCGGGGGCGGGCATGGAGGCCGTGTGACGACCGTCTGCCGTGTTGGGCGACACTTTAACGGGGGCGGGATTCGGCAATCCAATGCCCGTGTTCAGCTCCAGATGATCTTTTCCGCAAGCGGGGCAGTAGCCTTTGCCCGTATCCTCATCGCGCAAGCTGGCCAACTCATAGCATCCACAGATGCAATCACAGTAGCCCGTTTCGGAAGCCGTTTTGATAGGCACCAGAGCCATTGGGGCTGTTCCTCCGCAGCGATACTACATAAGATTCTCGCGACGGACAAGGCCATCGGCTTTACCGGCAAGGGCATCGGCTCTACGGGGAACGGCGTCGGTGTGACAATCTTAGCCCCCTATTTCTGTCACCCCTTGACGGCAACGTGAAAATGTCACCCCTTGAGCCCACAGCCGGCCCTTTTCTCCCCAGTCTCTAAACCCTTGCATCCGAACCCCTTATGTTTTTTTATTTTTTCTCTCATTTTTCCTGGACAACGAAGTTACTTTGTGATACATTCATTTTGATTCTTCGGCATCCTCTTTTCGTGCCCCATGGTTCTCGGTGCTCTCGGTCGCGCAGCTCTTCAAAATACTCTGGGATTTGTGTGCACATCTAACGCCTCTATTTTCAATTATTTACGAACTCTTCATGTGCAACGGGACAATAGCAACCCCTTTGCAATCAATCGTTTCCGCACTCTTTCTCATGTAACGGAGGGAGGGGGTACCTTCGGCTTGGCTCTCTGCTGTCTGCCTTTGCATTTTCTTGCAAATTTGCCCCTTTGTTTTCAATCAGTTGCAAGATGCCCCTCCCGCAACTCTTTTCTTTTCAAACTTTTGCATTGTTGCCGGGGGGTAGGGGTAGGTCACCTGCCCGGAGCGAAAGTCCTGCTTGAACTCGAACGAAAGAGGTCAGCAGCCCGTCTACAGGTTTTTGAGATGCGCCAGGCGGAACGGGGAGCCAAGATTCTCGCGAAGCTCGATCCAGTGTTGTTCCGGGATGGATAAAAAGACTCTCACCACGGCCGGATCGAACTGACTGCCGGAACACCGTTTGATTTCCTCGCGGGCATGGGACATCGGGAGGGCCCGGCGATAAGGCCGGTCGCTGATCATGGCGTCGAGCGAATCGGCGATTCCGAAAATGCGCGCGCCCAGGGGAATCTGTTCGCTTTTCAGGCCCCGAGGATAGCCGGAGCCGTCATAAAACTCCTGGTGCGCCAGCACGATTTCCGCGGCGTCGCGAAGAAACGGGATGCGAATCAGCATGTTGTAGCCGATTTCGCAGTGCGTGCGCATGATTTTTTTCTCGTCGTCGTTCAGCGGGCCGGGCTTTCGCAGAATGCCGTCGGGAATGGCCATCTTGCCAATGTCGTGGAGAAAAGCGGCGCGCGCCAGAATCGGCAAATAGGTGTCAGGAACCGGCATGGTCTTCGCGATAGAAATGCAAAACGCGGTAACACGCTGGCAATGCCCCTCGGTCTCTGCGTCCTTTAAGTCGAGCGCGCTGCCCAGAGCCTCCAGCGTATCGTCGTAAGACTGTTCGAGCTGGTCCAGCGCTTCTTGAAGGCGCGCAGTGCGATCTTCGACTTGCTGTTCCAGATCGCGCTGGTATTTTCGATTTTCGTTGACAAGCCTGCGGTGCTGCAGCGCGCGGCCGACGCCGAGGAAGAGCTGGTCCTTTTCAAAGGGTTTCAGGATGTAATCGTAAGCGCCGCGTCGGATGGCTTCGAGCGCCGTGGAGATGTCGTGAATTGCAGTCACCATAATCACGGGCACGTCGGGATCGAATTCGCGCACCCATTCGAGAAGCTTGATGCCGTCCATCTCCGGCATGATCATGTCGCTGAGGATCAAGTCCGGTGTGGTGCGCTTGATGTGATCTTGCGCCGCGCGGCCGTTGTGCGCCACGGTGCAACGGTAGCCCTTGGATTCGAGCATTGTTGAAACGACTTCTCGAATCGCTTCTTCGTCGTCCACGACAAGTATGTTCTCAGTATCCACCCTGGTCAGCTCCAGCAGATATTATAAGGGACAGCACACCTTCTTTACGGCCCCTTGCCCTGTCGGAAAATAGCATGTTAGCGTCAGGGGGGTCGCCCATTCAGCACTTCTCGCCGTCCACCCAGAGTTCAGGGCAGCTTAAGCGCCACGTGGCGGCACGTCCGGCCGGGAGGCGGCATCGTGTTGGAGAACCAAGGCCTGCTTGGGATTGCCTTCTTCGAAGCCAGCGCCTTCGTTATCCTATTGGTCCTGTTTTTCCTTTTCCGCCGCGACCAGCAGGGAGGTTATTTCCGCTTTTGGCTTGCTGGATGGTTTTGCTTCACCTTTTCTGCTGTTTGCGAGGTGCTGTTTCTTGCAAAGCCGCTTGCCGGACTGAATCTCGCTAGTCTTATGGGGCAGACCGCTGCCATTCTCCTTTTTCTGATGGCGATGGTAGCTCGCGCGTCCGGCTTGGACCGACGAATTTATTTCGGCCTTCCTCTGACTACTTTGATTCTGGCAGCGGTTTATTACGTGGAGCGAAGCGGAGCTCAGCGGTTTGCCTGGTATCAGTGGGGAACCACGATTCTGGAAAGCCTGGCTTGCCTGGTTGCCGGCTTCTTATTGTTGCGCTCTCCGGCGATCCGCAGGGGCAACGGTTCGCAACTTCTCGCGGGGGCATTCCTCCTGATTGGCCTTCATGGGTTGGATCGCCCCTATTGGCTGCAGCATCCGTATTTTTTATTGCGCATCGCTTTCGATCACATTCTGGGTGTGGCGCTGGGCATTGCAATGGTCGTTGTGGTGCTGGAGAGTGAGCGCACACGGAGCGAAGAGTTAAACGACAAGATGCGCCGGCTGTCGCTGCTGACCGCGGCCAGCACGCAGACTCTTTCCGTGCAGGATGTAATCGACCAGGTCCTTGCGCAACTGGTGGAGAGTTTGGATGCCACACACGGAATCATCCGGTTGAAGGAAGGCGAAGGCAGGGATGCGCTTCTGGTGGCTCGCGCTTCGGTGGGTTACGAACCGCACTACCTTGCGCAGTATGGCAAGGTTTCTGCGTTGGAACCCTGGGCACAGCGCGTGCTGAAAGAGGAATGCCAATTCCTGGAATCGCAAGATGAATGGGATCCCGGCGCGCAAAAGCGATTGCTCGAATCTGGCGTAAAGTCCCTAGTCACTCTGGCACTGCCAGGGAAAAATGGCGCCTTGGGCGTCATCGGCGTAGGTACAACAGAGCGCAAGCGGTTTGCGCCCGGCGAACTCTCCTATCTCATGAATATGGCGAATTTGCTGGGCATGACCCTGGAAAATGTTCGCCTCTTTGAGCAAGTAGCGACAGTTCGCCGACAGTGGGAATACACCTTCGATTCGATTGGCGACCCGATCCTCGTCCACGATGGGCAGGGACGCATTCTGCGCAGCAATCAGCGATTGCGCCACCTTTTGGGCCGCGAACGCGAGGCTATGGTTGGCTGGAGCGTTGCAGAGCTTCTTTCGGTCAAGAATGCGGCCTACAAGGTTTGCCCTTATTGTGAAGGACTTGCGGGTGAAGGGGACAATCCGGACCCGTGGCTTCCCGGGTTTTTTCTCGCGTCCAACTCGAGATTCGCAGATCCCAGCGGACGGGATCTTGGCACGGTTCACGTCTTGAAGGACATTACGGACCGGAAGCGGGCAGAGGAAAAATACCGAACGCTCGTTTCCAATGTGCAGGAAGGCGTTTTCATTTCCACGCCGCAGGGCCGCTTCCTTGATTTTAACGACGCCTTGCTACGCATGTCAGGATATGAAAGCCGAGAGGAATTGCTGGCGGTCGACATTCCGGGAGCTTTCTACAAAAGCGCGGCCGACCGCGAGAGGCTCAAGAGGCTGCTGAACGAGCATGGCGCAGTGGCGGATTTTGAATTTGAAATGCGGCGCAAAGACGGCGAAGTGCGCACGATGCTTGAAACTTCGATCACTGTGCGCGACGCCGCGGGAAATGTGACAGCATACCAGGGTTTTCTTCAGGACATTACCGAACGCAAGCAAGCCGAGTTGGAAATCCGCAGGCGCAACCGCGAACTGATGGTGCTGAATTCCATCGGCCAGACCCTGACGGAGTCCCTGGACCTCAGCGATTCGCTGCACCGCACGCTGCGGCAAATGGCCGAACTTTTCAGCCTGGACGCCACTTCGCTTTACCTGTTCGAGGAGAGCGGCGCAAGATTGCGCCGCGTTGCCGCCGCGGGGCACCGCTCGGAATATTCCCGGCATTTTCCCGCGGTCTCCGTGAAGCCCGAGCTGATGCAGCATATTAAGGACGCGCATGCGACTTTCATTTCCGCCCAAGGCTTGCCGCTGCCCGCGGTTTTTCGCGACGCTCAAATGAAAGAAGGAATTGCCACGGCGTACATCGTGATTCTGTGGTCCAAGGACCGAGTGATTGGCGGTCTCGTCGTGGGGACTCGCACGCCGCGTGAGTTTTCTCCGGCGGACGTGAACTTGCTCATTGCGGTTGGCAGCCAGATTTCGAACGCGATCGATCGCTCCAACCTTTACGAAGAAACCCGTCAGGCTTACGAAAATCTCCGGCGGACACAGGAACAACTACTGCACAGTGAAAGGCTCGCCGCCGTAGGCCAGCTCATCTCAGGCGTCGCTCATGAATTGAACAACCCGCTCACCGCCATCCTTGGCTACAGCCAGTTGCTAACTTCCAGCGGCCAACTGGGACCCCAAGGCGTCGAATACTCCGAAAAACTTTACAAGCAGGCGCAGCGCACGCACCGCATTGTCCAGAACCTCCTGAGCTTTGCCCGGCAGCACAAGCCGGAACGAATCCCCGTGAAGATGAATCAGACCGTGGAAGAGACCCTGGCTCTTCGAGACTACGACCTGCGAATGAGCAACATTCGGGTCCACCTAGACCTCTCTCCCGACCTCCCTGTGACGGCCGCCGACCCGCATCAGTTGCAGCAGGTCTTTTTGAACATGGTGAACAACGCTGTGGATGCCATCCTGGAGGATTCCACGGAAGGCGATCTTTGGGTTCGCACGGGCATGGAGGGCGACCGCTTGGTCATCGAATTTACGGATAGTGGCCGCGGCGTCAAAGACCCCTCGAGAGTTTTCGATCCTTTCTACACCACAAAACCCGTCGGAAAAGGAACGGGCCTCGGCCTGAGCATCTGTTATGGAATCATTACAGAGCATGGCGGAACAATTCGCGTGCGAAATGCTCCGACGCGCGGCGCTTGTTTCAGCATCGAATTGCCTTGTCAGCC